>Ga0302322_100000288_pt1 | contig 37593 bp, 26 predicted proteins | sample Fen_T0_2_FD_203757 | JGI IMG/M metagenome (GOLD analysis project Ga0302322, IMG submission 203757) | Peat permafrost microbial communities from Stordalen Mire near Abisko, Sweden - Fen_T0_2 | ecosystem: Environmental > Terrestrial > Soil > Wetlands > Permafrost | place: Sweden: Abisko...
GCCGGCATGTACTTGTCGGGCTCGCGGCGGTCCTGGCCGATCCGCAGGGCGAACGGCGAGCCGACGCGCTGGCGCGTGAGGGTGGCGAACGCCAGCACCAGGCCGTTCACGTCCTTGATCTTGGCGATCTTGTCGAGCTCGGGCTTGATCGGCGCGGTGCCCTTGGCCTCGATCGCCGCCTCGTCCATGAACGTCTTGTAGTAGTCGCCGATGCGCTGCTCGTCGGTGCCGGGCGCGCCGGTCGCGGCCTCGAGGATCTGCTTGGTGCGCTCGTCGCTGCGATCGGCGAGCGCGCCGAACATGCCGTACTCGGCCTTGTCGGCCGGGATCTGCGTGGTCTTCTCCCAGGTGCCGTTGGCGAAGCGATAGAAGCTGGCGCCGGGCGCGACCGACCGGTCCATGCCAGCGACGTCGAAGCCCCACGCGCCGATCTCGGGCGCGGGCTTGGCGGGGTCCGCGGCAGCCGGGGCCGCGGCGACCTCGGCGGGCGCTTCGCGGACCTCCGCGGGCGCGGTCGGGGGGATCGGCGGGGCTGCGGGCTTGCCGCCGCACCCGGCCAGGGTCGCGAGGCTCATCGCGAGCAGTGGGATCTTTGCATTCGACACGTGGAGCTCCGGGCGTTGGGTCTAGGTCACGTACCAAGCGCCCGCGGGTTTGCCTAGGTGCGACCCTGGCGTTTGCGGGTGCCGCACCCCGCGATCAAGGGGCGAGCAGGCGCTGCATCGTCTCGATCATCCGGCGCAGCCGCATCGGCTTCTCGAGGAAGATGTTGGCGCCGGCCGCGATCGCCGCGTCGCGCGCCGCGTCGCCGCCGGCCGACACCGCGATGATCGGCAGCCCGGTCAAGCCGAGCTCGTGACGCGCCAGCTGGATGACCTTCGCGCCGTCGATGATCGGCAAGTACATGTCGATGATCGCGGCGTCGAACGCCGCGTCGCGCAGCAGCTCGAGCGCGGCGCGGCCATCCTCGGCGATGGTGAACGCGAACGAGACCGCGCCGCCGAAGTCGCGGCGGGTCGAGCCGGTGAGGCCTTGCTGGATCAGCTCCGCGACGTGGCGGTTGTCCTCGACCACGAGCACCCGGTAGAGCCGCGCCATCATCCGCGGGTCGCCGACCCGGATGCGGTCGACGATCGCGGCCAGGGCGGTGCGGCTGTGCCCCGGCGAGAACTCGATCCCGGCGCCGGCGTCGCCGGCCGCGTTGTCGCCGCGCGTCCAGCGCACCGTGCCCTCGAGGGCGATCGGCTCGAGCAGCCCCGGAAAGTTCAGCACGAGCTGGACGAGCGTGCCGACCGGGAGCGTGCGGGTGGTCGAGACGAAGGTGCCGCCCGACGACAGGTTCTCGGTGAAGTCGCCGACCAGGTCATCGGCCCCTTCGTACTCCACGAGCAACGTCACCGCTTCGCGAGCCGCGCGCCGGTTCTCCTCCCCGTTTGGCATCTTGCGCGCTCGGAGGATCCCGCGGCGCTCGCCAGATCGCAAGCCGAGCGCGGTCAACCGATCGGCACGCTCAGTGTAAAGGTCGTACCTCGACCGACCCGGCTCGCGACGTGGATCTCGCCGCCGTGGTCCCGGATGATCTGCTGGGTCAGCGCGAGCCCCAGGCCGTTGCCGCCCCTCTTGGTCGAGAAGAAGGGATCGAACAGCCTCGGCAGGACGTCGACGGCGATCCCGACGCCATTATCCTCGACGGCGATCTCGACGCGGTCGCCGCCGCCCCGGGTGCGCAGCACGACGTGACCGCCACCGTTGGCGGAGACAGCGTCAGCCGCGTTACGGACCAGATTGATCAAGCACTGGCGGATCTGGTTGGCATCGATGTATCCGGACGGGTCGCCGGGATCGAGCTCGGTCGCGAGGTCGACGTGGCGCGTCGCCAGGTCGTTGCGCACGAAATCGACCAGGCCCTCGATGATCGCGTTGAGCGACTCCTTGGCGAGCCGGGGCTTTCCGCCGCGCAGGCCGAGGTAGGCCTCGGTGACCTCGGTCAGCCGGTTGACCTCGGTGTGGATCGCGCGGCACAGCACGCGGGCCTCGGTCGCGTTGGCCCCGAGCTCGTCCTCGAGCAGCTCGGTGTTGAGGCTGATCGACGACAGCGGGTTTCTGACCTCGTGGGCGATCTGCGCCGCCATCCTGCCGACCATCGCGAGCCGCGCGGCCCGCAGGTTCTCGGCTTCGCGCTCCTGGACCGCGCGGCCCATCGAGTTGAACTCGCGCGCGAGATCGGCGATCTCGGTCGGCCCGGCCTCGGACACCCGCTTGCCGTAGTCGCCGGCGGCGATCCGGCGGGCGCCTTCGCGCAGCCGGCCGAGCGGCCGCAGGTTCATCGCCACCCACGCCGTGATCGCGATGCCGAGCACGACCGCGGCGATGCCGAGGTAGATCGCGCGGAACAGGATCGTGTGCTCGTTCTCGGCCAGCTGGTCCTTGGTCCGGGTCGCGCGGCTCGTCCAGTTGGCGCGCACGGTGTCGACATCGCGCGCGATCTGCTTCTCGGCGGTCTGCAGGCCCTGCAGGGCATCGAGCGCCGCGCGGTGCGCGGGATCGAGTGCGTCGTACCCGGCGGCAAAATTTGGATCGGCCTTGCTGGTCGGGATGCGCACCGGCGGGGCGGCGAGCAGGCTCGCGTAGCCCGGGGCGCGCTCCTTGATCTCGCGATCGAGCGCGTCGACCTGCGGGCCGCTGCTGCGCAGCCGGCGATCGACCTCGGACGCGGCCTGGCTGTCGGACGCGACCAGGCCGCCGAGCGAGTCGACCGTCTTGCGGATCTCGCCGAACGCGTCGTCGCGCCGCTTGCGCAGCCGGGCGAGGTTGCTGGTCACGTCGATCGGGCGGACCGCGTCGCCGATGCCTTGTTCGAGGTAGTTCCTCAGGTCCTCCTGGCGGCGTGCGAGGTCGTACGACGCGATCGCCAGCGGCACGTAGCCGCGCAGAATGAGCGACGCCTGATCTTCCACCTCGCGAAGATTCACGACGATCGTCGCTACGAAGACTCCGAATGTGATCGTCAGCGCGACAAAACCGAGGAGGATTCGGGCCGATAGCGTGCGCATGACGTACGTCACCAACGGTAGCCCGACGGCCGCAAGCAAGCCAGATCCGCGTATTCGGCCGACGAGATGTGTATACTCCTCCGCCGAGGAGCCTATGACCCGTGCACTTTCCTCCGCGTGTATCGTCGTGCTGTCGCTCGTCCTGGGCGGCAACGCGTGGGCCGGAGGCAAGCCTCCGATCGCGATCCTGGGCCTCGAGGTCTATGACAACGGCAGCGGCATCGATCCGGACACCACCAAGGCCGCCAAGGAGCTCACCGCCGCGCTCCGCGATCGCGCCAAGGCCGGGACCGGGCCTTACGTGCTGGTGCCCAGCGGCGAGAAGGAGCTGATCGACGAGAAGCTGCTCAATAACTGCGACTCCGAAGCCGCGGTGTGCATGGCGGCGATCGGTACCGAGCTCGGCGCCGATGTGCTCATGTACGGCAAGATCGAGAAGTCGTCCCAGGGCGGCCAGACGATCTACAAGGTCTCGATCAAGCTGCTCAACGTCGGCCGCAAGCAGCTCGCGAACTCCACGGTCGAGACCCTTCCGCTCGCGGACTCCACGGGCGTGCGCGCGCAGGGCCACGCCAAGACCTGGTACAACAAGCTCGCCGGGATCACCTCCGGGGGGACGCTGGTCGTGCGCGCCAACATCGATAGCGGCACGGTGCTGATCGATGGTACCGAGAAGGGCACGCTGACCAGCGGCGCGGTCACCCTGAACGGCGTCGCCGACGGCGCCCACCAGCTGGCGATCGAGGCCAAGGACTACCAGCGCTACGAGGCGCGGATCACGGTCAAGAGCGGCGAGACCCTCCAGCACACCGCGGCGCTGACCGAGCTCAGCAAGCTCGTGGTGCCGAACAAGGAGCCGGCCGGCGGCGACGCGCCGATCGTAGCCCGATCCAAGGCCAACGTGTGGAAGCCGATCTTCATCGGCACCGCCGTGCTCGAGGCCGGCGCGATCGGCTTCACGGTTTACGAGTGGCGCAAGGGCGACAGCGAGGCCAGTCAGATCCACGACGCGAATCAGTTCAGCGGCAGCGACTGCGGCAAGAAGACGCCGCCCAACGCTTCCGACAACACGCACTTCAAGGCCGCGTGCGACGCCTTCAAGGCGCAGAAGGTCGGCTGGGTCGCCACCGGCGTGGTCGGCGTCGCGGTGGTCGGGACGTTCATCATGGCGTTCATCCGCGACGATGGCGCCGGCTCCAGCACCGAGGCCAAGACGTCCGGCGGTGGCCATCGCAAGCGTCGCGAGCTGGCGATCACGCCGACCGTTCTGCCCGATGGCGGCGGCGCGACGCTGCGCTTCGACTGGTGAGCCGCGCGCGGGAGCCGGCCGCTCGCGGGCGCCCGGCAAGCTGACCGTGGCCGCCGGCAGCGCTACACATGAACGCCTTGACCTGCGGTCAAGGGTTCATGTTCCGCCTCGATCGAGAGGGGGCTTTCCCGCCCCCTCTGCGCCGGCAAGCCGGCGCATTCACCCCTCCGCGCGTCGCGTCGCGCGGATCTCCTGGCCACCAGGCTATGCGACTTTGTTTAGACCGGCAGCAGCGCGGCGCGGGGTCGCACGCGGATCACGACCGACTTCGAGGTCGGCGTCCGCGAGCGATCCGCGATGCTGTCGAGCGGGACCAGCGGGTTGGCCTCCGGAAAGTACGTCGCCGCGCAACGCCGCGGGATCGCGTAGGGCACCACGATGAACGACTCGACGACGCGCTCGCGATCGGTCCACTCCGAGATCAGATCGACGACCTGGCGCTCGACCAGGCCTTGCTCGGCCATGTCCTCGGGGTTCATGAACACGACGCGGCGCTCGTTGTGCAGGCCGCGGTAGCGGTCGTTGAGGCCGTAGACCGTCGTGTTGTACTGGTCGTGGCTGCGGATCGTCATCATGCGCAGCCGGCCGGGCGGCAGCGTGAGATCGGGCGGCGTCGAGATCGTGAACTTCGCGCGGCCGCCGATCGACGAGAACGTGCGGTCGCGCGCCACGTTGGGCAGCTGGAACCCGCTGGGCGCCGCCACGCGGCGGTTGAAGTCCTCGAACCCCGGCACGACCTTCGCGATCAGATCGCGGATCTTGTTGTAGTCGGCGGCCAGCTCGTCCCAGGCCACCGCGCCGGGGAACAGCGCCTTGCCAAGGCCCGCGATGATCGCGACCTCGCTGCGCATCTCGCCGCGCAGCGCCTTCAGCACGCCCTGCGAGCGGTGCACCATGCTCATCGAGTCCTCGACCGTGACGAACTGCTCGCCGGTGTCCTGGACGTCGCGCTCGCTGCGGCCGAGGCACGGCAGGATCAGCGACTTGGCCCCCGGATAGAGGTGCGTGCGGTTGACCTTGGTCGACACGCTCACGGTGAGGCCGCACCGACCGAGGCCCTGCATGATGCGCTCGGTGTCGGGCATCGCCGAGGCGAAGTTGCCGCCGAGCGCCATGAACACGCCGACGTCGCCGTGCTCGAACGCGTGCGCGGTCTCGACCGCGTCGAACCCGGGGGCGCGCGGCGGATCGAACCCGAACGTCGCCTGCAGCGCGTCGAGGAACGCGGGCCGCGGCAGGTGGAAGATGCCCATCGTGCGATCGCCCTGCACGTTGGAGTGTCCGCGAACCGGACAGAGGCCGGCGCCCGGGCGGCCGACGTTGCCGCGCAGGAGCATGAGGTTGGTGACCTCCTGGATCGTGGTGACCGCGTGCTTCTGCTGGGTCAGGCCCATCGCCCAGCACGCGATCACGGCCTTGGAGTTGACGTAGAGCTGGGCGATCTTGCGGATCGTCGCCTCGTCGACGCCCGACCGCTCCACGATCGTGGTCCACGACGCCGCCAGCACGTGGGCGCGCCACGCGAGGAAGCCGTCGGTGTGATCGCCGATGAACAGCATGTCGAGCACCGAGCCGAGGTCGGTGACCGTGGACACGTCGTCCGGCACGCGGTCGCTGCCGTGGCGCTGGCTCGCGAGATCGTGCTCGATCACCGCCTTGCTGACGCCGAGGAAGAACGCCTGATCCCCGCCGATCTGGATCTGGACGAAGTGCTTGGCGAGCTCGACGCCGCCGAACAGATCGAGCGGCTTCTGCGGGTGCTGGAACTTGGCGAGCCCGACCTCGTGCAGCGGGTTGATCGCGACGATCGTCGCGCCGCGCTTGGCCGCTTCCCGCAGCGTGCTCAGCATCCGCGGGTGGTTGGTGCCGGGGTTCTGGCCGATCACGAGGATCAGATCGGCGTGATCGAAGTCGGCGAGCGATACGGTGCCCTTGCCGACCCCCACCACCTCGGACAGCGCCACGCCGCTCGACTCGTGGCACATATTTGAGCAGTCGGGAAAGTTGTTGGTCCCGTGCATGCGGCCCACGAGCTGATACAGGAACGCGGCCTCGTTGCTGGTCCGGCCCGAGGTGTAGAACACGCTCCCGGCGGGACCGGCCGCGCGCAGCTCGGTGGCGAGCAGCTCGAACGCATCGTCCCACGAGATCTCGCGGTAGTGCTCGCCGTCGAGCACCAGCGGGTGCGTGATGCGGCCGAGCTGACCGAGCTCGAAGTCCGACAGCGCGCGGAGATCGTCGAGCGAGCGCTGCGCGAACAGCTCCGGATCGGCGCGCTCGGTGGTCGCCTCTTCGGCGATCGCCTTCGCACCGTTCTCACAGAACTCGAAGCGCGCGCGATGCTCGGCTGCGGGCTCGGGCCACGCGCAGCCGGGGCAATCGAACCCCGTGGGTTGATTCATCGCGAGCAGCGCCCGGCCGCCGCGGAACAACCCAGAGTCACGGCGCAGGTGCTTCGCCGTCGAGATCATCGCCCCGAGCCCGCCCGCCGATTGGGGCAATTTGCTCAAGTCAACGTCGGCGATCGGCAAGCGCGTGAGCGCTCCGCCACTCGTTTTGGTAAGCCGGACTTCTGGAGCAGGCCCGGCAGCTGGCGGGACGTCGACGGGTGGCAGCGGAACCCGCTGCTCTGCACCGTGGTTCGCTACGTCCGCGTCTTTGTTGTCGTTACGCTCCACGGGGGCTTGTTACCATGACCTTGCCACGTTCGGTTCCTCCGAAAACGATTGCCCACGATACGGTGAGTTGCTTCGGAGTAACCACGCGAGGCGCAATTGGGACGTAAATTTCCGTTACCTGGAGAATGGCTGGCACGCGAGAGAAATCGTGAGGAGGTGTGACCTCTATCACGATAAAAATTTATCGACACCACCGCGAAGCGGTGGAGCGGACGCCGATCTCGGAACACCACGCGCGCCGTGCCCGCACGAATCTCGATCCATGACCACTGTGCTCTGCAAGGATCGGGCTATGCGCTGCGCGCGAGGCGCGGGCTCCGAAAGCTGCCGAGCGCTGCCGGCGGATGCCGAGGTTCGTGGTTTCAGAAGCTCCCGCTCGTGTCGGCGGCAGGGCGTTTCCGTGACGAGCCGGATGGCTGCGTGCGTCGGCGGCTCAGCGCTTGCGCGCGCGGCGCGGCGACTTTGTCACCGCGGGCATGTGCACGCCGAGCTCTCCGAGCGCGAGTTTGCCGATCGCCGCCAGCTCGCCTCGCCGCGTGATCGTGATGGTCGGGTACTCGCCGCGCGATGCCTCGACCAGCCCTGCGCTCTCGAGCGCGCGCAGCAGATCGAGCGCCGGGCGCTCGCGCCAGCCGCGCAGGCAGTTGCGCTCGACCAGCTCGTCGAAGCGCGGATCGTCGTCGCTGCCGATCGCGAGCTTGATGATCCGCATGCGTCCGAACCGCCCGTTGAGCGACCCGACGAGCTGCAAGAGGCCCTGGACGGCCGCGAGCTCGGCGCTCGACAACACCGGGGTGGCCGAGCGGCCCTGCGCGATCGCCTCGCAGGTATCGCAGCTGCCGCACCGGCGCTCGCGATCGTTCCAGTCCTGGTCGCCGAAGTACTCGAGCACGAACTGGCGCCGGCACCTGGCGTAGTATGCGTACTCGATCATGGTGCGCAGCTTGCTGCGCTCGACCTCGGCGCGCCGGGCGAGCGACTCGACGTCGAGCGGCGGGTAGCTGCTGCCCGGCTCCGGGCGCGTCGCGGCGAGCCGCTCGTCGTCGCGGCGGAGCATGCCGTGGCGCTCGAGGATGCGCAGCGCGGCGCCGAGCGTGGCGTTCTTGATGTCGCCGCCGAGCTGGGTCCGCAGCCGCGCCTCGAGCTCGTCGTCACGCCCCTGACCCGCGAGCTTGCCGAGCTCGGGCCGATCGCGCAGCAGCTTCCAGATCCCGCGCAGCACCTCCGCCGAGGGATACGACGCCTCGATCAAGAACTCCTGGAGCTTGATATCGCTGTGGTTGAGCAGCAGCACGCAGCGCGTGGGCTTGCCATCGCGCCCGCCGCGGCCGGCCTCCTGGTAGTAGGCCTCGGGGCTGCGCGGGATATCGGCGTGGACGACGAGCCGGATGTCGGACTTGTCGACGCCCATGCCGAACGCGTTGGTCGCGACGATCGCGTCGAGCTCGCCGGCCATGAACACGTCCTGCGCGCGCTCGCGGACCACGCCCTCGAGCCCGGCGTGATAGACCCGCGTGCGCATGCCGGCGAGCTTGAGCGCGGCGGCGTACTTCTCGGCGTTCTTGCGGGTCGACGCGTAGACCAGCGCGACGCCGCCATCGCGCGTGCGCACGAGCTCGACCAGCTTCTCGGTCTTGTCGTCGCCGCCGCTGACCCGCTCGACCGCGTAGTGCAGGTTCGGGCGATCGAAGCCGCGGACGTGGAGCTCGGGCTTGGCGAACCCGAGCTGGTGCGCGATATCGCGGCGGACCTCGGGGGTGGCGGTCGCGGTGAACGCGGCGACGCGCGGCGAGCCGAGCTGGCGCACGACCTCGCCGATCCGCCGGTAGTCCGGGCGGAAGTCATGCCCCCACTCCGAGATGCAGTGGGCCTCGTCGATCGCGACCAGGCCGAGCCGGCTGCCCATCGCGCGCAGCGCGTCGACGAACCGCGGGCTGCGGAACCGCTCCGGCGCGACGTAGATCAGCGTGAACAGCCCGGCGCGGATCCCGTCGAGGATCTCGCGCTGCTCGTCGGCGCCCGCCGCCGAGGTCAGCGCCACCGCGGGGACGCCGCGCGCGTGCAGCGCGTCGACCTGATCCTTCATCAGCGCGATCAGCGGCGAGATCACCAGCGTGACGCCCCCGCGCTCGGCCATCACGATCGCCGGCAGCTGGTAACACAACGACTTGCCGGCGCCGGTCGGCATCACCGCGATCACCTGGCCGCCCGACAGAATGTCCCGGATCACGTCGGCCTGGCCGGGCCGCAGCGTGGTGTGGCCGAACAGCGCCAGCGCACGGGTCAGCACGTCGCTGAGCTCCGGCACGCCCGCCACCCCGGCAGCTCCGGCAATGTTGGACGTCGAGACCGAGGTTGCCAGCACGGCGCGCACCCTAGCAGAGCGGTCCGACATCGAGAAATGTTTGAGATCATGTCCGAAACTCGGACATGCGCCGTGGTTGGCGGCGGTGGACCTCGCGGCGTCCGGGTTTTACTCGCCGTGTAATTTTTGTTACTGGACAGACCGTAACGGGCTGCTTTCAGTTGCGTTCCGAGCCCAGACGCGTTCCATTCGGACCATGCGGGACGGCCGCACATCGGTGGGGCAGTCGGTCCGACCAGCGGAACTCTCAGGGAGCAAGGTCACGGACCGACCCTGGGGGATCACGCTCGCCGCGCTGGGCGTGGGCGCGCACACAGGTCAGCTGACCGTGCGCGCGGCGGACGACAAGATCTTCCGGATCGTGTTCAACGAGGGCCGGGTGGTCGGCGCCACCTCGCCGATGGCGGTCGACGCGGTGGCCCGGATCGCGCTGACCGGTCACCTGGTCACGTCGTCGCAGGTCAACGAGATCGCCAAGCGGGTGGCGGCGTCGCCGGAGCGCGACGAGGTCTCGATCGTCGCCGAGGCGGCGAAGCTCTTGCCCGACCAGATCGATCGGCTGCGCCAGCGGGTCATGGCGCAGCGCGCGGCGCGCACGTTCTCGATCGACGCCGGGACGCTGCAGTTCGACGAGCGGATCACGATCCCGATCGCGGTCGCCAGCGAGATCGACATCCGCGGCGTCATCTACTACGGCGCGCGGCTGAACCTGTCCGAGCAGCGGCTGACCGACGATCTCCGGCTGTTCGGCGCGCGCTTCATCATGAAGGCCGACGCGCATCCCACGCTGGCGCGCTTCGAGTTCTCGACGATCGAGTACCCGATCATCGAGGCGCTCGACCGCGGCACCAGCCTGCCGGAGATCGAGGCGACGCATCGCGAGATCGATCCTCGCACCGCGCGCGCGGTGATCTACGCGCTGGCGTCGTGCGACGCGCTCGCCCGGCTCGAGCCCGATCCGCCGATCGAGATCGCCGCGCGCGCGCCGACCGGCCCGCGCGAACCGACGGTGTCGCGCAGGCCGACCCTGCGCGCGCCGACCATGACGCTGCCGGCGAACCCGCGCGCACCGACCCCGCGCCAGCCGACCATGTCGCGCGTACCGACGACGCGCGAGCCGACGATGACCCGCGTGCTGACGCCGAGCGAGCCGATCGTGTCGCGGGTGTCGACGCCGAGCGAGCCGATCGTGTCGCGCGTGCCGACGCCGCGCCAGCCGACGCTGTCGCGCACGCCGACCGCGCCGCGGGTGTCGCGCGTGGTCACCGAGTCGTTCCCCGAGGCGCGCACGCCGACGCGGCCGAGCGCGCTCACGGTGCGCCAGGTCAAGGCGCTGATCGCCGAGCGCTGCGCCCTGCTCGACGGCGACGGCGATCTGTTCGGCGTGCTCGGCCTCGAGGTCAACGCGCCGATCGAAGCGGTGCGCGGCGCCTACCTCGAGATCGCGCGCTACCTGCGGCCCGACAAGCTCGCCGTGCTCGGCATCACCGACGAGGCGCTGGACGCGCAGCGGCTGTTCGCCCAGGTCGGCATCGCGTTCACCACGCTGACCGATCCGGTGCGTCGCGACGACTACCTGGCCTCGCTGCAGGGCGCGGTGCCGATCGCGCCGCAGCCGACCCAGCCCAACATCGTCGATCGCAAGGCGCTGGCCGCCGAGGCGCATGCCCGCGGCCAGCAGGCGCTGCGCGCCGATCAGCCGGCCCAGGCCGTCGCCGAGCTCCGCCGCGCGGTCGAGCTCGCGCCCGAGGACGTCGACTTCGCCGCGATGCTCGGCTGGGCAACGTTCTGCGCGGCGAGCGACAAGGCCCGCGTCGTGGCCCAGACCCGGCGCGCACTCGAGCGCGCGATCCATCGCTCCGCCAACCCCGCGATCGCCCGGTTCTACCTCGGCCGCGTCGAGCGCATGCTCGGCCGCGACCAGCTCGCCCTGCACCACTTCCGCGAGGTCATGGCGCTGGTCCCGAACCACGCCGAGGCGGCCAGCGAGATCCGGATCCTCGAGTCGCGGCTCGCGCCCGGCACCAGGCCGCCGCGCACGCGGTGAGCCGCGGCGACCGCCGACGAGCGGGGCAGTTCATCCCCGATGTACGTGATGTTTGCGCGTGCGATACACCCCGGAAACCTCGGCTCGATATCTTCGCGGTGAGGCGGAGTCGTGGCCGGTCGACCTGAGTCTTCAAGGCTTCTTCAAGAGGAATGCATCATGCGACTTGGCAAAGCGCTCGCGTGTGGAATGACCGGCCTGGTCTTGTGGGTCGTCTTCGCCGCATTCCTGGGATCGGCGCGGGCGGCCCCCGTCGCGGCACCGACGGTGGAACAGCGCCTCGCGAACCTCGAGGCCTACGTCACCAACGGTGCGCCCGACGCCAAGGGCGGCGCGCTCGCGGCGACGTCGGGCCCCGGCCACAACGGCTGGATGATGATCTCGACGGCGCTGGTGCTGTTCATGACGCTGCCCGGCCTGGCGCTGTTCTACGGCGGGCTGGTGCGGCGCAAGAACGTGCTGTCGGTGGTCGCGCAGTGCTTCGGCTGCGCGGGCCTGGTCACGATCCTCTGGTGGGCGATCGGCTACAGCCTCGTGTTCGCCCGGGGCAACGCGGTGCTCGGCGGCTTCGACTTCGCGCTGTTCGGCGGCGTGACCGCGGTGCCCAACGGCGACTACGCCGCGTGGGTCTCGCACAACGTGTTCGCGATGTTCCAGATGATGTTCGCGATCATCACGCCGGCGCTCATCGTCGGCGCGATCGCCGAGCGCATGAAGTACGGCGCGATCATGGCGTTCATCGCGATCTGGATGTTCGTCGTGTACTTCCCGCTCGCCCACATGGTGTGGGGCATCGACGGCATGATGAACGGCGTGTGGAACCCGGCGGCGTCGATCAAGGCGATCGACTTCGCCGGCGGCACGGTGGTCCACATGTCGTCGGGCTGGTCCGCCCTCGTGCTGTGCCTGATCCTCGGCAAGCGCGCCGGGTTTGGCAAGCGCGCGTTCATGCCGCACAGCCTCGTGCTGACCGCCGTCGGCACCGGCATGCTGTGGGTCGGCTGGTACGGGTTCAACGCCGGCAGCGCGGTCGCCGCCGACGCGATCTCGGCCAACGCGTTCGTCGCGACCACGCTGGCGGCCGCGGTGGCCTGCGCGGTGTGGCCGGCGCTCGAGTGGATCACCCACGGCAAGCCCTCGGTGCTCGGGTTCTGCTCCGGCGCGGTGGCCGGCCTGGTCGTGATCACGCCGTGCGCGGGCTTCGTGACGGCGCAGAGCTCGGTGGTGATCGGCGTGATCGCCGGCGTGGTGCCGTTCCTCGCGTGCACCAAGCTGAAGGCGATCTTCAAGTACGACGACGCGCTCGACACGTTCGGCGTCCATGGCGTCGGCGGCACGGTCGGCGCCCTGCTCGCCGGTGTGTTCGCCAGCGCCGACATCAACCCGAACCTCAAGACCAACCTCGGCGGCCTGGTCGGCCACGGCCTGTGGCTCGAGCAGCTCGAGGCGATGGGCTTCACGATCGCGCTGTCGGTCGGCGCGACCGCGGTGATCGCCTACGCGATCAAGGCGGTGCTCGGGCTGCGGCCCAGCGTCGAGGCCGAGGAGGCGGGGCTCGACGACGGCGATCACGGCGAGGCCGGCTACCACCCCGAAGAGGGTGGCCACGGCGGCCTCGCGTCGGGCGGGATGGAGGCGCTCAAGCCCAGCGTCGCCGCGCTCGCCGTCGCCGACGCCGGCTGAGGCCTTGGGCTGGCGCGACGGCCCATCCCCATCGCGCCGGGCGCTTGCACCACTTCCAGGACTCGACCCATGGCGTTGACGTGGTGATTGCCACGATTGCCACGGCTTGCCGCATGATGCGAATTGTCGACGCTTGATCGTTGGCTTTTTTATAGGGTGATTGCGAAAGCCGAGGCGAGAGGCTCCAGCTGCGGACGTTAGAGATCGAGCCGATGTTTGCACTGTAGCCCGAGTTCTGCAGCTGTGTTCAATCCGTAATTAACAGCGATATTCCGGTCATCGCATCCGGGACCTACTCGGCCTCCATTCGAGGGAGCCTTATCTGACCGACCGCATGTCGTCGTATCCGCTCATGTGCTTGTGCCCTGGTATCCCGAGTGAAGAGTCCCGCGACGCGCATCGGCTGCGTATCGCCGCGCGACACGCCCGGTGGCAGCGCCGAGGCGAAGCGGGTCCGAGGAGGAACCCCGAGCGTGGCAGCCGCGCGGGCCACGCGCCGGCGCCGGCGCCGCCGCACGGAAGCGACGGCCTGCCCACTTCGATGTCCGATGCGGCTCGTCCGGGCCGGCGATTCGGCGCGGCGCACGCGGAGCGCGGATCCTGCGCGGATGTTCGGCGAGGAGGTTGCGCGCGTCAGTGGATCCGCGCGGTCGGGGTGCGGTTCGCCAGCACCGCGGCCTCGACCGCGGCGAGCTCGGCGGCGCGCTGGCGCCAGGTCGCGGGCGCGGCGTCGCGCGCCAGCGCGAGGAACGTATCGCGGTGGCGGAGCTCGGCGGTCGCCAGGTCGGCGTAGAGCGCGCGCGACTTCGGATCGTCGAGCGCGCCGGCGAGCAGGCCCAGGCGCTCCGCCGAGCGGCCCTCGATGATCGCGAACACGAGCAGCCGATCGAGCAGCCGGTCGGGCTCGCGGCCGCGGATCTGGCCGCGCAGCGCCGCCGCGTAGTCGTCGCCGTGATCGTAGCTCGCCGGCTGGCCGCGCCGGGCCATCAGCTGGGCGACCTGCACGACGTGGCGCGTCTCGTCGTGGGCCAGCCGCGCCATCGCCACGACCAGGTCGGCGCGCTCGGGATAGCTGCGGATCAGCGAGAGCGCCGACTGCGCCGCCTTGCGCTCGCAGTGGAGGTGATCGGCGTGCACGGCGTCGAGGTCACCGAGCGCCACCGCGAGCCAGATCGGATCGGTCGCGACCAGCGGCAGCGCTTCACCGAGTTCGGGAACTTCGTCCATGGCAGAACGATGTTACAGTCGGCCACCGACGTGAAGAAGGTCGAGCGGTTCACGACGCAATGTCTTGCCGGACTCGGGCGCGCCAGAGCGCTGCGAGCCCAGCTCACCGGTGCGGCCACGCCGGCGAGCGGCAAGGCGGAGGACCACGGCCACGGTGACCCTGCCGCGACGCCTGGCGCCGACGACGTGCTGGCCCGCTACAACGAGCTGCTCACCGCGGCGAGCGCGAGCAACGCCATGGCGGGCCTCATGTCGGAGGTCCATCCCGACGAGGCGATCCGCGACGCCGCGCGCGAGTGCGAGCAGGAGGTCTCGCGGTTCTATTCGGATCTCGCGCTCGACCGCGAGATGTACGACGCGCTGGCGGCGATCGACGTGACCGCCTCCGACGCCGATACCCAGCGGTTCGTCGCCCACACGCTGCGCGACTACCGGCGCGCCGGGGTCGACAAGCCGCCCGAGGTCCGCGCGCGGCTCAAGCAGATCGACGAGGAGCTGACCAAGCTCGGCCAGGCGTTCTCCAAGACGATCTCGGAAGATGTCCGCGCGATCGAGATCACCGATCCGGCGCGGCTCGCCGGGCTGCCGGCCGACTTCATCGCCGCCCACCCGGCGGGCGCCGGCGGCAAGATCCGGATCACCACGGATTATCCCGACTACAACCCGTTCATGACGTACGCCGCGGACGACGATCTGCGGCGCCAGCTCTACGTCGCGTTCCGCAGCCGCGGCGATCGCGGCAATGAAGCCACGCTGCGCGCCATCCTCGCGCTGCGCGCCGAGAAGGCCGGCTTGCTCGGGTTCGCCAACTGGGCCGACTACATCACCGCCGACAAGATGATCGGCAGCGGCAGCCGCGCCGCCGAGTTCCTCGACAAGGTGTGGAAGCTCGCCGCGCCGCGCGCCGAGCAGGACTACAAGGAGCTGCTGCGCCAGCTGGTCGCGACGGCGCCCGGGGCGACCGAGGTCGCCGACTGGCAGAAGACCTGGCTCGAGAACCAGGTCAAGAAGGAGCGCTACGAGGTCGACGCGAGCGAGGTGCGCCAGTACTTCCCCTACGATCGCGTGCTGGCGGGCCTGCTCGAGATCACCGCCGAGATCTTCGATCTGACCTACGCCGAGGTCACCGACGCCGAGCGCTGGCACCCGAGCGTCGTGGTGTACGACGTGGTGCGCGGCTCCCGCAAGCTCGGGCGAATCTACCTCGACATGCACCCGCGCGACGGCAAGTACAAGCACGCCGCGCAGTTTCCGCTCAAGGACGGCGTGCGCGACGTCCAGCTGCCGGAGGGCGTGCTGGTCTGCAACTTCCCGGCGCCCGAGCGAGGGGCGGCGGGCCGCGCCGGCAACCCCGGGCTCATGGAGCACGACGACGTCGTGACCATGTTCCACGAGTTCGGCCACCTCATGCACCACGTGCTGGGCGGCCACCAGCGCTGGATCACCCAGAGCGGCGTGGCCACCGAGTGGGACTTCGTCGAGGCGCCGTCCCAGATGTTCGAGCAGTGGGCGTGGAGCTACGACACGCTCGCCCGGTTCGCCCGCCACCACCAGACCGCCGCGGTGCTGCCGCGGGCGCTGGTCGACAAGATGCGGCGCGCCGACAAGTTCGGGCTCGGCACGGCCACGGTCCAGCAGATCTTCTACGCGGCGATCTCGCTCGGCTTCCACCGCGCCGATCCGGCGGCGCTCGACCAGCTGGCCGAAGTCCAGGCGCTGCAGAAGCGCTACACACCGTTCGCCTACGTGCCGGGCACGCGGTTCCACGCCTCGTTCGGCCACCTCGTGGGCTACTCGGCGATGTACTACACGTACCAGTGGTCGCTGGTGATCGCGAAGGATCTGCTGACGCCGTTCGAGTCGACCGGCCTCATGGCGAGGGACGTGACCTACGCCTACCGCGACCACGTGCTGGTGCCGGGCGGCAGCCGCGACGCGGCCGAGCTCGTGCGCGGCTTCCTCGGCCGGGACTACGACTTCCGTGCCTACGAGCGCTTCCTGGTCGAGTGACGGCTCGCGCACGCTCGGGGGCGCGCCCGGTGGCTGATCCAACCTCGGCATCGACGCAGCGCTACCAGCCCGCGGCGCTTCCCGCGTGCTGACGTGTGACCGCCAACCGGGTATAAGGAGCCGCCGCGGGTGATGCGGCCTATCCCGACCTGGCGCGTTTCGAAGCGAGGTCATCCATGGAGGTTCTGATGAAGTCGATCGTGCTGGTAGCGCTCCTCGCCGCAGGCTGTAGCGAAAAGCCCAAGGAACCCGAAGGTCCCAACTGTGCCGGCTCGATCACCAAGGGCATCGACAAGATGGCCCAGACGATCAAGGCGCGCGGCGCGCAGCTGAACCCCCAGATGCTGGAGATGATGCAGGGGGTGATGACCAAGCTGCAGGCCACGCTGACCACGCGCTGTACCGAGGACAAGTGGCCGGCCGAGGCGCTGCCGTGCTTCGAGACGATCACGGGCCAGCCCGAGATGCGCAAGTGCCTCGACAAGCTGCCGCCCGAGCTCCACACCAAGGCGCAGACGGCGATCCGCGAGACCATGATGAGCGGCATGCGGCCCGGCATGAACCATCCGCCCGCGATGGGCGGCTCGGGCGCGCCCGCGCCGATGATGGCGGGTTCGGCGGCGCCGCCGCCGGTCGCGCCGCCCGCGGCTGGGTCGGCCGGCTCGGCCGCCGCCGGGTCGGGCTCGGCCGCCGGCTGGTGATCAGCGCTGGGTCAGATCGCGCGTGATGTTCTTCTGGTGCGCCTCGAGCGTGCCGCCGCCGATCTCGATCAGCTTGGTGTCGCGCAGGAACTGCTCGACGCGGTACTCGGTGCAATAGCCGTAGCCGCCGAGCACCTGTACCGCGGCGTCGGCGACCTCCTTGGCCGCCGTCGCGGCGAACAGCTTGGCGGCGTCGGTGCCCAGCCGGCTGCGCGAGCTCGGGCCGACCGTGGCGGCGACGTTGTACACCAGCGCCCGCATCGCCTCGACCTTGGCGTAGCTCTCGCCGATGTAGCGCTGGACCTGACCGTGATCGGCGAGCGGCTTGCCGAAGCTGCGGCGCTCGATCGCGTAGCCGACCATCGCGTCGAGGCAGCGCCGCGCCATGCCGAGGCTCATCGCGGCCAGGCCGATCCGCTCGATCTCGAGGTTGCGCATCATGTTGGTGATGCCGCCGCCCTCGCGGCCGAGCACGTTGTCGGCCGGCACGCGGCAGTCCTCGAAGATCAGCTCGCTCATCGACGAGGCGCGCATGCCGAGCTTGCCGATCTTGGGGCCGGTCGAGAACCCGGCGAAGCCACGCTCGACGACGAACGTGGTGATGCGATCGGCGAGCTTGGCGTAGACCAGGAACACGCCGCCCTCGGGGCCGTTGGTGATGAAGGTCTTGCGTCCGTTGAGGATGTAGTCGTCGCCGTGCCTTTGCGCCGTGGTCTGCATGCCGAGCACGTCGGTGCCGACCGCCGGCTCGGTCATGCCCATGCCGCCGATCACGGTGCCCGCGAGCGCGGCCGGCAGGTAGCGCTTGCGCTGCGCCGGGTTCGCCGCCCAGTAGAAGTTATTGACGAACAAGAGCGCGTGCGCGAGATAGCCGAGCGTGAAGCCGGGGTCGCTGTACGCCAGCTCGTCGTGGATGATCACCGACGCCGTGGCGTCGAGGCCGGCGCCGCCGTCGGCCTCGGGGATCGTCGCGCCGATCAGGCCCAGCTCGCCGAGCGCCGCGAGCAGGCCGGTATTGAGCTTGGAGGCTTGATCATGCTCCATCGCCTGCGGCTCGACGCGGCTCTGGACGAACTGCCGCACGGTCTGCCGAAGCAGCTCGTGCTCGTCGGAGAAATGGTTGGAACTCGCGACTGCGACCATCCCCAAGGCTACCTCAAATACGAGACAGCGGTCCAAAACACGGTGCTGCGCACTACCTACCTGACGTTCGGTTTGTGACGTCGACCCAGCGCTTGCCTGAGCCGGCGTGGCCTCGCGCCGGCGATCTGCCTGGGGCTGCCGGCGGGCCGGCAGATTCCGGGCGAGACGCCGCTCACATGGCGGCCGCGAGCGGTACCATGCCATGTGGTCGACACCGACAATCTCCGAGGCGCGAAGCCGAATCACCGCGGCCTCGCGCGCTGGCTCCAGGGTGCGCCGGCGGTCCTGGTCGCCAATCCGACCGCCCACAGCGGCAAGGCCGGTGACGCGATCCGCGTGGCGCGCGCGCTGCTCGAGGCCGCCCACGTGCCGCATCGCTTTGTCGCGACCGAGCCCGAGGGCAAGACGGTCGAGCGGGTGCGCGAGATGATCGACGATGCCGGGGCCCGCGTCGTGATCTACATGGGCGGCGACGGCACGTTCGCCGAGGTCGCCAAGGGGATCTTCGCGTCGCGCCACGCCAGCGAGGTCGCGATGGGCATGCTGCCCAACGGCACGGCCAACGATCAGGGCAAGTCGTTCGGGCTGTCGGCGGGCACCGGCGCGCTCGAGCACAACGTCGCGGTGCTGGTCGCCGGCGAGACCGTCGGCTGCGACGTCGGCCGCGTCGTGATCGAGCGCGGCGCCAAGGAAGTGCATCGCGATCTGTTCTTCGATTCGTTCTCGATCGGGATCGGCGCGGCGATCCTCGGCACCCGCAACCGCGACCGCGAGCGGGTCGGCCGGATCCCCGGCCTGGGCGCGGTGTATCGCAACCACCTGGTCTACGCCGGGGCGGTGCTGCAGCGGTTCTTCGAGAGCTACGTCGTCGACATCAAGTTCGACGTCGACGCGGTGATCGACGGCACGGTCACGCACTTCGACAGCCTGCTCGACGTGATCATCAAGAACACGAAGATCTTCGGCGGCGAGTGGATCTTCGACCCGACGACCGAATCGGACGACGGCAAGTTCGAGCTGGTCCCGGTCGCCGGTCGCCGCGATCTGGGCACCAAGCTGCTCGGCAGCCTGCGGCGCAGCCCGGTCGGCGTCGATGACCTCCAGTCGCTCGGGTTCTCGCACGCCGCGCCGGTCAGCGGCACGCGGTTCGATCTGCGGATCCACGGCGCGCCGCTGCCGGCGGTCCAGGGCGACGGCGAGGAGCTCCCGGCGGGCGACCGGTTCCGGATCGACGCCGTGCCGCGCGCGCTCCGCCTGATCGTGCCGCGCGACCACGTCGAAGCCGCGATCTGACGCCGCGCGGCGCGAGCTGCGCCCTGCGATCGCGCGTTGCAGAACACCGCTCGCTGGACCATCCTCGCGTCAACCACCTGGAGGATCTCGATGGCTGACGTGTTCATTTTCGATGCGCTTCGCACCCCGCGCGGCCGCGGCAAGGCTGGCAAAGGCGGGCTGTCGCAGCTCCATCCGCAGGAGCTGGTGGCGCAGACGCTGAACCACATGGCCGACCGCCGCAAGCTCGACAAGCGCCTGGTCGATGACGTCGCGCTCGGCTGCGTCACCCAGGTCAAGGAGCAGGGCGCCTGCATCGCGCGCAACGCGCTGATCGCCGCCGAGTGGCCCGAGGAGGTCACCGGCTTCACGGTCAACCGGTTCTGCGGCTCGGGGCTCGAGGCGGTGAACTCGATCGCGGGCAAGATCGGCGCCGGCTTCATCGACGCGGGCATCGGCGGCGGCGTCGAGTCGATGTCGCGGGTGCCGATGGGCTCCGATGGCGCGATGATCGATGGCCTCAACGAGAAGATGCGCAAGCGGCTGTTCATGGTGCCGCAGGGCATCTCGGCCGATCTGATCGCGACCCGCGAGGGGTTGTCGCGCGCCGACGTCGATCGGTTCGCCGCCGACAGCCAGCGCAAGGCGGCGCAGGCGATCGAGGGCAAGCGGTTCGCTCGCTCGCTGTTCGCGGTGGGCAACGACGATGGCTCGGTGGCGCTCGGCCGCGACGAGCACCCGCGCGCGGATACCACGCTCGAGTCGCTCGGCCAGCTGCCGCCGGCGTTCCAGCAGATGGGCGCCACGCCGATGGGGCTGTCGGGCGAGACCGTCGACGAGCTCGCGCTCAAGCGCTATCCCGAGACCCCGCGGATCGACCACGTCCACACCGCCGGCAACTCGTCGGGCATCGTCGACGGCGCCGCGATCGTGCTGCTCGGCAGCGGCGAGTGGGGGATCCGCGCGGGCCAGAAGCCGCGCGCCAGGATCCGCGCGATCGCCACGATCGGCGCCGAGCCGATCATCATGCTGACCGCGCCGGCGCCGGCGTCGGCCAAGGCGCTCAAGCGCGCCGGCATGACGGTCCAGGATATCGATCTGTGGGAGATCAACGAGGCGTTCGCGGTGGTGCCGCTACAGACCGCGCGCGCGCTCGGCATCGACGCCGACCGGATCAACGTCAACGGCGGGGCGATCGCGCTCGGCCACCCGCTCGGCGCGACCGGCGCGATCCTCCTGGGCACCGCGCTCGACGAGCTCGAGCGCACCGGCAAGGGCACGGCGCTGATCACGCTGTGCATCGGCGGCGGCATGGGGATCGCGACGATCATCGAGCGCGTGTAGCTCGGTCTGGACCGCGGGCGGGGGCCGCGCCGTGGTAGGGTGCGCGCAGTGCATCGCCGGGTCGTGCTCGTGGCGCTCGCCGCTTGTGGGTCCAGCGTCGCGAGCTCGGATCCCCCCGATCGGCCGGTGCCACCGCCGGCCTGGGTCTATGCGCCGGCGCCGGCGGCGGCGCCGCTCGGCACGATCAGCGGGCGGCTCGGCCGCAGCGAGGCGCCGCAGCCGATGTTCGAGCTCGGGATCGCCGGGCCCGCCGGCACGGCGCTCGCGCCGCTGCACCTGGCGACGGTGTGGCAGCTCCCCGGCGACGGACCGGCGCGCGCGGTGTTCTACGGCATGGACGGCGAGCGGACGGCGACCGAGCTGGTCGAGCTCGACACGGGGCGCGTGATCTGGCGCGATCTCGCGACGTGCGCGGCGCCGATCGTCGCGGCGACGCCCTCGGTGATCGTGTGCGCCGACGCCCGCGGCACGCGCGCGATCGGCGGCGATGGCGCGCCCCGGTGGGCCACGCCGTCGCCGTTCATCGCGGCGACCGGCGACCGGATCGCCGTGAGCGGGGCCGGCGCGTCGATCATCCTCGACGCGGCGACCGGCCGCGAGCGGACGCGGGTCGCGCTGCCGCGCGGCGTGACGGCGGACGCGATCCTCGCGAGCTGCGGCGACGCCGGCCGCGAGCTGCTGGCGCTCGGCGACACCGGCAAGCTCGTGCGGATCGCCGATGCCGAGCCCGCGCCCGTCAAGGGCCGCCCGGTGCGCGCGGCCGACGCCAAGCCCGCGCCGGCGATCACCTGGGCCACCGCGGTCGGCGACGGGCCGATCACCGCGGTCGACGCGTGCGGGCACGCCGCGGTCGTGGTCCGCGTCGCCGGGCCCACCGGCGGTTCGCTGGTCGCGGTGGCGCGGACCACGGGCGCGATCGCGGCGCGGATCGACGGCGTCCGCGGCTGGTGGCCGGCGCGCGACGGCTCGGATCGGCTCGAGATCGCCACGGCCGCCGGGCTGTTCAGCTACGCGCCGGACCTCGCGGGCGCGGCCACGGCGGTGTCGCCGGGCGACGTCCCGCTCGGCGAGCTGCTGGCGGCGCGCGGCGATCGCCGGCTGGTCCGCGCCACGCCGTCGACCGCCGTGGTGCTCGATCGCGCCGGCGTGCGCGCGTACGTCGCGCTCGCCGCGATGGGCGGGGCGCTCGGCGACACCGCGCTGGTGACCACGAGCGGGTCCGGAGCGCCGGGCGAGACCCTGCATCGCTTCGAGCTGCCGCCGCGCTGGGATCGCCGGCTGCGGCTGCCGGGGCCGCGTCGCGGGGTCGCGCTCGACGCCGAGCTGCGCGATCTGCCGCCGGTGCTGCCGCTCGAGCTCGCCGGCAGCATCGCGCAGCCCGATACCGGGATGTACGCGATCGCCGGCCACGCGATCGATCCGGCCGACGGCGCCGCGGTGTATGCCGTCGCGATCGCTCACACCGGGCAGACCGCCGCGGTCGCGCGGGCCGATCTCGCGGCGAAGCGGTGGCGCTGGCAGCGGGTCGACGGCTGCGGCGCCGGCGCGCCGGTCGGGCTCGCGGTCGCGCGCGAGGTCGTGGTGTGCGGCGCGCGGGGCGCGGCCTCGAGCGTGCGCGCGACGAGCCGCGACGGCGTGGCGCGCTGGGAGTGGCAAGGCAGTCTCGACGCGGTGATCGCCGGCGGCGAGCTCGCGGTGGTCCACGACGGCGCCCGGATCACCGCGCTCGACGCCCGCGATGGCCGCGTGCTCGGGCATCTCGCGAGCGATGACGGCGCCCCGATGCGCGCGGCGATCGTCGTGCTCGATCCTACGTCTGGTCCCACATCCGGTCCCACGTCAGGTGGCGGCCCGGGAGCGCCGGACGGCGAGGTCGGGCGCGGCACGCTGCTGATCACCGCCGAGCGCGGCCGGGTGGTCGCGCGGCTCGCGGTCGGGGGCCTCTTGCCGGTGTGGTCGGTCGCGGTCGCCGGCGCCGTGCGCGCGCTCGCGCCCTCCGGAGCGGGCGTGCTGGTCGAGCTCGACGATGGCGACGCCTACCGGATCGACGCGCGGACCGCGGCCGTGGTCGCGCTCCCCGGGCTCGGGCTGGCGTGGTCGGCCGCGGGCGACCTCGTCACCGGCGCGACGACCGGCGGGCCGATTCCCGCGCCGGCGCCGCCACCCCCGAAGCCGACCGTGACCCCGCAGGTCAAGCGTCCGGTCGAGATCGTGCGCGGGGAGATCAATACACCCCCACCGATGTCGACCCCGATCGCGCCGCCCCCGCCGCTCGGCGACAGCTGGCAGCTGACGCTGTACGAGCTCGCCGGTGGGCTGAGGGTGCGCAACGATTATGCATTGTCCGCGCCGATCTCACCGGTGTCTCAACGCGGCCCGGCCGGCAGCCCCCTCGTCGTCGCGTACGGTCCCGGGCTGCGCGAGGTCCTGGTGGTCGACCCCCGGACCGGCGATCCGGTGCGCCGCGTGCGGCTGCCGGACGATGCGCTGCCGGCCGCGGTGTTTGGCACTGTTGTCGACGGCTCCCCCGTCGCCGGCGCGGTGCTGGCTTCGCCGCTGCGCGTCGTACTGTTTTGAGACGATCGTCGGCTGGCCCGCGCGACCGCCGAGACGCCCTGCGATACGATCTCGAAATGGCACTCCCGCTCCGCGCTGCGCTGCGTTCCGCAGGTCGCTTCATGGTCCGCAACCCCACGACCATGCTCAGCATGGCGCGCCATGCGCTGGGGATGCGGATCGCGGTTCCGCTCGACGCGCTGCGCTGGTTCATCGCCAACACACCTCCGTCGAAGAAGGCGCCGCAGGACGTCACGATCACGCCGCGGCCCCCGGCGATCGGGCTCGGTGCGACGATCGACCTCATGGGCACCACGGTGCGGGCCGGGGCCTCGGTGCGCGTCGATCAGATCGAGGTCAGCGACACCCAGTTCAAGGTCACGCTGCGGCTGGCCGACGTGACGATGAAGGTGCTAGGCGAGTCGTTCACGCCGGTCGCGGGGCTCATCAAATCGGGCGCGCTGGATCTCAGCAAGCCCGGCAACCTCGCCAAGTTCATGCCCAAGCGCCCGGCCGTGCTGGTCGAGGCCCACGACGACGTCATCGTGCTCGACCTCATGCAGAACCCCAAGTTCGCCGCCAACGAGCGGGTGCGCGGTGTGCTGGGCACGCTCACGCCCGTGGTGAACGTGTCGGGGCTGTCGACCGAGGGCGACTTCCTGATCCTGCAGCTGCGCGCCAGCCCGTTCGGGATTCCGCGCGCGCTCAACGCTGCGCGCGCGCTCGCGGCGGGCTAGGTTTCGGGCATGGAGAGCATCGCACTCGCGGCGGCGGACAAGCCGGCGCGCTACCGCGAGCTGTTGCCGCAGCTGGGCGGCCTGCTCGAGGGGGAGCCGGATCTGATCGCCAACCTCGCCAATACCACCGCCGCGCTGCGCGAATGCGTGCCGGCCGCGTCCTGGATCGGGTTCTATATCGCGCGCCGCGGCGAGCTCGTGCTCGGGCCGTTCCAGGGCAAGGTCGCGTGTGTGCGGATCGCCCTGGGCCGCGGCGTGTGCGGCACGGCGGCGGCGCAGAACCGGACGCTGATCGTGCCCGACGTCGAACAGTTTCCAGGGCACATCGCGTGCGACGCTGGCTCGCGCAGCGAGATCGTCGTCCCGATCGTGCGGCGCGGCGAGGTCGTCGCCGTGCTCGACCTCGATAGCTACGAGCTGGCGGCGTTCGACGACGCCGATGCCGCGGGCCTGGCGCCGATCGCCGAGTTGCTCGGCACGCTTGCATGGTGAGAGCGCTGGTCTGCGCGGCGCTGTGCGTCGCCTGTCAGGGCCAAGCCGGTGAGGCCCCGCGCGGCGCCGGCTCGGCGAGCCGCGGCCCGGTCGAGGCGGCCGTGCGTGACCCGAGCGCCGGGGGCACCGGCGGCGGCGTCCCCGGGCTCGCCAGCGACGAGCCAGATCCATCGGGCGGACGCGACGCGCGGACCAAGTCGGACGAGCCCGAGCTCCCCGATCCGGGCCGGACGATCGCCGAGCTGAACGCGATGCCGGTGTGGCAAGCCGTGGTCGATCGCGCGCAGCTGCTCGGGCGTCGCGGCCAGCGCGGCGTGGTCTACGGGCGGGTCGGGCCGGTGCTGGTCGTGCCCGCGCCGGTGTCTCCCGCGCCGGTGTCTCCCGCGCCGGTGTCTTCCGCGCCGGGTAGCGCTGCGCCGGTCCCGCCGATCGACGCCGGTGTCCGGTCTCCGGACGCGTTCGGTGGCGCGCCGCCAGGTTCGGCCGATGCAGGCGCCGGATCTGCGGTGGCCGGGCCGGCGCCTCTGCCGCCCGCGCCGGCGCAGCCGACCTACACCTGGCTGGTCGACGATACCGAGGGCAACGGCGCGCTCGGGATCCGGATCGCGCTCGGCGACAAGGCCAAGCAAGGCGACCGGATCGCCGCCGGCGGCGCATGGCAGCTCGACGCCGAGCGCCGGTGGTTCTGGAAGCCGGAGACGGTCCAGCTGTTGCCGCCGGCACCGGCCAGCGATCTCAAGGAGCCGCCGCCGGCCGAGCCGAGCCACGCGATCGCCGGCGGCAGCGCGCCCCCGGGCGCCCGGCCGATCAGCCTCGCGCGCGACGACGACGCCGTGTATTTCCAGATCGTCGGCCCGCTGCCAGGCAGCGACGGCGATGGCTGGCAGGTCGCCGATCAGCTCGGCAGCCCGGCGGTCGCGTTGATGATCCTGCCGGGCGAGCGGCCGAGCTACGGCGGCCAGGATCTGCGTGCTCCCGACGAGCGCTGGCAGCTCAAGCGCGGCCAGACCTACTGGGTGCGGATCGGCAAGCTGCACAAGCACACCGATCGACCGACGACGGTCAACGCCCGCACCGCCCCCATCCGCGTGCTCTGACCCAGGTCGCGCCCCCGAAGCGGCGCGGACCGGGTCTCCGGGCTCACTGGCGAGGCGCGAACCGGGCCGACGCTGGTACCGGCGACGGGAAGCCGATGTTCAGGCCGCGGCCCTTGATCTGGCTCTGGTCCTGGCAGTGCTGCGTGCACACCGGCTGCGCCGGCTCGAGCGCGATCGCGTCCTCGCCCATGACCTGGCCCATCCGCCCGCCGCTCTTCACGCTCCAGTCCGAGCGCCCGCCGCAGTGATCGACCGCCGCGAGGCTGCCGTCGAGGTTCGGCACCAGGTTGGGGCAGCCGGTCGCGACGCGCGTCGCTTGCTGCGGGCTGTCGCGACCGACCAGCGCCGGCGCCAGATCGCTCGAGAAGTTGATCCGCGCCGCGACGGTCAACACGGTCGTGGCGTCGAACTGGAACGTCTCGCCGATCCGATCGCGGAAGTTCGGATTGTCGTAGTAGAACACGTCGGGGCCGAGCTCGTGGGTGAACCGGGTCTCGGTGCCGTCGGCGCGCTCGGGCTCGACCTGCAGCACGCCACCTGCCGCGCAGTCGTTGGCCTGGATCGTCATCGCGATCCCCGGGCCGGTGCGCGACAGCACGACGCTGCCCGCGTCGAGGTCGACGGTGAGATCGCTGGTCAGCACCAGGCCGCGGTGGTCCGGCTGCTTCGACGCGAACATCACCAGGCGCTGGCCGCTGGTCATGCTCTCCGGGTTGGGCGCGCCGGTGAACGCCCAGTTGCGAAGGCCGAAGCTCGCCGCGTCGACCTCGAACTCGTTGTTCGTTCCCCGCATGGCGAAGCTCGTCCCGAGGCTGGCGGCCGGGATCGTGATCGGCGTGCCGGCCGTGGTCGCGACCGTGAAGGTCTGGCCATTCTGCAGCACGAGCGTGTAGCCCGCGCCGGCACACGCGCCGCTCTTGGCGCTGTCCGCGCCGCCACCACCGCTTCCGCCCTGGGAGGCCTGCTGCGACCGGGCCAGCGAGGCCGGATCGGCAGAGACACACGCCGCCGTCGCCAGGACGCTTGTCAAAACGACTGTACGAACACGGTACATCAGATACTCCTCGGATGGAAAACCACATCGCGCTGCTGACACCCCGTCAAACACCCTCGATGTCGAGCGCCGCCAACGTGTAGCCGCCTGCGGCACCCCGCGCGAGTATCGCCGGCTTACGTCGCTGGTTCAGGTTGACGCAATTTGGCAGTTTCTTACGAATGCCATGAGCTTAATCGCGTCACCCGACAGCGCTCGTCGCTCGTCGCCCACGCCCTCCGTTCGATGACCGGTGACCATGTAGGCGTTGCGGCGCACGTGGCAAAGCAAAAATCCGAGCCGTGGTGCGGACGGGTCGCGTTATACAACTCGAACGTTCCCAGGTCCGGAGACTGGTTCATGGAGAAGGATGGAATCCCGGATGTATCCACCGCGGCAGCGCTCGGAAAGGAAGCCCTATCGCGCGCGCCTGTCCTCGCGTTGACGATCGTCTCGCATCCGCAAGCTCACCGCGTGGGCGACCGCTGCCTCCTGGATGCCGTGTTGCACGGCAAGCGCGTGGGGGTGTCGCGCAATGCTCCGGATTTCGTCAAGCCCGGCCAGGTCCTGGGCGCCGCGCTCGGCGATCCGTTCATCAGCCGCACACCGATCTCGTTCTCGCTGAACCGCCAGGTGCTGCGCGTCGAGTTCGGCGAGACCAAGCAGCGCCGCGCGGCGGGCGCGGCTCCGACCGTTGATCATCTGGAGATCACGCGCGATGCGCTCGCGTCGGGCGTGCCGATCGAGCTCGCCGACCGCGTGGTGCTGTGGCTGCATCGGATCGAGCCCGAGGCGCTCGGCGCTCGCCCTTCGCTGGGCATGATCGGCGCCAGCGCCGGGATCCAGCGCGTGCGCGTCGCGATCGAGCGCATCGTCGATCTCGACGTCCCGGTGCTGATCCGTGGCGAGACCGGGACGGGCAAGGAGCTGGTCGCCCGCGCGATCCACGACAAGAGCCCTCGCTGCAAGGGCCCATTCTTGAGTGTCAATCTCGGCGCGATCCCGCGCGAGCTCGCGGCCGCCGAGCTGTTCGGGGCGGCCCGGGGAGCCTACACCGGCGCCACGCGCGACCGCGAGGGGCTGTTTCGCGCGGCGCACCTCGGGACGCTGTTCCTCGACGAGGTCGGCGAGGCCCCGCCCGAGGTCCAGGTCATGCTGCTGCGCGCCCTCGAGACCGGTGAGATCTATCCGGTCGGCGCCGAGCGCCCGATCGCCGTGCAGGTGCGGTTGATCGCGGCCACCGATGCCAACCTCGAAGATCAGATCCGCGCCGGCCGGTTCAAGGCTCCGCTGCTGCATCGTCTCGCCGGCTACGAGATCCGCGTTCCGGCGCTGCGCGAACGACGCGATGATATCGGCGTGCTGTTTCACCACTTCGCGCGCCAGGAGCTCGAGTCGCTCGGCGAGCTCCATCGCCTGGCGCCGCAGGATCCCTACGCGAAGCCTTGGGTACCCACGGCGATCGCGACGCGGCTGGTCCGTCATGCGTGGCCGGGCAACATTCGCCAGCTGCGAAACCTGACCCGGCAGCTGGTGATCGGCAGTCGAGGCCTCGCACACCTCCAGCTCGATCCGCGCCTCGCCGCGGAGCTCGATGGCGGCGACGAGTTCGCGGTACCGACACCGCCGCACACGGCGCTCGGCAGCGTGCCGCGGCGCAAGCCATCGGACATCGTCGAGCACGAGCTGCTCACGGCGCTGCGCTCGTCGGCGTGGGATCTCAAAGCCGCCGCCGACCGCCTGCTGATCCCGCGGCCCTCGATCTACGATCTCATCGACCGACACCCTCGCATTCGTACCGCGGGTGATCTCGACGCCAGCGAGATCATTCAATGTTTTCATGATTGCGGGGGTGACGTCGATGCCATGGTGCCTCGACTCGAGGTCTCGAAGCGCGCGCTCTCCCGCCGGATCAAGGAGCTCGGACTGACCAGCCGGCGGCCATGACCGCGGCGAGCCGGTCACCGCGCCGAGGCGATGATCGAGGCGATGATCGAGGCGATGATCGAGGCGATGATCGAGGCGATGATCGAGGCGAGCGAGGGATTGCGCGGGCATGTCGCGAAGGGTCGGGTGTCGAACGGGCGGTATTGCAGGCACCGCGCCACCGGGTTCGACGCGTGCCCTGGGGGCGCAACCAGCCCGCGCGCCCACCGGACCTCACGATTCCGCGCACATCCGGAACCGCCTCGGAGGCCGCTCGACATGTCGACGCCCGACATCGACATGTCGACGGTCACCGATCAGCGCGGGCCCAGCCGCGGTTGGACCCCCAAAACGATGCACGAGACGCGAACTGATGGGCCGCCGGCCATTGGCCTGCCGCTTGAAGTGACGGCGGCCGCGGTGCGTCCTGAATGGACTGCCCTGCGTGTCTGACACCTGACCTGCCAAGCCTGCCAAGCCTGCCAAGCCTGCCAAGAGAGAGAACGCATATGAACGCACCCACGCTTCCCGGATCCAGCCCGAGCAACCAGGCGGGACGCCCGCCGGCGACCAGCGCCGCGGACGGTCCCGCGCTGGTTGGTCTGGACCATCCCGTGATCATTCACTCCGATGGGACCATCGAGCCTCGCGTGGCCCAAGCCAATCCGGGGGATACGTATACCGTGGAAAATAAATTCGGCGCAGCCGCTGTCGTCTGGGACAACGCGAGCGCCTCTCGCATTGTCGATGCGGGGACGACGTCACCGCCGATCCCGTGCGACGCCGGAGATGTATATACCGTCACCATCATGACCAATGACGCGATTCCCCAGTTCGTGAACTCCAAGATCAACGTCGGATCTGGTCCCAAGGATCTCGCGTAACACTCCACCGACCATCGCGGCGCGCCCGGCGATACGCGTCGTGGTGCGACCGCGCTCCTCGTCTGACACCTTACCTGCGGAGAGAGAACTCAGATGAATGCCCCTGCGTTTCCCGTGTCCAGCCAGACCAACCAGACCCACAAGCCTGCACGCCAGACCGCCGCCAGCGGCTCCGAGAGCACTGAAACGGAGCTTTCTCCCTTTGTCGTGACGATCAACAGCGACGGGTCCATCTTCCCGAACGAGGTCACCCTGGCTCCAGGAAGCTCGTTCACCGTGACCAATAACTTCACCGCGGCGGCCGTCATCTGGGACGAGGGGAGCGCCAGCTTGATCGTCAGGCCGGGAGGATCCTCCGGCCCGATCACCTGCGAGGCGTCTCACACGTACGACATCACCATCCTCATGCCGGACAGCACTCCCCAGTTCGTGAATTCCAAGATCAACGTCGGATCTGGTGACCCCACGCCTGCGAAGTGATGCGAGTGACTCCGCATGGACCCGCGTCACCGGCTCTCAAGGAGGGCAGGATAGCTGATGCGCCGCGGCGCGCTGGACCTGCCATACGCGCGCCAGCTGCGGATTGACCGCCAGCGCGGCGTCGAAGTCACTCGCCGAGGCCGCCGCGCGCTTGCACCGCTGTTCGGACTCGCGCGCGCCGCGCGACTGCACCAGCCGCAGGCGCGCGCGCAAAACGAGCGCATCCGGCCAGTGATCTCGCACGGCGAGCAGACCGCCGGCCACGGTGAGGCCACGCCGCAGCGGCGATTCGCGCGGCTCGCCGTCATCGCCTGCGAGCTCGGCCCAGGCACAAAGGAAGTGACCGAGATCGAGCTGGTAGTCCAGGTGATCGGGCGCCAGCTCGCTGGCGCGCTGGTATTCGCGCGCCGCGGCTTCGAAGTCCGGTGCTTCACGTCCTCGAGTGTGCTGCGCTTGGTAGCGCGCGCGGATCCCCCGCGCCTGGGCGAGCGCAAACACCGCCTGCGGCTCGCGCGGGTTCTTGCCGAGCGCGCTCTGGATCGCGCGCTCGGCGATGGCGAGGTCCGGTCGCGGATCGCGGCCATGTTCGAGCGCGAGCGTCGCGGCGATGTTGTGCGTGACGCCGAGGTTGGCCCAGAACACGGCGAAGTCGGGGAGTCGGTCGATCGCGCGCCCAAGCTCGCGCTCGGCGGCGGCGACCTCGGTCGTCGGATCTTCCCCCCGTGCATGCCGAAACCATGCGCGTTGCATGAAGATCTCGCCGAGGTTGTTGTAGCCGAGCCCCTGATCCGGCGCCTCGGCGATCGCGCGCTCGAACGCCGCGCGCGCGCGGTCGAGCCATGGGTCGGGATCGCCGCCGCGATCCCACGCGATCTGCGCGCGCTCCGCGAGGACCGCGGCCTGGCCGTTATGCAGGTACGGAAGCTTGGGATTGAGCTTGATGCCGCTGTCGTAGGCCGCGATCGCGTGGTCGAGGAGCGGGCCCGCGTCGAGGCCTTTGGCGCGCTGGCGCTGGGCCGCGAGCGCATAGCTGGCGCCCTTGTAGTAGTAGGGAACGACATGCGCTGGCGCGAGCGCGTTGGCCCGGTCGAACCGCTCGAGGGCATGGCCGAGGTCGACGTCCGGATCGCGCGCGCGAGGCTGAGACGCGCGTTCGAAGTAGGTGATCCCCAGGTTGATCTGCCAGCGTACGTTCTTGTCGTCAGCCTGGATCGCGCGGATATAGGCCTCGATCGCCCGATCGCGATTCTCGCCGGAATCGCCGCCCACTTGATCCTGATAATCTGCCCAGGTCTTGAAGATCAACCCTTGACTGCCGTGGTACAGCGCACCTCGTGCGCCCGCGTCGATGCGCTCGAGCTGGTCCAGCGCCTTGCGCAGCTCCTCGCTCGGGTCCTTGTTCTGCGCCACGAGCAGCTCACCGGCCTGGCGGTGGAGATCCACCAGCGCCAGGTGAGCGTCGGGCGCGGACGGCGACACGGCGACCGCGCGCTCGCCGTCCTGCACCGCCGCCGAGATCAGGTCGTCGGCGCGGCTCCCCTGGTTCGTCCGGTACTCCGCCAGGCTGCGGCGGATCTTCGCACGCAGCACCAGGGCGTCGTAGCTATCGGGCAAGACCGCGAGCGCCTGATTGGCGGCCGCGAGTGCGATCTCGAACCTCGGCATGATCTCGCCGGATCCATAGAGCTCCACGATCATCGAGGCATACTCGAGCTCGCCGAGGGCTACATAGATCGCGGGCGCGCTGCTGCCGATCGCGACCGCGGATTCGTAGGCTCGTCGCCCGGCTTCGAAGTCGAGCTGCGCATGCGCGACGTCGCCACGGTCCCTGGATTGCTCGGCCTCGAGGAGCAGGATCTGACCGCGGAGCTCGTAGGCCTCGTAGAACCACGGGATGCCATTGCCGATCGCGTCGAGATGGCGAATCGCGCCGTCCAGGTCATCGCGATAGAACGCGGTCAGCGCGGCGACGTACTCGGCCGAAGGGACCTCGGCGCCTGCGCTCGCCGCCAGGTACGCGAGCGCCGGCTCGCGGTACTGCTGTTCGATGGCACGGAGCCGGGCGCGCCGCAGCTCGGCCGGATCGAGCTGCGCGGCGGCCAGGATCGCTCGCTGATAGAGCCGCCCGATCGCCAGGACCAGCGCCAGCGCGACCCGCGGCTCGCGTAGCCCGGCCTGCCACGCCGACTCCAGCTGCGCGTGCGCCTGGACGTCGTCACCGAGCGCGAGGTAGCCACGGCCGAGCGCGTAGTGTCCGGGACCGATGGCGGCGGTCCCCGCCTCGCGGATCTCGGCCTCGAGCTCGGTCATGTGCCTGCGCAGCACGGCGCGGTCCGCGGTGACATCGTGAAGCGGACACAACGCCGAGTAGCGCGCCATGGCCTCGACGCGCTCGACGCGCTCGGTGAACTGCCGCGCGAGCTGTTCGCGCAGCGCGGCCGTGCCGCTGGCATGGAGCCCCCAGACCAGCAACGCGAGCAACGCGCTCACCGCGATCGCGGCGAGCGCGGCGACGCGGCGGTGCTTGGCGATCCGTCTGCGCAGGCGGTACCACGCCCCGGAGCTCCGGGCGAAGACCGGCTCGCCGTCGAGAAACCGCCCCAGATCGTCGGCCAGCGCGCGCGCGGAGTCGTAGCGCGACGAGCGATCCTTCTCGAGGCACTTGATGATGATCGCTTCGAGATCGTGCGGAATGTCGGGGCGGAGCGCCCGCGGCGCGCGAGGCTCGGTGTTCGACAGGTGATGCAGCACCTCGAGGACGGTCGTGCCGGCAACCGGTGGAACCCCGGTCAGCAGGTGATACAGCGTCGCGCCGAGGCTGTAGACATCGGCTCTGCGATCGAGCGTGCCCGGGCCGCCGCGCGCTTGTTCTGGCGCCATGTAGCGCGGCGTGCCGACGATCGCGCCGCTGAGCGTCATGCCATCATCGGCGAGGCCGCGCGCCAGCCCGAAGTCCATGACGTACGGCGACAGCTCGCCATCGTCGTTGCGTACGACCATGATGTTCGACGGCTTGATGTCACGGTGAACGATCCCGGCGCGGTGCGCGTCGTGCAGGCCCTCGGCGGCGCCGCGGATCACCATCGCGAGCTGCTCGACGGTCAGCTCTCCCATCATGCCACCGAGCGGTTTGCCCGCGATGTATTGCATCGCGATGTACACCTTGCCCTCGACCTCGCCGACCTCGTGGACCTTGCACACGTTCGGATGGCTGACCCGCGCCTGGGTGCGCGCTTCGACGATCATGCGCCGGAGGTACTCCGGATCCTCGTTGCGCACGAACTTGATCGCGACCTCGCGCTGCAGCCGCGGATCGAACGCCAGAAACACCCGGCCCATGCCGCCCTGGCCGAGGAACCGAACGTGGTAGTACCGCTCCCAACCCCGGACCGGAAACACCGGATCCCCTGACGCGACCGATGCCACCGGCGTCGAGAGCTCCACGGTGGAGCCCTCCCCCAGCGCCTCGGTCGGTGACGGGCCGTTCAGCAGCTCGACGCCGGCCCGCGAGATCTGTCCTCGCGCGATGAGCAACGCCAGCGGGCTTTGCTTCAACTGGCGCGCTTCGTTTCGCAGCGCGTCGGCCTGCTGGCGCGACAGGATCCCTTCCGCAACAGCGACCCGCAACTGCCGGTCGTCGGATTCCTCCATGGCACGAATTGTAAGGCTCGTCGTCCGGGAGTACCCAGGCAATGGCGAAATACCGAGCGCACATCGCCGGCGTGCTGCGCGACGAAGGTGAGAAGCCTACGTTGCGCGACATCGCACCATGGGAACCTGGCCGCGCGGCCGAGACGTCTCGCGTCCCGGCGCATCCCGGTGCGGGCTTGGGCGTCAGTCGAGCGCAGGTGACAGCGCAGGCCAGGTCAACAGCAGCGACCCCCAGGTGTAGCCGGCCCCGAACGAGGTGATCAGGATTCGCTGACCCTTCTGGGGCGCGGCCGCGGCGAGCGCCATCGGGATCGACGCCGCGGCGGTGTTGCCGTAGCGATCGAGGTTGTTGACGTGACGATCGCGGGCGACGCCGAGCTGCTCGCCGACTGCCTTGATGATCCGCGCGTTGGCCTGGTGGGCGACGAGCTGGTCGACGTCGGCGGTCGAGAGCCCCGCGCTGGCCAGCACGCGGCGCGACGACTCGGTCATCCGCCGCACCGCGTGGCGGAACACGTGCCCCCCATCCATCGACAGGAACCGCCGATGGTCGATCTCGCTCGTGATCGGGAGGCGCGAGCCCCCGGCCTCGATCTGCAAGCTGCTCGCGAACTCGCCGTCGCTGCCGAGGTCGAACGGGCCGATCGCGCCGGGTTCGCCGGGGTCGCCCGCGCGCAGCGTGATCGCGCCGGCGCCGTCGCCAAACAAGACCGCGGTCGCCCGGTCGCTCGGGTCGCAGACCCGGGTCATCACGTCGACGCCGATCACCAGCACGCGGTCGGCGATCCCCGCTGCGATCAGCCCGGCGCTCGTCGCGAGCGCGTACACGAACCCGGCGCACGCGGCCTGGATGTCGAACGCCGCTGCGCCGGTGAGCCCCAGCTGTCCCGCAACGATCGGCGCCACCCCCGGCATCGGGTGGTCGGGCGTGGTCGTCGCGACGACCACGGCGCGGAACTGGGACCCGCCCGAGCACCGAATCGCGCGCCGCGCGGCCTCGATCGCGAGATCGCTCGACGCGACCCCCGGATCCGCGATCCGGCGCTCGGCGATCCCGGTGCGGCTCCGGATCCACTCGTCGGTCGTGTCGAGGCTGGTCGTGAAATCCTGGTTGCGCTTGATCCGGGGCGGCAGCGCGATCCCGAGGCCATCGATGACCGCCGCCACGACCGGCGGCTTGTGCCTGCCGGCCCGCTTGGTCGGGGCTCCCGCAAGCTCGCCGTGCGGCGCCGGGCTCCCGATCGTCGCGTGCAGCGAGCGCATCGCGTCCGTCGACGCCGCGCGCGCCAGCTCGCGCGCGACCCCATCGATCGTCGGGTGCTCGACCAGCAACGTCGGCGGCAGCCTGCGCTCGACCACCTTCTCGAGCTCGCCGGTGATCGCGACGGCAGCGCACGAGTCGATCCCGTGGGTGTCAAAGGAGCGCGAGGTGTCGACCGCGGCGGCTGGGATCTTGAGCTGGCTGGCCAGGCGCTCGGCCATCCATTGCTTGATCTCGGCCTCGGACCGCAGCGGCGCGTGCACCACGCCGCCGGTCGTGGCCGCAGGCGCTGCCAGTGACGCGGAAATAACGTCTTTCATATTCGTTCTTTGCCCCACTGTTGCGGTTACCTGCTCGAATGCCTCGCCCCACGGATCCCGGACGCGCTACGCCGCCGCGGCCACGAAGTCGGCCACGAGCGAGGTCGTGCGCCGATCCGCGAGGATGCGCGCGTGGCCCAGACCCTCGGTGAGCTCGACACGGGCGCTCGCGCCCAGCGCCTGCGCGACGACCGACGCCTCCCCGAAGGGCACGAACACGTCGTCGCGATCGTGGATGACGAGCGCCGGGAACCGATCGCGGTCGGCGAGGGTTCGAACGTCCCAGTGCTCGATCGGCACGCCGTGGCTTCGCGACAGCTCCTCTCGGATCCGCTGTTCGACCGGGGGCGTGATTCCCCAGTGGGCGACAAAGCTGCGCAGCGCCTCGTTCAAGCTGCTCGGCGCCGACAGCAGCACGAGCCGCTCGGGGAGCCGGCGCGCGGCACCCAGCGCCGCCACCGCGGCGAGGCCACCCAGCGAGTGCCCGACCACCGCGCGGACCTCGGCGGCCGGCTCGAACTTGTCGAGCACATCGCGTACGGACGCGACGAAGTCGGTCATGGTCGTGTGCCGGCCCTGGTTGGCGCCGTGCGCGGGCGCATCGAATGCGACCACACGGCAGCCACGCTCGCGCAGCGGCCGCACCAGGCTGCACATCGCGCCGCTGTCGGCGCCCCAGCCGTGCACGAGCAGCACGATCGAGCCACGCTTGCCCCAGACATACGCCTCGCGTCCCGGGGCCCCGCCCACCGGCATCGCGGTGGCGCCGAGCGGCACACCCGGCGCCAGGCCGGTGCCGCGGCGACGCGTCGCGAGGAACAGGTCGGTGGCCCAGCGCCCCGCGAGCGCTGGCGCGGACCGCCCGAGCAAGCGCAGACCCGACCGCAACGCACGCACCTTCATGGCTCGCGCCAGCTCCTCGAATCGCCTCATTCGACCGAACTCCCGACGCCTCGCGCGGACAGCGGGCTTGCTGGGGTGGATCCAAACGGCTTGTAGAAGCCGGTCGTCGGATCATAAAAGTGGCACCGGCTGACCGCCTTGTAGAGATCTCCCCAGGAGAACGGTCGCTCCCGGAGCATCCCTGGCAAGGCCGCCTTGAGCGCCGCCTGGGCCTCCGGCAACCGGTAGAACGGCACCTTCGGCGCGACGTGGTGCGCGGTGTGGACCGAGATGTTGTGCGTCAGGAAGTGGAGCAGCCGCGAGTAGCGATAGTCCGTGGTCAATAACAAGCGACTTGCGTTCTTGGTCCAGTCCTTGCCCCGGAGGAACGGCACGTCCTCGGCGGTGTGGTGCATCAGCGTGGTCGCGCTGAACCAGGCATGCATGCCCAGCCAGGGCAGGAGCACGAACTTCACCAGGCCGATCGGGCCGAGGTAGTGCACGATCGCGGTGAACGAGATCGCCATGACCACGAGCACGAACGCCATCGACCGCCGCACGTCGCTGCGCGTCTTGCGCTCCGGGAACAGGCCCGGGTTGAAGCCCGAGATCAGCTCGTAGTGCGCGGTGCCGAGCCAGAAGAAGATCGAGCGCGTGCCGAAGTAGATCAGCTTGTCCTTCACCGGCATGCGGGAGTAGGTTCCCTGATCGACCGGGCGCCAGTCGGTATCCTTCTCCACGTTGTTGGTGTTGGCGTGATGCAGATTGTGCACGTGCCGCCAGCCGTGGAACGGGTAGAGCATCGGGAGCAACGCGATGTGGCCGATCGCATGGTTGAAGCGACGTGAGCTCGAAAACGAGCCGTGGCCGCAATCGTGGGCGATGCAGTGCAGCCCCCAGCCGCCGACGCCCGCGACGAGCGCGGCGGGGATCCACAGGCTCCAGTGCGGCGACAAGGCGATGAGCGCGATGCCCAGCGCCCAGACCGCGTAGCTCACGAAGAAGCCCAGCAGGCCCCTCCAGACATCCGTCGTGAAGCACGCTCGGGGGATCAGGTTGCCCAGATGGACGCCTTCGATCTCCCTCGCGCGCAGGAGGAAGTCCGAGAGAGACGCTCTCTTCGCGGACACAGATTGCGCTTCCATCACTTCCATCATGGCAGCTCCTGGTCAGTCATCTCAGTCATCCGCGGCTTCGTTCGAGAGCTCACGCGCGAGCTCGCGGGCCACGCCATCGATGGTGGGGTGTTCGATCAGGAGTGCCGGCGACAGGCGCCGCTCGACCACCTTTTCGAGCTCGCCCGAGACGGCGACCGCGGTGCGCGAGTCGAGCCCGTACGCGTCGAACGGCCGCGAAGCATCGATGCTGGCCGTGGAGATCTTGAGCTGCGCCGCCAGGCGCTCGGTCATCCAGTGCTTGATCTCTGCCTCCGTCCGTAGGGG
>Ga0302322_100000289_pt1 | contig 37518 bp, 36 predicted proteins | sample Fen_T0_2_FD_203757 | JGI IMG/M metagenome (GOLD analysis project Ga0302322, IMG submission 203757) | Peat permafrost microbial communities from Stordalen Mire near Abisko, Sweden - Fen_T0_2 | ecosystem: Environmental > Terrestrial > Soil > Wetlands > Permafrost | place: Sweden: Abisko...
GAACATGTCGAAGACTGTCGCCTGGTCCTCCTCGGAGATCCCGACGCCGTCGTCGGCGCACATCATCTCGACCTGACCGCCCAGAGCGCGCAGGGAGATACGGACCTCACCGTCGGGGAGGCTGAACTTCACGGCGTTGTCGACGACGTTGACGTAGACCCGCGCCAGTGCGCTGCCGTCGACCCCGATCGGGAGGGTCTCCGGTAGGTCGAGCACGAAGCGCAGCCCGCGCTGCTGTGCCTCGATCTCCGCATGCCGGCACGCGTCGCGTACCAGAGCCACCGCGTCGGTCACGACCGACCCGTCGGACGAGTCGCGCCGCGTGTCCGCGAACCCGACTCCCTCCTCGGCACGGGCCAGCGCCAACAGGTCGTCGACGAGGCTCGAGAGCCGCTCGGCACTGCGCCGGATCGCGGCGACCGGGTGGCCTCCCGCCTCGGCCAGGCGACGGTCGGACTCCAGCAGCTCGGCGTTCAGGGCGATCGCCGTCAACGGGGTCCTGAGGTCGTGGGTGAGCGAGGCGACCAGGTCACGTCGGTACTGGTCGAGCTCGCGCAGCTCGGCCACGAGGTGCCGGTCGCGTCGCCTCGCCTCGAGCTGCTCGACGACCGAGCCCAGGCGACGCCCCAGTCCGGCGAGGGCGTCCCGCTCGCGTAGCGTCCACGGCTCGTCGGCGGCGCTGCGGAGCACCAGCAGTGCGCCACGCGCGGTGGAACCGCTCCCGATCGCCGCGAGCAGCGCCCGCTGCTGGTGAGCGAGCCCGGCGATCCGGCCCAGGAGGGGCGAGTCCTCGTCGGTGAGGGTGGTGTCGTCCGTCCAGCAGGTCGCGACCATCGGCTCGACCAGCGTGCAGATGTCGGCGCCGAGGCGACCCGCGACCTCGTCGGGGTACGACGCCGCCTCGGCGTACGCGCCCGAGGCGATCTCGGCACAGGTCCAGACCGCGCCGGCCCGCATCATGTCGGCGACCGGCGCTGTGACGGCGGCCAGCAGGGACGGGACGTCGGGCTGCTCGAGGGCCAGGTAGAGGAGTGACTGGGCGGTGCCCGAGAGGCGCAGGTGCTCGACGAGGAGGTGGCGCTCGCGCAGCAGGTCGAGCGCCAGCCGCGCCTGGTCGGCGTACAGCTCGACGAGGTCGCAGGCGCCGGGCGCGAGCTGGTCGACGTCGACGTGCCCGACCGTGGTGAGGACGCCCACCAGCTCGCCGCCGTTCGTGTGGAGCGGTGCGAGCAGGATGGTCGAGTCACCCTCGGCGAACGGGGCTCCGTCGGGGACCTCGACGTACGACACGGCTCGGCCCTTGGTCACATGGAGGCGGCCGCGCCGCTCGGCGTCGACGAGGTGGCGGGCGAGGTCGGCCCGGGTCCAGCGGCTCCCGGTGGGGTCGGGACCGGTCGTGGCGCCGGAGACGGCGACGATCTCCAACCAGTCGTCGTCGACGACACGGCTGATCAGCGCTGCGCCGGCGTCGACCGCCTGACGCACGGCGTCGGCGATGCGCGCGATGTCGTGCTGCGGGACGGCCTCGCGCGCGTCGTCCTCGTGCGGAGGCGAAGCGCCCCCTGCCAGATCCCCCACCCCGAACCTCGATCTGCTTCGCCGCATCCCCCGATCGCGGTCGGCAGCAGACTAGTTCAACGATCCGCCGTCCGTGGTCAAATCGTCCGGTCTCGTCAGCGGGGCCGCGCAGATCTGGTTGCGACACACGTACGCCGCCGGACGCCCGTCGACGGCGGTCCGCCCCTCCAGCAGGGGTACGCCGGGCCGGTCACCGTCGGCGACGACCACCACCGCACCCGGCCAGGACCGGGCCCGGCGCTCGAGCGCATCGCGCTGCGGTCCTGCCGGGCCGACCACCGCGATCTCCGGCGCGCCGTCGACCAGCGCCTGGGCGGCGGCCAGCGACCACCCGGCGAACCGGGGCACGCGACGCCCGAGCGTCGCGACCGTCGTCAGGGCCTCCTCGGCAGCGTCGCGCCAGCGGCCGTCGCCGGTGAGGGCATGGGCGGCCAGCAGGGCGTGCACGGTGGCCGACGTACCGGACGGGCTGGCGTTGTCGCTCGGGTCGCGGGGCCGGGCGACGAGGCGCTCGCCGTCGGTCGGCGTGTCGTGGAAGCCGCCGTCGTCGGCACGGAAGAGACGCAGGGCCGAGTCGAGCAGCGACGTCGCGCGGTGGAGCCACTGCTCGTCGGCGGTGACCCCACACAGGGCCACGAAGCCGCCGGCCACCGCGCCGTAGTCCTCGAGCACCCCGGCGGGTGCGCCGACCCGACCGTCGCGGGAGACGCGCCGGAGCCGTCCGTCGACGAGATGCAGGTCGGCGAGGAGCCGGCCCGCACCCAGGGCCGCGTCGACGTACTCCTCCCGGCCGAGCAGCCGGCCGGCATCACACAGCCCCGCGATCGCCAGCCCGTTCCAGGCCGCGACGACCTTGTCGTCGCGGGCCGGCCGTACGCGGGCCTCCCGGGCGGCCAGCAGCCGTGTCCGTACGTCGTCAAAGCGCTCCCAGTCGTCCGGGTCGCGGGGCAGCTGCAGGGTCGAGGCGCCGTGCTCGAAGGTGCCGGTGACGGCGAACAGGGCCGTCGCCCAGCCGCCGTCGTCGGCGCCGAGCGCGTCGACGAGCTGGCCGGGCGTCCAGACGTAGAAGCGACCCTCCTCGCCCTCGCTGTCGGCATCGAGCGCCGAGGCGAGGCCACCCTCGGTCGTGCGCAGCTCACGCAGCAGGAAGTCGGCTGCCAGGCGCCCGACCCGGTCGCCGAGCGGCGTACCCCAGCGTGCGTAGAGGCCGACCAGCTGGGCGTTGTCGTAGAGCATCTTCTCGAAGTGCGGCACGACCCAGGCGTCGTCGACGCTGTAGCGGGCGAACCCGCCGCCGAGCTGGTCGTGGATCCCTCCGCGTGCCATCGCCTCGAGGCTCGCGTCGAGCATGGCGCGCTCGTCGGCGCCGGGACGGCGCCGGAGGAACTCCAGCACCATCGAGGGCGGGAACTTGGGCGCGCCGCCGAAGCCACCGTGCACCGGGTCGAAGTCCTGGCGCAGGAGGACCGCGGCGGAGGCCAGGTCGTCGGCGGTGAGCGCGTCACCGGCGAGCTCGGTCTGCCGGGCGAGGTGCTCACGCACCGACGTGGCCGCCCGGCGTACGTCGTCGGGCCGCTCGCGCCAGGCCTCGGTCAGGGCGGTCAGCACCTGACGCAGCGACGGCTGCCCGCTCCTGGGCCGGTCCGGGAAGTAGGTGCCGGCGAAGAACGGGCTGCCGTCGTGGTCGAGCACCACCGTCATCGGCCAGCCGCCCTGCCCCGTCATGGAGACCGTGGCATCCATGTAGACGGCATCCACGTCGGGCCGCTCCTCGCGGTCGACCTTCACGCAGACGAACTCCGCGTTGAGCTGGGCGGCCGTGCCGTCGTCCTCGAAGGACTCGTGCGCCATCACATGGCACCAGTGGCAGGCGGCGTATCCGACGCTCAGGAAGACCGGGACGCCGCGGCGCCGCGCCTCCGCGAACGCCTCGTCGCCCCACTCCCACCAGTCGACCGGGTTCTCGGCGTGCTGGAGCAGGTACGGGCTGGTCGCGCCCGCCAACCGGTTGGTCACCGCTGCCACCTCTCACCTGCGACCCGACCAACCCAACCACGGCCGCGGTCGCCGAGCCATCAGGTGAGGGGTGGCAGCCCCTTGGCGATCAGGTCGGCGCCGAGGACGAGGAACAGCACCGTCATCACGGCGTCGTTGTGGACCGACAGCCAGCCCTTCAGCTCGGTGAGCGCGTCCTTGGCCTTCTGCCCACCCACCAGGTAGTAGCCGACCGGCGCGCCGATGGTCAGGCTGGCCAGGACCACGAACACCACCAGCGAGCCGATCGCCTGACCGGTCGGCAGTCCGAGCGTCGCCACGGCCGTGCCGGCCGCGATCGCGAGCATGAGGTTCTTGGGGTTCACGCCAGCGAGAAGCACCCCGAAGCCCAGCGCCTTCCCCGGCGTGAAGCCGTCGATGCCCGCCATCCACGCGGGCATCTCGGCCTCGGCGCCCGGCGCCGGCCGCCGACGCCACGTCCGCACGGCCAACAGGAGGAACAGCAGCCCGAAGACGATCTTCCCCCACGCGATCGTGTCTGCGGAGGAGGTGCTCGTCGAGGCGTCGCCGCCGTCCGCAAGTGCGTAGGCGACCCCGCTGACCACGGCCAGGGCCACCACCCAGCCGACGAGGAAGATCGGCCCGTTGACCCGGGCCCGCTCCGAGAACAGCATGAGGATCACCGCGATGATCGGCACCGGGCTGACCGCCACGCCGACCGCGAAACCCAGGATTGCGCTGATGCCTTCTCCCATGCCGTCTCTTCCCTCGCGTCGGCTTCCGAGTGCTCCTACGACTCCTCGTCCTCGAGCTCGTCGAGCTCCGCGTCCAACTCGTCCTCCAGGATCGCGACCGCGAGGCCCAGGGCCTCGAAGATCGCCCCCGCGGCGGCCAGGGCCGTGGGCGCGCCGACAATGGGAGCGATCGCGACGAGCACGCTCTGCGCGTCCTCGAGGGTCAGGCCCGAGTCGGCGGCCGGGCCGATGTTGAGCAGGTACGACGAGCGCGGAGCGTGAACCGCGGCGAGAGCGCCGAGGCGCACCAGCATCAGCTCACGGGCGCTGAGGTCGGTCCGCGCCACGGAAGCGGCGGTCATGTCTGCCAGGGTGTCGAGCAAGGGTGTTTCGCTCATGATCTCCTCCAGGATGTCGAGTTGTCATGGCCATGCTCCTCAGCCTGGGCTCCTCGGAATCACCCCCCACGGGTGACTCTGGAACCGTCCCGGTCCGGCAGGGTGAGACAGGGGCAGTGACAGGACCCGAAGGGCCTCGGGGGCTCGGCCTGGTCGCCCACGGCGAGTAGGAAGAGTGCATGACTGCCGACCACCGCGAGGTCGAGGACAAGTACGACCTGGACCATGCCCACCTGTTGCCCGACTTCTCCACGCTGTCCGGGGTGAGGTCGGTCTCGACAGACGAGCAGGAGCTCGTGGCGACCTACTTCGACACGCCGGACCTGGCGCTCGCCACAGCGGGAGTGGTGCTCCGTCGGCGCACCGGCGGCGAGGACGCCGGGTGGCACCTGAAGCTGCCGATGGACGGCGCGCGGCTGGAGATCGCCGTACCGCTGGGACGTGCGGTGCGGAACCCGCCCCTCGCGCTCCGGCAGGTGGTGGCCGGGCTGGCCCGGAACGAGGGCCTGGCGCCCGTCGTCACGATCCACACGGACCGCGTGGTGCACCGGCTGCACGGCAAGGGCGGAGTCGTGCTCGCGGAGATCAGTGACGACCGGGTGTCCGCCGAGTCGGTCGATGCCGAAGCGCCGGGTCCGACGTTCGTCACCTGGCGAGAGGCGGAGGTGGAGCTCGTCGCGGGCGGCCGCGGCTTGCTCGAGGTGGCCGGGGAGCTCCTGCGGTCCGTGGGGGCACGGCCGGCCGACAGCCCGTCCAAGCTCGCCCGCGCCCTCGGCGACCGGCTCGTCGCCGGTGCCCGTCCCGCGCCGCCCACGCCGACGAAGAAGGGACCGGCCACCTCAGTGATCCAGCTCCGGCTCCTCCAGCAGGTGGCGGCCCTACGACGGCTCGACCCGTGGGTGCGCCATGACGCCCCTGAGGCGGTGCACGACATGCGCGTCGCGGTCCGCCGTCTGCGGCACGCCCTGGCCAGCTATCGCCCGTTCCTCGACGGAAACGTCGCCGCGCCGCTGCGCGACGAGCTCGGCTGGCTCGCGGCGCTGCTCGGTGGCCCCCGCGACGCCGAGGTCCTGCACGAGGTTCTCCGGAGCCTGGTCGCCGACGAGTCTCAGGACCTGGTCCGCGGCCCGGTCCTGGCCCGCATCGACCGAGACGTCCGTGAGCAGTACGACTCGGCCCGGGCCGACCTGATCGCGGGGCTGGCGTCTCCCCGCTACCTCGACCTCGTGGACCGCCTGGTGAGGTTCGCCGACGAGCCGCCCTGGACGGACCTGGCCCACGAGCAGGCCCGGCGGGTCCTGCCGCAGAGTCTCGACCGCGACTGGAAGCGGCTCCGCGCCCGCGTCCGAGCCGTCTCCGGGCTGACCGCCGCCGACGACCACGTGGGGCACGCCGACCTCCTGCACGGCGTACGCAAGGCAGCCAAGCGCGTGAGGTACGCCGCCGAGGCGCTCCTCCCGCTCTACAGGAAGGACGCCACACGCATGGTGCAGGCGCACGAACAGATCCAGACCGTGCTCGGCGACCATCACGACGGGACCGAGGCCCAGGCGGCCCTCGTCGAGCTGGGGGACCGCGCGTCCGCGGCGGGCGAGAACGCCTTCACCTACGGACTCCTGTATGGGCGGGTCGACGCCCGCGACAGCGGCACGGCACGGGAGTTCGAGCGGGCCTGGCGAAGCTCCGTGCGGGCTCGTGATCGGCATCGGGTCGGCTGAGCGGCGGCCGCCGCTCCTCCGGATCGGCTGGCGGCCGGCGACCGAGCCCTCCGCCGCGGACCGGCTGCTCGCGGAGCTCGTGACCTGGCATGTCGGTACGACGCTCCCCATCCGCCGACGCTGCGCACGCTGCGGCAGCGCGGCCCATGGTCAGCCGTTCGTGGAGGACGACGCCGTGCACGTCAGTCTCAGCCGTGCCCCGGGCCTGGCCCTCGCCGCCGTCAGTACGGCGGGACCCGTGGGGGTCGACGTCGAGCCGGCCGGACGCGCACGCTTCCCCGGCTTCGAGGACGTCGCCGCCCATCCGCAGGAGGGGTGCCGAGAACCCACGCAGACCTGGGTCCGCAAGGAGGCGCTCCTCAAGGCCACGGGCTGGGGCCTGGCCATCGACCCGAGGCGGGTGTGGATCGACGACGCTCGCCGAGTGGTCTCCTGGGAGAGCCACCTTCCCGCGCCCGACCGGTGCTGGCTCGAGGACCTGCCTCTGACTGCGGCCTACGTCGGGGCGGTCGCGGTGATCAGGCCGGCGGGAGCTCGGGCAGGCTGAGCTCGTCGAGCCAGGCGGTCATGAGGTCCGCGCAGGCACTGCCTCCGCGTTCCACGACGAGCGCGGCGAGCTCAGCGCGATCGACGGAGCCGTGGCGGTGCGCCGCGACCCACGTGCGCAGGCACTCGAAGAACGTGTCGTCGCCCATCGTGAGACGCAGGGCGTGCAGGAGCAGGGCCCCCCGCTTGTAGACGCGGTCGTCGAACATGTCGTCGGGCCCCGGGTCGCCGAGCATCAGGTCCTGGGGCAGGTCGTCCAGCCGCTTCCAGTGCTCGCGCGCCTTGGCATCGGCCGACTCGCGCCCCGACTCCTCCGACCACAGCCACTCGCTGTAGCAGGCGAAGCCCTCGTGCATCCAGATGTCGCGCCAGCTACGGATCGTCAGGCTGTTGCCGAACCACTGGTGGGAGAGCTCGTGCGCCACGAGCCGCTCGGTGGACCAGTCGTCCTCGAGGAAGTTGGCGCCGAAGATCGACAGGCCCTGGGCCTCGAGCGGGATCTCGAGGTCGTCCTCCGTCACCACCGACCGGTACGGCGCCTGGAACGGGTAGTCGCCGAAGAGCCGGACGAAGGTGCTCATCATCTCGCCCTGACGCGCGAACGGCCCGTCCGAGCGGTCCCGGATCGCGTCCGGGAACACGATCTCGACCGGCACCGGCTCGTCCGCGAGGCGGCGCACGGTGTAGCGGCCGATCTGTACCGTCGCGAGGTATGTCGCCATCGGCTCGGACTGCTCGTAGCGCCAGGTCGTCGTACTCGCCCCGCGGCGTTGCTCGACGAGGACGCCGTTGCACAGCACGTGGTACGCCGTCGGTGCGGTGAGCTCGACGACGTACGACGCCTTGTCGGACGGCCGGTCGTTGCACGGGAACCAGGACGGGGCGCCGTGTGGCTGCGCGGCCACGATCACGCCGTCGGCGAGCTCCTCCCAGCCGGCGTCGCCGAGCGGTCCACCCACCGGGGCGGGGCGGCCGCTGTAGCCGACCGCCACGGTGAGCTCGTCTCCGGCCGTGGCCGGTCGCTGCAGACGGACCTCCAGCCGGCCGCCACGATGGGCGTACTTGGCCGGCCGCACGCCGTCGACCGTCACCTTCGACACCGACAACCGGTGCAGGTCGAGGACCAGGCGGTCGGTGTCCCTGGCCACCCGGCAGCGGAGGACGGCCCGCCCGGTCAGGCGGTTGTCCGCCACGCCGTAGCGCAGGGTCAGTGCGTAGGACAGCACGTCGAAGCGGAGATCGCCGTGCCCGGGTACGTACTCGTCGGCCCGTTCGGCCGTGCGCTGGCTCAACGGGCGCTGCCGTCGGCCTCGTCGACCCAGGGCCCGATCGGGTTGCCGATCCAGCGGGTCTTGCTGGGCACGGACTCGCCTCGCATCACGAGGGACACCGGACCGACCGTGGCGTGCTTGCCCAGCACGGCCGCGGGGAGGATCACGCTGTTGGGCCCGAGGGTCGAGCCGGCCCGCAGGCTCACGACATCCATGCTCATCATCCGATCATGGAACAGGTGCGTCTGCACAACGCACCCCCGGTTCACGGTCACCCCGTCCCTCAGCTCGATCAGGTCGGCCTCGGGCAACCAGTAGGTCTCGCACCAGACACCGCGTCCGACCCGGGCGCCGAGGGAACGCAACCAGACGTTGAGCACCCAGGTCCCGGTCGTCGGGCGCGCGAACCAGGGTGCGGCCACCATCTCGATGAACGTGTCGGCCAGCTCGTTGCGCCACACGAAGCTGCTCCAGAGGGGATGCTCGGTCACCCCGATCCGGCCGACGAGGACCCACTTGGCTGCGGTCGCGATCGCCGCCGCGACCGCGCCACCCACCATCAGCACGAGACCGCTGAGCAGGACCGCAGCCCACCAGCCGACGTGGAGCCACAGCTCGACCAGCGCGGCCGCCACTGCCGCGACGAGCAGGAAGTGGATCATCACCGGGACCAGGCGGCAGACCTCGACCAGCGCCCGCGCCACCTTGAGGCGGGTGGGCGGCTGATAGGTGCGCGTCTCGTCGACGTCGCCGGCGAGCCGGCGGAGCTTCGTGGGTGGGCTGCCGATCCACGACATGCCGGCCTTGGCCTGGGTACGCCGTGGCGCGGCAGACAGCACGGCGACCAGGCCACGTTTGGGGACCTTCCGACCGGGGGCGGCCATCCCGGAGTTGCCCAGGAACGCGTGCTTGCCGATCTTCACCTCGTCGATCCGGAGCCAGCCCCCGCCCAGCTCGTAGCCACCGAGCAGCGTGTCGTCGGCGAGGAACGCGCCGTCGTTGACCGAGGTGAGCTTGGGGATCAGCAGGACCGTGGACGCCTCGACCTCGGCGCCGATCTGGGCCCCGAGCGCCCGCAGCCACGAGGGCGTCACGGTGCTGGCGTAGAGCGGGTAGAGCCAGCCCCGGGCCTCGTCCAGCAGGCGCAGCGTGGACCAGGCCTGCCAGGCCCTGAGTCCGTGCACCGGGTGATGGCCGGGTTCGAGCCCGATCGCGCACAGGCGCACACCGCCGACCACCAGGAGAGCCAGCACCCCGAGCCCGACGACCGTGGCCAGCGGCAGCACCCGCGCCGTCGTCCACAACGCGTCGCCCACCGACGTGCTGTCGCGCAGCCAGGGCGAGACGACCAGCATGCCGCAGACGGCAGCCGCCAACGGCAGGAGCGAGATGACCACGGCGGAGGCGGCGTAGGCCACGATCCAGCGAGCGTGGTTCTCCGGGACGGCGTCCGACCAGGGGCCGCGCGCGACGGCGGCGCGGACGGCGGGGGCGCCCGACCAGTACTCCCCGGCCGGCACCTCGCCGAAGACGGCCGAGCCGGCGCCGACCTCGGCAGCGTCGCCGATGACTGCCCCCGGGCACAGGGTGCTCCGGGTGCCGATGCGGGCGTCCGTGCCGATCGTGATGCTCCCGACATGGAGCACGTCGCCGTCCAGCCAGTAGCCCGCGAGGTCCACCTCTGCCTCCACCGAGCACCCGTTCCCGAGGGTGAGGAGGCCGGTCACCGGTGGCACCGAGTGCAGGTCGACGTCCTTGCCCACGGTGGCACCGAGCGCCCTCGCGTAGATCTTCAACGCAGGTGCGACGGCCAGGTTGAGGACTCCGGCCTCGTCGGCGAGGCGCTCGGCCAGCCAGATCCGCAGATGCGTCCTGCCACCTCGCGGGTAGGTGCCCGGCTCGACCCCTCGCAGCGCCGCCCTCGCGCCGGCGGCAGCGATGAGCAGCCGGCCCGGCGGGCTGATCAGGAGCAGCCAGCCCAGCCCGACCAGCCACCAGGACGCGGTCGGCAGCCAGTCCAGACCCCAGCGCGACCCAGCGAGGTTCGCCCCGGCTGCGGTCCACACCAGCCAGCGCAACCCGGTCAGGGTGCGCAGCGGGAGGGTGAACGCGGCCTGCCCGAGCTGTGTCTTGACCGGGACCGGCGAGACGGTGCGGTTCGCGGTCGCCGCCGGGCTCGCCAGGGCGTCGAGGGCCGCGGACAGACCCCCGAGGGTGGGCGACTCGTAGACGTCGGCCACGGTGACCTCCGGGAAGCGTGACCGGAGACGGGAGACGAGCTGTGCGGCGGTGAGGCTGCTCCCACCGAGGTCGAAGAAGTCCGCACCGGGGTCCTCGACCTCGGCGCCGAGCAGGTCGGTCCACAGCTCGTGCACCCAGGCGGCGGTGCCTTCCAGCTTCGGGGCGGCGCCGCTGCCCACACTGGTCGCGGGCCACGGCAGGGCATCCCGGTCGACCTTGCCCGACGTCTTGGTCGGCACCGTGTCGACCACGACGAGGCGGGGCACGAGTGGCGCCGGCAGGGTGTCGCGGAGGTGCGTCACCGACGCCCTGGCGTCAAAGCCCGGCCCCGTGGCCAGGTAGCCGACCAGGATCCGGTTCCCGGACCGGGTCGTGCGTACGGCGGCCGCCGCACCGGTCACGCCCGGGAGGGCGAGCAAGGCGTTGTCGACCTCGCCGAGCTCGATCCGGCGACCGCCGAGCTTGACCTGGTCATCGGCTCGGCCGAGGAAGACCAGCCCCTCGTCGTCGTACCTGACCAGGTCACCGCTGCGGTACGCCCGGTCCCACCCGAGCGTGGGCATCGGCGCGAACCGCTCCCGGTCGAGCTCCGTGTCGAGGTAGCGCGCCAGGCCGACCCCGCCGATGATCAGCTCGCCGCTCCCACCGGTCTCGACCGATGTCCCCTCGGCGTCGACGACCGCGAGGTCCCAGCCGTCGAGGGGCAGCCCGATCCGGACCGGCCCCTCGCCGGTGAGGCGCGCGCCGCACGACACCACGGTGGCCTCGGTCGGTCCGTAGGTGTTCCACACCTCCCGGTCGCCGGTGGCGAGCCTCTCCCCGATCTCCGGCGGGCAGGCCTCCCCACCGAGGATGAGCAGCCGCACCTCGTCCATCGCCTCCATCGGCCACAGCGACACCAGGGTCGGCACCGTGGAGACCACATTGACGTCGTTGGCCATCAGCCAAGGCCCCAGGTCCATGCCACTGCGGACCAGCGAGCGCGGAGCGGGCACCAGGCACGCGCCGTACGCCCAGGCCAGCCAGATCTCCTCGCAGGACGCGTCGAAGCCCACCGACAGCCCGGCCATCACCCGGTCGCCCGGTCCGAGGGGTGCGTGTTGGAGATAGAGCCGGGCCTCGGCGTCGATGAAGGCGGCCGCGGAGCGGTGGGTGACGGCCACGCCCTTCGGCTTGCCGGTGGACCCGGACGTGAAGATGATCCATGCATCGTCGGTCGGGTCCGGCTCCGCAGGCGCCGCCCGTCCCTCGCCCGCGACCCTCTCGATCGCGAACCCGTCCCGGATCACCGCGTCGACGGCCGCCTCGGCGAACACCGTGCGGGCGCGGTCGTCGGGGTCGTCGGCGTCCACCGGGACGTAGGCCGCGCCGGCGAGGAGGACCGCCGCGATCGCGACGTACAGCTCGGTGGTGCCGGAGCGGATGCGGATCCCGACCCGACTGCCCCGTCCGACGCCCGCCTCCCCCAGCAGCGAAGCGAGCTCGCCCGCCCGCTCGACGAGCTCGGTGTAGGTGAGCACCTCGGCGCCGTTGTCGATCGCGGCGGCGTCCGGATGATCGTCGGTCGTGCTGTGCAGGATGTCGACCAACGTCCTCGGTGGCGCGGCCCGATCGGCGCGGAGCAGCGTCAAGACGCGCCTGAGTCCGCGAGGTCCATGGACCGATCATGTCGGACCGAGGTGAACGGTGCATGTACGGTCTCGGCCACCGTGCAGGGGTATCAGACCTTGAGACTCACCGGGAAGGTCGCGATCCAGGCGATGTCGCCGAGCAGGACGGCGCAGCCGGCCAGCGTCATCACCCAGCGGAGGCGCTGGTTCTCGAGGCGAGTGCTCATCCCGGCGAAGAACAGCACGACGGCATAGAGCACCACGGTCAGCACGTAGTTACTGGACCGCTGGATGTAGAGGCGCACGTGGGCGGCTCCCGACTCGGAGGCAGCGTCCAGCTGCTCGGCGTCCGTCTGGGCGGTGAGCTGGTACTCCGGCATCGCGAACGGGGTCGGCGGGGCGTCGGGGTTCGTGAACGGCCTCGTCGCGCGCCACGCCTCGAACGCCGGCTTGAACTCGTCGCGGAACCGGTCCACGTAGAAGGCGGCCAGATCGCGGTCGCCCTGGCGATTCGCGTTCGCCCAGGCGATGAAGGTGGCCACGTCGACCTGGGTCTGCGCCTGCGAGAGTCCCTGGGCACGTGCGGCGCTGATCCGTACGGCGCTGGTGCGACTCGCGGCAGCCGCCTGCTCGCCGTTCCAGCGGGTGGCCTGGTAGCTGCTCCAGGAGGTGCCCAGCGCGGCCACGACCAGCAGGAGCGTGACCACGAGCTCCTGTCAGTTCCGCTCGCTCGGCGGCGGCTCCTCAGTGTGGGAGGCCACGGTCGTCACAGGGTGCCGTCACGGTGATGCCGGCCAGCCTCGTCTGGGTGTCGATGAGACGGATGGTCCGCTCCATGGCGGTGGGCCTCAGGCTGCCGACCCCGTCACCGTGGGCATGGTTGAAGAAGACGAGCAGCATCATCAGCAGCGAGATCACCACCGTGACGCTGCCCATCAGCACCCCTTGGGTCACCGCACCCTCCGCCGGGTCGGCGAAGAAAAGCATGTAGGCGAAGATCACGAGGCAGATGGCGAAGAGGGCCACCCACAGCGGCAGGGGCAGGATGCCCTCCGCCCCGTGCACCCGGTCGATGCGCGCCTGTTCACGATTGGCGGTCTGGTCCATCCATCGGTCGTAGGCGGACTGCTCGGTGTCGCCGCGGGGATGTACGGCGGAGATCGTCTTGAACATCGCCACCCCCCAGGGGTTGACGTTGTCGCCGAGTGACCCGTTGGCCTGGGCGTCCCACTCCGGTCCGACCACGTAACGGGCGTAGCAGGTCAGGTCGCCGGTGAGCTGCGCGGCTGTGTCGCCGGGAAAGAACTGGGCTGTCTGCACCTGCTGGGCCACGATCGTCGCCTCGGTCTCCGCTCCCGTCCGCGAGTCGTCGTACGACGAGAACGCGAGGAAGATGATGAAGCCGAGCAGCACCGAGAACCCCGTGGCCAGCACGCCGAAGACGCCGGAGGCCCGGTCTCCGTCGCTGAAGTAGCTGCCCTCGGGCGCGCGCCGGCGGACGAGCAGCATCGCCGCCACGGCGACCGCGGTGACGAGGACCACCACACCCGCAGCGACGAGCAGGTTCACGGGGCCGACCTTTCCAGCGGGGCAGCGCGGATCCCGCACACTCTTCAGGCTGCGGGCTCGCCTTGGCAACCGCCGGTCTGTCGAGACGCCGACCGGCAACAGGACGGAAGGCCCTGGTGACGTGCCCGCGTGCGCGGGCGAGAATGAGCAGATGACCGCCGAGACGTGGGACGAGCGCTACCGCGACAGCGACCTGGTCTGGTCGTCCGGGCCCAACCAGTTCGTCGAGGCCGAGCTGGCGGACCTGCCGCCGGGGCGCGCGCTCGACCTGGGCGCGGGCGAGGGCCGCAACGCGATCTGGCTGGCCCGCCGAGGCTGGCAGGTCACCGCGGTCGACTTCTCGCAGGCCGGGCTCGACAAGGGCCGGACGCTGGCCGGCGACCTGCCGGTCGCGTGGGTCTGCGCCGACGCGACCACCTGGTCCGGTGACGGCTCCTACGACGTCTGTGTCCTGGCCTACCTCCAGCTCGCCGGCGAGGAGCGCCGCGCCGCGGTGCGTCATGCCTTCGCCTCCGTGCGCGTAGGTGGCATGCTGCTGCTGGTCGCGCACGACGCCACCAACCTGACCGAAGGTGTCGGCGGTCCGCAGGACCCCGAGGTGCTGATGACGGCCGAGGAGGTGCTCGGCGACCTGGACGGTGAGCGCTTCGACGTCGAGCGGGCTGAGCGGGTGGTCCGTGAGGTCCCCCAGCCCGACGGCAGCACCCGGACGGCCTACGACGCCCTGGTACGGGTCGTCCGCCGGGACTAGCGTCGGGTCGGCCCGGGACTCACGTAGCGACCTGCACGACGTAGACCACAGCGAGACCGATCGCCAGCAGCCCGAGCACCGTGCGCAGGAGCTGCTCGGGCAGCCGGGGTTGCAGGGCCGCGCCGAGGTAGCCGCCCCCCAGCCCACCGAGGCCGCAGGCGATGCCGAGCGGCCAGTCCGGCGCGATGGACCCCGCGGCGTTCACCTGGAGGACTCCGAAGGTGGCGACCCCGACGACCGAGGTGACGAAGGTGCTGGCGAGCGCCGCGGGGGCGACCTCGCTGAGAGCCAGGCCCGAGCCGACGAGGATCGGCCCGAGGATCGACCCGCCTCCGATCCCGTAGATGCCACCCACGATCCCCACTACGAAAGCGGCCAGCGTGATCGTCCTCGGGCTCAGCGGCGTCCGCGGCACGCGAGTGCTGCGGCGGCGCGACAGCAAGATGTACAGGCCCGTCGGTAGGAGCACCGCCGCGGCGACGAGCTTGAACACCGTCGGGTCGTCGGCCACATAGACCCGAAGCACGGCACCGATGACGACGCCCGGGGCCGAGCCCCACACCAGGGTGCGCGCGAGCGGCCCGCGCAACTGACCCTGACGGAAGTACCGGAACAGCGCCCCGGGTCCGGCCAGGACGTTGTAGAGGAGGTTGGTCGGGGTGACCTGCGGGTTGGGCACGCCGAAGACCGACAGCTGGACGGGCAGCAGGAAGACCGCGCCGGACACACCGACCGGGCTCGTGATCGTCGCGATGACGAAGCCCGCCAGGAAGCCCGCCAGCTCACGCCCCACGATCCGACCACCTTCCTCGCCTGCGGCATCCTGTCAGGAGGGATGCGCAGGCCCTCCCCGCGTCCGCACGGGGACCATCTCCTGCCCGGTCATCTTCGAAGGGCAGCACGGAGACACGGTTGATCACCCCGTGCGGGACCACCTCGTGCGCGGTCAGAGCAGGACGAGCAGCATGGCTGCCATGGCACCGGCCATCACGACGTCGCAGCCGGCGTCGAGCCGGGCCACCGTCCCGGGCGAGCGGCGTACGACGGCCGGGAGCCGCACCGCAGCGACACCCACCAGACCCGCCAGCAGGACGAGCGCCAGCGGGAGAGCGGACGGCCCGGCCATGGTCATCCCTGCCATCGGCGCGTCGTGGCCGGCCGCCATCGCGGGCGCCGCCACGGGGAGGGTCATCACAGCCATGGCGCCCGCACCGACCACCAGCCGGAGGTGGGCCGCGCCGCCGGTACGACGGTCGACCGACAGCACGCCCCAGCACAGGCCGGCCGCACACACGACCAGGGCCGCGACAGCCAGCGGCCGAGCGAGGTCCCCGAGCAGCATGGCGACCATGGCGAGACCCATCAGCGCGTGCCAGGTGTCGATGTCGCGTCGGTGCTCGGTGCTCACGCCGCCCAGCCGGGGCGCGACGGCGCGCACCGAGCAGTAGACGACGACGGGTAGCAGGAGCACCGCCAGCACGAGGGGCACCCGCGGAGCATCCGGCCGCGAGGGCCGAGCCGTCAACCGCGGAGCGAGGGGTTGCTTAGGTCAGGAGTCGGCGTTGGTGTGCGTGGGCGGGAGCTGGTCGGCGCTGTCGGCCGGGTGCTCGTCGTACACGCCGGCCTCGTCGGCGGCCTTCACCTTGCGCATCTGCTTGGCGAAGCTCCAGCACAGGAACGCGACTGCGAGGATCAGTAGCAGGAAGACCCCGAACGCACCCCAACCGGCCTTGACGCTGTTGTCGTCGGGCACGGGGTCGAGGGCCTGGACCAGGAGGACGAGCGGCTGCATGACTCCAGTGTCTCAGGCGACGCCCGGATCACACAGGCCGGATCCCCGCGAACAGGTCGTCCTCGGGGAGCGACGTCTCGACGTGGCTCGTGACCAGCTCGAAGTCCTCCGTCGGCCAGACCTGCGCCTGGATGGCGTGCGGGATGGCGAACCACGGGCCGTCGGGGTCGATCTGGGTGGCGTGGGCCAGCAGCGCCTGGTCGCGGACGCCGAAGTAGTCGGCGCAGGGGACCCGCGTGGTCAGCCGCTTCTCCCAGCTCTCGTCGCGCTCCCACTTCTCGAGCCGCTCGGCGTACGGCGACTCCAGGCCGTGGGCGAGCATCGCGTCGTTGATCGCCCTGAGCTTCGCGTAGCTCCAGCCGTGGTGGTAGTAGAGCTTCAGCGGCTGCCAGGGCTCGCCCGCGTCGGGGTAGCGGTCGGGGTCACCGGCCGCCTCGAACGCCGCGACGCTAACCTCGTGGCAGCGGATGTGGTCGGGGTGCGGGTAGCCGCCCTTCTCGTCGTACGTCGTCAGCACGTGCGGCTTGAAGCTGCGGATCAGGGCGACGAGCCGCTCGGTCGACTCCTCGAGCGGTACGAGCGCGAAGCAGCCCTCGGGCAACGGCGGCGGGGGGTCGCCCTCGGGCCAGCCCGAGTCGACGAAGCCGAGCCAGTCCTGGCGGATGCCGAGGATGTCGCGGGCCCGCTCCATCTCCTGGCGCCGGACCTCGGCCATGTTCGCGGCGATGTCGGGCCGGTCCATCTTGGGGTTCAGGATCGAGCCGCGCTCGCCGCCCGTGCAGGTCGCGACGTGGACGTCGACGCCCTGGGCGACGTACATCGCCGTGGTCGCGGCACCCTTGCTCGACTCGTCGTCGGGGTGGGCATGCACGTGCATGAGCCGGAGGCCGTCGCCGGGGCGCGCGGCGACGGGATGCGAGGACATGGTCGCGAGTCTAGGAGTCGAGACCGACCGTGCGACGATGAGGGACGTGGAGCAGGCCCTGTCCGAGCGGTACGCCGCACCCCCCGCATGGCGGCGTCCGCTGACGATCGCCGCGGTGGTCGTGGTCGCCGCGGTCGCGCTGGCCTGGCTGGCGTGGGCGGCCTTCGACCAGGCGACCCCGAAGGTGGAGTCGAACCTGCTCGGCTGGGACGTCGTGGACGCGCACTCGGCGACCGCGCGGATCGACGTCACGGTCCACGATGCCGGCTCCCACCCGACCTGCACGGTGCAGGCACTGGCCAGCGACCACTCGATCGTGGGCGAGCTGACGTTCCAGCCCCAGGACGGCACCAACACCGTGACCGTCCGGACCGAGCGCGAGGCCACGGCGGTCGACGTACCCGGCTGCATCGCCGACGGTCAGGACCACCCGCGCTGACCTGCGCGTTTGTGGGTTTGCGCGACGACTCTTGGTAGACTCGTCGTTTCTGGCCGCGCCACAAGACGACGCAACCAGCACGACCCAGCAGTCCCGTCCGGTGCGGCGCACACCACCGACACACGACAGGCGCACCGACGCGCGTCTGGAGGAGATCCGCATGATCTGGCTGACCCAGCAGACCTTCGACCGGCTCGCGGCCGAGCTCGAGGACCGTCGCGGTCCTCGACGCGCCGAGATCGTCGAGCGGATCAGCGCTGCGCGCGACGAGGGCGACCTGAAGGAGAACGGCGGCTACCACGCCGCCAAGGACGAGCAGGGCACCAACGAGGCCCGGATCCGTCAGCTCGAGGAGCAGCTCAAGGACGCCACCACCGAGCCGTCCGCCGACGACCAGACCGTGACCGCCGGCAAGCTCGTCACCTACCGCTTCGCCGGCGACGACGAGGAGTCGTTCCTGCTCGGTGCCCGTGAGATCGCTGACGACCGCGACGACATCGAGGTCTACTCCCCGCAGTCGCCGCTCGGTGCCGCGCTCGACGGCCACAAGGCCGGCGAGACCGTCGACTTCGAGCAGCCGAACGGCAAGGTCGCGAAGATCGAGATCATCAGCGCGGTCCCGTTCGCCGGCTGACCCCCGGCGGGGTCTCGGCCTGGCTTTGTCGGGATACCCGGCTCACCGGGTATCCCGTCACTTCTGGGGTGTTGCAACCCCTGAGGAGTGCCAGGAGTGACCCCTGGGTGGTGCTGGTGTGGCCAGAGGTACGGCGATCCGAGGCCCGTCGTCGACCCGCCGCCCCCCGAGCCCGTCACCTCGGCCGTGCGCCGGCCGGGCCGTCCTCGCTCACTCGAGCACTCGGTAGCCGCGCTCACGGAGCCGGACCAGCAGCATCTCGGCGTGGGCCTCCCCGCGCGTCTCGAGCTGCAGGTGGACCTGCACCTCGTGGAGGGACAGGTCCGCACTGATCCGGGCGTGGGCCACCTCGATCACGTTCGCGCCGGCCTCCCCCACCTCCGACAGCAGCCGGGCCAGACCACCGGGACGGTCGGGGATACGCAACGTCAGGGTGAGGTAGCGACCGCCGGCCGCCATGCCGTGCTGGATCACCTTGCTCAGCAGCAGCGGGTCGATGTTGCCGCCGGAGAGGACCCCGACCGTCGGGGTCGAGAAGCGGCCCGGCTCATCGAGGATCGCGGCTACGGCGGCGGCGCCAGCGGGCTCCACCACCATCTTCGCCCGCTCGAGCGTCGCCAGCACGGCACGGGACAGCGACGCCTCCGACACCGTGATCACCTCGTCGACGTAGTCCCGGACCGCCGCGAAGCTGACCTCGCCGGGCAGGCCCACCGCGATGCCGTCGGCCATGGTCGACATCGAGCTGAGCGGCACGGGGTGGCCCGCCTTCAGCGAGGCGGGGAACGCGGCGGCACCCTCGGCCTGGACGCCGATTACCGTGACCCCCGGCCGCTTCGCCTTGACCGCGATCGCGATCCCGCCCAGGAGCCCACCGCCTCCGCAGGGTACGACGACGGTCTCGACGTCCGGCGCCTGCTCGAGGATCTCCAGCCCGACCGTGCCCTGCCCCGCGACCACGTCGGCGCTGTCGAAGGGGTGGATCATCACGGCGCCGGTCTGCTCCTGGAAGTCCCGGGCTGCGGCCAGGGCGTCCTCGAGGTAGCGCCCGTGGAAGACGACATCCGCGCCGTACCCGCGGGTGGCGTTCTCCTTGGGGATCGGCGCGCCCTCGGGCATGAAGACCGTCGCCTTGATGCCGAGGAACTGCGCGGCCAACGCGACGCCCTGGGCGTGGTTGCCGGCCGACGCCGCCACCACGCCGCGGGACCGCTCCTCCTCCGTGAGGTGTGACATCCGGGTATAGGCGCCGCGGATCTTGAAGGACCCGGTGCGCTGGAGGTTCTCGCACTTCAGGAGCACGGGGCTGTCCGTCAGCGCGGAGAGCCACCGCGACTCCTCCATCGGAGTGCGGACGGCGACGCCTCGGATCAGCTCGGCGGCCCGCTCGATGTCGTCCACCGAGACCCGGCCCACCTCAGCCATCGCGTCCCTCGTCGCTCCCTCCGGACTCCCGGCCACGATCCGTGCGGTCGGGGTCGAACTGGTCGGCCACTCCGGCGTCCTGGGTGTCGCCGACGACTCCGTCGTCGCTTCCGGTCCCAGCGCCGGTGCCGACGTGCTGCCCCGTCTCCTCGTAGTCGGTCTCCAGGGCCGCCTCGGGATCGTCGCCCACCAGCGTCTCGCTCGCCAGATGTTGTACGACGGCGTTGGCGGCGGCCGCGAACGGGACGGCGACGAGCGCTCCGGGGATGCCGGCGAGCAGGATGCCGGCCGCGATCGCGACGATCACGCCCAGCGGGTGGATCGAGACGAACCGACCCATCAGGAACGGCTGGAGGACGTGGCTCTCGATCTGCTGCACGAGCACCACGGCGCCCAGCATCAGCAGGGCCACCACGATGCCGTGGTCGACCAGGGCCACCAGCACGGCGACGGTCCCGGCGACGAACGCGCCCACGATCGGGATGAAGGCGCCCAGGAAGACCAGCACGCCGATGGCGAGGACGAACTGCACCTGCAGGATCGACGCCGCGATCATCACGCCGACGGCGTCGGTGATCGCCACGATCACCGTGGCCCGGACGAACTGGGTGAGCGAGATCCAGGCGACGCGACCCGAGCTGTCGACGCGGACGCGCGCGGCGCGAGGCGAGAGCCGGACGAACCATGCCCAGATCCGGTCGCCGTCGGCGAGGAAGAAGTACGTCGAGAACAGCACCAGGAACAGCCCGGCCAGGATGTGGGTGAGCGCGCTCCCGAGGTTGGTGACCTGGCTGAGGAAGGCGCCGCTCTGGGCCTTCTGGGACAGGTAGTCCTGGGCCTTCTGGATGTAGGCGTTGATCTGCGAGTCGCTGACGTGGAACGGCCCGGTCTGCAGCCAGCTCTTGACCTCGCCGAGGCCGTCGGAGACCTGCGTGGCGAGGTCGTTCGCTCCGTTGGCGACCTGTTGCCCGGCGAGCGCGAGCATGGTGGCGACGAGAGCCAGCACGCCGAGCACGACGATCGCCGCGCCGATCCCGCGGCGGATGCCGATCCGCTCCATCCAGGCGACGAAGGGCGACCCGAGCGCCGAGATGAGGAGCGCGATGATCACCGGGATGGTGAGCTCGGCGAAGAACTCGACGCCCCGGAACAGGGCGTACGTCGCGATGCCGATCACGATCAGTCGCCACGCCCAGGCCGCGGCGAGGTCGAGCCCCCACGGCACCTGGGCGGGCGCGAAGTTCGAGGGTCCGGTCTCGATCGCCACCTGGGCGCGGGGCTCGGCGCGTCTCAGCCACTGGTGCGCGAGACGCCCGGCCAGCCGCTCCCCGGCGCCTTCGTCGCCCGGCGTGCCGGGGCCCGTTGCGGCGTCGTTGCTCACGGGATCAACCTACGCGACCTCGGGGTCGGTCAAGCGGCGGACGAGGCGGCGGGCCGTGGCCGGATGCTCGACGGCGAGCAGACCGACGGCCGCGAGCACGTAGTCGGTGTCCACGGTGACCTCCGCGCGTCGTGGGAGCTGCCAGCCGCCTTCGACGTGCTCGCCGACGCTCCCCGCGAAGATCCTCTCGGCCACTCCTTCTCGGCCGTGCCGGAGCACGCCCCCCGAGCCGACCAGGAGGTCGACCTCGCGCAGGTCCTTGCCGGTCCGCTCGACCACGCGCCCCTCGGGGCTGACCACGACCTTGCTACGCCCGGCATGGCGGCGCAGGGCGAGGCCGACGGCCTCGCGGGCGAGCTCCTCGTCGAGGTCGGCCTCGGAGTCGTCCGTCGGGACGAAGCCGGGGTCCTCGCGACGCCGTCGGGCAGCGTCGACCAGGTCCGGGCGACCGGCTGCCTCGGCGGTCGTCACGGCCGACCAGCGCATGCCGAGGTCGCCCTCCACGGTGCGGGTCACGCGGGTGGTGGCGACGACCTCGCGGCTGAGCCCGGCGTCCTCGGGGTCGAGCTCGACCACGCTGTGCACGTCGGTGGTGGCTCCGCCCACGTCGACGACCACCGTGTCGCCCGCGGCGTCGGCCAGGAGCTCCACGCCGGTCAGGACGACGTCGGGCGTGGCGCCCTGGACCATGGCCAGGAAGTCGTCGCGGCTGCTCAGGTGCTTGCCACCGATCACATGGGAGAGGAACAGCTCGCGGATCGCGGTCCGGGCACCCTCGGGGGCGAGGACGCCGATCCGGGGCACGATGTTGGGCGCCACGACGAGCGGGTTGGCGGCGAGGATCCCGGCGACCTCGTCTCGCGCCTCGACCATGCCTGCGACGACCACCGGACCGCTCCAGCTCGTGGCGAGCGCCCGGGCGCAGGCCAGGATCGGCTCGGGGTTGCCCCCGTCGGTGCCACCCGTGAGCAGGACGACGTCGGGCTCGCTCTCACCGACGCGAGTCAGGTCGTCCTGGCGCCCGGCCGCGAGCACGGCCACCACCTTGCCCCCGCTGGAGAGGGCGACGCGGCGTCCGGCCTCGGCCGTGACGAGCTCCTCGTTGCCGACCACGGCGATCCGCAGACCGCCGCCCGCGCTCGAGCACGCCAGGGTCGACGCGTCCACCGCCCGCGCGTCCTGGCCGGCCAGCGCCGCCAGGCACGCGTCGTACCCGTCGAGGACGTCGGTGTCGATCGTCGTCCGGTGCTCGGCGGCCGCGACGATCCGGCCGTCGACCAGGTCGACCAGGGACGCCTTGGTGAAGGTCGAGCCGAAGTCGACGCAGACGACGTGACCGGGCGGGTCAGGCGAGAGCACGGTCGAGGTCGGCGATCAGGTCGTCGGCGGTCTCGATGCCGACGCTGAGGCGGATCAGGTCGGCGGGCACCTCGAGCTCGGTGCCGGCGACGCTGGCGTGGGTCATCCGGCCGGGGTGCTCGATCAGGCTCTCGACGCCGCCGAGCGACTCACCCAGCGTGAAGACCTCGGCGCGCGCACAGGTGTCGAGCGCCGCCTGCTCGCCGTCGGCGTGCCGGAAGCTGACGATGCCCCCGAACCGCTTCATCTGCCGCGCGGCCACGTCGTGGCCGGGGTGCTCGGGCAGCCCGGGGTAGATGACCTGGGCGACCTTCGGGTGCCGGGTGAGGAACTCCACGACCTGCTCGGCGTTGTCGCAGTGCCGGTCCATCCGGACGCCGAGGGTCTTCAGGCCGCGGTGGGTCAGGAAGCAGTCGAACGGGCCGGGCACGGCACCCATCGCGTTCTGGTGGAAGGTGATCGCCTCGGCCAGGTCGAGGTCGCGGACCACGACGGCGCCGCCCACCACGTCGCTGTGCCCGCCGACGTACTTGGTCGTCGAGTGGACGACGATGTCGGCGCCCAGGGTGAGCGGCTGTTGGAGGTACGGCGACGCGAACGTGTTGTCCACGACGAGGAGCGCGCCTGCCTCGTGGGCCACCTGTGCCAGCGTCTCGATGTCGCCGATGGCCAGCAGCGGGTTGGTCGGCGTCTCGACCCAGACCAGGCGGGTCTGCCCCCGCCGGATCGCGCCCCGCACCGCGTCGACGTCACCGACGGGCGCGGGGCTGTGCTCGAGCCCCCACGGCTGCGCGACCTTGTCGAACAGCCGGAACGTCCCGCCGTACGCGTCATCGGGGATCACGGCGTGGTCCCCCGGCTTCGTCAGCCCGCGCAGGATCGTGTCCTCGGCAGCGAGCCCGCTGGCGAAGGCGAAGCCGCACTCCCCCTCCTCGAGGGCCGCGAGCGCCCCCTCGAGCGCCGTTCGGGTCGGGTTGGCGGAGCGGCTGTACTCGTAGCCGCCGCGCAGGCCGCCGACGCCGTCCTGCTTGTACGTGCTGGTCGCGTAGATCGGCGGGATGACCGCGCCGGTGGTGGGATCGGGCTCGTAGCCCGCATGGATGGCGCGGGTCTCGAATCCGGACTTGCTGCGATGGTCCTGTGTCACCCGACGAGCGTAGTCGTGCGGCGATCTGCGCCGACGGAGGCGTCAGGCTTCCGTCACATCCGACGGGAACGCCGTGGCCACCGGCGTTGTTGCAGACTGTGGACGTCCCATCCAGGGGCGCCAGAAGGAGCAACCGTGTCGATCTTCTCCCGCCACAAGACCACCCTGCCGAGCGCCGAGGAGGCGCTGCCCGGCCGCGCCACCAGCCAGTTCGTGATCGCCCCGAAGCACCGCGTCCTGGACGCACCCGTCGTCACTCCCACCGCCCCCGAGGGCTACGAGGTCGCGATCTTCGGCCTCGGCTGCTTCTGGGGGGCCGAGGAGATCTACTGGCAGAAGCCAGGCGTCTGGTCGACCTCGGTCGGGTACGCCGGCGGCACGACGCCGAACCCGTCGTACGAGGAGGTCTGCAGCGGCCGCACGGGTCACACCGAGGCCGTCCGGATCGTCTTCGACCCGAAGGTCGTCTCGTACGCCGACCTGGTCAAGACCTTCTTCGAGGTCCACGACCCGACCCAGGGCATGCGCCAGGGCAACGACGTCGGCACCCAGTACCGCTCGGCGATCTACTACACGACGCCCGAGCAGGAGCGGACGGCTCGTGAGCTCACCAAGATCTACGGCGACGAGCTCGCTCGCCGGCAGTACGGCGACATCACCACCGAGATCCGGTCCGCGTCGGAGACGCCGTACTACTACGCCGAGGACCACCACCAGCAGTACCTCGACAAGAACTCCTACGGCTACCGCTGCCACGCGAACGCCGGAGTGCCCTTCCCGGCCGACTCCTGACTGCCGCGTCGGAGAAACCTGCCAGCGCGGTGTCGGATCCGGCTGTCGCCGTTCGTGGAGTAGAAGTAGAGGCGGACACCGGGTCCGCGGACGACACGAGGAGCAGACATGACCGAGTACCTCATCTACTTCAACCAGCAGTGGGTGGGCGACCACAGCGAGGAGTGGTTCCGCGGGCGCGGGCCTCTCGCCATGGCGGTCGTGAACGAGCTGAAGGCCTCCGGCCAGTACGTCTTCGCCGGGGGGCTGGAGGAGGAGGTCGAGACGGCCTTCAGCGCTGACGCGACCAGCGGCACCTTGACGTTCACCGACGGGCCCTTCGTCGAGACCAAGGAGTTCCTGGGTGGGCTCACCGTGGTGGACGTGCCCGACGAGGACACCGCCAGGATGTGGGCCGGCAAGATCGCCGAAGCGTGCGGCTGGCCCCAGGAGGTCCGTCGGTTCAAGCCTCAGCCCCGGACCGACTGACTCCCCGCCGAGCCCGGGCCACGGCCGCGTCAGCCGGCTGTCCGGACTCGGCATCGTCGACATCGTGGTGGGGTGGTTCGACGAGACCATGGACCAGCGCACGGCCGCCTGATCGAGTGGCCGCACGCGTACGGCTTCGCCGACGGCAGGGTCGCCGAGCAGTGGGCGGTCCGCGACGACGCCGCGGTGCTCGACGTGCTCGACGCCGACGACAGACCGGCGACCGCGCGGATGGCAGGTCCCCACCGCTCGTCGGGGATGATGGGCGACATGACCGAGCTGCCCCGTAAGGCCGTCGCACGCACCGCGCGGCTGGCGGCGTTGCCCCTGGGGTACGCCGGGCGGAACGCGCTCGGGTTCGGCAAGCGACTGGGCGGCAAGAACGCCGACCTGGTGATGAGCGAGATCCAGCAGCGCACCGCGGAGCAGCTCTTCCGGACCCTGGGCGAGCTCAAGGGTGGCGCGATGAAGTTCGGCCAGGCGATGTCGGTGCTCGAGGCGGCACTCCCGGACGAGCTGGGGGCGCCGTACCGTGCCGAGCTGACCCGGCTCCAGGACTCCGCCCCGCCGATGCCGACCCAGACCGTGCGCGACCAGATCGCCGCCGACCTCGGTGCCCACTGGCGTGACGAGCTGGTCTGGCTCGACGGCGGGCCGACGGCCGCCGCCTCGATCGGCCAGGTCCACCTGGGCCGCTGGTCCGACGGCCGCGAGGTCGCGGTCAAGGTGCAGTACCCCGGCGCCGGCGATGCGCTGCGCAGCGACCTGCGGCAGCTCGCTCGCCTGGCCCGGACGATCGGGCCGATGGCGCCCGGCATCGACGTGAAGCCGCTGATCGCCGAGTTGCAGGCCCGCGCCAACGACGAGCTCGACTACACCCTCGAGGCCGAGGCGCAGCGCGCCTTCGCGGCCGCCTTCCGCGGCGACCCCGAGATCGTCGTCCCCGACGTGGTCGCGGTCGGCGAGCACGTCCTCGTCACCGAGTGGCTCGAGAGCCCGGCGTCGCTCGCGACGATCATCGAGAGCGGCACCCAGGAGGAGCGCGACCACTACGGCGAGCTGTTCGTGCGCTTCCTCTTCTCGGGCCCGGCGCGGACCGGGATGCTCCATGCGGACCCTCACCCGGGCAACTTCCGGATCCTGCCGAACGACGACGGCAGCCCGGGCCGGCTCGGGGTGCTCGACTACGGCGCCGTGGCCCGGCTGCCTGGCGGCGCGCTGCCCTCGGCGATGGGGGCGCTGATCCGGATCGCGGGCCTGCGAGACCCCGACGAGCTCGTCGCCGGGCTGCGCCAGGAGGGGTTCATCAAGCAGGGCGTGAAGCTCGACCCGCAGCTGGTGCTCGACTACCTGGCGCCCTTCGTCGAGCCCACGCAGGTCGAGCGGTTCCGCTTCTCGCGCGACTGGCTGCAGGAGCAGTTCCAGCGGCTCAACAACCCCAAGGAACCGACGTTCACCCTGGCACTCAAGCTCAACCTGCCGCCGGACTACCTGCTGATCCACCGCACCTGGCTCGGCGGCGTGGGCGTGCTCAGCCAGCTCGGCGCCGAGGCGCCGTTCCGGCAGATCCTGACGGAGTACCTCCCCGGCTTCGCCGGCTGACCGGCTCAGTCCAGCGCCAGGTACATCACGTGCAGGCCGACCCGGCCGTGTGCGGCCGAGCGGTAGGCACCCGGGACGGTGCCGACGATCTCGAAGCCGAGCGACTGCCACAGGTGCACGGCCGCGGCGTTGGTCTCGACGACCGCGTTGAACTGGATGCCGGAGAAGCCCTGCTCGCGGTGCCAGGCCACGACGTACGACGCGAGCGCGCGGCCGACGCCCCGCCCGGCCGCCGCGGGGTCGACCATGAACGACGCGGTGCCGACGTGGTCGCCGCGGCCGGGACGGTTCGGTCCCATCTTGGCGCTGCCCACGACCCGCCCGTCGTCCTCGAGCACCACCGTGTGCCCGGGCGCCTCCTCCATCCACCACCCGCGCCCGGTCTCGTCGGTGAGGTCCTCCGGGAAGGCGTAGGTCTCGCCGGCAGCGACGATCTCGGCGAAGAACGGCCAGACCCGCGGCCAGTCGTCGTCGGTCGCCGTCCGGATCCGCCGGTCGAGGGTCACCGGCGCGTCACTCGCCGGTCTGGCCGTCGATCGACTGGCGGATCAGGTCGGCGTGGCCGTTGTGGCGGGAGTACTCCTCGATCATGTGGACGACGATCCAGCGGAGGCTGAACGCCCCTTCCTCCCCGTGTCGGCTCTTCTTGACCGACTCACCGTCGAGCCCGGGACCGGCCAGGGCTTCGTCGAGGACGGCGTCGGCCCGGCGCACTGCCTCGTCGAAGAGGGCGAAGAGCTCCTCGGGCGTGTCGTCCCGGGCGGTGTGCCACTCCCAGTCGCGGTCGGCATCCCAGTCGACGGTGTCGTAGGGCGGCATCACGGAGCCGCCGGCGAACGTCTCCTCGAACCAGCTCGACTCCACGACGGCAAGATGCTTCATCATCCCGCCCAGGGTCATGTCGGACGGCGCCAGGGCCTGGGCCAGCTGCTCTTGGGTCAGCCCTCGACACTTCCAGCGGAAGGTCTCGCGGTGGAAGTCGAGGAAGGCGCGGAGGGTCGAGGCCTCGTCGCCGCGCAGGGGCGGGTCGAGGCGGGTGTCGGGGGGCGTGGAGGTGTTCATGCTGCGACGCTAGCGACGGACACCGACAGGTCGCACCCGCGTTTCCGGCTCACCAGAGGCCGAGGACGTCGCCGCCGATCCGGATGATGAAGGCCGAGACCACGACGATGAAGAACACCCGGACGAAGCCGACGCCGCGCGCGACCGCCGTACGGGCTCCGAGGTAGCCGCCGAGCAGGTTGCAGAAGCCCATCACGAGCCCGACCTTCCACAGCACCGCGCCCTGCGGCACGAAGACGCAGAGCGCGGCCAGGTTCGTCGCCCAGTTGGCGAGCCGGGCCTTGGCGGAGGCCTCGAGGAAGCTGTACCCGAGCAGCCCGACGAGGGTGATCACGAAGAAGCTGCCGGTGCCCGGGCCGAGTGCTCCGTCGTAGAAGCCGATCACGAGTCCGGTCGCCATCGCCGCCCCGGTGTGCCGCCGGCCGCGGAAGCGCAGTGCAGTCGTCTCGCCGAGCGTGGGGCGGAAGACGACGTAGCCCCCGACCACGACCAGCACCACGAGCACGATCGGGTCGAACGCCGCGGCCGAGATGTGCGAGCCGACCACGGCGCCCGCGACCGAGCCCGCGAAGGCACAGGCCATCAGCGGCCCGAAGGTGCGCGGGTCGGGTCGGATCCGGCGGTAGTACGTCGTACTGCTGACGGTCGTGCCGCAGATCGAGCTCAGCTTGTTGGTCGCCAGGATGTTCACCGGGGCCGCCGACGGCAGCCCGAGCAACAGCGCCGGGAGCTGGATCAACCCGCCTCCACCGACCACCGCGTCCACGAACCCCGCCGCCAGGCCGGCCAGCCCCAGGAGGAGCAGCACGGTCGTCGACGGGTCGCTCACGCGGCGACTCTAGGCGGCCTCGGCTGCGGAAAACGCGGAACAAATGCCGCTCCGACACGGGCGCGTCGTCGAGTTGTTCCGCGTTTTCCGCCACACGCCGGGCCCACGGGGAGGTCAGTAGAAGCCGTGACGGGCCAACGGACCGCGCAGCTCTCGCTCCTCGTAGGCGAGGTGGCTGAGCAGCCGGTCGCCGAGTGTCTGCAGCGAAGCCTCCACCGCGTCGAGCGCCGCGCCGTCGGCATCCAGTACGAGCCCCACCAGCACCCGGTCGACGTCGTCGAGCAGGTGGTGGATGACGACGTGCTCCTCCGAGAGGCGGTCGAGCACGGGCGCGGCATCGGGCTCCGCGCGCCGTAGGTGCGGGAACACACTGGTGTCCTCGAGCGTGTGGTGGCCGTTGACGAAGCCGCAGTAGGACTGGCAGTAGGCGCCGAGGGTCCAGTTGTTCTGCCGAAGCGACATGGCGTGCACCTCCGAACGCGCCTCCGCGGCCGTCAGCACACCACGGCGTACCTCCTCCACCAGGCCGTGGAGCCGGGTGAGCTCCGAACGCAGGTGATCGTGGATCTCCACGAGGTGCCGGTGATAGGCCTCCTGTGCCGACGAGTACGCCGCGTCGGCGGCCTCGTCGAGGGTGGGCCGGGTCGTCTCGTCCCAGAGTGCTGCCACGTCGTCGTCCATCGCGAGCCGACCCTAGTGTGGAGGCGTGCGGATCGTCTCGTTGCTCCCCTCGACCACCGAGATCCTGTTCGCGATCGGTGCCGGCGACGACGTGGTCGGGGTGACCTTCGAGTGCGACTACCCGGCCGAGGCCCGGACCCGGCGGATCGTGTCGACCTCCGCGATGCCCGAGGGCCTGCCTCCGGCCGCCATCGATGCGTTCGTGGTCGAGGCCATGGCCCGCGGCGACGACCTCTACCACCTCGACGAAGGGGCGCTGGCCGACCTCGACGCCGACCTCGTGGTGACCCAGGACCTCTGCGCCGTCTGCGCGGTCGACGTCTCGGTCGTCGACGACGCGCTCGCCCACCTCGGCTGTACCGCCGAGGTGCTGACCATCGACCCCCACACCCTCGACGAGGTCCTCGAGTCCATCGTCACGCTGGGCCGGGCGACCGGCCACGAGGACGCGGCCGAGCGGCTCGTCGCCGACCAGCGACACCGGCTCGACGTCGTACGACGTGAGGTGGGTGACCGAGCGCGGCCGCGGGTGATGTTCCTGGAGTGGACCGACCCGCCGTTCGCCCCCGGTCACTGGATCCCGGAGATGGTCTCCGTCGCGGGCGGTGAGCCCCTCCTCGCAACGCCCGGGGAGAAGTCGCGACGGGTGGCCTGGCAGCAGGTCCACGACGCCCGGCCCGACCTGGTGGTCGTAGCCCCGTGCGGCTTCGACCGTGACCGATGCCGCAGGCTGGCCGACGAGCTCGTCGCCACCGGCGCGGTGCCACCCGGCGTACCGCTCCACGCCGTCGACGCGAACGCCTCCTGGGCCCGCCCCGGCACCCGCCTGGTCGACGGTGTCGAGGAGCTCGCCCGCGTCCTGGCCCCCCTCGCCACCACGGGGTCGTCCGCCTGAGCGGCCACTAGGGGCTCCGGTCAGGCGGACGACCCGAAATGCAGCTCGACGAGGAGGCCGCCGTACGACGAGTCGCGGAGCTCGATGTCCCCGCCCCGGCGGCGGACCAGCTCGCGGGCGATCGCGAGCCCGAGTCCGCTGCCGCCGGAGTCGCGGTCACGTGCGTCGTCGAGGCGGGCAAAGCGGTCGAAGACCCGCTCCCGGTCCGCCTCGGGGATCCCGTCGCCGTCATCGGAGACCGCGACGACCACCTCCTCCGGCGTACGACGGAACGAGAGGTCGACGCGAGAGCGTGCGTGTCGCCGAGCGTTGGTGACGAGGTTCCCCACGACGCGCTCGAGCTCCAGCCGACTCATCGGCAGGGTCCCGTCGGCGAGGTCACCGACCGCCACCACCGGCGACTCGGACGTCGCGAAGCCCGGCAGCACCAGCGACGGCTCGGCCGGTGGGTCCGGAACCGGCAGCGGTTCGCCGACGTCGAGCCGGGCCAGGACGAGCAGGTCCTCGACCAGCGTCGAGAGCCGGACCAGCTCGGCTCCGAGGTCAGCCCGGTCCTCGTCGGTGGCGCCGTGCCGCCCGGCGACGTCGACCTGCACGCGCAGCGACGCCAGTGGGCTGCGGAGCTCGTGGGCGACATTGGCGACGAAGCTGTGCTCGCGGTCGCGGGCCGCCGCGAGCCGGTCCAGCATGGAGTTGAGGGTCACGGCCAGCGCGTGGATCTCGTCGCGCGACTCGGGCACCGGGAGTCGCTCGTCGTGACCCGACCCCGACACCCGTTCCGCCGCCGACCGCAACGACTCGACGGGCCGCAACGCTGCGCCGATCACCCGCCACGCGATCAGGCCGAGGACCAGCAGCAGCAGCGGGTAGGTCACGAGCAGCGTGACGACGAGCAGGTGCTGGCTCCGCGCCAGGTCGGCGACCGGCTCGGCCACGACGACGACGGGCGCGTCCGTGGCCGACGAGACCGGCGTGGCGCTCACCCGCAACCTCGAGCTCATCCCGAGCCGCGACCCGGACACCGTCACCGGCGACGACTCGGCGCGGGTCAGCTCGTCGGGGTTCAGCAGCGGGGTGAGCCGGTCGCCGTTCGCCGAGGCGCTCACCACCCGCCCGTCGGCGTCGACCACCTGGACCGACTCGGTCCCGGTCACGGGGATCGGGTCTGGCAGCCGTCCCGAGGTGACCAGGTCGGCGACCTGCGCCGCCGTCGCCTCCGCGCGCCGGTCGAGGTCGTGCCGGCTGGCCACCGACAGTGCGACGTAGAGCGCCACGCTGCCGACGGCCAGAGCCACCGCCAGCCCCAGCAGCCCGATCGTCATCAGCCGAGCGCGCAGCGAGCGGCGGCGCCACCACCCGGCCGGCCCGGAGAGGGTGGTGCTCATCGGGCGAGCCGGTAGCCGGCGCCGCGGACCGTCTCGATCAGCCCCGGCCCGAGCTTGCGGCGCAGGTACCCGACGTACACCTCGACGGTGTTGGGCTCGTAGCCCACGCCTCGGGCGTCCCAGACCCGGTCGAGCAGCTCGGTCTTGGTGACGACCCGGTCGGGGTGGCGCAGGAAGAACTCGAGCAGCTCGTGCTCGCGGCGACTGAGCGCGACCGGCTCCCCGCCGAGGGTCACCTCACGGGTCGCCGGGTCGAGGGCCACGTCGCCATGGGTCAGCACCGGCGGGCGGGGGTCGCTCTGGCGACGCAGCAGGGCACGCAGCCGGGCCAGCAGGACGACGTAGTCGAATGGCTTGGTGAGGTAGTCGTCCGCGCCGTAGTCGAGCCCGTCGGCCTGGTCGTAGGGCCCGTCCTTGGCCGACACCATCATCACCGGCACCCAGTTGTCCTCGGCCCGGAGCTGCTTGACGACCTCGTAGCCCGACAGGCCCGGCAGCATCACGTCGAGCAGGACCGCGTCGTACTGCCCCTCGAGAGCGCGGGTCAGACCGGACGTGCCGTCGGCCACCACGTCGACGGTGAACCCGTCGGCGGTCAGCCCGCGCTGCAGCGCGCGCGCCAGTCGCGCCTCGTCCTCCACGACCAGCAGCCGCATGCGCCCACCTTGGCACGCCGTACGCGACGGTCGTGGCTGACTGCCGTCACAGGTTCTCAGCGGACTCACAGCGGTCGCGAGCGATGATGGTCGACATGGCCTCGTTCCTCCGCTCACGCCGTGCCCGCTGGGCCGTCCCCGCCGTCGCCGCGATCACCCTTATCGGCGTCGGCCCGCTGGTCCAGGCCGTCACCGCCAGTGCCCATGGCTCCCTCCCCCCGCGTACGGCGGCTCAGCTGCTCGTCGACGTCAGCCACGCCCAGGTGCAGGCCCTGTCCGGGACCGTCGTGGAGACCACCGACCTCGGGCTCCCGGCACTGCCGTCCCTCGGTGGCCAGGGTGGCAACGCCGCCAGCTTCTCCTCGCTGGTCTCCGGATCACACACCATGCGGGTCTGGTACGCCGGCCCGGACCAGCAGCGCCTCGCCCTGCTCGGCCAGCTCGGTGAGTCCGACCTCGTGCACAACGGCACCGACCTGTGGGCCTGGTCGAGCCACGACAACACCGCCACCCACTGGACCGTGCCTGCTGGAAAGCAGAGCTCGCCGGCCCAGCCCGGGTCGCCCGCCGGTGCGGCGATGACCCCGCAGCAGGCTGCCGACGCGGCCCTCAAGGCGATCGACCCCAGCACCCAGGTGACCACCGACCCGACCGCCACCGTGGCCGGCCGGCCGGCGTACGAGCTGAGCCTGGTGCCCCGCGACCCGCGCTCCCTGGTCGGCTCGGTACGGATCGCGATCGACGGCGCCAGCCACATCCCCACACGGGTCCAGGTCTTCGCCAAGGGTGCCTCGAGCCCGGCGTTCCAAGTCGGCTTCACGTCGTTCTCGACCGCGACCCCGGATCCCTCGGTCTTCGGTTTCACCCCGCCGCCGGGTGCGACGGTCAAGCAGGGCTCGTCGTTCTCGACGTCGGGTCCCGGTCACCAACCCCGCACCGGCCACGGGTCCGGAGCCGCTCCCACGGTGGTCGGGAAGGGCTGGACCAGCGTGGTCGTCGCCACCCTGCCCGCCGACCAGCAGGCCTCCGGCCACCGGTCCACCGGTCAGTCGTCGCAGCTGCAGGGCATCCTCGACAAGCTGCCCACCGTCTCCGGCTCGTGGGGCTCGGGACACCTGCTGAGCAGCGCCCTCTTCTCCGCCGTGCTCACCGACGACGGGCGGGTGGCGATCGGCGCGGTCGCGCCGCAGCTGCTGTACGACGCGCTCGCACAGCGGTGACCGATCTCGCCGTCCGTACGACCGGACTCACCAAGCGCTTCGGGTCGCAGACCGTCGTCGACGCGATCGACCTCGAGGTGCCAACCGGCTCGGTCTATGGCTTCCTCGGCCCCAACGGGTCGGGGAAGACCACGACCATCCGCATGCTGCTCGCCCTCGTCGCGCCTACGGCCGGTGAGGTCGAGCTGTTCGGTGAGGCGATGCCCGCCCGGGCGGCGGCGGTCCTGCCGGCCGTGGGCGCGCTGGTCGAGGGTCCGGCGTTCCACCCCTATCTCTCCGGGCGGCGCAACCTGCACCGGCTGGACGCCGCCGACCGCACAGCCGACCCGTCGACGGCCCGTCGCCGCGTCGACGGGGCACTCGACCGCGTCGGGCTGCTGGCGGCCGCGGACAAGAGGTTCCGCGCCTACTCGCTCGGGATGCGACAACGGCTCGCCATCGCGGGCGCCCTGCTGACCCCCAAGGACCTCCTGGTGCTCGACGAGCCGACCAACGGGCTCGACCCCCAGGGCACCCGTGAGGTACGCCAGCTGGTCGGGTCGCTGGCGGGCGACGGGACCACCGTGCTGGTCTCCAGCCATCTGCTCGCCGAGGTGGAGCAGATGTGTACCCACCTCGGCGTGATGCACGTCGGGAAGCTGGTCGCCCAGGGCACCAGTGTCGAGCTGCGGTCGGACGGCAACACCGAGGCGACGGTCGAGACCGACTCCCCCGGGGACGCCGCTCGGGTGCTGGCCGAGCTGGGCCTGACCGAGATCCACACGACCGCGTCCAGCGCCACCGGTCACCTCGGCGAGGTGGCCCCCGAGAAGGTCGTCGCGGCGTGCGTGCACGCCGGCGTCTCGGTGGTGGGCTTCCGGGTCGGCCGGCCGTCGCTGGAGGACCTGTTCGTGTCGCTCACCGGGGAGGGTTTCGATGTCAGTGGTTGACGCTCCGTCGACGACCGTCGTCCGCGCCCCGCGGTCGACGTTGTCACCGCGGTTCCTCGCCTCCGAGCTACGGCTGATTCTCGGCCGCCGACGCAACCAGGCCGGCCTGCTCGTCCTCGCGGCCGTCCCGGTGTTCATCTCGATCGCCGTCAAGAGCACGCTGTCGCAGCCGGGCCAGGACGCGCCCGACTTCTTCCGCTCGATCACCGGGAACGGCCTCTTCGTCGCCCTCGCCGCGCTGACCATCGAGCTCGGCCTGTTCCTGCCGCTCGCGGTCTCGGTCGTGGCCGGTGACAGCGTCGCCGGTGAGGCCAACATCGGCACCCTGCGCTACCTGCTGGTCACCCCGGTGACCAGGCTCCGGCTGCTGTTGGTGAAGTACGTCGGCGTGGTCGTCGGCGCCTTCTTCGCGACGTTCGTGGTCACCCTGGTCGGGATCTTGATGGGACTGATCCTCTTCGGTGGCGGGCCGATGACGCTCCTGTCAGGCACCCAGATCTCGTTCGGCGCCGGTCTGCTCCGCGTGGTGCTGGCGGCGGCCTACCTCGCGCTCGGTCTGTCCGCCCTCGGCGCCGTGGGCCTCTTCGCCTCGACCCTGACAGAGCAGCCGATCGCGGCGATGATCGCGACCATCATGTTCAGCTCGACGTCGTTCGTGCTCGACTCGATCCCACAGGTGGCCTGGCTGCATCCCTACCTGCTGACCCATCACTGGCTGGACTTCGGCGACCTGTTCCGCGACCCCATCGCCTGGAACAACATCGTCGCCGGCCTCGTGCTCGCCGCGTCGTACGCCGTCGTGTTCTTCGCCGCCGCCTGGGCGAGGTTCACCACCAAGGACGTCACGAGCTGACGAACGCTCAGATCGCGTCGGCGAGCGGCCAGCCGCCGGCGGCGAGCCGCTCCGTGACGCGCTCGACGTCAGCGTCGCTCGCTCGCTGGTAGACGGTCTGCTCGATCATCGCCTCGATGTCGTCGCGTGAGATCGGGTCGACCGACTCGAGCGACTGGGCGGCGAGCCCGTCGGCGATCGCGCGGATCTCGTCGGAGGTGAGGCGGCGCCGCAGGACGCCGAGGATCGGCGCGTAGTCCTGGGGCGGGATGCCCTCGGGGTACCCGGCCCGGAGCCAGTCGAGCACGCTCTGGCCCAGCGAGGAGGTCTGCTCGGCCATGGGGGGTCAGCTCTTCGGGACGAAGGTCGGGGAGCCGTGCTCGAAGCTCAGCTGGTCTCCGTGACCGGAGGCCCAGATGTAGGCCAGGCCGAGCCCGATGCCGGCCAGCACCACGGCGAAACAGATCCCGGCGACCGTCTTGCCCAGCACCTGGCGACGTCGTACCGCGGCCGTCTCCGCACCGTCGGCGGCGACGGTCCCGAGCGCGGAAGCGCGGACGCCGAGTGCGTAGACCACGGGGAGGCCGGCGCCGAGGATGAGGCTGTAGAGCAGGACCTTCCAGATGTCCTGGAGGAACAAAGTGAACATCAGAGCCTCCTCAGGCCGCGACCGGGTCGGACGGCTCGAGGACCGCCGCGGGGTCCTCCCAGTCGTCGTTGACGTTCTCGGCCGTGATCGGGTGACGACGAGAACGGGCGTACATCAGGCCGGAGGCCACCAGCAGGAGGGCAACCATCAGGAGCGCGCCCACGAGCCCACCGCCCACCGCGTTGCCGATCTCCCACGTGCCCGCGCCGACGAGCGCTGCCATCGGGAGGGTGATGAACCAGGCCACGGCCATCCGGCCGGCGACGCGCCAGCGGACGTGGGCGCCGGGCTTGCCGAGGCCGCTGCCGAGGATGGAGCCGGTGGCGACGTGCGTGGTGGACAGCGCGAAGCCGAGCTGGCTCGACGCCAGGATGACCGCGGCGGCGGAGCCCTGGGCGGCAGTGCCCTGGCGCGCCTCGATCTCGGTGATGCCCTTGCCCAAGGTGCGAATGATCCGCCAGCCGCCGACGTAGGTGCCGAGGGCGATCGCGACCGCGCAGGAGACCTTGACCCACAGCGGGATCGCCGAGAGGTCGGTCCAGCTCCCGTAGGCGATCAGCGACAACGTGATGACGCCCATCGTCTTCTGCGCGTCGTTGGTGCCGTGAGCCAGCGCCATCAGCGAGCCGGTGCCGATCTGACCCCAGCGGAAACCGCCGTTGTTCAGCCCCTCGCCCAGCGCGCGCGTGATCCGGAAGATCAGCCAGGTGCCGACCATGGACACGATCGCTGCGATGACGGGCGACGCGAACGCGGGCAGGATCACCTTGCCGACGACCCCGTCGAGCTTGGTGCTGTCACCCGTCCAGTGGACGCCACCCCAGCCGATGCCGGCGATCGTGGCGCCGATCAGGCCTCCGAAGAGCGCGTGGGACGAGCTCGACGGGAGGCCGAAGAGCCAGGTGGTCAGGTTCCACACGATGCCGCCCACCAGCCCCGCCAGGATGATCAGCAGCAGGGCTGACCCGTGGTCGGCGGTGAGTGCCGAATCGGGGGTCCCGTCGGAGTTCTGGATGGAGACCACGGCGTTGGTCACGGTCAGAGCCACCGCGACGGAGAGGAACGCACCGACGAGGTTGAGGACCGCGGCCAAGGCGACGGCGGTCTTGGGCTTGAGGGCACCGGTGGCGATGGTCGTGGCCATCGAGTTGCCGGTGTCGTGGAAGCCGTTGGTGAAGTCGAAGCCGAGCGCGACGATCACGACGAGGACCAGGGTGAGCAGCTGTGCCGACACGATCTGAGTGTGGAGGCAAGGTGACCGGGAGGGAAATCCCTGGGGGCCAGTTCACCGAGTATTACGCCGCCAGTTCACCTGCTGTTCACCTGAGAGCCAGCATTGGGGCAGGAGTGGCCATAGGTGCTGATGTGACAACGCCCGCGGCTACTCGACACGGACCGCGATTCGGCTCGCAGGGTCGTCCGCCTGACCGGCCACTAGGGGCTCCTCTCAGGCGGACGACCCACAAGGCACCGTGCGGCGCTTCCTCGGAGGTTCCGCCCCGGCTCCGCCGGGTCGGAACGTCCTCAGTCGACCCAGAACCCGCGTCCTCCGAACCAGTCGCCGTACTGACCGCTCGGCCCGCCCGGGCCGCGTGACCCGAGGTAGGAGCCGACGACGGCGGCGCCGAGGTCGTCGAGCTCCGGCGCGACCACGCGCCCGTCCACGCGCCGCGCCATGGAGTCGACGAAGCGCGCGAGCCCGGCGTCCGTACCGAGCCGGAAGAAGGTCACCTGGGCACCGAGCCGGCCGGAGTTGTCGAGCTCACGGACCGAGTACGCGACGGTCAGCGGGTGAGGCGGGTACTCGAAGTAGACCTCGCCGTTGGCCTCGAGGTGGGAGGTGGGCTCACCGTCGGTGACGATCAGCAGCACCGGCTGCGCGCTCGGGTGCTTGCGGAAGAAGCGGTTGGCCAGCAGCAGCGCGTGGTGGAGGTTGGTGCCCTTGTCCCACATCGCGTCGAGACCGGTCAGCTCCTCGATGTCCATCGCCTGCGCATGCCGGCCG
>Ga0302322_100000290_pt1 | contig 37455 bp, 25 predicted proteins | sample Fen_T0_2_FD_203757 | JGI IMG/M metagenome (GOLD analysis project Ga0302322, IMG submission 203757) | Peat permafrost microbial communities from Stordalen Mire near Abisko, Sweden - Fen_T0_2 | ecosystem: Environmental > Terrestrial > Soil > Wetlands > Permafrost | place: Sweden: Abisko...
AGATGTATTTACGATCTGGTTCGGCCTAATCGGTGTTGCCCTATCGGTTGCAGTCCCCGCGCTGCATGGCCAGATGACGGGCGATTTCTCCGTCGATTCGGTGCAAAGCCTGATTGTTTCGACCAAGGGATTGTTCATCGGTTCTGCGTTGGTGTTGTGGATCGCATTTTTGGCCGAACACATCCTGCGAAAGGAAGCGATGGGGTTTGGTGATGTTAAATTTGTCGGCATGATCGGCGCTTTTTGCGGCTGGCAAGGCGCCGTGTGCTCGATTTTCGGAGGAGCGATGGTGGGAACCCTTTGGTTTATCCTCGCATTAGTTTGGCAGAAAATCTCCGGCCGCCCACAAGGCGCCCCGCGTGAGCAACCGGCACAAGCGATCGAGGAAGAGCTGGCGGAAGAGGCGCCGTCGTCACCGAAATTCAACTACATCAATGCCGCCGCTCTCGGTGCCGGCGTGCTCGGAGTGATTGCGGCGTTTTTCAACCCCGCGTTCTTTCCCGCGACGGAGGCACCGTTTATTCTCGAGTCCTTGGAGTCGGTTGTCACTGCGCTCACTGGCCTGTTGCTTGGTTCTGGCGCCGTACTCTGCGTGGGACTCGTGATCGAGACTCCGTTGAAAAAAGACTGGCTGCCGCCGCAGGCAGTGACTTTCGCCGGCGCAGTAGGCGCATTTAGCCGCTGGCACGAAGGCTGGCTTGCGTTGCTGTGGGGCGCGTTGTTCGCAGCGATCGCAACCGGCGGAATTTTCGTCGTGCTGAAGGCAATCGCTAAACTCAGACAGAAACCCGCCATCACTAGCCCCGTGCCCGCACCCATCGAGCTGCCCGCGACAACCGAAGCTGACGATCAGCCGGTAGCACTTGGTTTCGGCATGCATGTGCCGTTCGGGCCCATGCTGGCCATAGGCGCACTGATATATTTTCTTGGCGGAGATCAGTGGATCGCCGCGTACTTCGCACAATTTACGGCCGCGTTGTAACGGTTTTACGAAATCGCAGAGCAGGCGATGCGGAACCTATCCGGCCGACCTAAAATAGTTAAGCTAAACCTGTAGCCGCCACGATTACCGAATGGTGCCTTGACTTATTGTAGCCGGCCGCCCTGCAGGCTGTCGGACTTAGACCGCAGTCTCAATAAATGGGGGTCTGTGATCGCATAGTCTCAACTAAATCCAAACCTGAAATCGTATACGCAGCTATAGACGCTTTCGACAGGTTAAGCCCGACAGCCTGCCTTGAGGCCGGGGATTGGGAAGTGCGGCGTTGAAGCAATCGGCTACCCTGGGGTAGGTGCGTCTACCGGAGTTTAATGGTTCGGTCGAAATTCGCTCAAGGCCAAGCCGACCTCGTTGATGACTGATGTCCAGTTGTTCGGGCTCGGTTGCCGAAAGAGACGCATGGTGGGATACCAAGGACTGTCGGATCTATTAAGCATCCATCGCCAGTCAGGCGCAAAAGGGAGCATGATCCAAACAGGTTTTCCCATCGCTCCGGCGAGGTGAGCCACTGAAGTGTCAGCTGAGATGACGAGGTCGAGATTGGCGATGATGCCGGCGGTGTCGGTGAAGTCGCCGATTTCCGAGGCGAGCGAGACGAATTCTGGCGAGCTAGCCAATGTCTCGACGTCATCTGCACGCAGTTCCTTTTGTACGATGTAAAGAGGACCGCCGACTGCGGCGGCCAATGGTTTTAAGGAAGATAGAGGGATGGACCGGTTGTAGTCGTTGCGATGGGTGGTGCCGCCCGAGCAAACAATCCCGATTTTTGGCCCGTTTGTATTCCTCAGCTTTTCTTTCCAGAACGCTGTTTTCTCGGACGGACTGGTGAGGTACGGAATTTTGTTTGGGATCGTACTGAGCTCCGTGCCAAACGCGAGGGGCAGGCTAAGCAACAGGCAATATAGATCAAAGGGAGGTAGAGTTTCGTCTTCGGAAGTCACGACAGTGACGCTGGGCATACAAGCGAGGAGCTGTTTGAGCTCCGCTTGGGCACGCAGCACGATTTTTGCGCCTTGAGCTCGGAGTAAGGGCAAGAAGCGCACGAACTGAATCGTATCACCAAGGCCCTGTTCGCAACAGACGAAGATCGTTTTGCCTTCCGGAGGAATTTCTCGCCGCCATAGACCTTTGGGGACTTCAGCAGTGAATTTCTGCCGTTTGAGCAGCCAGCGCAGTTCATAACCCGGCAGTCCGGCTTTTAAATCTCCCCGCAAAAGATGCACGAGCGATTGATTGAATATCGCGAGCTGAAAACCGGGCTGAACTTCGAGGGCCTGACGATAGAACTCAAAGGCTTGGTCGAGTTGGTTCTGGGCTAGCTGCGCGTTACCTAAGTTACAAAGGGTATAAATGTTGGATGGGTTAAGGCGGTGAGACCGTTCAAACGCGGCGGTTGCTTCCTGATATCGGCGAAGCCCAAGGAGCGCGTAACCCAGATTGTTGTAGCTAGGAGCATGGTTGGGTCGGAGGCGGATCGCATGTTCGTGCACAGCCAGCGCGGAAACAAAATCACGGCTGTCCCACAACGCATTGCCTAGGCAACTGATCACGTCGGGGTTGTCGGGGGCGAGGGCAAGAGCTTCTTGAAATGCCGTTATTGCCTCGGTCCATCGGTTCAGCACTTGCAGCGTACTGCCCAAATTCACTAACGCCTCAAAGTAGCGCGGACGCTGAGCGAGCGCTTGCTGAAATGCCGGCAAAGCTTCCTTGGGATTTAGCGCGCCTTTGAGCGCCTGGCCGAGGCCGTTGTACGCTTCCGGGTGGCGTGGGCAGAGGGTAAGTGTCAGGCGAAATTGCTCGATGGCTTCGTCCCAGCGCTGCAGGTGAAGAAAAATGTTGGCCAGGCCAAAAGCGGCCTCGTCCGATGTGGGTTCAAGCTTAAGTGCGTGTTGGTATGCGGCGGCGGCTTGATCCCAAATCTGTAGTTTGCGCAGCACGACCGCCAGGCGACACCACCCGTCGGGATTATCGGGCCGTATCGCGAGCGATTGTTGATAAGCGGTCGCGGCTTCGGCCGGCCGGCTGGCCGCCTGTAAAGCCAAACCATAGTCAAACCGCCAACTGGGCGAATCTGGCCGAGCCGTCGCGGCTTTGCCCAAATGGGCTACCGCTTCTTGTGGCTGACCGCCATCGTAACAGGAAATACCACAGAGGTGGACCGCTTCGATATTTTCAGGCTCTTGTTGTAAGAGCCGCTGACAAATTTGAATGGCATCGGCAAAATGGCCGGAGGCATGAAGTGCTTGGGCCTGACTTAACGCATCATTCAACATGGCGACCATGCTGCGATCGCTTCGGCGATGACAGTTCCGACAGTTTCGTGACGGTTGAAATGCTCGTAGATGCGTTTCCGTTTTTCGTGGGGCACTGCGAGCGCTTCTTCGCACGCCGCTACGAGGGCATCGAGGTCCCCATGGGGATAGCGCTGGATCATTCCGGCTTTGGCGAGGGCTTCGAGCCGGCCGCCGGTTTGTGAATCTTCCGAAACCGGCACCATCCCTAAACAGCCTGACCAAAACGGCCGGTCGGTGTGCGTGGCGTTCATCGCGGGCGTGCCAAACTTCCTTCCCTCCGGACAGAGACCGACTTTGAACCGGTTGAGTGTACCGAGATCGTGCACACCGACAGAGTGGTCGTGAATGGCGATAAAGCGGTCGCCGAATATTTTTTGCAGGTGCTTGATCTGGCGTTGGCGGTGTTCGCTTAGACCGAGTTGCGAGCCGAGAAAGAGAATTTTTTCGTCAGGCTGCTGGTGAAACGGGATCAGAAAGGGCACGAGATTAGCCACCCAACTGCGATGGATACGACGGCATTTGGGTGAGAGGGCGGCGCGGCCACGATCGTCGAGCGGAGCTTCATCGTGAATGAAGATGCTGAGGTGCGGCGCGATTTCTTGGAAGCAGGGCATGGTTCGGCTAGCTTCGTCGAAGGCGTAGTAGAGCACACGCACGCCGTTTCTCGTGAGAAAGGGGAGAAGTTTGCCGAGACTGCCGGCGAGTTTTTGCGGACTCTGGCCTTCAAAGACGAGCCACCATTCTTCGTCGATTGGTCGGGGGGCGCGAGCGAAGTCGAGCATGCCCAGGACGCCGATGACGCGGGCTGGCATGAAATCGACGTCTGCGTGACCGACGACTGAGAGGACTTGGCTAATCGCGCTATGCCAATCGCAGTCGAGCCGGGCCATACGCAGTAGTTTTTCGTCCTGTGGGTTGGTGACCTTGGAGGTGAGGTCGAGCGTAGGCAGGCGCTGCGCAAAGACACCGGTGTCCTCAAGGCGATTAGCCCAGCCGTTGAAGTGAAAAATGCGGATACGACGGCGGAGAGTGCCGGCGGCGGAAACAGACATAGATCAAATAACGACGCAAATCCCCGCCGCTTCACTTCAAACTAGGAATTTCACCCCAAAGAACCTGTGTAAGCTGCAAACATCCAACGGGCTTGCTGCTCAGCAATCACGCCTGCGGCGTTCTGAGCTTGACCAGTTATTGGATAGAACGTGACAAATTTTTTTGTTCAGTAGAGGCCCCTTGGGAGTGACAACAGATCTTCCTGCCAAGTCCAAATCTGCCGGGGCACGCTATGGGAAATGGGAGAATGGTAACTTAAATGTGGCCTAACCTACTGAAGTGCAAATAGGTAAAAAACCCTAGACGCTCTTGGCTTGGGATTTGCATGACTGTGGCCTGCATGCTCTTCGACACCTTCCCCTTTTGCTTATACCCCGGCCTCTATGGGGATTTTAGGCGATAACTCCGCCACTTGCACATGAGCAGCCTACGGAACATAACAGCAGCAATTCTTGCGGGTGGGTTGGGCACTCGGCTCCGTTCTGTGGTGGCCAATCGGCCCAAAGTGCTGGCGCTGGTAGGCGGGAAGCCGTTCTTGGCCTATCTTTTGGATCAATTAGCGGCACAGGGCCTTTCCCAAGTCGTGCTTTGCACGGGCTACCTCGGTGATCAGGTGCAGGCGTATTTTGGGGAGAGTTATCGCGGAATGCACGTTCTCTATTCATTCGAAGATCGACCGCTTGGCACCGGGGGCGCGATCGTACAGGCCCTGCCTTTGCTGGCTTCCGAGACCATTCTTGTGCTCAACGGAGACTCCTATTGTCGGACCGATTTTCAGGCCTCGTTGGGCTGGCATCGACAGCATCGCGCACGGGGCACGATCGTTTTGGCTCAAGTGGAGCAGGTCAGCCGTTACGGCCAGGTGCAAACCGGTCCTGATGGCAGCATTGCGAAATTTTGTGAAAAACACGGCGCTCAGGGGCCAGGCTGGATCAATAGCGGTATTTATTGGTTCGAGCGTGCGGCCTTGGCCGATCTTCCGTTGCGGGAACCGCTTTCGTTGGAATGTGATGTTCTGGCGGCATGGGTTGGGCAGAGTCTGTATGGTTTTTCCCAGGCTGGACCATTTTTGGATATTGGAATTCCTGAGGATTACGCTCGAGCAGAACGTTTTCTGGCGGCGATTTCTGAATCACCCCCCGGCACTGTCGGTATGACACTCTAACCTGTAACTATCATGAAGAACCTAAACGAGGCCGAAGCGCTGTTTTATCAATCTTTGCGCATCCGACTGGTCGAGGAGCGCCTCATTGACCTGTATCCGGCCGACAAGATTCAGAGCCCGGTTCATCTTTCGATTGGGCAGGAGGCTGTGGCGACGGGTGTTTGTGCGACGTTGCGTCCCATGGATCTGTTATTCTCCACGTACCGCAGCCATGCGTTTTACCTGGCGAAGGGCGGCGATTTAAAAAAAATGATGGCCGAGCTCTATGGCAAGCAAGCCGGCGGTTGTGGTGGTAAGGCTGGTTCGATGCATCTCGCCGCACCTGAAGTGGGTTTCATGGGTTCATCGGCGGTGGTGGCGAGTTCGATTCCTCACGCTGTCGGGGCCGCGCTTGCGTCGCGCCGGCTTCGAAAAAACCAGGTGATCGTCACGGTGTTTGGCGACGGTGCGACCGAAGAAGGTGTCTTTCACGAGTCGCTCAATTTTGCGGCGAAGCATCCGGTTCCCGTGCTGTTCATCTGCGAGAATAACGGGCTCGCGGTGCATTCCTACCAGCGTGCGCGTCAGGCCTACGATGTGGTGGAACTCGCAAAAGTTTATGGGCTGCCCACGACGTCGATAGCTGAAGGTTATGATGATTTGCTCGTTTCCCAGAAGATGAAGACGATCGTCGCGCAAGTCCGCGAAACGTCGCAGCCCCAATTTGTGGAAATCAAAACGTTTCGCTATAAGGAGCATGTGGGCCCGGGCGAAGATTGGGATGCGGGTTATCGCCATCGGGCGGATATGGCCCGCTGGCAGGCTCACGATCCGTTGATCCAACGCACTGATTGGGTCGCGCGTTTCCGGGCTTCCATCATGGCAGAGATCGACGAGGCTGTTGCCTTCGCGGAGGCGGCTCCGTGGCCAGGTGAAGAGGCGCTGCTCACCGACGTAATTTAGCTTTTATACCCATGGCCACCATCGAGAAGATCGTAACTCCCCCAAAGTCAACGCAGCGGCGCTTGATGTCTTATCGGGACGCTTTGGCAGCGTCCATGCGCGAGGCGCTGGAAGTTCATCCGCACGTGATCATCATGGGGCAGGGCGTGGACGACCATAAAGGCATTTTTGGCACAACCCATAATTTGCACCACGAGTTTGGTTCGGATCGGGTCTTTGATGTTCCGCTGGCTGAAGAAGCGACGACGGGTATCGGAATCGGCGCTGCGTTGAATGGGCTGTACCCGATTCAAACCCATATCCGGGCCGACTTTGCACTGCTGGCGATGAACCAGATCGTGAATCTCGCGGCCAAGATGCGGTATATGTTTGGCGGTCGTTTTTCCGTACCGATGCTGATTCGTATGGTGGTAGGCCGTAGTTGGGGTCAGGGCGCGCAGCACTCGCAAAGCCTTCAGTCGCTGTTTGCCCATATTCCCGGGCTCACGGTGATCATGCCCTCGCATCCGAACTGTATTATCGAGTCGTATCGGCACGCGATTGCGGATTATCCCAATCCTGTTATTAGTATCGAGCACCGGTTGATGTATGATTTGCAGTTCGACTGCGATCTGTATCCGGCAAAACCGGTGGCTTCGCCCTTCGCGTCGCGTTTGGCCCGCCAAGGTGACGCGGTGACGATCGTCGCGACGTCTATCATGGTTTTGGAAGCCCTCCGGGCGGCCGAACATCTGAAGGAGCACGCGGGTATTGAGTGCGAAGTGATCGACCTTCATTGTATCTCACATCCTGATCGGCAAATGGTATTGGCGAGTCTGGCCAAGACCGGGCGTCTGATCGTTGCGGACACCAGTTGGAAAGCTTTTGGTGTGTCCGCGGAAGTGTGCCGTTGGGTATGCGAAAGCACACCAGGCTTGCTTCACGCCCCCGCGGTCACCTTGGGCATGGCGGCTGCGTCGTGCCCGACTGCGAAATCGTTGGAAGATCGTTTTTATCCGAACCTTGGCACGCTTACCGATGCAGTTGCCCAACTGGTGACTGGCAGGAAAGATCATGGCGTTCCTTTGCCAACTGAAACGTCGATGGCGGATGTCTACAAGAAATTCAAAGGACCATTTTGATGAATGCTTTGATCACAGGAATAACCGGGATGGTTGGCTCGCACCTCGCCGACTATTTGTTGGAGCATACAGATTGGAAAATTTTTGGAATGTGCCGCTGGCGGAGCCCGCTCGACAACATCGAGCATCTCATCCCAAGGATTGAGCGGAAAGACCGAATCGAGCTGCTGTATGGCGATCTTAATGACCAGGTTTCGCTCCAACATGCAGTCGCTGCTGCGAAACCGGATTTCGTTTTTCACCTGGCCGCGCAGAGTTATCCCCAGACCAGTTTCACTTCGCCGATCGAGACGCTTGAGACAAATATTCTGGGTACGGCTCGCCTGCTCGAGGCGTTGCGCGGCGGACCAAAGACCGACCCTGTAATCCATATTTGTGCTTCGTCAGAAGTCTTTGGCCGTGTGCCGAAGGAAAAACTGCCGATCAACGAGGAGTGCACCTTTCATCCTGCGTCGCCTTATGCGATATCAAAAGTCGGTACCGATTTGGTCGGGCGTTTCTATGGCGAAGCATACGGGATGAAGACGTTGACGACCCGGATGTTCACCCACACCGGCCCGAGACGGGGCGATGTGTTTGCGGAATCCAGTTTTGCCAAACAAATCGCTATGATCGAAGCCGGTCTGATCCCGCCCGTTCTAAAAACGGGGAATCTTCAATCCCTGCGAACGTGGGCCGATGTCCGCGATGCGGTGCGGGCTTATCATTTGCTGGTCACCGTCAATCCACAGGCCGGTGCCTATTATAATATTGGTGGTACCTTTACGTGCAGCGTTGGCGATATGTTGCAGGCATTGATTTCGCTTTCGCCGATGAAGGACCAGATCGTGGTGCTGACCGATCCTGCTCGTTTACGGCCGATCGATGCGGACCTCCAGGTTCCTGATATCCGCAAGTTCTGTGATCACACGGGATGGCAGCCGAAGATTTCTTTCCAAAAAACAATGGGCGACCTGTTGGAGTACTGGCGGCAGCGCGTAGCGAGCGGCAGAACCTTCCTTAGTCGTTAATCATGGTTATCTCACGCACACCTTTTCGCATGTCATTTTTCGGCGGCGGTACCGACTACCCGGCCTGGTATCTGAAAGAGGGGGGCAGCGTCATCAATGCCACGATCAATAAATATTGTTACCTGACCTGCCGCCGATTGCCGCCATTCTTTGGGACGAAGCATCGTATTGTCTGGTCCCACATTGAATGTGCGAACACTTATTCAGAGATTCTTCATCCGGCCGTGCGCGAAGGGCTCAAATTCCTGGGCTTCGACTCGAATGACGGGCTGGAGATTCATCACCAGGGTGATCTTCCTGCTCGCAGCGGTATTGGATCGAGTTCGTCGTTTTCGGTCGGACTGATTCATGCCTTGCTCGGTTATAAGGGAAAAATGATTGGGAAAAAGGAACTCGCGCTGAAGGGCATCGAGCTTGAACAGCATGTCTTGAAGGAATGCGTGGGCTGCCAGGACCAGCTTGCTGTCGCTTATGGAGGAATCAATCGGTTCAATTTCTTTCAGAACGGGGATATCCAGCGGCATCCCGTGGTGATGAACGAGCAGAAACGCAGCGATTTGGAGGCGAGATTGATGTTATTCTATCTGGGGACCAATCGTCTGGGGTCGGAACTGGCTGCCCGCATGGTGGCCAATATGACCGAAAAATCCACGGCACTGCATCGCATGATCGAAATGGTCGATGAGGCCAACAAGATCCTGCAAAACGGCCGGAGCCTGGATTGCTTCGGAGAGTTGTTGCATGAGTCATGGTTGCTTAAGCAATCCCTTGCGGATGGCATCAGCAATCCGGAGATCCAGGCTGCCTATGAGAGTGCCCGCGCGGCCGGCGCCGTTGGCGGAAAGCTGATGGGTGCGGGAGGTACTGGATTCATGTATTTCTATGTACCGTTGGAAAAACAGGACGCGGTGCGTCAAGCCATGAAACATTATCTTCATGTCCCATTCTGTTTTGAACGCGAAGGAAGCACAATCATTCACTATGACCAAAGTTGACATCCTCTTGGTTGTTTATGGCCAGCACGATCTCTGGAGTGGTTTCAGGATGACTGTACCCAATTGGGGGAAACGCCCATGATATTGCCGTCGGTTCCCAGTTTAACGCTCACGGTCGAGAATTTTGCCAATGCCTTTGGCGTGAATGCCGATCAAATTCCTGCCGACATTCAGAAGTTCATTAAGGTAGGCGATTTTGATTACGAAAAACTGGATGCAGCAGATCGCGATCGGGTGATTTTGGATGTTTTAAAAAAGATCGACTCAGAGGCGCTGCAAAAGGTCGGAGAGCATCGGAAAGAGGTGTGGGAAAAAGGTTGGCAGGAGAACCTCGATGCCTTTGGCGCCAAGGGAATGGAAGGTCTCGTGCCTCGTTTCATTCGTCCGAATCAGGTCATCCGATTGAACAAGGACTATGTGAAACCCAATAACCCAAAATTTGAATTGGATTTTTTTGGAGTGCTCCGTCTTTGGCTATTCGATCGTTACTTTGCTGATGCAGATCAGGTTTGTGAGTTTGGATGTGGTAGTGGCTACAATCTCGTGGCGCTTGCCAAACGATATCCACAGATACAACTTATCGGCCTTGATTGGGCCGAGTCAGCCGTCGAACTTGTGAATCGCGTCGGCAAAATGCACAATCTGCGCTTGCAGGGACGGCGATTTGATTTCTTTAACCCTGATTCGAGTATCAATTTCGGGCCACGCAGTGTGGTGGTCACAATGGCGGCTTTGGAGCAAGTCGGTTCACGGTATGACAAATTCCTTGATTTCCTCCTGCAAAAAACGCCCAACCTTGTCGTAAATTTAGAGCCTCTTTATGAACTCTATGATCCAACAAACATGGTGGATTATCTTGCCATGCGTTATCACAAAATGCGGGGCTATCTAGACGGATATTTAAGCCGCCTTCGTAAACTGGAAGCGGAAAGGCGGATTGAAATCATTCAAACGCATCGCCCCTGTTTCGGCAGCCTTTTTCATGAAGGATATTCACTTGTTGTTTGGCGACCATTGAAAGGTTGATTCATGGATCTTGGACTTAAAGAAAAGATAGCGCTTGTAACAGGTGGAAGTTACGGAATTGGGCGCGCCATCGCTTTGGCTCTGTCTGATGAGGGCTGCCGGGTTGCCATCTGCGCCCGAGGGGAAGCGCATCTCCAACGCCTTGCCGCAGAAATACCAGGGTGCCTGACTATTCAGGCTGACGTGATGAATTCCGCCGATATTGTTCGCGTGGTGGAGAAGATTGTCGAGGTATGGGGCGGTTTGCATGTACTCGTCAATAATGTCGGGGGCGGGGGTGGAGGCCGCGATAAGACGCCGGCTGAAGATGTACCCGATGAGAAGTGGTTCGATGTTTATGAACGTAATGCAATGGCTGCGGTACGGTTTACCCGGCGGGCCATTCCTCACATGCGGCGCGCAAAATGGGGTCGTGTCGTATCCATTGCATCAGTGCAGGGCAAAGAAGGCGGAGGTCGACCTTGGTATACGATGGCCAAAAGTGCCGAGATCAGTCTGATGAAAACGTTGGCGTTGAATCGTGATTTGGTACGCGACGGGCTTACCTTTAATACTATCGCGCCCGGCCGGGTTTTGTTTGAGGGCAATGAATGGGATTTGTTTCGGCAGGAAGATCCGCAGCGGTTTGAAAGGACTTTGAGTGAGCGTTTGCCTTTGGGTCGTGCGGGTACACCAGAAGAAGTGGCGGCTGCGGTGGCATTCGTCTGTTCGGTGAAGGCCTCGCTGGTCAATGGAGCCTGCATCTCTGTCGATGGCGGCGAGAGTTTCAGTTTTTAGAAATATCCCAAAACATGAACCTTATCTCATCTTCTCTTCAATTCGTGGATATACGCTGTGGGTCGGTCAAAATTTATTCTGTATGATAGACAAAACAATTTTGAGTTCATTTGCTGGAAAGACCGCACTTGTCACCGGGGGGACTGGGCTCATCGGTCGGCAGGTCGTGGCTTTGCTCGTGGAGGCAGGCGTAAGCGTTCGCATCATCTCGCTCGACAAGGTGACGGTCAGCCAGAAGGCCGAGCATGTACAAGGTGACCTTTGTGACTTTGCGACCTGCAAGCAGCTCACAAAAGACATCGATTTTGTCTTTCATTTGGCGGGCATCAAAGGTTCGGTTGAGGTGACCAAGGCCAAGCCGGCCAGCTTTTTTGTGCCGTTGTTGATGATGAATACAAATCTGCTTGAGGCCTGTCGGCTCAATCAGGTGAAAAAGATCGTCTACACCAGTTCCATCGGGGCGTATTCCAGTGCCGAAATTTTCAAGGAAGGTGAAAACGAAAGCGGCGCGCCCATGGACATATTTCCGGGGTGGGCAAAGCGCATGGCTGAGATGCAAATCCAGGCGTATCGGCAGCAGTACGGGCTCGAAAATTTTGCCGTAGTCCGCCCCTGCAATGTTTATGGGCCGGGCGACAACTTCGACCCGAAAAATGCCATGGTGATTCCGACGCTGATGTGGCGGGTGCTCAACAAGGAGAATCCCGTCGTGGTTTGGGGCGATGGCAGTGCGATCCGCGATTTTGCCTTCAGCCGCGATGTGGCGGAGGGCATTCTTCTTGCGCTGCACCATGGCACAAAAGGACAGTATGTTAACCTCGGCAGTGGTTTGGGTGTGACGATTCGCGAACTGGTCGAGACCTTGGCCAAGGTCGTGCCTTTTAACTATTCGTTCGACGCATCGAAACCAGCCGGGTTTCCCCGACGGATCATGGACGTTTCGCGTGCGCGCGAGTGGATAGGTTATGAGCCCTCCACCTCGCTGTACGAGGGTTTGAAGCTTACGTGGAATTGGTTTTTGTAGAACCAGGACGAATATCTGAGTAAGAAAAATTATTTTGTAGAGCCCACTGCTTCCAAATGAGGTTTTATATCAGCTCCCAATGCTCGTCAAAGAAACGCATCGTGCATGTGGTCGAGGAGCTTGCTGCGCTTGGTTTCCCCGCAATCGAACTGACGGGAGGCACATGCTGGTACCCGGACCTTTTGACGGATTTGCAGGCAGCGAAGAATCGTTTGGGTGTCGACTTGATGGTGCACAACTATTTCCCACCGCAACAGAAGGAGTTTGTGCTCAATCTTGCGGTCAAGGATCCGGTCCGACGGGCGCAGATGAAGGCTTTCATCAAGGACGCCTTGATACTGAGTAAAGGTTACGGAAACAGCGTGTATGGTGTGCATCCCGGCTTTCGCCAGGACGTGGCTGTTGAGCAGGAGGCGAACGGTTTCTTCAAAGCGGGGGACCCCTCGCTGACCAGCATCGATGCCTTCTATGGTATGCTCGACGAACTGAATGAAGTCGCCAAATCTGAAGGTATCTTGATCGCCGTTGAAAACCTCGCTCCGCGGAGTAAGGACGATCATTTTTCGTACCTCACGAGCGAGGCAGATATCGAACGGTTCCTCGCGTACGTCGTGACCAAGAGCCATTTAGGGATTTTGGTTGATTTGGGACACATGGGGGCGGCCTCGGCCATTTTCGGGTTTGATCGTGTTAAGGTGCTCGATCGCATCTTTGCCCATCCCGAAAAAATCTTTGAGCTTCATATTTCCGAAAATGACGGGGGCCGTGATGCTCATGGGGTCACTCCGCTTGATTCCTGGCAGCTCGAGTACCTAGGCGAGCGGTGTCATCGTCTTGGCAATATACCGGTGGTGCTTGAATGGGTGAATTTAGCAACCAACACCACCGCCCAACGTTTATCTGAAGTCGTGCAATCCCTGTCAGCAGCATCCTTATTCCCATGAATTATTTTGAAGACAAACGAGTCCTTGTCACAGGTGGTGCCGGTTTTGTTGGCACTAATCTGGCTCGTGAATTGGTAAAGGCTGGCGCCAAGGTTCGTGCCACGCTTCATCGGCGCGAACCGCAGATTCAACAAGATCGGGTTGAGTGGCTTTGTGGTGATCTGCTTGATGCTGCCTTTAGCCGGAAAGCCTGCGAAGGTATGGATTTGGTTTTCATGTGTGCGGCGAATACGTCTGGCGCTGGGGTGATGACCACGACCCCGTTGGTTCACGTCACGCCCAATGTGATCATGAATACGCAAATGCTCGATGCGGCCTATTCGGCTGGAGCCAGCAAATTTCTTTTTATCAGCAGTAACACGGTTTATCCCGAAACGAACCACGCGGTAAAGGAAGACGAGATGACGCCAGGTAATGTTTACGAAAAATATTTCTGTGTAGCCTGGATGAAGCAGTTTGGCGAAGTGTTGTGCCAGATGTATTCGGAGAAGATTCCCAAGCCCATGGCTGCTTTGGCAGTGAGGCCGGCCAATATCTATGGGCCCTACGATGACTTCGAATGGGCCACGTCGCATGTGCTACCGGCATTGATGCGGAAGGTGGTTGAGCGGCAGGCTCCGCTCGAAGTCTGGGGCGACGGCAACGACATCAAGGACTTTATCTATGTGGACGATTTTGTGCGCGGGCTGATGCTTGCGATGGAAAAACTTAGTTGTTACGAACCAATCAATATCGGTTCGGGCCAGGAGATGACTGTGCGCACAGCGCTTGCCCACATGCTTGCCCTCGACGGCTACCAAGCGGCCGACGTCGTCTACAACACTTCGAAGCCCACCATGATTCCCCGGCGTACAATCGATGTTTCGAAGGCTAAGCATAGGCTCGATTTTGTGGCCACCACACCGATCGAAGAAGGTATAAAACGCACGATGGCCTGGTATCGATCGACGCTGGCTGGAAACTAAATCAATCCATTAATTTGAATCAAAATTTTCCATGAATGTAGCCAAAACAAAACTGGGTGGAGTTCTGCTGATCAAACCGCCGACACATTTTGAGGATTTTCGCGGCGAGTATGTCGAACTTTACAACGAGGAACTCTATAATAAAGCGGGTATTGAAATAAAATTTGTCCAAGACGATATCTCGACGTCGACCCGCCATGTGTTACGTGGGCTGCACGGCGATCAGGCGACGTGGAAACTGGTCACCTGCCTGCAGGGCACGTTCTACTTGGTAGTACTCGACTACCGTAAAGACTCCCCTCAGTTCGGTCAATGGGAGGCGTTCACGCTGTCGGACAAAAACCGTCTGCAAGTGCTAATTCCCCCGGGCTTTGGCAACGGCCATCTCGTGATGAGCGAGCAATCAATTTTTCACTATAAACAGTCCACGTATTACAATCGGCCTGGCCAATTCACGATCTGTTGGAATGACCCCGCCTTCAAAATATTCTGGCCGATTAACAATCCTGTCGTTTCGCAACGCGATTTAACCGGCTCCTGAAAGACAAATAGCCCAATCCATCCCTTGATTCCTAAGGAATTTGATATGCCAATAAATAATCCAAATAGAATGACGCGTTCTGTGGCATGTGCGGGAGAATATTTTAAGAACTGTGACGATCAACTGATCATGGTGGATATAGGATCACGTGGAGGGGTCAGGCCGGAGTGGCACCCGATCAAAGATGTAGGGCTCTTCATTGGCTTTGAACCCGACGAGGCTGAATGCGAAAAATACAATAGAACGTCACCTAGAATTAGAATGTTTCCGGTGGCCTTGGACGAGACTTCAGGGCCCAAACCTTTCTTTACGGCTGAATCTCCGGACTGCGGCGGATTTCGGAAGACAAATGAAGCTTTCATGCGCCGGTTTCCGAATTATATAAATAACAAGATTACGGGTGAAGTTGTAATCGAAACATCCAGCTTCGATCAATGGGCGCAGAAGCAGGTTCACACTCATTATGATTTTATTAAAGTCGATACAGAAGGAAGCGAGTTACGGATTCTTCGTGGTGCTAGAGATTCGATTGAGCGGAAAAAATGCCTCGGTGTTTTGACTGAGGTATGGATTGAGCCGGACGTTAAACAGGGATCAGGGTACGGTTTGGCGGCATTGGATGATTATCTGAGAGGCTGTGGTTTCCGTATGTTTGACATTGAGGTTTCGCGTTATCCCGTGAACGCGTTGCCAATGGGCGACCTGATTTTTTCTCGAAGCCCGTCGAATCCCAATCAGATCCTGGCTGACGCATCACCGTTGAGAAAGGTTTATGGGAGAGTGAAGACTGGCGATTTGCTCTATTTCAGAGACCCAATTGCAGAATATTCCAGTGATCGGGAAGCCTGCGAAAGATTTTGGGATGTCGATACGTTGTTCCGATATTTGGTTTTGCTCGATTTGTACAACTACAGGGATGTCGCCTTGGAAGTGCTGGCTGCGTTTCGAAAGAAGTTTGATCAAGCAACCGTCGCTCGGCTGGTGGAAGCATTGGTGCCGCCGTCGGTTGTCGACAACCAAATGCTGAGACTAAGTTATGAGGAGTATCATCGCATTTCTATGGAGCTGTTTATTAAACTGGGGGGCTGCAATGACCCATCTTTGGTAAGTAAACTCGAAGTTATTCCTGCAAAATTCGACTAAAACACCATATATTTTCCATGAACGATTCGACTCCCTTCGTGTCAATATTTACAATGGTAAGGAATGGTGTGAAGACGATTCGCCGTTCGTTGGATAGTGTGCTTGCGCTGGATTGGCCGAATTTTGAGTACGTGATTCAAGACGGGGCTTCGACCGATGGGACCCTAGAAATTCTTCGGGAATATGCCCAAAGACATCCCAATATCATTAGGTTTGTTTCAGAGCGTGATTCCGGGGCAGATGAGGGATTTTACCGTGCTTTGAAGCGCTGCAAGGGTGAGCTGATTGGTTCGTGCCTCGCCGATGAAGCTCTCTTACCCGGTGCGGCTAAATGGGCCGTGGATGCTTTCAAAAAATATCCTGATGCTGGAGCAGTTTACGGCGATATGTATATGACCGATGGCGCTGGAAAGAATCCGTCGCCGTGGACACCGCCGCATCCATTCTCCGTGGAGAAATATTTGCTGCATCAAATGAATCCGCCTTTCGCTTCGTCTTTCTTTCGACGTGAGGCGCTGGAAGACATCAACTTTAAGAGCCACCCTTGGGAATATCACCTGGGTGAGTTTGAACTTTGGGTACGGCTTGGTTTGAAACATGCGGTCTATTACGTTCCAGGGCTCGTTACTCATTATGCGGTCTATGCTGAGCAACGGAGCTCCCGCAAAGATGTTCTGCTTGAGATGATGCACCATCGCTTGGGATACCTGGAGCGGTTCTTTCAAAAGAAGGAAATGCAGAAACGTTTTGGGCCCATTCATTCTCAAGCGATTGCCGGAACCTATTTGATTACCGCGGAAGTGTTGCGCGACTTTGGGTATTTTACTGAGGCGGGGGAATTATTTTTAAAGGCAAATACCTTTCGTCCGGTTGCGGAGCACAATGCTCGACTTATGAGGGGGTTTTATAGCAAAGGGGCCCAACTTTTCGGTCAGAAAGACTATGAGAATGCGCTGAAGTGTTGGAGCCCCTTGGCACAGGTAGGCATAGACATTCCTGAATTTGCTGGTTTGAAGAGGTTGTGCGAGCAGACGAGACTAGATGAACGGATCGCCACGCTGGTAAATGAAGCTCAAGCCAGGACGGTTGACGCTGGACCACTGGTCTCCGTGATTGTTAATTGTCACAACTACGCTGGTCACTTGCGTGATGCGGTGGGTAGTGTGGTTGCCCAAACTTATACCCAGTTTGAAGTGTTGATCATCGATGACGGCAGTACCGACGGCTCATTGAAGGTTGCACAGAGCCTCGCTGCTGAACACGGCAAAGTTTCAATTCGCGTTTTCCATCTAGATGATGTTGGGCCATCGGCGGCGCGACGCTTCGGTGTCGAGCAAGCACGTGGTCGTTATGTTTTGCCTTTGGACGCAGATGACAAAATTGCGCCGGCTTTTCTGGAAAAGACAGTGCCTATACTCGAAGCAAATCCCGCATTGGGTTTTGTTTACACGGACACGGTGTATTTCGGAGATTCCACGCAGCGGCAATCTCAGCCGGACTATGATTTCAACCGGCTTTGTGTCGGGAATTTCATCGCGTATTGTTCACTCATCCGTCGTTCTGCGTTCGAGGCGGTGGATGGTTACGATCGGAACAACTGGGGGTATTTTGAAGATTGGGATTTCTGGATCCGACTAGGTGAGGCCGGCTGGTATGGGTACCATTTAGCAGAACCATTATTTATCTATAACCATCATTTTGGTTCGTCGTTGAGTTTGTATTCATTGCGGCTCGATGAAGCCTATCGCGCATATTTGATCAGCCAGCATCCGAAGATCTATGCACCGAAAAGCTTGGCAAACGCACTGAAGATCCTGGCTGAAATGCCGCCGGGCTGGCACGCACAACCGCCGTTGAGAGACGCAGGCAGGATCAGGGAATTGCTCACGAAATATCCTGGGCACCGTCACCTGCAATTTTTTCTAGCTATGGCGCAATTTCGTGACGGCTTAGTTGGCGAAGCCGTAAAAACCATGACCGAATTGCTTGAGCGTTTTCCTGATGACAAGCAGGCACGGGCGAGGTTGACCGAATTCCAAAAGAATCAGTTGAAGCAAGCATCCGTCGGTGGTGGTTCGAAGCAGATTATAGCCTTAATGTCGGCCTATAATGAAGGCGATATCATCTATCACGTCATTGGAGGTCTCATTGAAAACGGTCTTAGCGTATACCTGATCGACAACCATTCGACCGACAACACAGTGGCTGAGGCCAGCCGATGGCTCGGCAAAGGGTTGCTCAAGATCGAAAAATTTCCTGGCGATGTTGCTGGGTATTCAGCGCGAGGCAGCAAGGAGTACGTCTGGCGCGAAATCTTGCGCCGGAAGGAGGAGCTGTCGGGTCAACTCGAAGCGGCTTGGTTCTTGCATGTGGACGCGGATGAGTTCCGCGAATCGCCGTGGCCGGGTATGACTCTGGCCGATGCGATTAGGAAAGTCGAAGCGCTTGGGTACAATGCGATCAACTTCGACCTCTACAATTTCCGACCGACGGATGACGAATTTGTACCTGGCAAAGATGTTCGGCAGCACATCACGATGTATCAGCCTGGAGAGCTTTTCGACGCCGTGCAGATCAAAGCGTGGAAAAATCCTGGTGCGCCCGCTCAGTTGGTAAATAATGGCGGGCATTCGGTTGCGATTCCTCAGCGACGGGTTTGCCCGATTAACTTTATTCTGCGGCATTATCCGATCCGCGGCGAAACACACGGACGCAGGAAGGTTTATCTAGATCGTCTGCCACGTTTTGCCAAAGAAGAGGTGGCGATCAACTGGCACGTGCAATACAACGCCTTCGTGGATGGAAGCGAGAAATTCCTTCATAAACCTGAGGCCTTGGTGGTTTTTGACGGGGCTTTGGAACGTGCGAAGTTGCTGACGCGTTTCTCCGAGGATATTCTTCTCACGCAGACGATGAGCGGGGGTTCTTCGATGACGCACGGCCTCAATCAAGAGGCTGCCTTTGCTTGGATTACCCGCCGGCTCGCGATGCCTGAACCGCTTGCTCCGGAAGTCGGTGTACAGGCAGAGCAGGTGCTCATGAATTTTCTTAGCGCTTTGGAGAAGAAGCAGGAGATACCCGTAGAGGAAGTTGACGGCCAGTTAGCGCAGCTATTGCTCGCACTGCTGGAGATGAAACTGGCGTTCGCCCGCCTCGAGGGAAACTCGCACCTCGCCTGTCTGGGCCTGCGTCTCGACGCCATTCTTCGTACCCGTTTATCCGCCCACCCCATATCTGACGGTGCGTCGGAACCTGGTGAAATTCTTCCTCTGGCCGATGAGCCGATGCCGCTCGTGAGCATCTGCATGCCAACTTATAATGGAGCGGCATTTATTGCCGAAACACTTGCCAGCGCTCTGGCGCAAACTTACCCCGCGATCGAGGTTATCGTGTCCGACGACAGCTCGACGGATAGGACCTTGGAAATAGTTGAGAAAGTGGCGAAGGACAGCCGCGTGCCCGTGCGCGTCCTGCATCACACACCCAGCGGCATGGTGGCCAATTGGGAGAACTGCGTCGCGAATGCTCGCGGAAAATACGTCAAATTTCTTTTCCAGGACGATCTCCTGATGCCGGATTGTGTGGAACAGCTTGTAATGGTTGCGCAGCAGGAACCGGGTATCGGCCTGGTCTTTTCTCGGCGCAAGATCGAGAAGCGGGACAATGGCAAACCTAGCGAAGCGCTCGACGCTGCGTATCGCGAAGGTGTTGATCTACATAAAGGGTGGACAAAACTCGCTGCAGTCCAGCCGGGGCTTGTTCTCCTGAACGATCCGCAGCTTTTAAAGAACCCGATCAACAAAATCGGGGAGCCGACGACCGTGTTGTTATTAAAAGCGGCCCTGTCTGCGGTTGGTGGATTTGACCCCGCGCTCAAGCAGCTCGTCGATGTCGACCTGTGGCTGCGAATCATGACACGATACAAGATTGGTTTTTGCGACAAGGAGCTCTCTTGTTTCCGACTGCACTCTAAACAGGCGACGCAGGCAAATCTCCAGGCGGGCGCCATCACGGAGGATTGGAAGCGTTTCTACGGCAAGCTGGCACAGCACAGAGCGTTCGATTGTTTGCTCGACGTGCACCGGGCGCAGGCGCGGCAGGTGTTTACTCAATTGGGTGGTTCGGCTACCGTTGTGGATGCCGCGATGACAGACAGCGTTTATGCCACGGAATTCCAACGCGCGTTGAAGCATGCTGAATCCTTGCTGAAAGAAGGCCGAACGGCTGAAGCTATCATGCAGATGGAAGCAGTGGTGAAATTGGCGCCTACACCTGAAGGCTTGAAACGTGCGGAGGAAATACTGGTGGCCCTAAAGGAACAGAACCAGCAGCCAGGAGCGGAGGCCGATGCAGTGACGCCGCAGGGCAACGACGATTTTTTTGGCGCCGATGAAATTCAGAACATCGAGCAGATTATCGCCGCTTACAAAGCAGAGCCTGGTTCGTCTGAGGCGCGCGGCCAGTTGCAGGCGCTGCAGCAAAACATGATGCAATTTCTGGTCACAGCGGAGCCCAATGAGCTTGAGCGTCTCTTCGGGGGCGGCTTAGGCCACGTTTTCCGAGCGATTGTTAGTAGTGGGCTGCCGTCCGAACAGCCGTCTGAAGAAGCAACGGCACAACTAGGTGTTTTGGATGACGCCCTAATTGTCTCAGATGAGCAGTTCGACTTGAGGCCGTTGCTAGCCCGGATGCTTTGCGCGCCTGCACATCGCGGAAAAGGCGCGGCGCTCGCGCCCGAGAAGATTCCAGCCTGGCTGCTTGAGGACTATATTTCCTATGTGCTCCAGTCACCTCAAGTGTTCGTAGTAGTTGGAGAAGCCGAACAGTATCACGACCACTTGCTGGCCTGGGCACAGATCGTCGAACAGCGGATTCGGAAGCAGCCGAACGGACCGGTGACGAAGGCCGTCGCCTCTGCCTTTGCCTTCAAAGCAAACTTTATTCCCCTGTATGTCAGTGCGCGAAATACGCGTGCAGTGTCTGAGCTGCGGGCGACCATTATCGATTTTGTTCTCCGGAAAAACGGCGCCGTCCTTAGTGTCAACCTACCCAGACGTCCGAAAGGCCGTAAAAAAATCAAAGTCGGTTTTTTGAACACCCATTTCGGCGCACAGACGGAGACTCATGTCACGCTTCCAGCGCTCCAACTCGATAGGACCAAATTCGAGCTGTGCCTTTTTGCAGTCGCGAGCAACAGCGGTCCTGTCGAAGATCGCTGTCGTGGGTTTGCCGACAATTTCACGATCTTGCCTCTAAAACTCGATCAACAAGTGAAAGCGATTCGTGACGCTGCGCTCGATGTTTTGATCATTGGGACGAATGTCGCCGCCGTCACCAACCAGGTGTCGCTGATTGCCGTGCACCGGCTCGCTCCTCTTCAACTGGCATCGTACTGTTCTCCGATCAGCACAGGAATGCACAGCGTCGACGGTTATCTTTCGGGCTCGCTTGTTGATTTTCCAGGAGTGCAGAACGAATTCACGGAGAAGCTGCATTTCTGCGCCGGAGCGCCCGGCTGTCTAGATTACACGATCGAGGCGCAGGGTTCGAACAAATCCCATGACCGCGCGAGTCTCGGCCTTGCGGCCGACGACGTTGTCTTCGTCAACGCGGCATCCTGTTTCAAGATTCTCCCCGAGATGCAGGAGACCTGGGTGAAGATACTAAATGCGGTGCAGCATTCGCGCATGATACTGTTTCCCTTTAACCCAAACTGGGCGAATACCTTTCCGGAGAAGCAATTTGAACGTACGCTGTTCGAGGCATGCGACCGGCACAACGTCGATAGGAGCCGGTTTATTCTTGTGGGACCTCAGGCCTCGCGTGCGGACGTAAAAGCGTTGGAGCAACTCGGTGACGTGTATCTCGACACGGCTCCTTTTTCGGGGAGTATCTCCGTCATTGACCCGCTGGAACTGGGCCTTCCCACCTTGGTGAGGGAAGGTGGTACCCATCGGTCGCGCGCAGCATCTGCATTGGTTCGGGCTATCGGCCTGCCGGACTTGATCGCGGAAGACGAAGAGAACTATATCAAGAAAGCGGTGGCGCTGGCGACAGACTCGGCTCTGCGAAAGCAGATTCGGGAAAAGATTCTCGGCCAGATGACTGCCGGACCGGATTTTCTTCGCCCCGCCATCTATGCCGTGCAATTGGGCACCCTCCTGGAGAAGCTTGTATCCAACAGGAAATAAGCTGCGTTTATGCCGGAATAAAATTGTGGGCAGCAGAAGCAAAACGTCCTTCGCAGAGCTTTCTGCGAAGAAGGCCTTGGTATTAACCGTTGGTTTTAGAGGTAGCCGTTTGGATTATTGGACTGCCAATTCCAATGATCGCGGCACATGGCATCCATATCTCGGGTCGCTCTCCAGCCGAGCAACCGCTCAGCTTTGGACGGATCGGAGTAGCAGGCGGCGACGTCGCCCGGCCGGCGCGCGACGACTTGGTAGGGTATCTGTTTGCCGGATGCTTGCTGAAAGGCGTTGATCGCCTCCAACACGCTGTAACCGCGGCCGGTGCCCAAATTGATGGGCTCAGCACCGGCGTATTTGCCAAAGTTTTCGATCGCACGCAGATGGCCCTCAGCCAGATCGCAAACGTGGATGTAATCACGTACGCCGGTGCCATCAGGGGTAGGATAATCACTGCCGAAGACTTGAACTTCGGGTCGTCGTCCCACCGCAACTTGGGCGATGAACGGGAAAAGGTTGTTGGGAATCCCGTTGGGGTCTTCACCGATCGTGCCACTCGAATGGGCGCCGACTGGATTGAAATAGCGCAACAGCGCAATTTGCCATCGGGCATCGGCTTTGGCTACGTCGCGCAAAATTTCCTCTATGAACAATTTTGTGCGTCCATAGGGATTGGTTGCGGACAAAGGAGCATTCTCTTTCAACGGCAGTTCCTCGGGTGTGCCATACACGGTTGCAGAGGAACTGAATACCAGACGCCGACAATTATGCTTGGCCATGGTTTCGACCAGAACCAGCGCCGAGAGGATATTGTTATTGTAGTATTCGAGCGGTTTTTGAACTGATTCGCCCACTGCCTTCAGTCCCGCAAAATGGATCACCGCTTCGACGGCATGGGAGGCAAAGATGCGGTCAAGCGCGGCCTTGTCACATACGTCCAATTCGTAACGACAAATGCTTCGGCTCACGATTTTCTCCACGCGGTCCAGAGCGACCGGCTTGCTGTTGCAGTAATTGTCCACCGCGATGACTTCGTGCCCGGCTGCTAACAGCGCGACGAGCGTGTGACTGCCAATAAAACCGGCTGCGCCTGTTACTAACGTGAGCATGAGACAGAGAGGCTTCTGGCTGCGCCGGAGTCCAGAGCGAATGTCGATGCACAAGGAAACCAGCCCGGGCTGACTCAGCGATGTGCGTCCATAAAGCTGCGGACGGCGGTAGCTATATTTTGGGCGGAAAGACCGGTTATGGCTCGCGTGTGCGCGTAATCAGCCTGAAGTTGCGGGAAAATGTCCTCAATTCCCAGGCGTAACAGGCGGGCCTGAAGCCTTCCTGGATTATCAACTAGCCATTCGGCCACTGCAGCGCCAAAGCCGCCGGAGAGAAAATGTTCCTCGATCGTCACCACCAATTCGTCGCGAGCGAAGTAACGCAGCAAGGCTGCTGGATCGAGGGGCTTGATGCTTGCACAATCGCACACGCGCGGACAAAGGCTCGTTTGTTCAAGCAAGTCAGCGGCCTTAATAACTGTTTGCAGGAGATTTCCGGTTGACAACAAAGTGACGCGAGACCCCTGACGAACCTGCTTCCAGACTCCAAACGAAAAGGTTGGTCGTTCCGGAAAGAAGGCAGACTCGCCTTTTTTGCCGATACGGATGTAGGTGGGGCCGTTTTCACTGAGGGCAGCGCGTAAACAAGACCGAAGTTCCATCGGGTCTGCCGGTGAAAGTACGCGCATGCCTGGCAGAGAACGCATCAGAGTAATGTCCTGCAGAGCGTTGTGGGCGACACCTTTTGCCGCTGAGACCAACCCCATATCTGCTCCCACGATGACTACAGGCATGTTGTGATAGCAAACATCCAATTTGATTTGTTCGAAAGCACGTGACGTGACAAACGACGCGGGGGCGTAACAAACCGGCAGTAGACCGCAACTGGCCAGTCCGGCCGCTAGGCAGATAGTACTTGGTTCAGTAGCCCCCGTGTTAAAATACCGGCTAGGCTGGGACTCTTTGTACTTTTCGAATAACGAGTCGTCTGTGTCAGCACAAAGCACTACAATCCTAGGGTCAGCTGCGGCCATTCGATTGGTTTCGTCGACAAATGCGCTTTTCATAGGCTCAGCTCTTTCCGAGTTTTTTCTATATCTTCGTTCGAGCAAAGACGATCTTGCCACGCGTCGTCTTCAACAAACGAGAGCCCTTTGCCTTTAGTGGTATTGGCCAGTATAGCTACTGGTACGCCGTCAGGGCGCCGCGACTGAATGGCGTCTGCAATTGCGCTGATATCGTGACCGTCTACTTCTCTGACAGCCCAGCCGTGTGACTGCCATTTAGCCATCAGCGACGTTTTGGTTGAGCTTTTTGGGCGTTCGACGGGTTTAGTGTAGCTTTGGATAATCGCGGTTAGATTTCCGAGATTGAGACGCGGTGCGAGTTCCACCGCCTCCCAAGCGGTTCCGCCTTGGCAAGTACGATCACTTAACAGCACGTACACGTTGAAATTTTGCGATTGGATTTGAGCAGCTAGTGCCATGCCTTGTCCGACGCTCAATCCGTCGGCACTTGAGCTGCACGCCCATTCAATGCCAGGTACGCAGCCCGGTAGTGGTTGCGGTGGCAAGCGGCTATCAGTTTCGCCGTAGTGGATGAGTTCTTCTAGGGGGAAAAAACCGCGTTTTGCGAGAGTTGCGTAGAGTGCAGTGACAGCGTTTTCGTGATTACAGATAAAGCGATCGCGACCCGGGCTGTCTGGATACTTTGGGTCAATGCGCAGGCATTGCCAATATAGTGCGACCAGCAAGTCGCAGCTTGAAATTGCGTCGTGGGAAAGAGGGCTTTTCGTCTGACATGACATTTCGACTAGTTTTAGCCGGAGCTCCCGCGCGATTTGCGCCAAATTTCCCACTACCGGTTTTTCAGTGAACGGGGGGCGGGTGCGTGCCATAAGATTGGAGCATCGGCACATTGGCTCTGTTGCTAAAGTCTGTCCCAAGGTCCCGGTGCGCGATGGGATCAGTAAAGCGCAAGCGCCCACTCAGTCGATTACGAACTTCCTAATCTGTGCAGCTATGGGCGTGTGGGCTCGGGGCGTCGCGGACGATTTCCGAACGTGAATCGTTTAAACAGCTTCGCGTAGAGATAGATCTGAAACAATAAATGTTGGGACATTAGTTCGTATGTCCGAAACGGCAACCAGACCGTTGCCTGTGGCGATTAGAATGAGCGAATTTGCGCGTAAAGCGTGGCTACAATCTGCAACGTCCGGCCTGAGGAGAAGTCTGAGGCTGCCTGAAGAAGGTTTTGCAGCCTCGCGGGCACCATTCCTCGGGTGGGTTCGAGGATACTGTCAGTCTCCACGAAGCGAATCCGATGGAAAACGGAGTTTTTTCCCGATTGTGGGCGTGTAAAACCCCTAAACTTTGCTGCAGCGGCGCCGATAGAAATGACGAAGATCCACGTCCGCACGCGCTTCTGCCGCTAACGGTATTCGCTGGCGGGCCGGATCTGAAAACATGTCACTGACCAGTCCTCCATCCAATACGCCTGTGTCCCCCCGCCGAACCTATTCTGATTCTGATATTATTCGGCGGATCGATGCATGCCCGAAACTGGCTTCGCTCCAGAGTATTAATCGGGCGCTGGCTGGTTTGGTGAACTCCGAGCAGAGTTACAATTCGCAGATCGCCGAGATCATCCGCCGCGATCCTTCGCTCACGGCTCGTTTATTGCGCATGGTGAACTCGGTTTATTTCGGCCTGACCGCGAAGGTGAACAATATTGAGGAAGCCGTTTTTTATCTCGGCTTGCGCCAGATCCGTGAACTGTCGATGGCCACGCCCGTTATTGAGGAACTCGAAAAAATTAATCGTACTTCGTTGCGCTTGCCGTGGAAAGACCTTTGGAAGCACTCAATTGGTTCGGCGATCATGACCCGCGAGATTCTTGCGACGACCACACTGCTCATCGACGATGATACTGATTACATCATCGGCCTGCTGCACAACGTCGGCAAGGTCGTCATGGCCTCCGCCTTTCCGGAGGAGTTCGGCAAGATCGTCGAGACAACTTTCCAGAATATTTCCGAAGTCTCTACGCTAGAGCGCGAGCTCATTGGCTGGGATCATGCGCGCATCGGCGGTTACTATTTACAACGTCACCAGCTCTCTTCCGAGATCACCGACGCCGTCTATTACCACAACGAACCGGAGAATGCGCCTAATCACTCGTTCTTCGCGGCCGCTGTTCAAGTGGCCGACCATCTCGTTCGTTACGCTGGCATTCCCGGCGGCTTCGAGAAAGTGGCTCCTATTGCCGACGACGCCTGGCTCGAGTTGCCGGGATGGAAGATCCTCTATGGCACCGGCGAAAAAGAGACCCGTCTCGCGCGCGCTGCATTGTCGAATAGCGTGCAGCGTCTTCCCACCGTACTCAGCGGACTGGTGTGAGTTTGAAACCTTTCCGTTCTTTTGTGTGCAACAGCGGTTCACCTGATCCGTTGCGAATGCGTTTAGCTAGATTCCCCGTCTCTTCATGACAGTCAGCACCCAGCTAGTTCCCGCCACCTCGTCGGCCGCCTCGGTAGCCGTGGAGGAAGCTGTGCTCGTGCTCGACTCCAAGCGCCGCATCAAGGAACTCACACCACGAGCAGCCGCGATCATTGGCCGACCTCCGGCTGAGTTGATTGGGCGTAAATTGAGTGAACTCGGTTCGCTCGATCTCATGGGTCTTTCCGCTCGCGAGCAGCCCGTCTTCCGTAAAGCCCGCCGTCCGCATAGCACGATCGTGACGCTGCGTTTGATCGATTATGCGACGAGCGAACATGACGATCTGGTCGCGCCTTGGGGCTCGAGTGTGGAACTTGTTCTCGCTCGCAGTCCTGAAGGACGAATCCTCGCCGTCAACGAAGCCTTTGCCCGCAAGTTCGGCATCCCGCGACCTGCCTGGGCCGGGCGCACTCCAGCCAGCTTGCTGCATCTTGATGATGTGGCTGATTGGACCGCTGTGACCGCACGTTTGGCGCGGCCACCTTACCGCGGTTCGCACGAACATCGTTGGCAAACCGCTCAAGGCTGGCGCTGGCTTTCCTGGGAAGAAACGGCTGTGCGTGACGCTGAGGGTGGCATCGTTGCCTATCGCGCCGTGGGTCGTGACGTGACGAAACGCCGCCTCGCTGAAGAGCATTATCATAAGCTCGCCAACGCTGTCGACCAGTCGCCTTTTTCCATCGTCGTGACCTCGCCCGATGGCCGTGTGCAGTACGTGAATCCGAAATTCTCCCAATCGACCGGCTACACGCTGGAGGAGATTTTTGAAAAGGAGATCCCCGTTTTGCGCGAAGGGCATGCCAGTGAAGAATCATTCCGCGAATTCTCGGAAACCGTTGCAACCGGTAAAAAATGGAGCGGTGAGCTTTGCACGCGATGCAAAGATGGACGCAACTTGTGGGAATTCGTCCAGGTCTCGCCCATCCGCAACCATGTGGACGAGATTACGCACTTGCTCAGCATGCGCGAGGACATCACCGAGCGAAAAAAACTCGAAGACCAACTTCGCCAGGCACAAAAAATGGAAAGCCTTGGCACGCTCGCCGGTGGCATTGCGCACGATTTCAACAACGTGCTCGCGATCATTAACGGCTTTACTGAGATCGCTCTTAGTCGAGGGTCTGCCGACGAAGGGCAAGCCCGGCATTTGCGCGAGATTCACAACGCTGCGCAACGCGCCATCGGTCTTGTGCGCCAAATCCTAACCTTTAGCCGCAAAACCGAGGCCACGTTCAAGTCGGTCCTGCTCAACCAGCACATCAAAGATCTCGGTCGCATGTGTGCGGAGACATTCCCTCGTACGGTTTCGTTCAGCCTGGAGCTAGACGAAACAATCCCGGCGCTTTGGGCCGACCCGAACCAATTGCAACAGGTCATCATGAACCTGTGTGTTAATGCTCGCGATGCCATGCCAGGCGGAGGTTTGATCGCCGTCTCCACATCGCGAGTCGATGGCGCTTCGATCGCGCGTCTCGGTGCCGATGCTGGCCGGCCCTACGTCTGTATCAAAGTATCAGATACGGGCTGTGGCATGCCGCCGCTTGTGCGTGCGCGAATTTTCGAACCATTTTTTACCACTAAGCAAAATTCAGGCGGCACAGGTCTCGGTCTAGCCGTGGTCTATGGAATCATTCTCAATCATCGCGGTTTTCTCGATGTCGAGAGTGCAGAAGGCCAGGGCAGCGTCTTTCAAATTTATCTTCCGCTGGAGACGCCGAAAACCACGGCGCAAGGAGTTGATCTGGCGTCGCTGCCGGCCGGCGAATTTCCTTGTGGCAACGAGACCATTCTCGTCGTGGAGGACGAAGCCAGTTTGCGCGAATTACTCCGCACAATCCTTGAACCGCGCGGCTATAAAGTCCTCATGGCGGCGGACGGTGCGCGTGCGGTTGACCTGTTATTGAGCGAGCCTTCGACGATCCATGCTGTGTTGCTGGATTTGAATCTGCCTCAGCTCAACGGTGTGGATGTGTACAAAACACTCCGACGTTTGCGGCCTGAAGCGAAGGTGATCGTCATCAGCGGCAACATTACCCCGGATACGCGGCGCGAACTTAATACCCATGGGCAGCCCGAATTTTTGCCAAAACCATATCAGATAGAGGAACTTGGCCGGCGCTTACGAACTGTATTAGGCTCTGGCAAAGCCGCTTCCGCGGCCTAAGTACAGAGGCATGAGGTGCGGTCTCTGCGGCATTTGAAGATAGCCTATTGGGCTGCACGTTGTTAGCGGGTCAATATTCCGCTAAAAATTCGTTCGGATGGGCCGATGAAGCAAGTGGTTAGCCATGCCTCTTCCACCCCGAAATCATTGTCAGCCTAAAGACCTGGTCTCACGCGGTCACGGGTTATCATTCGGCAGTGCGATGAAACGAGTGGAGGCCTGCCGGTAAAGACCATGTTCGACCGGCTTAAAAACATTTTGCCTCTAGAGATGCCCGTGGTGGTCACGGATGAATTTAAGGAATTGAGCGAGGAGGAGATTCTGACGCCGTTTTATCTACGCGGCGATCGTTGGATGACGATTTTCCTTTCGCTGTTCGTGCTGCTCGCGCTGTTCTTGGCGCCCTGGCATGGCACCTGGAGTGCGGTAGCGGCAGTTGTACCTGCGGCTTTGTTAGTTTTTTGGATTCCGCATAAACTCGCCCCCGGCTCTTTCCTGACGCGCTGTTCGGCCGGAATCGCACTGCAGGTATTGGTTGGCCTGCATATTCACCAGATGCATGGCATGAGCGAGATGCGCTTTCTGCTCTTTATCGGGACGGCCATGATGATGGTGTATTGCGACTGGCGCTGCCTTTGGGCCGCGGCGGTGTTCATCGTTTTTGAACACGCGTTTATTGGGTTTCTGCTGGGTCGTGGGACAGATCTACATTTTTTTGAGAACACTCGCATCGGACCCGAGAAATTGTTGGTCCACTTGGTGATCATCGTCGTGCAATTCTTGATCGTCAGCTTCTGGATTTGGCTCATCCGACGTCATATTCTGGCTGAGTACCGCAGCAAATGGCAGTTCGTCCAGCAGCGGCGTGAGCTGGAGGAGCAACTCGAACGAGTCCGCCGTTCTGAATCTCTGTTACAGTCCAGCGGCCAGGTCCTGCTTGAAACTCAAGGCAAGATGGCGCGGGAGATTCGCGAACGCCGCAAAACCGAAGAGACGTTACTTCTCGCAAAAGCTGAGCTGGAACAAACCAATTACCAGCTCCAAGAATCTATTTCACGGGCCAACGAGCTCGCGCTGTCCGCCGAAGTTGCCAACCAAGCCAAGAGTGCATTTCTCGCCGTCATGAGTCACGAGATCCGCACGCCGCTCAACGGTGTCATCGGCATGACCGACCTCATGCTCGAAACTGTCCAAAACGAGCAGCAGCGAGAAGGACTCGAAACCATTCGCATCTCGGGCAACAGCTTGCTCGTAATCCTCAACGATATTCTCGATTTCTCTAAGATCGAGTCAGGTAAACTTGAGCTCGAACATGTTGTTTTCAATCTGCAGCGAAATATAGACGATGTCGTGGCGCTTTTCTCCGGCCGAGCCCAAACGAAAAATCTTCGTCTCAGTGCCGTGGTTCGGCCTGAAGTGCCCGCTTTCATCACAGGTGACGTTACTCGGGTTCGGCAGATCCTTTCCAATCTCGTAAGCAACTCGCTCAAATTCACAGAGCATGGCGAGGTTTCCATCGAGGCCTCCTGCCCGGACCTGACGCCGAACACCCAGGCCACCGGCGCGGTGACCATCAGGTTTGCCGTTCACGATACTGGCGTGGGCATCCCGGCTGAGAAACAAGGATTACTTTTCCAGCCCTTCAGCCAGGCTGACCTTTCAACCTCGCGCAAATTCGGCGGAACCGGTCTTGGCCTCGCCATCTGTCGGCGTCTCGCGCAGCTCATGGGCGGCGACGCTTGGTTAGAAAGCAGTGTCGGTCATGGCTCGACCTTTTATTTCAGTATCCTGGCAGAACCTGCCGTTGCACCTATTCCAAAGGCTATAGTAGCACCATCCGTACAAATACTATCACAAATCGCTAACGGCGATAAGCGGCCGCTCCGGCTTCTCTTGGTGGAAGACAATATTGTTAACCAAAAAGTCGCGCTCGCGATGCTCAAGCGCAACGGCTACGAAAAAGTTGATATCGCCGGCGATGGTTTGGAAGGCGTGGCAAAGGTCAAAGCGACCGACTACGACGTCGTGCTTATGGACTGGCACATGCCAGAGATGAACGGTCTCGAGGCGACCGCCGCGATTCGCCAAGAACTTCCGCCTGAGCGTCAGCCCTGGATTATCGGGCTTACCGCCAACGCCATGATCGGCGACCGTGAAAAATGTCTCCAATCCGGCATGGACGATTATCTTAGTAAACCTCTTCGCAAAGATGACCTGGTGGCTGTTTTTGCTCGCGTGCAAACTCACACCGTCGGTTCAAACACGCAATCAGTGTAAAGAGACAAATCGGGTGCCAGAGACTTTTGGCCGCACCTTATCATTTGGCACAAAAAACCGGCCGAGTTGGAAGCGGCCGGCGAAGCGGAGAGGGGAGGACCTGGCGGCTAATCAGACACTGCGCGCAATATGTTCGACCGTTTCCGGCGAGACCACGCGATCAATGTCTAAAAGGGTTTTTACCGCGCCTTTGATCTTGGCCATGCCAAGGATGTAAGTGGTGTCGATACGTGTGCCAAAGTCTGGGGTGGGCTCGATTTCGTTAACGGCTAGGTTTACAACTTCTTCTACGCTATCGACGATCAGTCCCATTTGCACGGTCTGGCTGGAGGGAAGTTTGACTTGAACGACGACGATGCAGGTGCGTTCAGCGAACTCGGCTTTGAGGCCGAATTTTACGCGGAGGTCGATAATGGGGATGACGCGACCGCGGAGATTTATCACGCCTTTGACGAATTCCGGCATCTGCGGAACGGGCGTGATTTTTTGCATGCGTATGATTTCTCGGACCTTGAGCACGGCAACACCATAGGACTCGTTGTCGAGGGCGACGGTCAGGTATTTACCGGCGTTTTGGGCATCGATGGTTGAGGCGATGGAAGGCGAGACGGGAGAACTCATAAATGCGTTGTCGCGCACGCAGAATGGCGTGGAGAGACAGGGTAGCTATTCGGCGCGACAGGGGCGGATCTTTAGCGAAAAAACGAGTCGGAGCGCACGAAGGGAAGTGCCTTTTAAATGTAGAGATAGTTCAAGTTTCGGGCGCCTGCGCCGTACTAGAAGAGGTTAAACAACGCTCCCTGCGGTATGCCTCTTCCTCCGGATTCACTTGCTGCCCTCGACGACGTCATCAGCCGTCTCGCTGGCGAATCAATTCTTGCCCAATCAGGACGAGACGAAGGTCTCATCCCTGCCTACAGCCTCTTAGGTGAGTGTTGCGAGCTCAGCGCGGCTGAGCCTTCGATCAACGGACCGGCTACTGCCATGCGTGCCGAGCTAGAAAAATTGCTCGATGCCGCTAAACCTTTTGATCCCGCCAGCCTGGCGGCTTTGCGCTGTGTCGTTGATTGGCTGCCGAAGGCGCTCGCCGCGGCTAAAGCAGGCCGCCCGGTTCCTCCGGTTGGCATCACCGCACCGATCTTGGCCACGCCAACCGAACCGCCTCCAACCGCTACGATTGCGACTGACGATGGGCTTGGTGCGACCGACATGCTGCTCGATCTTAGCCTTGAGGAAAACCGTGAACTGTTGACGGAATTTCATGCTGAGGCGCTTGACCACTTGCAGCAGATCGAGGCGGCCTTGCTTGTGCTCGACGAGCAACCTGACGACCCCGAGGCGCTCAATTCCATTTTCCGTTCATTCCATACGATCAAGGGTGTCTCGGGCTTTCTGCACCTCACACCCATGCACACGCTCACGCATGAGGTGGAGTCGTTGCTTGATCTGGCTCGCAACCGCAAATTGCGGCTCAACCCCACGATCATTACGGAGGTTTTAAAAAGCCGTGATGCCGTGCAGGCCATGATTCAGCAGATCACTGCTGCTCTCGAAAACGGTACACTGCCTTCGCAAATTATCCGTGTTAGCCATCTCATTCGTGCGGTCAAACGGCTCGCCGTGCCAGACGCGGTCGCTCCGATCGCAGAGGCAACTGCAACGGGAGGCTCGTCAGCGCATGCCGTCGAGCATGATGATGAAGAAGAGATTCACGCGCCCGCTGCTCCGAGCCTTCACTTCAACGAAGTTGCTCCGGTTGCCGCTGCCGAACCATCGAATCATCCTCAAAAAGCTGCAGAAGCTAAACCTGCGGCTGCAACTCAGGGCAAAGCTGGCAGCTCCAGCACCGTGCGCGTCAACACAGAGAAACTCGACTCGCTCATGGATGTTGTTGGCGAACTCGTGATTGTGCAGAGCCAGCTCAACGAATCTGCTCGTGCGCTTGTTTCCGAAAAGACAGCGCTCGCGCGCCACATCGCTCAATTTGGGCGCCTGACCGAGGCACTGCAGCACACGGCGATGTCGCTGCGCATGATCCCGATCAAACCCACCTTCCAGAAAATGGAACGTCTAGCCCGTGATCTAGCCCGCGATTTCGGCAAAAAAGTAAATTTCAACGTCAGCGGCGAAGACACCGAACTCGATCGCACCGTGGTCGAGGACATCGGCGATCCGCTCGTCCACATGGTGAGAAACTCGCTCGATCACGGACTTGAGACCCGCGCCGAACGTGCTACCACCGGCAAATCTGAGAACGGCAATGTGACGCTCAAAGCCTACCACGAAGGCGGCAATATCGTCATCGAACTCAGTGATGACGGCCGCGGCATCAATCCGGAGAAGGTGCTCGCCAAGGCGCGGAAGCAAGGTCTCGTCTCCGAGACTGCCCAGCCTACGAAGGAAGAAATTCTCAATCTGATTTTCCTGCCTGGCTTCTCGACCGCGGAAAAGGTCACTGCTATCTCCGGCCGCGGTGTCGGTATGGACGTGGTTCGGCGAAACATCGAGAAATTGCGCGGCAAGATCGAGATCGAGTCCGAGGTAGGCAAAGGCTCCACTTTCCGTATCCGCCTGCCCCTTACGATGGCGATCATCGACGGCCTTATCGTTCGCGTGGGCGAAGATCGTTTCATTCTTCCCAGCACGTCAGTGCAAATGGCGCTCCGCCCGGCAAGAGAAGCGCTTTTTACCGTACAAGGCCGAGGAGAAGTGCTTGATCACCGTGGCAAGATTTTGCCGGTCCACCGCCTGCATCGCCGTTTTGGCATTCCTGGAGCAGTCGAAAATCCCTGGGAAGGCATCGTCGTCATTGTTGAAGGCAACGGAAAAGCTAACGCTCTGCTCGTAGATGACATGGTGAGTAAGCAGGAAGTGGTGATCAAACCGCTAGGGAGTTTCCTGCAAAATCTCGCAGGCATTTCGGGCGGCGCTATCCTAGGCGACGGTAACATCGCATTGATCCTTGACCCCGGTTCCCTATTCTTGGCCGCCTGACAAACTTTTTTGACCCAATGTCCAACCCTGTTCCAACCTTTGCTGACGTTTGCGAAAAGGCCACGCGGTTGCCATGCTCTCCCGCATTGCTGCCCCGGCTTATCTCGGTTCTCGAAAAAGAGGACTCGTCGATCGATGAACTGGAATCCGTGATTCGTGTTGATACGGTGCTGGCTAGTTCGACTTTGCGCTTGGCTAACTCCGCCTATTTCGCCGCAGGCAGCAGCCAAGTGGAAAATTTAAGCGAAGCCATTATGCGTTTGGGGCAGCGCGAGGTTTACCGTTTAGCCGCGCTTTCTCTCGCGAGTCGCTGGATGACGCAAAAAATGGATGGCTATCGCTGGGAGGCGGGCGATTTCTGTCGTCTTGCCCTCATGGTCGCCGTCGCGGGCGAGTACCTTGCCGAACAGACTGGCCGCGTTGATCCTAAGACCGCCTACACCGCCGGCCTCGTGCACGAAGTGGGCAAGCTCGCTGTTGCGTATTCGTGCGGCGACTACTTCCAGGCCGTTCGTGACGTGCAAGCCAGCACCGGATGCACCTGGCTCAATGCTGAGAAACAAATCCTGGGTTATAATCACGCCGAGATTGGTGCCGAACTATTAAAAAGATGGAAGTTCCCGGCATCATTTGTCGCCGTTGGTACATTTAACCCGCCGACTGCCAGCGCGCCGGCTGATGTGCTGCCTCTGCTAGTCCACGTGCATGCGGCGAAATACGTCGCTGTCACGATCGGGGTGGGCGTAGCCGAAGATGGATTTTTGTATGAACTCAACGCGCCCTTGCTCATGGAGTGGGGGTTCTCCCCCAGCATGCTGGAGGCGGCGATTCCCGAAGTCATCACGCGGGCTGGCAAGCTGTTACAAGAGAAACTTTCGCATGGCTCGCTAAGCTTTTGAAGCGATGAGCTGAGTGCGGTCGTGCGATTCCGGGGGCGGTGGTTCGGACGGCTAACCCGGACTCCCGCCCCCACCCGGAATTTTTTTTGGTGCACTAAAGTTTAAATAAAACGGTCCGATATTATACGCATCGCCAAGTGATGCTGGCGAGTATTTGCAGGTGTTGTGGTCAGCCCGGCCTGGTGCTTCAAGCGCAGGCCGGGCGCTTTTTTTGAGGCAACGAAACAGGCTGAAACATCTTGTGGGTATGCTACGTCTAGGAACTCTATAAGACAGTAGTTGTTGCCGCGCCCCGGTTACGCATGTCTGCACTGTCATCATTCGATATATGAAAGCCCTGCTGCTCTTTACCGTAGTCTTCGTCGGTTTGCTCGGCGTGAACGCCGCCCCGAATCCCTACGAAACTTCAGGTGTGCTGCAATCAAACGGTCGCATTGATGAATTAGTCTTCGAGCATCTCAAACAGCTCAATATTCTACCTGCGCTGAATTGCTCCGACGCGGTCTTCGTCAGACGTGTTTTTCTCGACGTGATTGGGACGCTGCCGACCGCCGCCGAAGTGAAAACGTTTTTGGCCAACAAGAGCCCGGATAAGCGTCGCGTGCTCATTGATGATCTTTTAACACGTGATGAGTTTGCCGACTATTGGGCGATGAAATGGAGCGATCTGCTCCGCGTAAAAGCCGAATATCCGATCAATCTCTGGCCCAACGCCGCTCAGGCTTATCATCGTTGGATCGTTGACTCGCTCCATTCGAACAAACCATTCGACCAGTTCGCACGTGAACTTCTTACCGGCAATGGAAGCAATTTCCGCGTTGGCCCCGTCAATTTTTATCGAGCGTTGCAAAGCCGCGATCCCAAAGCCGTCGCGCGCACCGTGGCTCTCACTTTCATGGGCGCTCGCGCCGAAAAGTGGCCGGACGTTCAACTTGCCGGCCTCGCTGGTTTCTTCACCCAGATCGGCTACAAGAACACAGGGGAATGGAAAGAAGAGATCGTTTTTTTCGACCCAAGCAAGACTTCGCCCGCCGGACTTCTTCCGCCAAGTTTTCCTGACGGCAACGTCGCAAAATTTACCTCCGACCGCGATCCACGCGAAGTCTTCGCCGATTGGTTGATCGATCCTAAAAATCCCTGGTTTACCCGTGCAATTGCTAACCGAGTTTGGTTCTGGCTGATAGGTTGTGGAATTGTGCAAGAGCCCGACGATTTTCGCGCTGATAATCCACCGACTAATCCCGAGCTGCTCGCCTATCTTGCGGACCAACTGGCTGCGCAACACTACGACCTAAAGGAGCTTTTCCGGCTGATTCTGAATTCGCAGACTTACCAACTCTCTTGCGTTTCCCGCAGTGATAAACCGGAAGCCATCGCCAATTTCGCGTTTTATCCACTGCGTCGACTCGACGCCGAAGTGCTGATCGATGCGCTTAACGAGATCACCGGCGCCACCGACAAATATTCCAGCGCTATTCCCGAGCCTTACACCTATGTGCCCGAGGATGTGCGCTCGATCTCGTTGCCCGACGGTAGCATCACGAGTTCGTTTCTCGAAATGTTTGGCCGCCCGCCGCGCGATACCGGTCAAGAACTGGAGCGAAATAATAAAATTACCGCGACGCAGCGTCTCCATTTGCTCAATTCCAGCCAAATCCAGCGCAAGCTCGAACAGGGGCCGAAATTGCAGGCGCTTCTTCTCGAACACCAAAAACGCCCGCGCGAAATCGTCGACGTGCTATACCTAACGATTCTCTCCCGCTACCCAACTGATGCGGAGCGCCAATCGGTCTTGCTCTACTCGCAAACGGCAAAAATTGGTCCCCGGCAAACAGCGCTCGACCTTGCTTGGGCTCTGATCAACAGCGCCGAGTTTCTTCACCGCCACTAAATCTTTAACCCATCTGCCGCCATGCATCCTCCTTACGAATCCGACAATGTCTGGCAGGCTTGTGCGCACGAATCTCCGCCCGAGGGTACGCCCATTGAACTTCCCGGGATTACGCGTCGCGATATGCTGCGCTGCGGATTTTTCTGCGCCGCGGGAGCGCTTCTGGCCAATAATCTTAGCCTCCGCGCGCTTGCGGCGATGCCTTCGGCTAAACCATTAAAATCGACTAACACATCCGCGAAGTCAGTTATTCAGATCTGGCTCTGGGGTGGAGCCTGCCATCTGGACACGTTTGACCCCAAACCTGAGGCTGGCGACGCCTTCAGCGGGCCGCTAAAAAATCCGATCGAGACGAATGTATCTGGCATAAGGATCGGTGAGCTCCTGCCGCTTTTGGGAAAACAAGCCGACAAGTATTCGCTCATACGCAGCCTTACCCACGGTAGTAACGGCCATGAGACCGCGGCGTACATGGTCCAGACTGGCCGGCCCTCAG
>Ga0302322_100000291_pt1 | contig 37435 bp, 33 predicted proteins | sample Fen_T0_2_FD_203757 | JGI IMG/M metagenome (GOLD analysis project Ga0302322, IMG submission 203757) | Peat permafrost microbial communities from Stordalen Mire near Abisko, Sweden - Fen_T0_2 | ecosystem: Environmental > Terrestrial > Soil > Wetlands > Permafrost | place: Sweden: Abisko...
GGCCCAGTTGTCGTGGTCCTCGCCGAAGGCGGTGATGCCGTCGAAGGTCCACTCGGTGAGGCAGTTGATGGTGAACAGGTTGGGGTTGATCGGGAACGCGAGGTGGTTGCACGTGGTGCCCTCGGCATGGAGCGGGCGCCCGAGCTCGTCGGTGATGTCGAGGGTGACGCGACGGGGGAATCCCGTGGCGGGGTCGCGCTCCACGACCTCGCGGCTCGCCGACGCGAGCTTCGACCACTCGCCGTCGCGTACGACGTACCCGTGGATGCCGATGCACCCGGTTCCGTAGTTCATCGTGATCGCGTGGAACCCGTCGCGCTCCGACGCGGTGGCGTAGGAGTACCCGCCGTTCGTCGCACCGTGCAGCGAGTCGCCGAACTGCGCGCGCGGCCCCCACGACCGGTCGCGGAACCCGAACGCATCGACCGTGAACGACTCGCCCTCGAGCACGATCGTCCCCTGGTACCGGCCGGGCTGGTCGAGGTGGGCGTCGCCGAGCATGTTGGTCGGACCCGCGGCGGTGAAGGTGAGATCGACGTGCAGGTCGTCGGCGTCGGGGTCGTCGAAGCCCAGCGCGTACCGCTGCAACGGCTCGAGCACCGTGATGCGGATGCCGTTCGCGATCTGGATGTCGGACAGGGGCTGGTCGGGGATCGGGAGGTGCCAGAAGTTCTTGGCGTACCGGCAGCTCCACAGCGCGCTGCCGGTGTCGTCCCAGAAGTACGCGCCGGCGGCCATCACGCCCTGGTTGCGCCGGAAGAACGGGTAGAGCTGGCCCGACAGCCTCCGCTCGGGGACGGTGAAGGTCCACCAGCAGGTCTCGGTCCAGAACGGGTCGTCGGAGGTGGGTTCGTGGAACTCGTCGTCGGCGGGGGTCGCGATCAAAGTCCGAGCTCCTCGATCATCTGCTGCAAGCACACGGTCGCGGGGTTCTCGAGCCAGATCGTGTGGTCGGGCGGCAGCTGGGCACGGTCGACGAGGCGGTTCATCACCCGGACCACGATGGCCGTGTAGCGGGCCGCGGCGAACACCTCGAACCAGGTCGTGTCGCCGACCGACCGCCTGGCGTGTTCCTCGTACAACGCGCGCTGCACGTCACGCGAGATCTCGCCGTCGCGCCGGGGTGCCCCGTACGCCTCGTGGCACCAGCGGTCGAACATCAGCCACCAGCCGAGATCGACCTCGGCCGGCGCGATGGACGCGGCCTCGAAGTCGGTGAGACAGGCGGCGTGGTCGTCGCGCCAGATGATGTTGCCGAGCCGGGGGTCGCCCCAGCACAGCACGGGCGGGGTCTCGGCCGGAGCGTTCGCGATCAGCCACGCGTACGCCCGCTCGTACAGAGGGTGCTCGCGACCCGCGAGCTCACGGGTCATGGAGTCGTGCCAGATGCCGAGCTGGCGCGCCGTGGTCGGTGCGGCGCCCTCGGGCAGCAGGAACCCGGCGAGCCCGGGGTCGACCGAGTGCACGGCCGCGAGCCGGCGCACCCCGTCCTCGATCATGGTCGTGCGCTGGTCGGTGCGCAGCTCGGTGAAGAACCCCTCGAGCGTGTACATCGGGTTCTCGATCGGCACCACGCCGTCGATGAAGCCCATGACGAAGAACGGCGCGCCGAGCACGGCGGGGTCGGCCTCGAAGCCCAGCAGCGGCGCGATGGGGACCGCACCGCTGTCGGCGAGCACGTCCATCACCCGGTACTGGATCTCGACCTCGGTCGTGAGCGCCGGGTTCTGCGCGGGGTACACCGGCGGATCGGGCGTCTCCGTGCGGAGCACGAACCGGTCGGTTCCGCCGCTCCAGGTCGCGTCGAGGATGGTGGTCTCGGCCGAGAACCCGCTCGCGGGCGCGCCGGCGGCCCGCAGGCGCAGGTCGGGCGCGTCCGGGAGTCGCGGCTGCAGCCAGGCTTCGAGGGAGCGCAGGTCGATGTCCACGGCCGTGCGGTCTACCACGGACCCTCGGGCGATCGCCGAGCCTCCATCCGCTCGTCCGATAGCGTCCGCGGCTCCCGAGGAGGCACCGTGACCGACGCGCCCACCACCACGACCACCGACGTCCTCGCCGGCGTCGACCTCCACGGGCGCAGCGTGCTCGTCACGGGCGGGACCACCGGGATCGGCAAGGAGACCGCCCGCGCGCTCGCGGCGGCCGGCGCGTCGGTGGTCGTCACCGCACGCTCCGCGGAGAAGGGCGCGACCACGGTGGCGGAGCTGCGGGCGGTCGCGCCCGGCGTGGACGTCACGTCCGAGGTGCTGGAGCTGGCATCGCTCGCCAGCGTGCGGGCCTTCACCGACCGCTTCATGGCGGCGCACGACCGTCTCGACGTGCTCGTCGCGAACGCGGGGGTGATGGCCGTGCCGTTCGGGCAGACCGACGACGGCTACGAGTCGCACCTCGGCGTCAACCACTTGGGTCACTTCGTTCTCGTCGGCCGGCTGCTCCCGCTGCTGCTCGCGAGTGCGCCGGCTCGGATCGTGGTGCTCAGCTCGGCCGGGCACGCCATGTCGGACATCCGCTGGGACGACCCGAGCTTCGCGCGCGGCGACTACTCGAAGATGGAGGCCTACGGGCAGTCGAAGACCGCGAACATCCTCCACGTCGTGGAGCTCGAGCGCCGGTACGGCACCTCCGGCGTGCACGCGTACGCCGTGCACCCGGGAATGGTCGCCACCGAGCTCGGCCGGTACTTCACCCCCGAGGACCTGCAGGAGCTGATGGCCCGGGCCGCGGCCGCGCCGGCCGGAGCCGGCCTCCCGCCGCGGGTCGGCGTGGACGTGGGGGCCGCGACCTCCGTGTGGGCCGCGGCCGCACCCGGGATCGAGTCCGACGGTGGGAGCTACCTCGCCGACTGCGCGGTGGCCACGGCGGAGGCCTACGCCACCGACCCCGACGCGGCGCGGCGCCTGTGGGCGCTCAGCGAGGAGCTGGTGGGGGAGCGCTTCCCCGAGCTGCGTCCCTAATGTGGCGCACCGCCACCGAGATCGTGTGAAGGAGACCCAGTGGAGATCACGCTGAGCGCGGACCAGGAGCTGTTCCGCGAGACCACCCAGCGGTTCCTCGACGATCGCAGCTCGATCGCCGCGGTGCGCGCGTTCCGGTACTCGCCCGACGGGTTCGAGCGTGACTACTGGCGCCAGGGCGCCGAGCTCGGGTGGACGTCGCTGGTCGTTCCCGAGGAACTCGGCGGCGGCAGCGTCAGCGGCCACGAGGTGGTCGACCTGACCCTGGTGGCGGACGCGTTCGGCCGCCGGGTCGCTCCGGGGCCGCTGCTGCCCGCCAACGCGGTGGCCGCGGCGCTGGCCCGGTCGGGGTCGGCGCAGCAGCAGACCGAGGTCCTGCCCGGGATCATCGACGGCACGATCGTCCCGGCGTGGTGCGTCGGGGCCCCGACCGCCGACGGTGGGACGGCGAGTGGCGTGACTGCCCGCGCCGACGGCGACGGTGTCGTGCTCGACGGCGTGCAGGCGCCGGTGGAGTCGGCGGTGCAGGCCGACGTCCTCCTCGTGACCTGCGGCATGGGCGACGGCGTGGCCCAGTTCCTCGTCGCCCCGGACGCACCCGGTGTGTCGATCACGCCGCTCGAGAGCCTCGACCTCACGCGGCGGTACGGGCGGGTGGAGCTGTCGGGCGTGCGGGTTCCCGCGTCGACCGCGGTCGGGGTGCCGGGCGAAGCGGCCGCCGACGTGGAGCGCCAGCTCCAGCTCGTGCTGGTGATGCAGCTGGCCGAGTCGGTGGGCGCGGCCGAGACGGTGTTCGACTTCACGCTCGAGTGGGCGTTCGACCGCTACTCGTTCGGGCGACCGCTCGCCTCGTACCAGGAGATCAAGCACCGGTTCGCGGACATGAAGACCTGGCTCGAGGCGAGCCACGCGATCGCGGCTGCAGCCGCGCGCTCAGTGCAGGCGGAGGCCGCCGACGCCGCGCAGACGGTGAGCATCGCGGTCGCGTACGTCGACGAGTACGTCCCCGAGCTGATCCAGGACTGCGTGCAGATGCACGGGGGCATCGGCGTCACCTACGAGCACGACATCCACCTGTACCTGCGCCGGGCAACCGTCAACCGCGTGCTGCACGGCACGCCGGCCGACCATCGTCAGCGGATCACGACGCTGCAGGAGCGAGTGGCATGACCGACGTACGGGCACCGGAAGCGATCGGCGACGGGGACATGGAGAGCGTCGAGTCGTTCCGGTTGCGGGCGCGGGAGTGGCTCGCCGCGAGCCTCCGGAAGGGCGAGCCGCTCGGGTTTCGCCGCACCCTGAGCGAAGACCAGGAGCTCGCGTTCATCGAGCGGGCCCGTGAGCTGCAGCGGAAGATCCACGACGGCGGGTTCGCCGGTATCTGCTTTCCCCGTGAGTACGGCGGCCTCGGGCTCACGCCCGCGCACCTCGCGGCCTTCAACCAGGAGAGCGCCGGGTACGAGTACCCGACGATCCTCCAGGTCCCGACGTTCTCGCCGTGCGCGGCGGTGCTGCTCGAGTTCGGCACCGAGGAGCAGAAGCTGCGCCACGTCCCGGCCATGCTGCGGGGCGACGAGATCTGGATGCAGTTCCTCTCGGAGCCCAGCGGCGGGTCCGACGTCGCCGGTGCGCTCACCACGGCGGTGCGCGACGGCGACGAGTGGGTCGTCAACGGATCGAAGATCTGGACGAGCGGCGCGTACTTCTCCGACTACGGGCTCTGCCTGTTGCGCACCAACTGGGACGTGCCCAAGCACCGCGGGCTGAGCGTGTTCATCATCAAGATCGAGCAGCCCGGGCTCGAGCTCCAGCGCATCGAGATGGTCAACGGGTCCCGGGAGTTCTGCCAGGAGTTCATGACCGACCTCCGCGTCCCCGACAGCTGCCGGGTCGGCGAGGTGGACGACGGCTGGACGATCGGCATCCGCTGGATGTTCCACGAGCGCAACGCCATGGGCGGCGGCTCGATCTACGTGAGCGGGCCTCCGTCGCACGGCGGGAGCCGCGGTGCGACCGACCCCATCTTCGTGCTCGCGCAACGGACGGGTCGGATCGCCGATGCCGTGGTGCGCGACCGGCTCGGCGAGGCGATCGCGATGCGACGGGTCCACACCGAGCTCTCGGAGCGGATCGGCGCGGGAATGGTCGCGGGCGCGTTCCCCGACACCATCGCCGCGGTTGCGCGGCTCATGACCGCGATGTCGGAGGTCCGCCGCCACACGATCGCGACCGAGATCGCCGGCCCCGCGATCGCGGGATGGGATGCCGACGACCCTGCAACCGGCCTCGGGCTCGCCTACCTGAACCGGCAGTCGTCGTGCATCGGTGGTGGCACCACCGAGATGGCCCGCAACAACATCAGCGAACGGGTGCTGGGCATGCCGCGCGAGATCGTGATGGACAAGAACGTGCCGTACCGCGACGTGCCGAAGGGCCCGCCCTCGCCGCGTTGACCGGCCGGTGACGGCCGGTCCGGTCAGCGGCCGGTGGCCTCGGCGATCTTGAACACCCGGAGCGCGTTCTCGCGCAGGAACTTCGGCCAGACGTGGTCGCGGAACGGGACGTTCGGGAGGTCGGCGAACTGGCGCTCGAGCGTGAGGCCGGCGGGGAAGTAGCCGCAGTACATGATCTTGTCGGCCCCGCGCGTGTTCGCGTACCGGATGATGTCGGTCGGGTAGTGCTTGGGCGCGAAGGCACTCGTCATGTAGTGCAGGCCCGGCCACTTCAGCATCAGCTTCACGGCGAGCGCGGTCCACGGCTCGCAGCCGTGCATCGTGCAGAGCGTGAGCTCGGGGAAGTCGTAGCAGACCCGGTCGAGACGCATGACCTCCTGGGGTGAGCTCGGCATGCGGGGGCCGACGATGCCGGCGTTGACGCACACCGGGAGGTCGAGCTCCACGGCCCGCATGTAGATCGGGTACATCAGCGGGCTGTCGATGTCGACCTGCGGGACCTGGCCACAGGGGAACACCGACACCGAGACGATGCCGTGCTCCTCCTTGGCCCGGGTCATCGTGCGGATCGCGTCCATGCCCTGGTTCGGGTTCACGGAGAGGTTGAGCACGAAGCGGTCGGGGTGGCGCTCGCGGGCCTCGATGCTGCGCGCGTTGAGGCCGGTCATCGCCACCTCGATCCCGAACGCATCCATCTTGTCGACCACCCACTGCACGACATCGGTGTCGGGATCGACGACGTCGGGCACGCCCTTGAACATGTACTCGGCGGGGAACTCGAAGTCCTTCGCGCTCTGCTCGTCCTTGAGGAGCGGGCGGAAGAAGTCGTACGTTGCCCGCTTCTCCTCGATGCTCGTGTGCGGGAACCCGAGCATGAGGTCGATGATCCCGATGTCCGTCGGCATTGACATGCCTCAGCCCGCCTCGGCCACTCGCTTGATCGCGGCGAGCGTCTCGGCGATCCCGGCCCGCGCCGTCTCGTACCGAGCGTCGATCTGCGCCTCGGCGTCGGTGCCGAACCGCTGCTCGAAGACCGCGACGCCGTCGGGGGAGAACTCCCACGATTCCGTGACCTCGGTGCCGCCGTCGACGGGCGCGAAGGAGTAGCCCCAGCGGGTCCGGGTCGCCTCGAGGACGAACGCGAACTCGCGGCCGCGCTCGGCCGCGACCACTTCCGAACGGGTCTCCCAGGTGCGCTCCGGGACCTCGTTGCGTCCGGTGAAGCGGGCGCCGACGGCCGGGCCGCCGCCTTCGTCCCACCAACAGGCCTTGCACACCGGGCTCCACTCGCCCATGCGCGTCACGTCGGACACCATGTCGTAGAGGTCCTCGGGTGTGCCCGAGATCACGATCGAGTCGCTGTGCTTGCGTGGGTTCATGGCCACAGTGTGTCCGATGAAACCGGCCGCTGTCTCCAGGCGACGATCAGCGGGACACGGTCGTGTCCTGCGTCCATTCGAGCCGGAGGTGCCGCCCGGTGAACCGCCACGTCCCGGCGTCGCGCCGGAAGGTGTCCTCGTAGCGGATCGCCATGACATGGTCGTCGGTCCCGTTGATGTGGTGAGCGAAGCAGTAGGTCTCGCCGGTGGCATCGTCGCCGTCGACCTCGGCGTGGTGGTTCCCGACGAAGTGCATGGTGCGCTCGTAGCGCGCCAGCCCCTGGGGGATCCGCTCCGCGTCGCCGGGCATGACCATCGTCGATGGGTCCCGACCGAGCCAGTGCACGGTGAGGGTCCCGCCGTCGACGAAGCACGCGCGCACGAGGTCGGCGTCGCGGGTGTCGGCCGCGCGCGCGTAGGCCTCGACGAGGTAGCGGAGCTCGAGTCGGTCGGCGGTGAGGTCGCTCATGCGCGCAATCTACGGCAGAAGGGGTGGTCGGCCTCCGAGGCCGGATGCGTTCCGCCTGCCGCCGAGCCCTGTCCGTAGGCTGCGCGCATGACTTCGTCGTCGGCGCAGGCCGCTCCCGCGGACGGGGACGAGTCCGCGTACTACCTCCTCGACGGACGTGATCGCGTCATCCCGACGCTGCGTACGCAGAGCACCTGGGATCCCGCGACCCAGCAGGGTCCACCGGTGTGTGGGCTGCTCGGCTGGGCCGTGACCGACATGCCGTCGCTGGCCCCGATGCAGCTGGTCCGCCTGACCACCGACCTGTGGCGGCCCGTGCCGCTGCGGCCGTTGCGCGTCGAGCGGTCGGTCCGCCGCGAAGGCCGCCGGGTGCAGGTCGTCGACATCGGCCTCATGGACGGGGACGTCGAGGTGGCCCATGCCACCGCGCTGCGGGTGCGCCGCCAGGACGGTGAGTGGCCCGAGGCGATCGCCCATCCCGACCGTCCGCCGGACGCACCACCGCGGGTTCCCGCGGCCGTCGCCGCCGGTGGCGAGGTGGGTTCGCCGTTCACCGTCCCGAAGGTCGCGGATGGCGCGCAGGATGCCGGGTTCCTCCGTTCGATCGACGGCGTGCGCCACGACGGTGCGACCGGGGAGGGCGACCCGGTCGTGCTGTGGGCCCGCATGCGCCAACCGCTCATCGCCGGGGAGGACACCCCGCCGAGCGCCAACGCGGCCTGGGCGTCGGACTTCGCCAGTGGGCTCGCGTCGTACCTCGACCCGCGCCGCTGGACCTACATCAACCCCGACGTGAACCTCCACCTCCTGCGCGAGCCGGCAGGGGAGTGGATCGCGATCGCCGGGCTGACCTGGGCCGGGGACCACGGAATCGGGCACGGCCGGGCCCGGCTGTACGACCTCGACGGCTTCTGCGGCTCGGCCACGGCCGCGCAGCTGATCAGCCCGTGGGCGACGCCCGACTGACGCTGGAAGGACTGCGGGCGCCCTCGGGGAACGACGGCCGAAGGGGGAACCGAACGGTGTGGTCAGCCCTCGAGGCTGTGAAGGGCGAGGATGGCCAGCGCAGCGAGGGTCTGGTCGAGCTGCATCGTGCCCAGATGCGACGCCGATGCCTTGGCCTCGTGCGCGCGGCCCTTCGCCGCGAGGACGCCCGGGAGGTAGTAGGCCTCGTACGGCGAGCTCTCGATGCGGTCGACGGCGAACTCGGTCGGGTTGTTCTGCATGGCGTGGGCTCCGGCCTTGGTGTGCTGGGCGGCGTATTGCGATTGGAGCCGGGTGAAGTCGCTGTCGGGGGAGTCCATCTCGAACAGCTGAACCGACGCGCGGTTGCCGTTGGCGAACTCGACCGTCCAGCCGGACTTCTGATGCGCTTCGGTCACCTCGACGATCTTCGCCTGGATGATCGCGAGCTGCTCCTCGGTGAGCCCCTCGGCGCGGAGGCGTTCGATTCGGGCCGCGTTCTGGCCCGCGACCAGCTCGCCGGGCGGAAGGCTCTCGTCTCCGATGCCGGCGTCGCGCATTCGGTCCTGGATCGCGTTGGCGACGAGACTGCTCGGCGCGGGGCCGAGCCGGTCGAGCGGACGGACCGCAGTGACCTCCATCCCGACGTACGCGCCAACCACCGCGGGTCCGACGGCGCCGAGCCCCCCGACGGCACCGGTACCGGGAGGGAGCGAGGCGATGTCGGCGGGACCCGGATTGGCCCGCATCTCGCGGCCCTGCTCGGCCATCGCGGTGAACGTCTTCTTGAGCTTGTTGAACACGGTCAACCTCCTGAGACGCCCAAACGACGCTACCCCGTCGCGCCAATAGCCCGAGGTGGGATGTTGTCGACGCCGATGCGGTCGCGCAGCCGCTGCTTCGGCGTTCGCACGCAAGCGCACCGGATCGCACCCCGTCGTCACCCGACCGGGGGCCGCTCGTTCGCCATCTCGCGCAGCTTGTTCTTGAGGATCTTGTCGAGCGTGCCGGTGGGGAACTCGTCCACGAAGTACACCGCACGCGGCACCTTGAACCCCGCGAGGTGCTCGGTGCAGGCCGCGATGACCTCGGCCTCCACGGCGGCCTCGTCGTGGTCGCCCGGCATCGGGATCACGAACGCGACGGGCACCTCGTCGAGGAACTCGTGGGTCTTGCCCACAACGGCCACCGACTGCACCGCGGGGTGCGAGAGGACGAGGTCCTCCACCTCACGCGCCGACACGTTCTCGCCGCCGACCTTGAGCAGGTCCTTGTCGCGCTCCTGGTAGAAGACGTTGCCGCCCTCGCCCATCTTCACCATGTCGCCGGTCTTGAACCACCCGTCCTCGAACGCCGTCGCGTTGGCCTCGTCGTTGCGGTAGTACTCGAGGAACAGCTGGATGCCGCGCGTCGCGCGCAGCCACAGCTCGCCGGTGCGGCCATCGGTGCACAGCTCCCCGGTCTCCTTGTCGACCACCGCGATCTCGTAGCCCGGGGTGACGTGGCCCATCGAGCGCGCGGGCAGCAGCTCCGCGGGCTTGCCGGTGATCGAGTGGGTGACGGTCTCGGTCATCCCGTACGCCGCGTAGATCGCGATGCCGGTCATCCGCTCCAGGTCGGGGACGATCAACCCGAACACACCGACGCGCAGCGTGTGGTGCTCGGGCTTGTCGGGACTCATCAGCGTGGGGATCACGAACGGCATGACCGACGTGTGCGTGACGCCGTGCTCCACGACCACTGGCCAGAACCGGCTCTGCGACCACTTGGGCATGAGGATCGCGGTGGCGCCCACGCCCAAAACGGAGAAGAAGCTCCAGCTCTGCGCGTTCACGTGGAAGAACGGCAGGAAGATGACGTAGGCGTCGTCGGTGGTGAGATCGATGTTGCGCGGCCCCGTCCGGCTCGCCCACACCGCGTTGGCGTGGGTGTGCACCACCGCCTTCGGGCGGCTCGTGGTGCCGGAGGTGAACATGATCCCGAACGGGAGCATCGGCTCGGCCGGGCGCGGCGTCCAGTCGGCCGCGTCGGCGAACAGCGCGTCGAACGCGTCGAATCGGTGCGCCGCCTCGTCGGCGGTGGGCGCGTCGCCGCTGTTGTCCGCCGTGACGGCGATCCACCGCAGCGCCGGTGCGGCCTCGGCGACCATCGCCGCGTACTGCGGCTGGGTGATCGCGGCGACCGCGCCGGTGTGCTCCGCGAAGTAGGTCGTCTCCGCGCCGACCGACTTGGTGTTGGTGGTCACCCCGACCGCGCCGAGCGTCGCGCAGGCCAGCCACGCGAGCACCAGCTCGGGGCAGTTCTCCGAGTGGATGAGGACCTTGTCGCCCTGGACGATGCCGCGCGCCGCGAGGCCGGCGGCGAGCCGGTGCACGTCGGTGAGCAGCTCGGCGTAGGTCCACCGGCGGCCCGCGCCCTCGCGGGGCGACCAGACGAGCGCGGGGTGGTCGGGTGTGGCCGCGGCCCAGTGGGCGACGAGGCCGGGGATGTCCTGGTCGAACATCTGGAACTGCTCGATGGCGTCACGATCCATGCCGTGCATCTTGGTCGGACCGGAAGGGGCGCTCCCTATCGCCCGTGTGCGTCGACGAAGCGCTGGACCTCGGCGTCGATCTCCGCGTCCTCGGGGGCGCCGAAGAAGCCGCCGTGGGGCATCGCCTCGAACACGTGGAGCTCGGCCGGGACGCCCGCGGCCCGCAACGCCCGGTGCATGCGCACGGCGTTGGAGAGGAAGAGGTCGCGGGTGCCGGCCTGCAAGAAGGTGGGCGGGTACCCCTTCGTGAAGTCGCCGAACAGGGGCGACAGGTACGGATCGGTGAGGTCGTGGCCGCCCGCGTAGAGCAGGTTGGCCGGCATCAGGCTCCGGAGGAGGAGGGTGTCGACCCCGAGGTTCGTCCGGAACGAGTCGCCCGACTCGGTGAGGTCGACTTCGGGGGTGACGAGCACCGCCGCGCCGGGCAGCGGGAGTCCCTCGTCGCGGGCGCGCAGGAGCAGTGCGGCCGCGATGTTCCCGCCCGCGGACTGGCCTCCGACCACGATGTCCGCCGCGTCGTACCGCTCCAGCAGGGCGCGGTAGACGACCAGGCAGTCGTCGAGCGCGGCGGGGTACGGGTGGTCGGGCGGCATGCGGTAGTCGACGCTCCACGTCGGCAGGCCGGTGCGGCGCGCGGCGTCGGTGCCCATGGCCCGGCAGGCGACACCGGCGCCGAGGTGCAGCGCGCCGCCGTGGACGTCGAGGTACACGCGGCCGCCGGCCGCCGCGCGGACGTCGGCCGGAGCGATGCGGTACACGGGGACGCCGTCGACCGCGGTCTCTTCGACGGTCGCGGCGAAGTCGGCCAGCCGAGCGTCGAACATCGCGGCGATCATCCCGTTCGACGCCTCGGCCAGCTCGCGCCAGCCGTCGAGGTCGTCGGCCGCGGGGTAGTCGCCGGCTCCGAGCGGTCCCGCCGCGAGCACGGCCTGCGCGGCCTCGCTCACCGAGGTCGGGACGGGGATCGTGCGGGCGGGGACGTGCAGTGCACCGTCGTCGGTCATCGTGGGTTCCTCCCGGGTGGGCTCACGCGATGACGCCGCGGAGCTTGAGGTCGATGAGGGTCTCGTCGTCGACGCCGAGCTCGGACTGCAGGATCGCGTCGCCGTGCTCGTTGAACTCGGGGGCGCGCAGCGCAGGGCCCGGCTCGCCGTCGAACTGCATCGGCGGCGTGACGAGCCGGAACGGTGTGCCGTCGGCGGTGGCGGTGTCGCCGAGGTACCCGTTGGCCACGACCATCGGGTCGTCCGCGATGTCGAGCGTGTTCTGCACGGGTGCCCACTGGCCCTTGACCGTCGCCAGGCGGGCCTTCCACGTCGCGAACGTCTCGCTCGCGAAGGCCTCGGCGATCAGCTCGGCTGCCTCGCCGCCGTTCCGGAAGAGCAGGTCGCTCGTCGCGAAGCGGGGGTCGTCGAGCCACTCCGGGTACCCGAGCACGGTTGCGGCCTCGGGCCAGTAGTGGAACCCCTGCAGCATGCACAGCGAGATCCAGCGGTCGTCGGATGTGCGGTACATGCCCACGAGCGGGTTGCGCGCGGTGGTCATCCGCGGGTTGGAGTAGGCGACGCCGGCCTGGAGCGACAGGCCGATGCCCGCGCCGAGCGCCCACATGCCCGACGCGAGGAGCGATGTGTCGACGAATGCGGCCTCGCCGGTGCGTTCGCGGTGCAACAGCGCGGTGCTGATCGCGCCCGCGATGAACATCGCGCCGATCGAGTCGCCGAACGCGGGGACGCTCTGGCCCAGCACGTAGTCGAGCTCGGGCGGCGTGGTCGCGACGGCGACGCCCGAACGGGCCCAGAAGCCGAGCGAGTCGTACCCGCCCGCGTCGACGTCGGGGCCGCGGCCGCCGTACCCGGTGCCCTGCACGTAGACGATGTTCGGGTTGTGGGCTCGGATCTCGTCGGGCGTGACGTGCAGCTTCGCCTGCACCGCGGGGAGCTTGTTGGTGAGGAACACGTCGGAGGTCTTCACGAGTGCGTAGAGCAGCGCGAGGCCGTCGGGATCGGAGAGGTCCAGGCCCATGCTGCGCTTCCCGCGGTTCGCGTGCTCCATGAGGATGTGCACACCGCCGCTGCCGACGTTGACGCCGCCGCTGCTCGAGATGCCCCGCATCGCGTCGCCGCGGACGGGGTGCTCGATCTTGATCACGTCGGCGCCCCACGTCGCGAGCACCGCGCCGGCGAGCGGCACGAAGGTGTGCTCCGCGACCTCGAGCACACGGATCCCGTCCATCACGTTGGTCATCGTCAGCTCCTCTCGTTGGTGCGAGCGGGTGTGAGCGTTGCGGCCCGGGTTGCGGGGGCCGCATGGCGTGGCATCGGGATCCCGGCCACGTGGCGCAGCTCGCGGAGGAGCTGGGCGTCGTCGCCGGGGAACAGGAAGTGGCTCAGCGCGGTGCGCACCACGAGGTCCGCTACGTCGACCGGACGGGCGCCGACCGCGCCTCGTTCGGGCCCCACGTCCTCGAACAGCGGGACGAGGGACGCGCGCATCGTGCGCAGCGCGCCGTCGAGCTGGCCGAGCATGAACCCGGGCTCGGTCTCGACCAGCCCGTGGGTGGGGTAGTCGCGCTGGAACTCGACCATGAACTGGAGCGCACGGTCGAGGCGCGCGACCCCGGTGAGCCCGTGCAGCGCCACGGCCAGCTGGGTGCCGAAGCGCTCCTTCTCGTGGGTCGCGAGGGCCAGGAGCAGCGCGTCCTTCGAGGCGAAGTACTTGTAGAGGGTGGGCCGGGAGACCCCGGCCTCCGTTGCGATGTCGGTGAAGCTGAGCTTGCGCGGCCCGCGGCGGGCGAGCAGTGCGCCGGTGGCATCGAGGATCCGGACCCGGGTGAGCGTCGGGTCGATGGAGACGGGCTCGGTAGCGATCGGACGACCTCCCGTGCCTCGACCCGGACTACGGGGCCGGGACGATGACGCTGCGGATGACCTCACCCGACAGCGTCTCGATGACGAGTGGCTCGTTCATCGCGAGCAACAGGGCTGCGCTCACCGGGTGGCCTCCTCGGACGGACCGTCCGCGCACGCGGGTCGACGGATCGAATGATGGGCGACATTGACAGATGGGCCAACATCTGTAAAGTGCGGGCGCCCCGCCGGACTGTCGGCCGGGCCAAACGGGGGGAAGATCGATGGTGAGGTCCCGAGGGACCATTCGGCGGGCGACGGCGGTCGTGCTCGCAGGGATCGCGGTGCTGGCCACGGTCGCGGCCGTGCCCGCGGGTGCGGCGGCGCAGCCCGTCACCGGCGTGACGGCCAAGGAGATCACCGTCGGCGCGGTGGTCGGGAAGACGAACCCCACCGGGGTCGCCTACGAGGACGTGGTCACCGGCGCCCAGGCGCACTTCGACGCCATCAACAAGAAGGGCGGGGCCTTCGGGCGGAAGTTCAAGATCGTCAAGACCTACGACGACCAGACGCGCGCCTCGAAGAGCATCGAGGCGGCGCGTTCGTTGACGGAGGAGGACCAGGTCTTCGCCGCCCTCGTGGCCACGCAGAACTTCGCCGGCGTCGACGCGTTCGTGAGTGCGGGGACCCCCACCTTCGGCTACAACATCCAGTCCGAATGGGCCAAGGGCCCGAACCTCTTCGGGGCGTACGGCTCGTACCTGTGCTTCGACTGTCCGTCGATCTCGCCCGTGTACTCCGCGAACCAGGTGGGTGCGAAGCGCGCTGCCCTCTTCGCCTACGGGTCGTCGCCGAGCTCCGCCAAGTGCGTCGCCACCCAGAAGGACGCGTTCGAGAAGTACGGGGCGAAGGTCGTGGTGGTCGACACCAGCCTGTCGTTCGGGTTCTCGGCGAACGACGTCTCGGGAGCGGTCCAGGCGATCAAGGACAACCAGGTCGACTTCATCGCAACCTGCATGGACATCCAGGGCGAGGTCAACCTGAGCAAGTCGCTCCAGGCCGCGGGCGTCACCGGCACGCACTTCTACGCGCCCCAGGGGTACGACACCGCCACGATCAAGGAGCTCGGGTCGGCCCTCGACGGGTTCACCTTCCCGGCTCGGTTCGTGCCGTTCGAGCTGGCCAAGGGCAACCCGGGCATGACCGAGTTCGTCAAGGCCATGAAGGCCAAGGGCCTCGACCCCACCGAGAACCTGCTCGTGGGCTGGGTCAGCGCGGGGCTGCTGGCCGAGGGCATCCAGAAGGCGGGCAAGGACTTCACCCAGAAGTCCGTGGTCGACGCGATCAACCAGATCACCGACTGGAGCTCCAACGGCATGATCACCCCGGTCAACTGGCAGCACGCCCACTCGGCGCCGCAGCCGGGCGACCAGGACTGCTGGGCCTACGTGGTGGCCGACAACGGGAAGTTCGTGCCGAAGTACGGCCAGCCGGGCAAGCCGCTCGTGTGCTTCCCGTCCAGCCCGTTCCCGGCCACCCTCGACAACCCCACCTACGCCGGCGGCTGATCGCCCGGCCGGCACGCCCGATCGGAGGACGACCGTGAGCGATCCCAGCGGACTTCCCTACCCATTCGATCCGGAGGTCGGTGAGTTCGCCGCGCTCTTGTACTCGATGCCGGAGCCGACGGACGTGCCTTCGCAGCGGGCCGCGATCGAGACCTTCATCGCGATGATGCCCGCGCCGGAGCTCGACGGGCTCGACGTCTCCGACCGCCAGGTGCCCGGTCGCGACGGCGGGCCCGCGGTGGCGGTGCGGGTGTACGCACCCGTCGAGCGCACGGGCGCGGCGCCCGGCATCCTCTACCTCCACGGCGGCGGGTTCACCGTGGGCAGCCTCGACTCCGAGCACGCCATCGCGGCGAGGATGGCCCGGGCCCTCGGCGTGGTCCTGGTGTCCGTCGACTACCGGCTCGCGCCCGAGCACCCGTTCCCGGCGGGGCTGGAGGACTGCTACACGGCGCTCGCGTGGTTGCACGCGGAGGCCGACGCGCTGGGCGTCGATCGGAGCCGGATCGCGGTGCACGGCGGCAGCGCCGGCGGCGGTCTCGCCGCGGCGCTGGCCCTTCTCGCCCGGGACCGGGGCGGGCCGGGCCTGTGCTTCCAGTACCTCGGGATCCCCGAGCTCGACGACCGGCTCGAGACGCCGAGCATGCAGCGGTTCGTCGACACCCCGGCGTGGTCGCGGCCCCTGGCCGTGCAGAGCTGGGCGCACTACCTCGGCGACCACGAGGGTCCGGTGTCGCCCTACGCAGCGCCGGCCCGGGCCACCGACCTCGTCGGCCTGCCACCTGCGTACGTGTCGGTCTACGAGTTCGACCCGCTGCGCGACGAGGGCATCGAGTACGCGGCCCGGATGCTCGCGGCCGGGGTGTCGGTGGAGCTGCACTGCTTCCCCGGTGCGTTCCACGGCTCGAGCGTCGTGGCGACGGCCGCGGTCCACCAGCGGGAGGCCGCCGAGCGCATCGCGGTCTGGCGGCGGGCGCTCGTTCTCGGGTGACCCTCGGCCCGGCCCGGGTTCGCGGTCTGGCCTAGGGTGGCGGCGTCTCGTTGCACGAGACCACGGTCCACGACAAGGGGGGAACGCGGTTGAAGATGCCGCGGTTCGACTACAACGCGCCCAGCACGCTCGACGAGGTGCTCGCGCTTCTCACCGAGCACGGTGACGAGGGGAAGGTCCTGGCCGGTGGCCAGAGCCTGATCCCGCTGCTCTCGATGCGCCTCGCCCGGCCGACGCAGGTCGTCGACATCAACGGCGTGGCCGGACTCGACTCGATCGGAGTCGAGGGCGACACGATCACGTTCGGCGCAACCGTCCGGGAGCGCCAGGCGGAGCGGTCCGCCGTCGTCGCCGACCGGCTGCCGCTGCTCGCGGAGGCACTCCCGTACATCGGGCACGCGGCCATCCGCACCCGCGGGACCATCGGTGGCACCGTCGCCCACTCCGATGCGTCGGCCGAGATCCCCTGCGTGGTCGCCGCCCTCGACGGCGAGGTGCTCGTGCGGAGCACCCGGGGCGACCGCGTGATCGCCGCGACCGACTTCTTCCAGGGCCACTTCACCACGGCCATGGACGACGACGAGTGCCTGATCGAGGTCCGCGTACCGGCCCAGGATCCGGCGGCGGGGTGCGCGTTCCGGGAGGTCGCGCGTCGCCACGGCGACTTCGCCCTCGTGGGCGTGGCCACCACGCTGACGCTCGGCGGCGACGGGCGGATCGCCGAGAGTCGCATCGCCCTGATGGGCATGGCCGACGTCCCCTACCGGGCGCGGGCGGCCGAAGCCGCCCTCGTGGGCGCCGAACCGACCCTGGACACCTTCACCGCCGCGGCCGAGACCGCCGTCGCCGACCTGAGCCCGGCCTCCGACGTGCACGGATCGGCGGCCTACCGCAGCCAGCTGGCCCGGGTGACCGTTCGGCGTGCGCTGACCGCCGCCGGGGCGCGCGCCCACGGCGAGTCGGCGTAGGAAGCAGAGGAGCAGACGCATGACCGACCACTCGATCGAGCTCACCGTCAACGGCGTGGCGCGCTCCGGCGCCGCCGAGCCGCGCACGACGCTCGCCGACTTCCTGCGCGAGGAGCTCACGCTGACCGGTACGCACCTCGGGTGCGAGCACGGCGTGTGCGGGGCCTGCACGGTCCTCGTCGACGGTGAGCCCGTGCGCTCCTGTCTCATGCTGGCGGTCCAGGCCCGGGGCACCGAGGTGACCACAGTGGAAGGCCTGGCCGACGGCGCCACGCTGCACCCGCTGCAGCAGGCGTTCATGGAGTCGTTCGCGTTCCAGTGCGGCTTCTGCACGCCGGGCTTCGTGATGTCGACGCTCGCGCTCCTGCGCGACGAGCCCGACGCCGACGAGGCCCGGATCCGTGAAGAGCTGTCCGGCAACCTGTGCCGCTGCACCGGCTACCAGAGCATCGTCGAAGGTGTGCTCCTGGCCGCGCAGCGCGCCCGCGAAGAAGGAGCAGTGCTGTGAGCCAGGCAGTCGGCGCCCGCAGTGTCGGTGCCCGTGTGCTGCGGTCGGAGGACCCGCGGATCCTCACGGGCCGTGGCCGCTACATCGACGACTTCACCTTCCCCGGCATGCTCCACGCCGCGTTCCTGCGCAGCACCGTTCCGCACGGCCGGCTGCTGTCGATCGACGTGAGTGAAGCCCGTGCGCTGCCCGGTGTGGTCGCCGTGTACACGGGCGAGGACATGGCGCGGTTGTCCACCATCTGCACTCCGGGCGGCACCATCGGCATGAACGCGATGCCGGGGATCAAATGCCCGTCCTTCTACTCGCTGTGCACCGACAAGGTGCGCTACGTGGGCGACCCGATCGCGATGGTGATCGCGGAGAGCCGCGCGATCGCCGAGGACGCGTTCGAGCTCATCGTCGAGGACATCGAGATGCTCGACCCCGTCGTCACCTACGCCGACGCGCTCGCCGCCGACGCGCCGCTGCTGTTCGAGGAGTACGACGACAACGTCGCGATGACCGGTGAGATGACCATCGGCGACATCGACGCGGTGTTCGCCAAGGCCGATCGCGTGATCAACGCCACGGTGAACGTCCACCGCCACCAGCCGGTGCCGATGGAGACCCGCGGGTCGATCGCGAGCTGGGACGCCGCCGAGGAGAAGCTGACCTTCTACACGGCCACCCAGTCGCCCCACATGATCCGGCTCCTGATGGCGCCGCAGCTCGGCATCGGGATGGAGAGCATCCGGACGATCTCGGAGGACGTGGGCGGCGGGTTCGGCCTGAAGAACGGCCTGTTCCGCGAGGACGTCGCGCTCGCCGTGGCCAGCCGCGACCTCGGCCGGCCGGTGAAGTGGATCGAGGACCGCATCGAGCACCTCGCCACCGGCGGCCAGGCCCGTGAGGAGATGGCCGAGATGGAGATCGCGGTCGACGCCGACGGCGTGCTCCTGGGCGTCCGCATGAACGCGCGGCTGAACTCCGGCGCCTACCCGTGGGACCCGTTCCCCGGCGCCATGATGGTCGGCACGCTCAGCGCGCTGTTCCAGGGGCCGACGAAGCTCGAGGCGATCGCGGCCACCTCGACCGCGGTGTTCAGCAACAAGGCGACGTACGTCTCGTACCGCGGCCCGTGGGCCACGGCGGACTTCCTGCGCGAACGGGTGCTCGACATCGTGGCGCGCGAGCTCGGCCTCGACCCGCTCGACGTCCGCCGCCGCAACTACGTGCACCTCGGCGAGGAGCCCCTCGCCATGCTCACGGGCCAGCCGTTCACCGGGGTCACCACGCAGGAGTCGATCGAGCAGGCCGCGCGCATCGTGGGCTGGGACGACTTCAAGGAGATCCAGCGCGCCGCTCGCGAAGAGGGCCGCTACCTCGGGCTCGGCATGGCGTCGTACCTCGAGGCCGCGCCCGGGCCGAAGAACCACGCCACCGGGCAGAGCGCGGCCGGGATGCTGGGCAACGAGACCAGCCACGTGTCGGTCGAGCCCGACGGCTCGATCACGATCATCACCCAGCAGCACCCGCACGGGCAGAGCCACCAGACCACTCTCGCCCAGGTCGCGTCCGACGAGCTCGGCGTGCCCTTCGACCGGATCACCGTGAAGTACGGCGACACCGACATCACGCCGTTCGCCCTGGTCTCCACCGGCGGGAGCCGCGCCGCGACGATGGCCAACGGCTCGGTGCTGCACGCGTCGCGCACGCTGCGCGAGAAGATCCTGGCGATCGCCTCCGAGCTGCTCGAGGCCGACCCGCGCGACCTCGAGATCACCGACAGCACGGTCAACGTCGTGGGCACGCCGAGCATCTCGGTGTCCCTGGCCGAGATCGCCCGGGTCGTGGCCGAGGAGCCCGACCGGATCCCCGAGGGCGTCGACCGCGAGCTCACCGCGAGCCACGAGTACGACGGTGGCGAGGGCGGCTGGTCCGGCGGCACGCACTGCTGCTTCGTGGAGATCGACGTCGAGACCGGCATGGTCGAGATCCCGCGCTACGTGGTGGTGGAGGACTGCGGCCTGCCGGTCAACCCGGCGATCGTCGAGGGCCAGGTCCGTGGCGGCGTGGCCCAGGCGATCGGCGCGGTGCTGCTCGAGTCGTCGGCCTACAGCGACGAGGGCCAGTTCCTCGCGAGCACGTTCATGGACTACCTGCTGCCGACCACCACCACGGTGCCCAACTTCGAGATCCACCACCTCGAGAGCGTGCTGACCGACCCCGACGTGAACTTCCGTGGCGTGGGCGAGGGCGGGATGATCGTGGCCCCGGCCGCGATCGTCAGCGCGATCGAGAACGCGCTGGAGCCGTTCGGCGTGAAGGTGCGCGAGCAGCACCTGCCGCCGGCCCGCATCCTCGAGCTGATCGGCGCGATCCCGACCGAGTGACCGCGGCGCGTCCCGAGCGGCCGGGAGTAGTGTCCGCGGCCGTGACGATCCCGCCGGTCTCCGCGGTCCCGACCGAGGTCGAGCTCGACGCGCTGTACGAGGCACTCTCCAATTGGGGACGCTGGGGTCCCGACGACGAGCTCGGCACGCTGAACCACCTCACGCCGAACCATCGCCGACGCGCGGCGGAGTCGGTCGTCGACGGGACGACGGTGAGCCTGGCCCACGACCTGGGTGTTTCCCCCTCGCCCGAGACCCCGTTCCCGGCGCACCACCACATGCTCGCCGCGGGTGACGCCCGCGAGAACACGGGCATTCCGGGCTACGAGGCCAGCCGTGACTACGTCGGGACGGACGTGCACGGGCTCGGGGTGACCCACGTCGACGCGCTGTGCCACATGTTCGTGCGTGGCCAGATGTACAACGGCCGCCCGGCATCGGAGGTGCGCAGCGACGGTGCCCGCGCCAACACGATCATGGCGATGGCCGAGGGCGTCGTGGGTCGCGGGGTGCTGCTCGACGTCGTGGCCGCGCGGGGTGGCGAGCCGCTCGACGATCCGGCCGTGATCACGCGCGCGGAGATCGAGGAGGCGGAGCGTGCCCTCGGGGTGGAGGTCGGCACCGGCGACATCGTGTGCATCGCCACCGGCCGCGACGCGTGGCGCGCGGCCTCGGAGGGCGTGCTGGACCCCCGCCGGGGGATGTCGGGCATCCACCCCGACTGCCTCCCGTGGCTCGCCGAACGCGAGGTCGCGGTGTTGGGCAGTGACGGCATCTCCGACCCGATGCCCGGACTGGGGGTGGCGAACTGGGCCTTCCCGGTGCACCAGATCGGGATCGTGGGCCTCGGCCTGCCCCTCGTCGACAACCTGCACCTGGGCCGGATCGCGGCCCGGTGCGCCGCGGCCGGGCGCTACGAGTTCCTCTTCGCGATGGGCACGCTCCGCGTGGTGGGCGGTACCGGGTGCCCGGCCAACCCGATCGCGGTTCTGTGAGCGCGTTGTGGGACGGCCCCTGAGGGTCAGTGGCGTTGGACGAGGCGGTTGCGCACCAGGCGTCCCGGGGTCGCGCCGGTGGGGGTGCCGTCGAGGATCGTGACCTCGCCGGCCACGACGGTGGCCGTGAACCCGTGCGAACGCTGGGACAGGCGGTTCCCACCGCCGGGGAGGTCGGCGACCACCTCGGGGACCGCGGGGCCGACGGACGCGGGATCGAAGACGTTCACGTCGGCGACCATGCCCTCGCGCAGCAGTCCGCGATCGGAGAAGCCCCACGCCATCGCCGGCGCGAGCGTCAGCATCCGCACGGCCTCCTCGAGCGTGAACTCCTCCCGGTCGCGTACCCAGTAGCCGAGCAGGTACGTGTGGATCGAGGAGTCGGAGATCTGGCTCAGGTGCGCGCCGGAGTCGGAGAAGGTCATCACCGTGCGGGGGTGTCGCATCACCTCGAGCAGCACGTCCTCGCTCTGGGGGTACAGGCTGGGCTGGATGAACAGGACCGCGAAGTCGGTCTCGAGAGCCAGGTCGATCATTGCGGCGGCGGGGCTGACCCCGCGCGCCGCCGCGACCTCGGCGACGGTCGGGTTGGGCGGGAGGCCGTGCTCGTAGACCCGGATGCGCTCGAAGTCGGGCCGGCGGGGCATCGCGCCGATGCCTCGCCAGCGCGTGTAGTCGCCGTGCATCGCCGCGTCCGCGAGCCGGGACCGGACCGCGGGATCCGAGAGCATCCGGTGCTGGTCGGCCAACGGCTGCGCGCGGAGCGGCTGCCACTCGGGCAGGAGGTCGAATGGGAGGCGGGTCCGGAACGACAGCAGCACGTTGATGCCGCGACAGTGCGACTGCCCGATCATCCGGCCTCCGGCCTCGGCGATGTCGTCGATCAACGCGAGCATCTCGCGGCCGCCGGGATCGGTGGCCAGGATGCCGCTCGTGAACGGGACGCCGCTCTCGCCGGCCAGCGCGCGCACCCGCCGTACCGCCTTGGCGCGCACGTCGGGATCGTCTGCGAGGACACCTTCTGACCCGCCCTCGAGCATGCCCACGCCGAGGTCGCCCATCACCCCGACCAGGCGCACGACCTCCTCCCAGGTCGCGAGCCGCGACGCGACCGGGCGGTCGTCCGATGTCTCGTGGTGCTCGCTGCGCGAGGTGGTGAAGCCCACCGCCCCGGCGCGCAGGGCGTCGGCCAGCGCACGCTCCATCCCGACGAGGTCGTCTTCGGTCGCGGGGTCGGTGAAGGCCCGCTCGCCCATGACGTAGGTGCGGAGCGCGGAGTGCCCGATGTTCGCCGCGTAGTGGATCCCCTTGGGCAGCCCGTCGACGGCGGCGAGGTACTCGGCGAAGGTCTCCCAGCTCCACTCGATGCCGGTGGCGAGCGCGGTGGGGTCGATGTCCTCGGCCCGCTCGAGGTTGCGCACGACGAGCGCGCGTGCGTCCGGGCGCACCGGGGCGAGCGTGAAGCCGCAGTTGCCCATCACGACCGTGGTCACCCCGTGCCAGCACGAGTTGACCCCCAGCCGATCCCAGAAGACCTGCGCGTCCATGTGGGTGTGCCCGTCGATGAAGCCCGGGGTCACGACGTGGCCGTCGGCGTCGATCTCCCGGCGACCCCGTTCGCGAATCCGGCCGACGACGGCGATGCGGTCGCCCACGATCCCGACGTCAGCGCGGTACGCGCCGAAGCCTGAGCCGTCGACCACCCGACCGTTGCGGATCACGAGGTCGAACTGCACGTGTGCTCCCGGACGATTGCGCGGTCGAGGCCGTTGCCGTGAGACACTAAGCGGCCACGGGACGCACGTGCTGCGTCGCACTCGAGGGGAAGCCGTTGACCGCGCGATTCGCAGGCCGTACCACGCTCGTCACCGGCGCCGGCGGCGGGATCGGGGGTGCGTGCGCCCGGCTGCTCGCGCGGGAGGGCGCCGCGGTCGCGTGCGCCGACATCGACCGCGCCGCCGCGGGTCGGACGGCGGACGCGATCACCGCCGCCGGTGGGGCGGCCACGGCGGTCGCGTGCGATGTGACCGACCCCGACTCGTGCCGCGACGCGGTCGCCCACGCCGTCGCCGGAGGCGCTGCGCTCGACCTCCTCGTCAACGTCGCCGGGGTCGGCTCCCTGCGCCCCACCGGCGAGGTGACGCTGGACGAGTGGAATCGGACCCTCGCCGTGAATCTGACCGGCACGTTCCTCATGTGCCAGCAGGCGTTGCCGTTGCTCGTCGAGTCGGGCGGCAGCATCGTGAACGTCGCCTCGGTCGCCGGCGTGCGGGCGGTGCCCTACAACGCCGCGTACTGCGCGTCGAAGGGGGGTGTGATCATGCTGACGAAGTCGCTGGCCGTGGAGTTCGGCCGCCGTGGTGTGCGGGCGAACTGCGTCTGTCCGAGCTCGGTCGCAACCGACTTCCTGGCCAGCTTCGAGTTCACGGACGCGATCGACCGCTCGCTCTTCGACCGTGCGAGCTCGGTCATCGAGGGGCCGATGGATCCCTCGGTGGTCGCCGCGGCGATCGCATACCTCGCGTCCGACGACGCGGCCATGATCACGGGAGCTGCGTTGATGCTCGACGGAGGAGCAACATCGTGAGAGAGCGAACAGCGAGCGGGGCCCGAGCGGCCCGGCCGCGGAGCCGCAAGGAGCGGGGAACATGAGCCAGGTCACGTACGACTTCGCGGGGAAGGTGGCGATCGTCACCGGAGCCGGGGGCGGGATCGGCCGCGCCTCGGCGCTCGGCTTCGCGCGGGCCGGCGCGTCCGTGGCGGTCGCGGACGTGAACGCCGACGGCGCCGAGGAGACCGTCGCCCTCGCGGAGGCGGCGGGCGGCCGGGCGATCGCCGTGGTGACCGACGTGTCGTCGAGCGACGCGGTCCGAGCCATGGTCGACCGCACGATCGGGGAGTTCGGCCGGATCGACTACGCCCACAACAACGCGGGCGTCGCGGGCGAGCAGAACGACGTCGGCGACGTGCCGGAAGCCGAGTGGGACCGCGTGCTGGGTGTGATGCTGCGCGGGGTCTTCCTCTGCATGAAGTACGAGATCCCGCACATGCTGGCCGAGGGCGGGTCCGTCGTGAACACCGCGTCCGGCGCGGGGCTGGTGGCCTATCCGGGGCAGTCGCCCTACGTCTCGTCGAAGCACGGTGTGATCGGGCTCACCAAGACCGCGGCACTCGAGTACGGCGCGCGCGGCGTGCGGGTGAATGCGGTGTGCCCCGGAACGGTGCTCACACCCATGGTCGAGACGGTCATCGAGGAGATGGACCTCGAGCCGGCGCTGATCGCGTTGCACCCGATCGGACGGATCGGCACGGCGGACGAGGTGGCGAACGCGGTGCTGTGGCTGTGCTCGGACGACGCGTCGTTCGTCTTGGGCCACGCTCTCTCGGTCGACGGCGGCTACGTGGTGCCCTGAGCCCCGATCGCGACGGTTCGGTGGGGCGCCGAGCCCGCGGCGTCAGTCGCCGAGGGGAAGTACCACGTCGGGGAGCGGATGGCGGTAGAGCTTCGCCGCGTTCTCGCTGCACATCATGCGGAGCTCCGGAGCAGGGATGTCACCCCACACGGTCTCGATCACGGCCTGGGTGTCGGGCCAGGTGCCGTCACCGTGGGGGAAGTCGCACTCCACCATGATGTTCTCCACGCCGATGGTGTGGCGGGTCACGATGGTCGACGGGTCGTCGAGGGTGCAGAACCAGAAGTTGCGCCGCAGGACGTCGGACGGCCGCTCGTCCCACGTGCCGCCGTATCCGGAGCGGTCGACGAGGTTGTCGAGGCGGTCGATGAGCATCGCGACCCAGCCGATGCCCCCCTCGCTGAGCGCGATCTTCAGGTCGGGGTGCTTCACCGGGTAGCCCGACCACAGCCACTCGGCCGAGGTCTGCAGCGACTGCTGACCGAACAGCACGGCACCGAGCTCGAAGCTCGCGGCGCCGGGCGGGAAGCCCTTCATGCCCGAGCTGCCGACGTGCAGCGACACGACCGTCTCGGTCTCCACGCACGCCTCGAGGATCGGGTCCCAGTGGGCCCGCTCCCACAGGGACGGGAGGCCGACGTCGTGCGGACGCTCCGGGAAGCTGACGCCGGTGAACCCGCGCGCCGCGTTGCGGCGGATCTCGTCGGCCGCGAACTGCGGATCGGTGAGGTGGGTGATGCCGACCGGGATGATGCGGTCGGGGTGGGGCAGGTACCACTCCTCGTAGAGCCAGTCGTTCCACGCCCGCGTGCAGGCGAGGCCCAGCCCCTGGTCCTCGGCTTGGTAGAAGACGCGCCCCGAGAAGCCGGTCACCATCGACGGGAAGTTCACCGCGGCCCACACGCCGTTGATGTCCATGTCGTGGATGCGGGCCTCGACGTCGTAGCAGCTCGGGCGCATCTGGTCGTAGCGGAACGGCTCGATCCTGATCGTCTCCGGCCGGCGCCCCGCGATGGCGTTCATCCCGACCTGGAAGTGGCGGGACCCTTCGAACTCCCAGACCTGGTGGCCCTGGTCGGTCTCGACGATGCGCGGCGCGCGGTCCTGCAGCGCGGCGGGGAGGCGGCCCTCGAAGGTGTGCGGCGGCTCGCACACGTGGTCGTCCACCGAGATGACGGTGTACTTCACTGCGCGCGGGTCGGGCTCCGGGAGGAAGAGGGTGGCGTCGAGCTCGATCGTCATGGCCGCGAATGTAGATCGCCCGGGAGCAGCCCTGCGTCGCCGGACGCCCTACGCTCCCCGCGTGGGTCACACCTTCGCGAAGGTCCTCCCGCTGGCGCTGGGCGCGGCGAACAGCGCGGTCATCCTGCTCCTGCAGGTGGCGACGCTCGCGTCGCCGCGCTACCCCGTGCGCCGCGCGTTCATCGTGCTCGTCGCGACCGCAACGGTGGTCGCCGGGGTGATGCTGGTCGTGACGACGACCGACCACCAGGCGGCGACGCCGCCGGCCACCGACGCCGCCGTGGGCGGGTGGATCAAGGTCGTGCTCGCGATCTTGCTGCTCGCGGTCGCGATCCGGACCGCGCTCGCACCGGCCCCCGAGGAGCAGGCCGCCGCCGACGATGCCGACGCGTCGGTGCACGCGGTGCGGTACTTCCTCCTGGGCGTCGGCGCGATGGTGACCAACCTCACCACCATCGTCCTGCTCATCCCCGCGACCCACGACGCCGCAACCGCGGCAATCCCGTCCGACGACCGCCTGCTCGTTCTCTCGGTCGTCTTCCTCATCACGCTGTTCCCGGCCTACGGGCCGTTGCTCGTGTTGGCCGCGCTCGGCCACCGCGGGCCGGCCGTGCTCGCCGCGTTCGGTGCGTGGCTCCGGGTGCACAAGCAGACGGTCGCCGTCGTGGTGTCGCTCGGCTTCGCCGCGTACCTCGGCATCAGCGGGTACCTCGCCCTCACCTGATCTCCTCGCCCCGATCTCGCGCCGCTCGTCGCGCTCGAATGTGGACAACTTCTGGCCCGTCGAGCGCCCGCGGGAAGCCGCGGCCGCGCTGCACGCGCTCTGGGGCAGCGCCTGACGGTCCGGTCCGACCCGGCGCCTATTCGGCGCGCAGCAGCTCGGTGATCTGCTCGCGCGCCGCGCGCCGAGCGGGAACCAGGGAGGCTCCGAGCGCGACCAGGAGCACGAGCGGGACGATGCACAGCAGCCATGGGCTCAGGGCGACGTCCGCGCGCACGCCGATGCCGTCGGCGACGCGGCGCCACAGCGCGGTGCCGAGGACGAGACCGGCCGGGATGCCGATGATCAAGATGCCGACGGCCAGGATGCCGCCCTGCCACGCGAGGACGTGCCGGAGCCGGCGGACGGGGAGGCCGAGCGCGCGCAGCACCGCGTGCTCCCGGGTCCGGGCCCGCACGCTCACGGCGAGCACGTAGACGAGCACGAAGATCCCCATGAGCGCGGCGGCCAGGATGCCGAGCAGCGGCACGGCGCGGACCCGGTGCAGGTTGACGATGCGCCCCCCCACCAGATCGGTGGCGATCTCCTCCGTGTAGTCACGGTCGATCGCGCCGAGCGCCTTCGCGGTCGGACCGTCGCGGAGCTTCGCGAGGACCAGCTGGGGCTGGGCGCCGCCGCCCGCGGCGGCGATGCCGCCGAAGGTGACCAGGCCCACCTGGTCGAGCTCCCGGTCGCCGAACACCGGAGCGAGGGCCGTGCCGACGACCGTCATCTGCTGCGGTGTCGTCGGCTCGCCGGTCGTGTCGTACTCGCCGTCCTTCACCGAGAACGTCACCGAGTCGCCGACGTGGACGCCGAGCCTGCGGGCGGTGCCGGCGCCGAGCGCGATCTCGTGGTCGGTGCGGGGCACGCGCCCGGACACGACGGCGGGGGACACGGTGCCCGACGGGTCGAACGCGACGAACTCCGCCGCGGAGCCGTTCACCTTGGCCTGTCCGTCGGCGGCACCGGTCTGGGCCGTGATCCGGGGGTCGGCGGCGAGCTTCGCCGCGGTCGCGGGGTCGAGCGGGAAGTTGGTGTTGCCGATCGCCGCGTCCCACACCCAGCCGTGGGCCGAGCGGCTGGTGTAGAGCTCGTCGGCGCCGCCGACGTACATGCCCACGGCGATGAGCACGGCGAGCAGCGTCGCGCCGCCGACGATCGCGCTGCGCGAGGGAACGCCGCGACCGGTGCGTGCGCCCCGGAGGCGGTCGAAGGACAGGTGGGCCGCGATGGTCAGGTCGGTCGGTGCGCCCGTTCGACCCAGCCAGCCGGCGAAGGTGCGGGGGCGGGTCGGCGCGCCGTCCCGGTCGCGGCGCGGCCGGCCGAAGGTGAACGCGCTCCCCAGGACCAGCCCCAGGATCGCGAGCGACCCGAGGCCGAGCACCGCGAGGTTGGCCTGGACGCCCGGGTCGAGCTCGATCTCACGGCCGATCCCGATCGGGAACCGTGCCGAGAGCATGAGTGCGAAGCCGACCGCGACGAGCGTGCCTCCGACCGCGGCCGGGAGCGCGCGGAGCACGGCGGCCCCGGCGATCTGGGGGATCGAGCAGCCGAGCGACCGTAGCGTCGGGATGTCGTCGTCGTGCGCGCGCTGCTCGGCCCGCACGATCAGCACGGTGGCGATCGCGCCCGCGACTCCGAGCCCGGTGCCGAGCGCGAGCAGCGCGGTGGTCTCGAGCTGCACCGGCGAGTCCACTGGTCCCGTATCGCGCTGGGTCAATGGCGGGATGTGCTGCGGCGGGTCCTGCCCGGCGGGGGTGCGGGCCGCGAGCGCGTCCGTGAACGCCTGGGTGCTGGCCGCCCCGTCGCGCAAGGAGATGTTGTAGCCCAGCCCGAAGCCGAGGAACTCGGTCGCGTGCTGCTCGTAGAAGGCGTTGGAGACGAGGACGGCGTTGGTCGCGCCGTACGACGTCGAGCCCAGGGCCCGCGCCTCCCCGGTGACGAGGTCGGACGCCGGCCGCACGATCCCGGTGATGCGGAAGCGGTACTCGGGGCCGTGCGGTTCGTACACGCCCTGGCTGACGTCGTCCGCCTGGTCGAGGCCGAAGGTCCGCATGGTGACGGTGTCGCCCACGCCGTACCCGAACTGGTCGACGAAGCCCCGGTTCACCAGGATCTCGGTGGGATCGGTCCCGTCGGGGATCCGGCCCTCGAGCACGCGGGTCGTGGGGTCGAGGGCGGTCCAGTCCTGGACGTTGGCGTTGACGCCCTGCGCGACGCCGCCAGCCCTGGGCTGGGCGGTCAGGGCCATATACGCGGCGGGGTCGGCCCGCACCACACCGGGGATCGCCAGCAATCGATCCTGGGGCCAGGCGGCCGCGGTCGTGTCGTCGGGGATGTAGATCGAGAGGTCGTAGGTGCGCGCGGTGGCGGCGTAGCGGTCGACCACCGACGAGGACCGACGGGCGCCCGCGATCAGCGCCATCGAGAGCCCACCTGCGACGCCCACGAACAGGGTCAACGCGACGAGCGCGCGCCCGCGCTGGCGCATCTGGCCGCGCGCGATCATCCGGATCACCCTGCTCATCGGAGATGATCATGCGCCGCCGCGGGGCTTCCCGTCGATCGTGCGCGCCACCCCGCGCCGCGGGTGCTGGCACCCCCTTCGGAGATGGGTCAGAGGTCCCTGGCCGCCCCGGAGCGCCGTCGGTACGCTCCTGCCCCATGACCGACCACGCAGCAGCCGAGTTCGACGTCGTCGTGGTGGGGGCCGGGATGGCCGGCCTCTACTCCCTGTACCACCTGCGCGAGCTGGGCTTCTCCGCCGTGGTGCTCGAGCAGGGCGACGGCGTGGGCGGCACCTGGTACTGGAACCGCTACCCCGGCGCCCGCTGCGACGTGCCCAGCCTCGAGTACTCGTTCGGGTTCTCCGACGAGCTCCAGCAGGAGTGGGAGTGGTCGGAGGTCTTCCCGGCCCAGGATGAGCTGGAGCGGTACCTCAACCACGTGGCCGACCGCTTCGACCTGCGTCGCGACATCCACCTCGGCACCCGCGTCGCGGCGGCCACGTTCGACGAGACGGCGAACCGGTGGACCGTGGAGACGGAGGCGGGTGGATCCTTCACCGGCCGCTTCGTCATCATGGCGACGGGATGCCTCTCGGTGCCGCAGGTCCCCGACATCCCCGGGATCGACGACTTCCGCGGCGAGGTCATCTACACGAGCACGTGGCCGCGCGACGGCGTCGACCTCGCGGGCAAGCGGGTCGGCCTCGTGGGCACGGGATCCTCGGGGGTACAGGCCACGCCCGAGCTCGCCGACATGGCCGGGCACCTCACCGTGTTCCAGCGCACGCCCACCTACACGTGGCCGTCGTACAACGGGCCGCTCGACCCCGAGGTGCAGCACGAGACGAAGGAGCACTACGCCGAGCTGCGCGCGGGGCAGCGGGCCAACCCCGGCGGGGTCACCGGCTCCACCGGCGCCATCATCATGCAGATGGCCGAGGACCGGCGGATCCTCGAGACCACCGAGGAGGAGCGCCTCGCCGTGCTCGACGACCTCGAGTGGGGCGCGTCGCGGGTCTGGAGCGACGCGCTCGTCGACCCGGAGGCCAACGAAGCCGCGTGCGAGCTGTACCGCGAGATGGTCCGCCGCACCGTGCACGATCCGGACCTCGCGGAGTCGCTGTCACCGCGGGGCTTCCCGATCGGCTGCAAGCGCCCGGTGATCGACTCCCACTACTTCGAGACCTACAACCGCGACGACGTGTCGCTGATCGACCTCCGCAAGGGCGGCATCGAGACCGTCACGGAGACCGGGATCCGGACCGCGCAGGGCCACGTCGAGCTCGACGTGATCGTCTTCGCGACCGGCTTCGACGCGATGACCGGCGCGGTGTGCCGCATCGACATCCGCGGGCGCGGCGGTCGGCTGCTGCGCGACGAGTGGGCCGACGGGCCCCACACGCTGCTGGGCCTCCAGAGCGTGGGCTTCCCCAACCTGTTCACCGTCACCGGGCCCGGGAGCCCGGCGGTCCTCGCCAACATGGTCGTCTGCATCGAGCAGCACGTGGAGTGGATCGGCGCGTGCCTCGCCTACCTGCGCGACCACGGCTGCACCACGATCGAGCCGACGCCCGAGGCGCAGGACGCGTGGGGGGAGCACTGCCGGTCCATCGCGCAGGGGACGATGATGACGGTGGCGAGCTGCAACTCCTGGTACGTCGGGGCGAACATCCCGGGCAAGCCGCGCGTCTTCCTGCCCTACGTGGGCGGACTGAACAACTACATAGCGAAGTGCGACGGCGTGGTGGACGCCGGCTACGAGGGCTTCGACCTGTCCTGAGATCCCAGAGGAGTGTGCGGCGGTGTCCAACGCCCCGGTTGACGAGGTCTCCTACGGCCGCTGCCTGACGGAGATCGCCGCGGAACGACCCGACGACGTCCTGATCGTCGTCGACCGTGACGGGAACGAACGCGAGGTCACGTGGCGCGAGCTCGAGATCCGGGCCAACCAGATCGCGCGGGCGTTGTCGGCACTCGGGGTGGGACCGAGCGACGTCGTCGCGCTGGCCCTGCCCAGCTGCGTCGAGCACGTGCTGGTGACGGTCGCGATCTGGAAGCTCGGTGCGACCCTGCTCCCACTCCGTCACGACCTCCCCGACTGGGAGATGGAGCGGATGCTCGACCTCGCCGCGCCCGCGGTGCTGGTGAGCGACCAACACCATGCGTCCTGCCCCGTCCTGACCCGCGCCGACCTCGCCGAGACGACCGCGCTCCCCGAGGACCCGCTCCCGGACGCCGTGTCGGAGTGCGTCAACCTCGTGGCGTCGTCCGGGTCGACCGGCCGTCCGAAGCTGATCGTCACGCCCACGCGTGGCGTCGTCGGCGGCAGCGCGCAGCAGGGCTCGACGCAGGGCGACGTCGAGATGCGGATCCTCGTGCTGTCGCCGCTGTACCACGTGAACGGATTCGCGTTCGCCGCTCCCGTCATGCTCGAGGGCGGCCACGTGGTGATCCTGGAGAAGTTCGACGCCGCGCGCGCGGTCGAGCTGATCGAGAAGCACCGGATCACGTTCACCGTCATGGTGCCGACGATGCTCCAGCGCATCGCCCGCCTGCCCGACCTCGACGCGCGCTGCTTCGCGAGCCTCCAGCGGATCGTCTACGGCGGCGCCCGGGTGCCCGACTGGGTGGTCGAGCGCTGGCTCGACCTGGTGGACCCGTCGGTGTTCGTGTTCACCTACGGATCGAGCGAACGGCTCGGTCTCGTGATGATGACGGGCGAGGAGTGGGCCGAGCACCCGGGTGCCACAGGGAAGCCCGTCGACGTCGAGCTGAGCATCCGCGACGCCGCGGGGGATCCGCTCCCCAACGGCGAGGTGGGGGAGATCTACATGCGGCCGACGGGCGCGCGTCGGCTGTTCGAGTACATCGGGATGCCGACCCCCGAGCCCACGGCCGACGGCTTCTACACGATCGGCGACGTCGGCTGGATCGACGACGACGGCTACCTCTACGTCACCGACCGCCGCACCGACCTCATCGTCACGGGCGGCGCGAACGTGTTCCCGGCCGAGGTGGAGAACGCCCTGAGCGAGCACCCCGAGGTCGTCGACCAGGTCGTCGTCGGCGTGCCCGACGACGAATGGGGCCAGCGGGTCCACGCCATCGTGCAGGTGCGGGACCCCGCGCACCCTCCGACCGCCGAGGCGCTGCGGGCGTTCTGCAAGGAGCGCCTCGCCGGGTACAAGGTGCCGAAGACCTTCGAGGTCGTGGATCGGGTCCCGCGCACCGAAGCCGGCAAGCTCAACCGCACCGACCTCGCCAAGGAGCGCGCGGCCGGCTGAACGCCGGACCCCGCCTCACGCCGCGCGCGCGACGTAGACCGTGTTCGCGGACTCGCCGCCGGTGTAGAAGTTGGGGAACGTCACCACGTGCGCGGCGCTCGTCGTGAAGACCTCGCCGAGCACGGCTTGGAGGTCGGCGTCGGGTGGGTCGTCCGACCACAACGCGAACACCCCACCCGGGTGCAGCCGATCCACGACCCGGCTCAGCCCCGCCGGCGTGTAGAAGCCACCGTGGCTCGGGTGGAGCAGGTGCCGGGGGGTGTGGTCGATGTCGACGAGCACGGCGTGGACTCGCGACGGTGCATCCGGTCCGGCGCCGCCGAAGGCGGCGCCTGCCGCGACCGCGGCGAAGAAGTCGTCCTGCACGAAGCGGCAGCGCGGATCGGTGGTGAGCTCGGCCGTGTGCGGGAGCAGTCCGCGCTGGTGCCAGTCGATCACCGCGCCGACGGTCTCGACGACGGTGAGCGATCGGACCCGGTCGTCGCGGAGCACGGCCCGCGCGGTGTAGCCCAGCCCGAGGCCGCCGACGACGACGTCGAGGTCGGTCTCGTCGCGGCCCGGTCCGGGTAGCTCGGCGAGGGCGAGGTCGGCCAGCGCCGTCTCCGACACCGTGAACAGGCTCGACATGAGGAACTCGTCGCCGAGCTTCACCTCGTACACGTCGATCTGCAGGGTCGGCTCGAGGCGGCGACGCACGCTGATCTCGCCGATGGGCGTCGCCTGGCGGTCGATCTCCTCGAACTGGGCACTCACTTCGCACGACCTCTCGGGGGCTCGGCGCCGGCCCCCGACCGTACGCCGCCGGATCTCTCTGATACCCCCGCCTGGTCACCCTGGCCGCGGCGCCGCTCGCGCTGACCCTGACCGGCGTGCTCTCGGGCGCGCGCCGGGACGCCAAGGGCTCGACCGCGCGGCAGGTCCGGGCCGAGCTGCGCGCGGACTTCCCCGCGCTCGGGGCGGAGAACCCGGTCGTCGTGTACCACCAGCCGGCGCCCAGCGCCGACGACCGCGCGGGCCGCGCGTCGGAGCCGGGGCGACCCGGCCTGGTATCCAGGAGAGACATGGACACGATCCCGCTCCAGCACATCCGGATACACGGTCACGACATCGGCTACCGCCGGGCGGGGGAGGGGCCGGCCCTCCTGCTCGTGCACGGGATGGCCGGAAGCTCGGCCACGTGGCGTGAGGTGATCCCGGCGCTCGCGGCGAATCATCTCGTGGTCGCCCCGGACCTGCTCGGCCACGGCGAGTCGGCGAAGCCCCTCGGCGACTACAGCCTGGGCGCGTACGCGAGCGGGTTGCGCGACCTGCTCGGGGCGTTGGGCATCGGCCCGGTGACGGTGGTGGGCCAGTCGCTCGGCGGTGGGGTCGCGATGCAGCTCGCGTACCAGCATCCGGATCTCGTGGAGCGCCTCGTCCTCGTGGACAGTGGCGGGCTCGGCCGGGAGGTGAGCTGGATCCTCCGCTTGCTGACGTTGCCCGGCGCGGAGTACGTGATGCCGCTCGTCTTCCCCGGGTTCATCCGTGAGGGCGGCAACGTCGTCGGACGCGCGCTGGGACGGGTCGGGATCCGCGCGCCGCAGCTGGGCGAGGTGTGGCAGGCCTACGCGGCGCTCACCGAGACGGCCAACCGTCAGGCGTTCGTGCGCACGCTGCGCGCGGTGATCGATCCGGGTGGCCAGTCCGTGAGCGCGTCGGATCGTCTCTACCTCACCGGGGGGATGCCGACGCTGATCATGTGGGGCGATCGTGACCCGATCATCCCTGTCGCGCACGCCTACGCCGCGCACGCGGCGATGCCCGGCAGCCGGCTCGAGGTGTTCGAGGGGGTCGGCCACTTCCCTCACCTCGAGTGCCCCAATGCGTTCGTCGAGGTGCTCCTCGACTTCCTTGCCACGACCGAGGTGGTCGATCACGACCCGGCGCGCTTTCGCGAGCTCCTCCTCCGTCCGCCGACGCGCTAGAACTGCGGCTCCCGGATCGAGGAGCGTCCTGTGAGCAACCCGTTCAGCTATGCCGGCAAGCGTGTCGTGGTCACCGGTGCGGCCACCGGCGTGGGAGCGGCGCTGCTCGAGCTCCTCGCCGAGATCGGCGCACCCCAGGTCACCGTCGTCGACATCAAGCCGCCGTCGGGCCCTCACACGCGGTTCGTGGAAGCCAACCTCTCCGATGAGGCCGCCGTCACCGATGTGATCGCCGCGCTGGACGGGCCCGTCGACGTGCTGTTCAACAACGCCGGCGTCGCGGCCACGCAGCCGCCGCGCGTCGTGCTCGCGGTGAACTACCTCGCGTTGCGCCGGCTGTCCGAAGGACTGCTCGAGCGCATCCCGAGCGGCGGCGCGATCGTGAACACCGCGTCGATCGCGGGCGTGCGCTGGCCCGAGCACGTCACCGAGATCAACCAGCTGCTCGACCTCGGCGACTGGGACGCGTCGCTCGACTGGGTGGACGAGAACCTCGAGGCGATGGGCGGCGACTCGTACTCCTTCTCGAAGGAGGTCGTGCGCGTGTGGGGCATGCGGCACTCGCGGGTCACCGGCGCCCGGGGCGTGCGCACCAACAGCGTGTGCCCGGCTCCGATCGACACGCCGTTGCTGAACGACTTCAAGGCGACCATGGGCGAGGCGATCATCCAGTGGACGGCCGAGCAGGCCACCGGCGCGCTGATGACCCCGCGCGAGGTGGCGATGCCGCTCGCGTTCCTCGGCAGCGAGGCCGCCGCCTACGTCAACGGCCACGACCTCATCGCCGACGGCGGGTTCAACGCGGCGATGACCACGGGCCAGGTGGACTTCTCGGGCCTCGCGTGACGACCTCCCGGAGGCGACCATGACGACCCACTTCGGCTTCACCAAGCTCGTGGTCCACGACCTCGACGTGTGCGCGGCCTTCTACACCGCGGTGCTCGGCGTGCAGGAGCAGCGCCGGGTCGCGGGTGCAGTTGCGGGTCGCCCGATCGAGGAGATCCTCTACGGGGCCACCGCGCCGGGTGGCGGCTCGTTCATCCTGTTGCGCTACCTCGACTCCGAGGCGCCCTCGCGCGACGAGGTGATCCTCGGTGTCTGGACCGACGACATCCACGGGCTGTTCGACCGCGCGGTGGCCGCCGGGGGCTCGGTGCCCCAGCCGATCGCCGAGAGCCCCGAGCACGGCGTCCACCTGGGCTTCCTCGCCGACCCCGAGGGCCACCTGATCGAAGTCGTCCAACCACTGTGAGACGTCCGTGACCGATCGCGCGTTTCCGCTCGTGGTTCACGACCCCGACCTGCTCCTCCGGACGACGCCGTCGGTACGGCGCCGCCTCGACCTCGACCGTCCGGTCGACCGCGCGCTCATTGCGGAGTGCATGGACCTCGCGGTGCACGCGCCGAACGGCTCCAACCAGCAGCCGTACCGGTTCGTGTTCGCCGACGACGCGGCGACCAAGCGCGAGCTCGCCGGCATCTACCGCGCGGCCATGGCGGACTACGTCAACCGGCCGCGTACGGGCGCGCCGGAGGACAACATCGACCGCACCGGTGCTGCACAGCGGCGGATCGCCGAGAGCGTGGCGTTCCTCGCCGAGCACATGCAGGACGTGCCGGTGCTGTGCGTGCCGCTGGTGGCCGGCCGCACCGACGGGCAGGGCACCGGTGCGCACGCGGAGCGAACCGGCACCTTCTGGCAGGCCAACCGCTGGGGCTCGGTGATCCCTGCGCTGTGGTCGTTCATGCTCGCGCTGCGCTCGCGCGGGCTCGGCTCCGCGTGGACCACCCTCACCCTGATCCGCGAGCGGGAGGTGGCCGACGCGCTCGGTGTCCCGTTCGAGCACTGGATGCAGGTGGGGCTGTTCCCGGTGGCCCACACGGTCGGGACCGACTTCCGCCCCACGCCCCGCCAACCCGCCACCGAGTTCGTCCGCTGGAACGGCTTCGCCGCAGAGTGATCCCGCTGCGGGTCGGTGTGCGCGAAGGTGGGGGCCCGCCGAGCCAGCAGGAGTGCCCATGCGAGCGGTTCGATCCACACCACCGGGCGTGTCCGTCGTCGATGTCGACGAGCCCGACGGCCCCGGGGTCGTGGTATCGATGCGGTCGGTGAGCATCTGCGCGTCGGATCTCGGCTACATCGCCTTCGGGAGCACGATGCTCCTCGGGCACGAGCTCGCCGGCGTCACCGAGGACGGCACGCCGGTCGCGATCGAGGCGATCTTCGGCTGCAACGGGTGCGAGCTCTGTCTCGAGGGTCGCTACAACCTCTGCGTGCACGGCCCTACGGCGCTGGGCGTGACGAGCGACGGTGGGATGAGCGAGTACTTCGCCGCGCCGGCCCGGTCGCTCGTGCCGCTGCCCGTCGGGCTTGCCGTGGCGGACGCGTGCCTGGTGGAGCCCACCGCGGTGGCGTGGCACGCGTGCCGGCTCACCGGCGTCGGACCGGACCAGCGCGTCGCGGTCGTGGGCGGCGGCGCGATCGGGCTGATGGCGGTCGCGGCCGCGAGGGCCCGGGGCGCGGCCGAGGTCTCGCTCGAGGCGCGGTACCCGCACCAGGTCGAGCTGGGGGAGCGGCTCGGCGCCACGCAGCCGTCGGGGTACTACGACGTCGTGATCGAGGCCGCGGGCTCGGAGAGCGCGCTGCACCGCGCCACCGAGCTCGCCCGGCCGGGCGGCACGATGGGGGTGCTCGGCGTGTTCGGTCCCGACGTCACGTGGCCGCAGCACGCGTGCTTCCTCAAGGAGATCCGCACCGTGCCGTCGCTCGGGTACTGCCGTCACGGCCACGGCCGCGACTTCGAGGACGCGGCCGCGCTGCTCGCGTCCGTTCCCGACCTCGTCGATGCTCTCGTCACGCACCGGTTCCCACTGGAAGACGCGGCCGAGGCGTTCCGGGTCGCGGCCGACAAGTCCAGCGGCGCCCTGCGCGTGGTGGTGGAGCCGTGAGCGGGAGCGGGGGGTTGCATGAGTACTTCCACGTGGGCATCGTGGTGCCCGACCTCGACGCGGCGAAGGCCCGGTTCACCGAGCTGCTCGGCACGGAGTGGGGGCCCGTCATGGAAGCCGAGATCCAGGTGCGCGACGGCGACGGCAACGATCTCGTCGTGCCGAACCGCATGTGCTACTCGACGCACGCGCCCTACCTGGAGCTGATCCAGGAGGTGCCGGGCACGCCGTGGGTGTGCAACGAGCACTCCAACCTGCACCACATCGGCTTCTTCTCCGGCGACCTGGTCGCCGACTCCGGGCACCTG
>Ga0302322_100000292_pt1 | contig 37398 bp, 36 predicted proteins | sample Fen_T0_2_FD_203757 | JGI IMG/M metagenome (GOLD analysis project Ga0302322, IMG submission 203757) | Peat permafrost microbial communities from Stordalen Mire near Abisko, Sweden - Fen_T0_2 | ecosystem: Environmental > Terrestrial > Soil > Wetlands > Permafrost | place: Sweden: Abisko...
GCCGACCCGGCCTCGCCGGAAGACCGTAGCGCCTTGCGGACCAGTTCCGCCTCGTGTTCTTCCAATGAACTGGAGTGCGTCTTCTTTTCGGTAACGCCGACTTCCGTCAGCACGTCAAGAATCGCCTTGCTCTTGACCTCCAGCTCACGGGCCAGATCATTGATTCGAATCTTCATCCGCTTTCGTTTGTCCTTTTCCGGTCCCGCGTTCGAGTGTCGTTATTTACGCTCGCATATCTAGCCTCACGGAATCCGTGTTCATCCCTACATCTCTCGAACTGCACACTGGCGAACCCCGCGCTTTCGACCCGGAGACTACTCCGGATTCGCCAATTTCCCCGCGGTTACTTGTCTTCCGGGGCTTCTTCGGTCGTCGGCTGATCGCCTTCAACGACCGTCTCAGCAGGTGCGGCTTCGGCGGTTGCTGTCTCCGCTTCGCTCGCGCTTGCCGCTACTTCTTCGATGGAAGCTGCTTCCGGAGCAACTTCTTCGACGCCCTCTGCTTCGGTGGCAGCTACCGCTTCTCCGCCATCCAGAGTGGCGAAGTAATTATTGACCGCAATACTGATTTTTTCCACCGTTTTCGGGCCAATACCTTCGATCGCTTCCAACTGCTCCGGCGTCATATCGGCCAGCGATTCCACGGTATTCACTCCCGCAGCTTTCAGTTTTTCCAGCAAGCCATCGCCCAGGCCCGTAACAATTTCCAGCGGAGTCGCGGTTTGTGTGACCAGCGCCGACATCTGCTGTTCCACTTCCTGCCGCTTCTCTTCTTCGCTCTTGATGTCAATCTTCCAGCCCAGCAGTTTGGCCGCGAGACGCACGTTCTGGCCCTTCTTGCCAATGGCCAGAGAGAGTTGCGTATCGTCCACCACAACTTCGAGATGCTTTTCGCCCGAATCCACAATCGTGACCCGGCTTACCTTGGCCGGTTGCAAAGCCTTTTCGGCGAAGGTTACTGCATCTTCGTGATACTCGATGATGTCAATTTTCTCGCCGCGCAGTTCGCGAATGATGGACTGTACGCGCATGCCCTTCATGCCAACGCACGCGCCGACAGCATCCACGTCTTTGTCCTTCGACATGACGGCAATCTTCGTCCGCTCACCGGCTTCTCGAGCAATCGCACGAATGACGACGGTGCCGTCGTAAATTTCCGGCACTTCTGTCTGGAACAAATGCTGGACCAGTTCCGGAGCGGCGCGCGAAACCACAACACCCGGACCTTTGACTGCCTTTTCGACTCGCAAAATCACAACGCGGATGCGCTCGCCGACCGCGAAAGATTCCAGCCGCGATTGCTCCTTGCGGCCCATCTTGGCTTCGGCTTTTCCGATATCCACGATCACATCCGGGCCTTCAATCCGCTTCACCGTGGCGTTGACGATCTCGCCCACGTGCCCGACGTACTCGTTGTAGACCGTATCGCGCTCAGCCTCGCGCACTTTCTGGAATATGACCTGCTTCGCAAGCTGGGCAGCGATGCGTCCCAGAATTCCCTCGGTCACTTTCGGAATCAGCAACTCGCCGCCGGTCTCGGCGCTGGGATCAAGCTTGCGCGCCTGTTCAACCGTAACCTGGAGATTCGGATCCTCGACCTGCTCGGGAGTCTCGACGATGGACTTCACCGCGTAGGCGTTGATCTTGCCGCTCTCTTTATCGAGCACGGCGCGCAGGTTTTCCTGCGTCTTGTAGTACTTGCGGGTCGCGACGACAATGGCGTCCTCGACCGCGCTGACTACAATCTGCGGGTCTATGCCCTTTTCGCGGCTGACCGCGTCAATGATGTTGTAGAGCTCACTTGCCATAGAAGTCAGTTCTCAGTTCTCGGTTCCCAGTTCTCAGTCTCATGGAAACGATCTTCCTGAGAACTGACAACTGAGAACTGAGAACTAAATTTCCGGCACCAAATTCGCCGTTTCCACGTTTCCAAACTCAATCTCGACCTTGGCCGCCTCGCCCTCTTTGGGACGAGCTTTGCGTCGCGCCGCGCTCAAATCGAGCAACAACTTCCCGTTCTCGAAGCTTTCCAGCTTCCCCTCAAAGAACCGGTTATTGTTCACCGGTTGCCGCGTTTTCAACTTCACGCGATGTCCGCGGAAGCGCTCAAAATCCGAAGCCTTCTTTAGCTTTCGGTCCAGTCCCGGCGACGAAACCTCCAGTACGTACGTTCCGCCCGGCACTGCATCTTCCACATCGACAATCGTGCCAAACTCCCGGCTGAACGCCGAACAGTCTTCGTGCGTCACGCCGTCAGGATGACCGTGCAGCGGTACCGCCCCTGGCCGGTCGATGAAGACCCGCAGCATCCGATGCTTTCCGGAGCCGTGAAACTCGATCTCCACCAATTCCAGCCCAGCCGAACCGGCTACCCGCTCCGCGATCTCGCGGACCTTATCCTGATCAAACGCCATGTTTCCAATAATTTACCGAGGGCCGTGCGATCGAAATCAGCTACAACGAAAAAGTGGGCTTTCGCCCACTGGTGTGCTTCGCCAATACCGACACTACGACACAACAGTCCTGAGGAGTAACTATACGCCTCGAATATAGAAAACACAAATTAGGCGGAGTACAATAAGCGTCCACACTTGGAGACACTATGTTTCGTTTCCGCCTCGTTACAGCCTTCGTAATTCTGACTTTACTGCTTGCGTTGCCGGTTTCTGCCTTACCGCCGCGTGGTCCGAAGACTCAGCCCAAAACCGGCCCGCCGACCCGACCTGGGCCGAGCAGTATGGACACCAATTCAAGTGCAAGGCATTCGAACGCCAACGAGGAGCCCAAAGTTGACTTCCGCTCGGAGACTCTGCTGGTCCGGGTGCCAACCGTGGTTGTGGATAAACAGGGCAATCCGGTTTCAGGGCTAACCAAGGAGGACTTCGATCTGGCCGAGGACGGTCAGCACCGAGCAATTTCTGTATGCGAAGAAATCTCATCCCCGAAGGTCCGCATACTCCGGGCGCCGACCACCGCAAACACTTTTACGAATGGATTCTCAGCCACGCAACAGCCAGGCGGTGTTACGGTTTTCCTGTTAGATACGATCAACACACCCTTCCTGGATCAGGCCTATGGACGCAAGGAACTGATTCGATATCTTGCGAGCAATCTGGATCCGACTCAATCCTTGGCGCTCGTTCTCCTTACGAGTAGCGGCATTAAGGTCCTGCACGATGTTACGGATGATCCAGCGGAACTTATTCAAGCCCTTAAGAAGTTGAACGGTGAATTACCGGCGATGCAGGGCGTTACGGCTGGTGCTCAAATTGCCGCCGTCGCGGGATCCGGTACTGATCCTGGGCCGGTCTTGACTCGTAAGGTTTACCAAGACCTTTCGGACTTTGTGGAGAATGGTGATGGCAACATCGCTCGCCTACAACAGGACCGTGCGATTGAATCAACGATGAACGGTTTTCTCGGAATTTCGTGGGCGCTCTCCGGTATTCCGGGACGAAAATCACTCGTCTGGGCTACGGGGAGCCTTCCCTTCTATATCGACTCGCCTGGCGCAGTGCCCAACGGTTACCTTGCAGTTCTATACGAACGGGCAATGAAGGCACTGAATGACGCCCAGATATCGATCTACCCAGTCGACCTTCGGGGGTTGGTCACGGTTAACAGCGGAGCTGACTATAGCGGGCGCGGCTCGCGCTCCACGGCGCAACTGGTAGCTCGAAGTTGGTTGCAAGGTTCAACCATAGACACGCTGCGCGATCTTGCCGACATGACGGGCGGACGCGCTTTTTACAATACCAATGACTTGGCTGCGAGTTTTCATCGCGTTGCTGCCGATTCGTCTCACTACTACATGTTGGGCTACTACCTGAATACTGCGAATCGCAACGCGGGCTGGCGCTCGCTCAAGGTGAAGGTACACCGCAACAATGTCGAAGTTCGTTCCCGCAACGGCTTCTTTGTGACTCACGCCACGACCGATCCTGAACTGAGCCGCAAGCTTGACATCACTTACGCTGCGAATGCGCCCTTCAATGGAACAGGAGTGCCAATCAGCGTGCAATGGACGGAGCTATCTGCGGCTGAGTCTAAGGGCGGTACCGGCCCTGACAAGAAGCAAGTCGGTTTCCTGCTTCGGATTGGCGGAGCCGGAATTTCTACTGAAGCCGGACAAAAAAATAGTCTGAACATGGAACTCGCTGCAGTCGTTTTCGCGGCGAAGGGACCCGATCCTGATGCAAGCATTTCTCAGACGTTTGCGATGGCGATTCCCGACAGCGAAATTCCCAAACTGCATCAACAGGGTCTTGGATATCGGAGTGCGCTTCAGTTAACGCCAGGGAAGTACACGGTACGGTTTGTTGTGCGTGACAATCTTAACGGCCAGATCGGCAGTGTCTCGGCACCTGTTACGGTGAACTGATTTACTGATGAACCAATTGCTCGCCTCGGCACGAACATGCCGACCTGTCCCGACTCGCTCCAGCTCGTCTTAAGACGATTAAGAAGTATCTTTAGGTAACTATGCAACATGCGATCTTGGGAGTTGGTGGCGTAGGCGGCCTGATCGGGGCCTGTCTGTCTCGCATCGGAGAAAACGTCACATTGGTCGTCCGCCCGGAAACGCTCCATGGCCATCCGTCGAAGCTTCAACTCGAGAGTCCTTTAGGGAACTGGGAAGGGGATGTGGCATGGTCCGATTCCGTTCCGTCTGCGGAGGTCCTCTGGCTGACGGTCAAGGCTACACAACTTGAATCGGCCCTCCGCTCGATTTCCGATCCCCGTTCGGTGGGCGTCATCGTGCCGCTTCTTAACGGCATCGACCACGTGCAATTCTTGCGCGCCAGATTCGGTGCAGACCGCGTGATTCCGGGCACCATCGCCGGCGAAACCGAGCGTGTCAGCATGGGACATATCATCCACCGCTCGCCTTTTGCAGTTCTCAATATGTCGGCGATCGGTCGAGAACTTCTTCAACCGCTTAGCGAGAAACTGCGCGGCATCGGCCTCACCGGCAATTTCATCGACGACGAAACCACGTTGATGTGGAGCAAACTCGTGTTTCTTGGCCCGTTGGCGCTCGCCACCAGCGCATTCAACAAGGCGGTCGGCGAAATCGTCGCTGACGCGGACATGTGGCGACAACTCGAAGCCTGCGTTCTGGAAGCCTATGCAGCAGGAACGGCAGAGGGAGCGACACTGGACGCCGAGAAAGTCCTTAAAGGGATGAAGAACTTGCCTCCGGGCATGCGCAGTTCAATGCAAAAAGATGTCGATCAGGGCCTTCCGCCGGAGTTGGACGCGATTGGCGGAGCTATCGTGCGCGCAGCGCATCGGCACGGGCTGAAGACCTCGGTCGCCGAAGCATTGATGTCCAAAATTGAATTGCGCGCGAAGGCTTCGTCGCGACCGTCATAGGCCGCCGTCACTAGGATTGCGAACGGCTACTGCACCTTCCCCCGCAACACGGTCACACTCGCTTTGGGCAGGATGTATTGCGTCCCCTGCCCGCCACTTTCCGTCGATGTCACCGCCGGACCATCTGGCAGCGCATGCCCGTTCGCTCCCGCCGCGTGCCACAGATATTCGTCTGCGCCAAAGCTGATCTGGGTGAGTCCGTTTTGGAAGTAGTGATTGCCCGCCTGATCCTGGAACATCACTGACACAGGATGATCGCTCTCCTGATCCTTGTTCACCAGCAACAGTCCCCACTGCCCGTCGGGGCGTTCCAGCGCATAAGCCGTTACCAGAGTGTCTCCTTTTTTGTTCTTTACATCCGAAGCTGCCGTATAAACCGCGTGCATGGCGTCGACCGGCTGCGCCCATTCCTGCGTCAGCAGCTCCGCTGAAAAATACTGTGCCACGTTCTGCCTGATGTTGTAATTGTTGTCCACATCAAACATTCCAAAAGTTCCCCACCCGCCGCATCCCTTGTACATGGGCAGGGGTTCGTACTGATAGTAGTAAGCGGCCTGTCCGCCTGCGGCAAGAAAGCTGCCCACAAAGTCTGCGTGCCACAGCGCAGCATAGGACTGCATGTATTTCACGTTCTGATCCCACGCCAGGTTGTACTCGGTAATCTCCTGCGCCGTAGATGCCGGCAACCCATCCTGCTGCCAGACGCTGAACACGTGCGAGACAAGCTGGGGCTCCTGATACAGACTGCTCCAGGAAATCGAACAAGGGTCAAACGGGTAGTGCTCGTAAGTCATCACACTTAGATCCGCAGCGTGTCCATGATTCTTGAGATAGTTGAGAAAGCGGGTGAACCATGAAGTATTTCCTTGCGCATCTGGCCAAACGGGAATGTCGTCATTGACGCCTTGAAACACCGGGCCTGCAAGCTTGATCTGGGGATCAACAGCGTGAATCGCGCTCGCCCACTGGATGTAGAGCGCCGCATCATCTTCGGGCAGCACAAACTGGCCGTCTGGTTCCTCGCCTAACTCCACATACTTGATCGAATAACCCTGCCCTTCGAGATAAGCGATTTCATTCGCTGCGTTGTCGGGATTGTCATAGAGCATCGCCACTGGGATAGTTACCGGCAGTCCGCGCGTCAATCCGCTGGAGTAGAGCAAGTCAAATCCGGGCTGCTCGCCGTCGCCATCCGCACTTCCGGACGACGTGTGCCATGGATCCACGGATGAGCAGTACGTCAGAGTCTGGCTGGCGGCCTTGCGATGATTGACTAGATCGACGAAACTTCCTTTGCCATCGGTCCTGCCGAGATACACCTCACTGATCGCATAGCCCAAACAATTACGGATGTCGGATGTGCCGTGCGTATCGCATGTGCCAGACGAGGCGGTCATCAAAACGCGCACATACCGAACCGACATCGGCTTGCTGGCGAGTTTCAGAGTGACCGTGCCGCCCATGGATGACTTGACTGTGCCCTTCGGAAAAGTCTGCCAAGTGCCGCTTGCCGGATCATTGAAAGCGTCGTGTCCCGTCCAGTACTGCACCTGATAGCTGACGGCATAAGGATTCACCCACGCGATCTGGATAGCATCAACACTCTTCATTATGCCTAGGTTTACAACGATCCACTGCGGATGCAGCGCGTCGCTCTCGCCGGTGAAGTGCTCGGACAGATACGGATCGCTCTTCCAGTAGGTGGAAACGTCGCCATCATCAAGAACCGAATATCCTCCACTAGAGCCTTGGTTCTTTGTCACTCCGCGGTGTGGCAGGTTGTAGCCAAACGACCGTTGGATCCCGCCGGAATAGTTGGGCCCGCCCACATAGTAGCCTTGCTGGTTGGCGGCATCGCTCCATGTACCCGTGGGATTCCAATGCCATGCCTGAATGGCGAGTTCGGTGTTCAGGCGGTAACTGACAGGACCGTACCCCGCCGAAAGCATCTGCCCCACGTGCGTCGAATCAAAGAGCGTGCCCACTGAATCCAGCGGATCGCGATCCACGCCCGCACCGATCGCGCGCACGGGGCTGATGATGTTGACGGCGTGGCCCGCGGTACTGTCAACCGTGACTTGCTGCCCGAAAACCGCGGCGCTGCTTACGGATATGGCCACTGAACTCAGCAGGAATCGAGCCACAATTCTGGGGATGAGACAGGGCATGGAATACCTCGAAATCGCCCGCGGGAAGATTACTTTCCAATGCCCGAGGCTGGAGTCTCATGATTGTAGCCGGAACGGGTCGCTCTTAAAACGTTTTTGGCAGATACAACGTTCATCGAGCAGTCGGCCTTCGGGGTCTTCGGGACGATCCACTGGAGGCGACCTTCTTTGATCGCGGCATCAAAACACCCGGCTTGGTCCCCGTGATCATCCAAAGATCGCGGTGTACCCCCCTGGATTTTACGGCGTGAAAACCAGACGACTGCAAAGCTGCGGACATGGCCGACCGCGTGGTCAGCGGGAACGAAGACCCGACGAAGTGTGCGACGAGTCGGTCCAACGGCTGGGTGCCATCCTCCGAGAAATAGCGGTCCACGGCAACGACACGTCCGCCTGCGGGCAAGCTCCGGTAGGCGCTTTTCAACAACTGCTGCGATACCGTACCGATGTCGCAGAACATGATTACGTCATAGCCGGTAGGCAACTTACGTCGAATGTTTCCCGGCAGAGTCCGGACGCGCTGCGATAGCCCCGCCCGCTTTATGTTTCCTGCGGCAACATCGCACACCGTTGCCAGGTCGAGAACGCAAGCCTGCAAGCGCGGGTTCTTTTTCGCGAGCGCAATCGACATGACACCCGATCCTCCTCCCACGTCGAGCAGTGTCCGGTGCTTCGAGAGGTCCAGGCGCTTCGCCAAAGCCTCTGCGTCGTCGCGATGAAAGTGGAACAGCATCTGCGTAAAGTCTTCGGCCCGTCGCCGGTCTCTCATCATCTCGTCCGTGTAGCTGGGCCGCTTCAACCCCTGAATCGACGCGCAACTCCGCCCGGAGGCAAGCGCTTGTTCTAATACAGTCAACGTTTCGTAGGCCTCGATGCACTCCTCGGAGTACTGCCGCGTCCAGTAGATGGATCGCTCGTCAAAGAAGTACTTTTCCGCGAAGCGTGTATTCCAGTAGATATCCTTTGTCCTGTGCAGCAGCCCCAGGGAAACAAGCGAATTCAGGAACGTGTCGCGATACACCTCGTGGATCTTGAGCGCACGTCCGATCGACGCAGCTTTCATCCGCCTTCCATGCAGCACACGGAATACTTGCAGCCTCTCGGCGGCGACGATCAGACGAGAAACGATGAACGCCCTTTGTATGTCGATACCAGCGAGCACTTTTTGGGGGAATTTGTCGAGATTGGGGATTTCCATGGAGTTTCCCTCCTGGCAGGCACAGCATACGAACTATGGAGAGGACTTCGCTGTGAGGAGGGTCACGCCTGTCTGAGGCGTCATCAAGTTCAAAATTCGGGAGATTGCCGGAGCGGTCATTCGTGGGCCAGCGTCCCTCCCGCCACGTGCCTATCGTAACCTTGCCCGCGGTTACGTTTGGCTTCACACTCTCTCCGTGCAGGTTTCTAAGTCCCATCTCGCCATTGCCGGAGGGGCGGCCGCCTTACTAGTGGCGATTTTCCTCGGCTACCTCCATTGGCTAGGGAACCAGGGGCCAGTCTTGTCTCGTTCCGAGGAGCGCGATCCGCTTACGCGCATGCCGATCAGCATCACGATGAATCCGCTGCGCGACCGTACGATTGAGCGCACCGCCAATGCTTTTATTGCGCAAATGCGTGATGGCAATTGCCGTCAACTCCTCGCCGCGTGGGCAAAGGACTATCGCAAGAAGCGCGCCGATTTTATCTGCACCTCGGAAACTCAGCATCCGCTCATCCGCTGGAACATCGTCGAATGGGAAGACTCCCCGCCACTCGTAATCCTTTACTTCAAAGGCGAGCGCTACTCCACCGCGGCGCAGGACGCTACTTATAAGGATTTATTTTCCGTGACGATGGAAAATCGAGATGGGCCTTGGACAGTGACGAAGTACGACGCCTTCTACTAACTGGCTCGCGTCAGGGATTCCGCGATCTGCCGTGCGATGGGTCCGCCGACGTCGCCGCATTCAAATCAAAATGCAATTTTCGTTGCGCGGCGAAATCTGAAACATAGCAATTTCCGCTACCGTGATACCCGGTGCACCTGCTTGCGACTTCAGTGCGCTCGGGTGACTGCGCAAACTGCCACACATCGGCGAAGTCGATGCCGCTCGCTTCGGGATGAATCGGCTGATGGCTCACAACGCATCCCGGCGAAGGCGGACATGCGTCGTTCGTCACCCAATACGTAATGTCGCGGCGTCCCGCATTTTGCTGAATATCTTCGGCGGTCTTTACGCTACCGCCACCGTCTTCTTGCGCCGCCATGCCCGAACAATAGACACCTGCACGGAAGCCCGCGCGACTGACCTCGTCAATCCAAGTGAACAAGTATGCCTTCTGCTCGGCCAGCAGCCGGCCACCCTGTTCTTGATCGAGGAAGATGATGGTTCCCGGCCGGAAGCCTTCGCGTCTGGCCGAGGCAATCGCGTCCTGCGCATCGCGTTTGCCGATGTCCGCGGCACTTTTTCTTAGCTCCCGATACAGTCGTCCATTAAAGAGGACCAGAAAGCCAAAACCCGCGGATTCAATTTTCGAACGCTTTCCGGCCCAGGTATTTGTGGCCGCGCTCGGAGGCTTGTTCAGCCAGTAGCCGGTAAAAGCAAAGTCCTTGCGAAGTTCTCTGAGATTTTCATCGCCCGGATATTCATTGCGATCAAATCCCACAAACGAAGAAGCCTGCGCTACAGAAATTGCAGGCATAGCCACTACAGTCGCGAAAAGTACGACGCCGACAAACAAAAAACTGCTCATTATTCGAAATATGGTTTGTGACGCCACGATTGAGTGTACAAGCATCTTTGGCTGATGGCTGATGGCTGAGAGCGGCCCTATCCCCCAATATGCACCATCGTTCGCGACGCTGGCACAAAGCCCGCTTCTCCGATGTGATGCCGCTCTTCTTTATTATCGACTGCTTTCACGATGAATTCGATCAGCCTCTCATCGGATTCCCCGCGACGCATCAGTGCATAGAGATCGTGGTCCCACACAGAAAACAGGCAAGTGCGCAGCTTTCCGTCCGACGTAATCCGGATGCGGCTGCATTGTCCGCAAAATGGATGCGACACCGGCGCGATGATTCCAATCTCACCCACGCCGTCAGCAAAGCGGTAGCGCCGCGCCGTTTCGCTCCGTCCGTGCTCAATTTCAAGGAGCGGCAGATATTCAGACATGCGCGTAACAACTTCCTCGAGTCGGACCACTGTCTCTGGCGTCCACATGCGATCTTCTTCGAGCGGCATGAATTCAATGAAGCGCACGACGACTTGTTCTTCGCGCGCGAACATGCCGAAAGGAATGATCTGATCTTCGTTGAATCCGCGTAGAAGCACGCAATTCACTTTCACGGGGTCCAGGCCTGCGCGGCGTGATGCTCGAACTCCAGCCAGAACACTGTCGAATCCATTGGGCACCCGCGTGATGCGCGCAAAGCGGTCTGGGTCAACCGCGTCCATGCTCACGGTGACACGGTCCAATCCGGCATCCTTCAGCGGTTGCGCAATCTCGGCGAGCAGATGGCCATTAGTCGTAACGGCGATCTCAGGCTTCTTGCCGTGGATGGTGCGCAGCGCGGACAGATCGCGCACGAACTCGACGACGCCCTTGCGCAGCAGCGGTTCGCCGCCGGTAAGCCGAATCTTCGTGATGCCGAGGCCTACGAGAATCCGCGCCATTCGTAAATACTCGGCGAACGGCAACTCGGCGTATGCGGCACCATTGGTCCCGGTGCGGCAATACACGCAACGGTAGTTGCACCGGTCCGTGATCGAGATCCGCAGATCGTGAATCGAGCGCCCGAATTTGTCGGTGAGAGGCAAGTCGTTAGTCGATCGTCGTTCGCGAATCCCAAGGATTCAAAGTAGTCGCCGACGCTTCGCGAGCCGTGATTTCCCAACGACTAACGACGAGCGACCAACGACTGTTTACTTTGGATTCCGCAATCAAGGAAAGGAACCACGGGCAGAGAAGATTCTCCGCTTGCGTTTCCTTTCCAAGCACGGGAGGCGCGGGCGTTTCCACCGGCACCCTCGGAAACGCCGCGCGCAAATTCCGCAAGGCATCTCCTCGCCCCAGCGGCCACAATTTCGAATCAGGCAGCAAGGGTCGGAAACTCGGTTGATTATATTCTCCCAGTCTGAAGAATGCATTCGCGCGGGTGCACCTTCCGCCGGTCTCGCTTTTACTTCTGCAATCTGACTTCTGCAATCTGCAATCTGTTTCCCACCGTCGCCTTCGTCCGGTAGACTTCCCCCATGAAGGCTCTCGTCATCACTCGTTTCGGCGGCCCCGAAGTCCTTGAATTACAGACTGTTCCCGATGCGCAACCCGCCCCAGATCAACTCCTGATCAAAATCGAAGCGGGTGGTCTGAACTTTGCCGACATCCTCACCGCGCGTGGCGGCTACGTTGGCACGCCCAAGCCTCCGCTTATTGCTGGACGCGAATTTTCCGGTCTCGACCCGAACGGCCAGCGGGTGATGGGTTACATGCAGTGGGCCGCCTTCGCCGAACAAGCGGCCGCATCTCGCTCACTGTTGTGGCCCGTGCCTCAAGGCTGGACCGCCGAACAAGGCGCTGCCTTTCCTGTCAATTTCTTCACCGCATATTTTGCTTTCTGGAAGGCCGGCCTGATCGACAAGCCCGCCGGCACGCGAGTTCTGATTCACGCGGTTGCCGGCGGAGTTGGCACGGCCGCTGTGCAGATCGGCAAGATTCTCGGCATCGAGATGTACGGCACATCCTCGTCGGAAGAAAAGTTGGCGCGCGTGCGTGAACTCGGATTGCACCACGGCATCAACTACAAGCAGAAAGATTATGTCGAAGCCATCAAGGAGCTAACCAGCGGCCAGGGTGTGGACGCCGTATTCGAAATGCTGGGTGGCGAGCACGTAGCCAAGAGCGTCCGCTGCCTGCGCGATTTCGGACGCGTCATCGTCTATGGCGCCGCCACCGGAGAAACTCCCATGCTCGACACGCGTTTGCTTTACGCGAAGGGCGCCAGTGTTCATGGCCTATGGCTCAGCTATCTCAGCCAGAATCGCGCGCTGATGGAATCGGCATGGAAACAACTCTCGGAATGGCTGGCCGCCGGGAAACTCATACCGGTCATCGGGAAAGTCTTTCCGTTCGAAGAAGCCCGCTCCGCTTACACGCTCATGCAGGAAGGGAAGAACTACGGCAAAGTCGTGATAAGAATCGCGCCCTGAACTTTCGCTGTTCTCAGGTGCGCCGCGCGCCTACGAGAGTAACTCCGCACAAAACATTTCTGCCGTGTTACTCACGCGCAGATCTTTGCCTCACTGCTATCCGTCGCCGTCCCCGCTCGTCTAACCGAGCGTGTGCGAAAAGAAACCGGGAACTTCCTGAAGCCCGGCTTCGTACTCTGAAAAGAACTGATGGTGGGTGTGGTGAGAAGAACTCTCTCAACCTGACAATCAAAAGAAGTCCGCAGGGTGACGGACTGGCTCACGCGTGGTTTGGCGGCCCTGAGTGAGCGCAGTCTGCAAACAGAACGAGTCGGAGACCCGTGTCCATTTGCGTCACCCTGACAGGCGCATTCTAAGGCATCGCCCAAAAAAGGCAAGTCTTTCCGCGCCAGCCTAGAACCAGCCGCCCTGAAGGTCCCGGCCAGAAACCGGGCAGGAGAATAGATCATGAAACGCAACAATCTCGCAAAGTGTGTTGTGCTCGGGCTGGCGGTGCTGATGGCAACAGCGGCTTTCGCAAGCAACAAGGGCTCCTTGCACGTTCAGGAAGCAGTCGAAGTTAACGGGCAGTCACTTCCCGCCGGCGATTACCAAGTGCGTTGGGAAGGTACGGGTTCCGATGTTCAACTGAGTTTCATGCAGGGCAAAAAAGAAGTAGCGAAGACTTCGGCCAAGGTCATCGAGCTCAATCAGGCTTCCAATTACGATTCAGCCGTGATTGACCGCAGCAGTGGCAAGGCCACTGTTTCGGAGATCCGCTTCTCGGGCAAGAAGAGCGCGCTCGCACTGGGTGGTTCTGATCGCGCCTCGATGTCGGGAAATTCGAGCCGGTAGCCGAACAAAGATTGATACAAACGGGGAGCACATCTTTGTGCTCCCTCTTTTCATTTTTCGAACCTTACTCTTTGCCGGCTAAAACGTCGTAGTTGTAATTGATGAGCGCGCGCTTCGGAGCGATCTTCCAACCCTTGAGCGGAACTTTCTGTTCGACCGAATTATTCCCAGTCAACCGCGCCCTTCCCATGAATCCGATCTTGCCATCCGCCATCTCCAGGTAAATCGGTACTACCATTCGAAACTTATCGTTCACGCCCGTCTGTTCGAGCTTGAACGAAAACACGATATCGCCGTTTGTGTCTTTGTCGAACGAAGACGCGAAATGGTATGTGGGCAGCGCCGTCCCCTACACGTATTCGTTGAAGAACCAGTCCATGCGACGGTTGCCCTCCAGATCCATCTCGGCCGTCATGTGCCTCTCGACCATCGCTTTGAAGTCTTCGGTCGTAGCCGCCTTCCCGCTGTAGGTCTTAACGAAATCCTGCATGAGTGTTCTGAAATTTTCGTCGCCCGTTTTGCTGCTCCACATCATCATGCGGATCATGTGGAGGATGTACGCGCCTTTGGGGTAAATCAACCGGCGTGTCACGCTGAAACCGGTGCGCGAAGAGTTTGCCCGATACCCGAGTGTCACCGGTCCTACATCAATGGCGCGAAATCCTTCCGCATTCCGTTCCAGCAGCAGTTCCCGCTCGTCGTTCCAGAACTCCAGGAATTTCTTGGGGTTCTTTTCGATCATGCTGATGTAGAGAGAGGCCGATTCCTCTGCGAATCCTTCGCTCATCCATTGGTCCCGCCCGGACGAGAATCCGACCGTGTGACCCCACCATTGGTGCGCAACCTCGTGCGCCGTTACGACCTTCCAATATCCACGGTCGCCTTGGTCCAACCCGAGCGTATGGCGAACCGTAGTGTCAAAGTAGTAACAGATCGGAATCCAAACCAACTCTGGCCACGATTGGCCAAAGTTGCAAGCGGTCTGCTGCGTTAGCTGCATGTGCTTGAACATCGAAGGCCCGAAATAGTCTGTATAGAGCTGCACGGCCAGTTGGCCTTCGGCAAGGGCCTTCTTGTTTAGTCCTACCGTACTCATCGTGCCGACCGCCACCCCTGGGGTGTGAGACCGATCAATTCCGCCGGAGATGTCATCGCCTTGGGCAGCATGTTGCAAGCTTTGCACCCAATCCGGCGACTCCTCATTCGCATAGGATTGAATGAAATACTCGGGTTTCGTGAGCTTGACTTCTTCCTCCTTGAATCGGCCGAAACTGAATCCTGCCACCGTCTGCGGTCCTTCGCTCTTCCAGACGGTCACGTTGTGACCATCCTCGTTGCTTTCGGACAGCAGCACTCCTGTGGCCGCCATCTTCATCCCTTTGGGAATCCGCAGCGTCATGTCATAGTTCGTGTATTCGCCCAGTCCCCCGTTGGCGTTGTTGGGGTACCAGTTCTCGCGGGCGACCGGAAAGTAATTTCCTCCGCCCTCGTTGCGAACGGCATCTTTTCCTTCGTAAGTAGTGGTAATCGAGAATTTTTCTCCGGCCGCCAGCGGCTTTGGCAGGATCACGGCGAAATCTGCGTCGTCGTTCTTGTCTTCTTGAATGAACGAGACCGGCTGCCCATTCGCTGTGACGCTTCGAACGCGCAAAGTCCGAAAGAGGTCAAACGGCACCACACGCAGGCCGTTGCGCCGCACGGTCAGATCCGTAATAGCTTTGCCAATTAGATTGCCGCTTTTTTCCAGCGTAACGTCGAGTTGCTGGTGCTCGATCTTGGTCCACATACCCAGCGAGCGCTTCGCCGCCTCGCCCGAGAGATTGAACGACGCCCAGTGCCCCCACTTGTTTTCGTCGAATGTGCGGAAGTTGACCTGCCGCGAGTTGTAGTCCGGATCAATCTCAAACAATTCCTTGTCGTTATACTTCTTACCCCGGATAAACGCCGCAAAGAACCCGCCCGGTTCAGGACTCAGTACGTCCTCCAGGATGCGCGCTTCCAGGTTGTCTTTGAACTTATGTCGAGTCGTATTCTGTGTGTCCTTGAGCAGGCCGCCGTCGCAGCCGCCTTGCGCCGTGCTGCCGCCCTTTTTGATCTCGTCGTAAGTCGCATCCGTAAAGCGAAAGATCGCCTGGCCGAAGTTTTCGCTAAACTCGTCCTCTTTTGTGAGCAACTTCAAGTTCGCGCGCTCGGAAGCGTCCGGCGCGTCCAGCACGAAGTTTCCGTCCCCGGTGAACACCGCACCCGTAACTTTGCCGTTCACCGGCGTAACAAAGCACACTGTCCCGGAACGCAGATTGAACCTGCCCGCATCGCGCTTGAGCGTGAAGTTTGTGACACTCACGGCCTCGCCGCCCAGGCCAAGATTTCGTAATTGCTGGTAAGTTGGGTCGGAGTTCGGACCCGGCGCGGGAGCGTCCGCAGCCAGCGAGAAAGAAGACGCGAGTATAAGCAGCATGCTGAGAGTTACGCGATCCAGCCAGTTCGACATGTGCCTCCTATCGGGAATCAAGGAGTATGCACGAACCTAGGCCCTAAGAAAAGGGCGGCGGCAATCACCATGCTTGATGAGACAAATGTCATTGCGCTCCCACTATGACTGGTCTATAGTTCGCATGTTAAAAACCTGACGAACATCTTGCTCGGAGGAGAAGTAATGAAACGATCAATAGCGTTGCTCTTGGTTTGTATTTTTGCATTTGAGTTTGCCGCTTTTGGTGGTCTGGGCAGTGACAAGACTGCTTACATTGGCGGCACGGAGAACCAGATTAAAGACGGGACCGAGGGCACTTCTTCCGCGAGAGACGAGAAAGTCTTCATTTTTGAATTCAAGGGCGGAAAACTCGAGATCCCTTACGACCAAGTGGACGACTTGGAGTATGGGCAGAAAGCGGGCCGCCGGTTGGGCCTCGCTTTGGCAATAAGCCCGTGGCTGCTCCTTTCGCACAAGCGAAAGCACTTCTTGACTGTCGGTTGGAAGGACGCACAAGAGAAGCAACACGCTGCAGTGCTCGAACTCGGCAAGTCCGTTGTCAGGACGACGATCGCGACGCTAGAAGCAAGAACGGGAAAGAAAGTGGACTTTCAAGACGACGAGGCACGTAAGAGCGGCTTAGGAGGCATGTAGCCATGCTGGCTCAGCTGTTGATCTTTGGTGTTCTCCTGCAGGGTGAGGCTGTTGCTCCAGCAAAGCCGGCTGCAGGACAAGTCGTCACGCAAGCGGGCCCAGATCGCACGGCGTTGTTGAAAGTAAAGCGTATTTATGTCGATAGTTTCGGGGACGATCCGACCTCCAGGGAGGTGCAATCTATGATCGTCTCCGCTCTGGTAGGAACGAACGAGTTCAAGGTTACGGAAAATCGCGACCGGGCGGATGCCGTTCTTAAGGGCGTGGCTCTAGAAAAAAGCTCTCAGGAATTGCATGCCTATTCAGAAGGCACAGCGGTAGCAAGCGGAGGAGGCGGTGCTGCGATCAAAGACTCGGCCGCTAACACTGAGACTATTCGCGAAGCGAAGGTTACTGTGCGATTGGTCAATCCAGACGGTGATGTCATCTGGACAAGCACGCAAGAGAGTAAAGGGGCGAAATACAAAGGCTCCACTTCTGACGCGGCGGATCGGTGTATAAAACAGCTGCTAAAGGACATGGAAAAGTTGAAAACCGCAAACGCTGGCGCGTCCACTCAACCAGTTGCTGAAACCGACGCTCCGAAGAAATAACAGAGGGGAGCGCAACCACGCTCCCTAGTTATCTGAGAACTGAGAACCGGAAACTGAGAACCGCCGTCAGTACTTCGGCATCGAAGTATCAATCTTCTCCGCCCAAGCCGTGATCCCGCCCGTCAAGTTATACACTTTCTTAAATCCCGCCCGCCGCAGGAAGTTCACTGCCTTCGCGCTGCGTCCGCCCATTTTGCAATGAGCAATAATCTCGCGGCTCGAATCCAGCTCACTTACGCGTTCCTGCAGATCGCCCACCGGGATCAGATATCCATTCAGGTTACAGATCTGATATTCGTGTGGCTCGCGCACATCCAGAATAAAGATGTCGGCCTTGGCGTCTATCTTCTTCTTGAGTTCTTCCACCGAGATCGTCGGAATGTCGTTGCCCGCCGGTTCTTCCTGTCCTCGCACTCCGCAGAACTCCTCGTAGTCAATCAGCTTCGTAATCGTCCGGTGGGTGCCGCAAGCCGGGCAATCCGGGTTCTTGCGCAGCTTCAGTTCGCGGAACTTCATGCCCAGTGCGTCCACCAGCAACAGCCGTCCCGCCAGCGAATCGCCCTGGCCCAGAATCAGCTTGATCGTCTCTGTCGCCTGAATCACGCCCACCAGTCCCGGCAAGATTCCAAGCACTCCACCCTCAGCGCACGAAGGAACGAGTCCCGGCGGTGGCGGCTCCGGATACAGGCAGCGATAGCACGGACCGTCCTCGGTCGCAAACACGCTTGCCTGCCCCTCAAACCGGAAAATCGAACCATACACATTCGGCTTGCCGGTCAGCACGCACGCGTCATTCACCAGATAGCGCGTCGGAAAGTTATCAGTTCCGTCGGCGACAATGTCGAACTCGCGAAACAGTTCCAATGCGTTCGCGCTCGTCAGCTTCGTGTCAAAAGCGCGCAGATTCAGAAACGGATTGATCGCCTTCAGCTTCTCCGCCGCGGAATCCAGCTTCTTGCGGCCCACATCGTTCGTGGTGTGGAGAATCTGCCGCTGCAAATTCGTGTAGTCCACCACGTCGAAGTCCACGATGCCCAGCGTGCCCACGCCCGCCGCAGTCAGATAAAGCGCCAGCGGTGACCCGAGTCCCCCCGCGCCGATACACAGCACCTTCGCCGCCTTTAGTTTCTGCTGCCCCGCCATCCCCACCTCAGGCATGATCAGATGGCGCGAGTAGCGCAGGATTTCGTCGTTGCTTAAAACGGCTTCGGGTTTCACATCGGACAGGGTCGCCATACGTTCCTTTATCGTTTTTCTTCTAGAAATAGTATCACCGTGGTTCTGCGAAGGCCAAAAGAGGCAGCCAAGCGTTCACATCACAGCCGTCCTGTGAGATAGATCACAACCATCGTTCTTAAACATCACAGACACATCATGTGCACTCCTTTTCTACTGAGACGAAATTGGACAAGAGCAGTCCGATTTCCTAAGAGCCATGCAGATCACTCGGGCAACAGACTATGCGGTACGAATCATGATTACGCTGTCGACCCTGCCGGAAGGAACACGGGTCGCTGCGCCCGAACTGGCGCGCAACATTGAAGCTCCGGAGAGTTTTGTTTCCAAGGTCCTACAACAACTCGTGCAGCGTGGAATGGTGACATCCCATCGCGGGGCGGGCGGAGGCTTTCAGCTCGCGGTCCAGCCAGAGAATGTTTCGTTGCTCAATGTGGTGGAAATGGTTGAAGGGCCGTTGCAGATCAACTTGTGCCTGCCGGGCGAAGCGACCTGCGATCGAAAGTCCTGGTGTGGAGCACACCCGATTTGGAACGAAGCGCAGGATGCACTGAAAAAAGTATTGGCCAGTGCCTCGATCGCGACCATGGCCAGGGATTCGCTGGCCAATCTCAGCCGGACTGCCGAGAGCGCCAAGAACGAGACGGTTCAGATTGAGTCCGCTGGACTGGAGCGCGAGAATCGGCGCCGTGATTAGAGGCGAAGCGTGCAAGGCGAGATATGGAAGTTACGTGGATCGCGATTCTGGCAAGTCTGTGCATGGGAATCGGAGCGGTGCTGGTTTTTGTGTTTGCGGTGAAGAAGAACTATTTCAAGGACGTGGAGAACGCAAAGTATCACGTTTTTTGGTCAGACGTTGAGGAGCTGGTGGAATCGCCGGCAGGAAAGAAGACTGGCAAGGAAGAGGTAGAAAATGACGATGATTCCGAAGAAACCCACGAGTGATGCCCCCGAAGACTTAGGCCGTCGGCGTTTGTTGTCCTGGCTGAGCGGCTTCGGCCTTTTCGGATCGGCCATTATTGCGGTGCTGGCGAATCTTGTTTTCATCAAGCCACGCGCCACCTACGGCCAGCCAAACAAGTTTGCGATCGGCAAACCTGGAGATTTTCCGGCTGGAGCCCGCATGTCGCTGGATACGCGGCGCGTGTGCATCGTGCGCGAGGGTGACAAACTGGCGGCCATCTCGACGACGTGCACACATCTCGGTTGCATCGTATCGGTCGCGGAAACCGGATTTGCCTGTCCCTGTCACGGTTCGCACTATGACCAGGATGGATTCGTAACCAGCGGCCCGGCGCCGAAAGCCCTCTCCTGGTATCAAGTGACGCTAGCTCCCAATGGCGACCTGGTGGTGGACAAAGACAACGAAGTTGAAGCGGGGACTTATTTGAAAGTATGAGCACTCCTACTGCAATTCGCTCGCGAAATAGCTGGCTGGCCCTACCGGAGAATATTTGGCGGTCGATTTTTCGGAACCCACTGCCGAATTCTGACTACGGGCGCTCGTCCACCAGCTTCACGAATTTCTTCCTGCATATTCACCCCGTAAAGGTACACCGCCACAGCCTGAAGGCGACCTACACCTGGGGCCTGGGGCTGATGGCGTCGTTCCTGTTTTTGATTCTGGTGGTAACCGGCATTCTATTGATGTTTTATTACGTGCCCTCCACCACGCAGGCTTACGACCGGATGCTCGATCTGCGTGGGACGGTGGCGTTTGGAATTTTCCTGCGCAACATGCATCGATGGTCGGCGCACGGCATGGTCGCCGTGGTGTTTCTCCACATGTGCCGCGTGTTCTTGACCGGAGCGTATAAGCCGCCGCGCGAATTTAATTGGGTGATCGGCGTCCTCCTATTTCTTATCACGCTCTTCCTCAGCTTCACAGGTTATCTGCTGCCCTGGGACCAGTTGGCGTTCTGGGCGATCACGGTAGGGTCATCGATCGCCGGATATGCACCGGTGGTCGGCAAAGACGTGAAGTTTCTGCTGCTAGGCGACTCGACGGTCGGGCAGGAGGCGTTGCTCCGCTTTTATGTGCTGCACGTGGCCGTGCTGCCGGTGGTGCTGACGGGATTGGTGACGATCCACTTCTGGCGGATCCGCAAAGATGGCGGGTTGGCAAAGCCAGAGGAAGAGCAAGCTGCTCCGACTGGTCCAACTATTTTGCAAGGTGGGGCAGTTGCGGCTTCGGCCCCAATGACGATGGCCGTCGCGGCTGGTGCCGGAGCGCCGTTGCCGAAACGCAGCTTCGGAATTCAGGGCCTGATCCGCGGACCTCTGGTCAAAGTCGGAACGACCGAAGACAAGACGCTCTTCAGCTGGCCGAATCTTTTCCAGGCGGAGCTGCTCGTGTTTGTGATCTCCGTAGCGGCGATTCTGGTGGTTTCTCTCTTCTTTAATGCGCCGCTGGAAGAGCCCGTCAACGTAATGCATCCACCGAATCCGGCGAAAGCGCCATGGTACTTCCTGGGATTACAGGAGCAAGTGAGCTACTCGGCGTTCTGGGGAGGAGTCGGCATACCGACGCTTGAGGTGCTGTTGCTGCTGATCGTGCCGTACATCGACCGCAAGCAGAAGGGCGTTGGAAGGTGGTTCGCGAAGGAACGGCTGCTGGCCAACACTCTGTTCACGACCTTCGCGGTTATCAATGTCGTGCTGGTCATCATCGGTACGTTCTTCCGCGGTGCCAATTGGGAGTTCGTTTCGCCATGGTGAGAAAACAGGTGAAGAAGATGACGAGGAGAATCCTGTGAGTACGCGAGTCGCGCTGGCTATCGCAAGTTTTGTGGTGCTGATTGTGCACGGGATCGTTTTCTACAACCAGTTCTTCAATCGCTGGGAGAAACATCAGAACGCATACTGGGAACAGGCGCGCAGCCTGGCGAAGACCGACGCAGAGAAAGCGACAGTGGATGCCCACAAGCTGCGGATCGAACAGATCATCGTCACCCAGTTTGGCGAGTCGCGCGTGGATCGCTGCACCACGTGCCACGCCGCCGCGGATGATCCCCGCTTCCAGGGGCACGCGCAGCCGCTGCAAGCGCATAGCTACTCGACAGCTTTAGGGGACGTTCAGAAAGACGGCAAGTGGGAACGCCGGCATAAATTCTCCGACTTCGGTTGCACGATCTGTCACGACGGACAGGGAAGAGGTCTGGAGACGGTTTACTCGCACGGCGAAGACGAGAACTGGCCGCAGCCGATGTTGGGCTACGCGACCCAAGCCAACTGGAAGCCGGCATTTAAGGCGAAGCTGACTGGCGCGGAGTACATGCAGGCCAACTGCGCGCAGTGCCACACGGAAGAGAATTTCGCGGGGACACCGCTGGTGGCTCGCGGTCGGCAACTGTTTTTTGAGAAAGCTTGTTACGGCTGCCACAGAATTGAAGGACTGTCGCGCGGAACCCTCGGTCCGGATCTGACCGAGGTCGGCAAGAAATGGCGCATTGACTACTTGTGGGGGCACACGGTGAATCCGCGTGACTACAGCGCGGTTTCGTTCATGCCGAAATTCGATCTCACGGACGACGAGATCAAAGCCCTGGTGGTTTTCCTGAAGAGCCGGCGCGGCATGAATTTTTCCGAGACCACGATGGAGCAATACAAGGCGCGTTTGCAGCAGATCAGCCTGACCCCAGGGGCGGGCGGGGCTGCCGACAACATTCCTTCGGTAGCGCGCGGCGAGCAGTTGTTTGCTCAGCGTTCCTGCACTGCCTGCCACAAGTTGGGGGACAAGGACGGAAGGGTTTCACCGGACCTGTCGTATGAAGGCCTGATCCGCGATGACAACTGGCTGATGGAGCACTTCAAGGAGCCGCGGTCGAGGATTCCAGATTCGATCATGCCGGTGTTCGGATTTAGCGAAGCTGACTGTCGCTCGATCGCTGTCTATCTGGAGAGCCGCAAGACTCCGCCGACGTTTAAGAGCGGAGAGGAGATCTACAAGGGCCTGTGCGCTCGTTGCCATGGCGAAAAGGGCGACGGCAAGGGTGTGACCTACTTGTATCTGGATCCGGCGCCGCGCGACTTGACCAAGGCCGCATTCATGAATTCGAAGCCGGACGAGCGCCTCCTGGCCTCGCTGAAAGATGGAGTGGCGGGCACTTCAATGCCGCCGTGGGAGCGCGTTCTCAGCGAGCAGCAGCGCAAGGATGTTCTCGCGTACGTCTTCCAGAATTTTGTGAAGGAGCCTCGCCAGAAGCTGAAGGATCGCAAGGTGCCGGAGACGAATCCGGTCGCCTTCACCCCGGAATCAGTCTCTGCGGGTGAGCACATCTTCCTAGAGCGCTGCACCGGGTGTCACGGGCGCAAAGCGGATGGCAAGGGGCCGAACTCTCTGGATATCAGCCCGCGTCCACGCAATCTGCGAAACAGCGCATTTATCAACAGCGCGAGCGACAAGCGTCTTTTCACCTCCATCAGTTACGGAGTGGAAGGTACGGCGATGCCCTCGTGGATTGACTACGGACTTTCGCAACAGGATGTTGGGAATCTTATTAATTTCGTACGTAGTTTGAACCGCAAGCCCGCGGCACCGGCTCCGGTCGATGAGAAGTCGCCGAAGCTTACGTCGCAATTGAAATAGCAGAAGTGAGTAGTTTCGAGAACCAGGAGGCGCCATGCCAGGACAACAGCAAGTTAGTGCCGCTCGTCCGTACGGGGGGCCGGGCTCTATCTCACCGGTAGAGTCTATTCACGAGGACACCACTGCGAAGTGGTTCATGTTGAGCGCTATTACCTATTTTTTTATCGTGGGCATTATTGCTCTTACGATTGCGGCGAAGTTTGTGTGGCCGCAACTGCTTGGTACCGTTTCAGTCCTGACCTACGGACGCCTGCGCCCGCTGCACGTTAACGGCATGCTCTTTGGATGGCTTCTGGCAGCGGATATGGGGCTTGCCTATTACATCGTGCCGCGGCTCTGCGGAGTGAAGTTGTGGAGCGAGAAACTCGGTGTTGCGACTGCCGTCATCTGGAACATCATCGTTCTGGGGGCGGTCGTGGCGCTGCCGCTTGGATATAACAAAGGATGGGAATACGGTGAGTTGCCGCTTCCTCTTACCGCACTGGTTGTTGTGGCGTGGGTGATGTTTGGCGCCAACATCTTTGGCACGATCGCCACACGCAAGTACGAGCAGATGTACGTGAGCCTCTGGTACATCATGGGCACCGTTCTGTGGACGGCGTTTGTGTACCTCACGGGCAACGTGGCAGTGTATTTCACCACCGGCGTCAATCAAGCCAACCTGAATTGGATGTACGTACACAATGCGGTGGGTCTGATCTTTACGCCCATCGGTCTGGCCCTGGCGTACTACTTCATCCCGAAGGCCTCGAACACTCCGCTGTATAGCCACAAACTGTCTATGGTCGGCTTTTGGGCGCTGGCATTCGTATATGTATGGACGGGCGCGCACCACATGTTGCACGGTCCGATTTCGCAGTGGCTGCAGACGATCGCGATCACCTTCTCGCTGATGCTGCTCATTCCGGTGTGGACGGTGGTTTACAACTTCTTTGCCACGATGAAGGGGCAATGGTATCAACTTCGCGAAAACGTGCCGCTGAAGTTCCTGATGTCGGGCGTGGTGTTTTACCTCCTTACCTGCTTCCAGGGACCAATGCACAGTCTGCGTTCGGTAAATGCGATTGTGTCGAAGACGGATTGGATTCCGGGCCACGCGCACATGGCGGTTCTCGGAGCATTTTCGTTCTTCGCGATCGCTGGTTGCTACTACGCGATTCCACGGCTGTTCCGCACGGAACTGCACTCCGCTCCGCTCGCGAACTGGAGCTACTGGTTCCTGATGATTGGCGGGCTGGGATTCTTTGTCACGCTCTGGCTGGGTGGATTCTGGCAAGGCTGGCAGTGGAACAACCCATCGATTCCGTTCATTGACACGGTGCGAGCGCTGAAGCCGGTTTGGACGGTCCGCTTCTTCTCGGGGATTCTGATGTTCCTTGGGATCACCACATTCCTTTACAACATCATGGCCACGGTTCTCGGCGCGGGAAGTTCGCACGAGACAGCAGCCAGACCGATTTCGGCGTAAGGCCACAAGGAGAATGCCATGCTAGGAAAAACTGACAAAAGTGCTGTGGGATTCGTGGTGGCCGCGCTCGTGTTCTTCTTCATCGGAGGAATCCTGACGACCGTGGTGCCGCCGCTGGTAGATAAGAGCTGGTCAAAGCCATTCGAGAACAATGATCCCTCGAAAGGGCCGACCGGCAAGCTGGTTCAATATACGCCGGAACAACTGAAAGGGCGCGCGATCTATGTCCGCGAGGGCTGCTGGTATTGCCATACGCAACAGACTCGCACCCTGCTCTCCGACGTCAAGCGTTCGGGATGGAAAGGCGTGGATTCGCCGATCTCGACTCCGGACGAGTTTGTGTATGACTCACCTCACATGTTCGGTACCAAGCGCACGGGGCCGGATCTTTCGCGAGTGGGCGGCAAGTATGACACGCAGTGGCATCGCACTCACTTCCGCAATCCGCGCGATCTGACGCCGGGCTCGGTGATGCCGCCGTTCCCGTGGATCGTAGACAACCCGGAAGAATTTACTGCGCTGGTGGCCTATATCCAGACACTGGGACGATCTAAGAACTGGCGTCCGGATAACGACTACGAGAAGTGAGGCGCTATGCATGACTACTCATATCCGAGCATTTTCCTCGCTTACCTGATGTTCTTCATCTTCCTGGTGGGAGGGATTTTCTTCCTGGTGAAATCTCTCCGCCACGGTTACTGGGGAGAGCACGGGGAAGATCCCAAGTACCGGATGCTCGAGGACAACGAAGAGACAACCGCGCGAAAAGCCAGTTAAGGAGAAATCAGATGGCGGAACCGAAAGATTCGAACGAACTCAAGAGTTATGCCGAAGGTTGGATGACCGAAAGGAAAGGTACGGAAATCCCGACGTTCTTGAAGTTTTCTTACATCGTGATTGCCTGCGGTTGCTTTGCATACTTCTTCCTCTTTATGAACGGAGAAGTCACCCATTCCACGCGCGGCGCGCTGGTGCGGCAGTTTAACTCGGTGACACAGTCGTCGCCGGGGTTGATGTACTTCGTTGCGGCACTGATTGCGATTTTCGCGATTATCACGGTCAAGTTTGCATTCAGCAAGTTTCACGAAGACTGAGAGCAATGAGCAATCCCTGGACCCAATTCGAAGCGATTGAAGGGGCGGACTACTGGATCAAGATGGTGAAGTGCCAGCACGCCTGCCCCGTGCATACCAATGCCTGCGGGTACGTGACCTCCATCGCAGAAGGGCGCTATGAAGACGCGTACCGCATTGCGCGCGCGACGAATCCGTTTGCATCCATTTGCGGGCGGGTTTGCGGAGCGCCGTGTGAGGTTAACTGCCGTCGCGGCGACGTGGATGAGTCGGTTTCGATTCGAGCTCTGAAACGCTTCGTGACTGACAAGTTCGGTCCAGAGGCGGGCAATCCAGCATCCCATCATGCCGGCTGCGACCAGCGTATGCTGCCGCAGAATCGCGGCGACTACGAGAAAGTTGCAGTCGTAGGCGGTGGCGTTTCCGGGCTAACCGTGGCCCACGACCTGGTCCAGATCGGCTACAAGGTGACCGTTTTCGAATCGAATCCCGAACCCGGCGGCATGCTGATGGTGGGCGTGCCCGTGTTCCGCCTGCCGCGAGAACTGGTGCGGGCGGAGATCAACGCCGTGCTTGCGCTCGGCGTGGAACTCAAGTGCAACATGCGGCTGGGACGCGATTTTTCGATCGCCGATTTGAGGAGCCAAGGGTACAAAGCAATCTTCCTAGGAATTGGCCTGCCGAAGGGCCGCAAGTTGAACTTGCCGGGCGGCGACCGCGAGATGGTGTATGACGGTATGGACTTTCTGCGCGCCTTCAACGAAGGCAAGCCTCTCGTGCTCGGACGCCGCGTGGTGGTCATTGGCGGCGGCAACGTTGCCTACGACGTGGCGCGTTCGGCGGTTCGTCCCGAGATGTCCTCGATGAGCGAGACGATCTCGGAGATGGGACGCGGCGAGCAGGTTGCATATGACGTGGCACGGTCGGCGCTGCGCATGAGCAGCGACAAAGAAGTTCACGTTGTCTGCCTGGAAAAACGTGAGGAGATGCCGGCGGACGAGATCGAAATCGTCGAAGGCGAAGAGGAAGGGCTCAAACTCCACAGTGCGCGTGGCCCAAAGGAAATTCTGGGCCAGAACGGCACGGTGACTGGTCTGCGCACGGTCCGGTGCAAGAAAGTATTCGATGAGAACCGCAGGTTCAATCCCACATTCGATGATAACGATATCGAAGACATTCCCGCCGACACGGTCATTTACGCCATCGGGCAATCGGCGGATTTGTCTTTCCTGAAACCAGAGGATGGAGTTGAGAGCGACCGCGGGCTAATCAAGGTCAATCGCGAAACCTATCAGACGACGGCACCTGACGTGTTTGCGTGCGGAGATATCGCGCACGGGCCACGGCTTTTCATTGACGCCATCGCTTCGGCACAGATCGCGGCCCGGTCGATGCACGACTATTTGCGGGGCACTCGGACGGAAATCGCCGTCCGCAGTCAGTGGTCCCCGGCGGTTTACACCATGGCTGAGGGCTGGGAGCGTACACCGCGCAGTAACCCGCCGGTGATTGACGCAGTGCAACGTGCGTCATCGCTCGAGATCATTGAGGTGTCGTATCCGGAGGAAGAAGCGCACCGTCAGGCCTCACGGTGCCTGCGCTGCAACATCAACACCGTATTTGACACGTCGATATGTATAGCGTGCACCGGCTGCGTGGATGTCTGCCCGATGAACATCATTAAGCTGGTCGGGCTGAGTGAACTGTGCAAGGAAGATCGCTGGCTCGACATGATTTCCACTTCACTCGAAGTCACCCGTGACGACTTACGCAAGATGGACAAGGCAGAGCTCGATTCACTCGGCGGCGTGATGCTGAAGGATGAGACGACTTGTATCCGGTGCGCCATGTGCGCGTCACGGTGTCCGACGCACGCGATTGCGATGAAGAAATTCGAGTTTTACCGCGAATGCGTGACCGTGCCGACTCGCAACGAAAAGATTCGCTATCAGGCAGAGGGAACAGGAACGGGCACGCGCTGACGCGCAGGAGCAAGGAGCGTCGTAGTGACTGGGATTGAGCTTTGGGTGGTGTTCACGCTGGGACTGGTTAGCAGTTTGCATTGCGTGCAAATGTGCGGACCGATCGTGCTGTCTTACAGCGTGGCGCTCGAGCAGATCACGAAAGTCCCAGGCTACCGTTCGCCGTCGCTTGTGTTCGGACACCTCGCCTACAATGCGGGCCGCATTCTGACTTATGCCGTGTTGGGCGCGGTTGCTGGACTGGCAGGAAAGACGGTTGGCCTGGTCGGCCGCCTTGCCGGATTGACCAGTACGCTTGCGATTGTCGGCGGCGTCTTGATGCTGATCGCAGGCTTGGTCATGTTTGGGGCGTTACCTGCAGTGCAAGCTTTTGGTGGCAACTTCTTCCGCGTTACGTCGACTTTCGTTCGTCCGCTAAGCAGATTTATCTCCTCGGCAAGCGTGGGGAGCCGCCTCGTGCTCGGCCTCGCCTTTGGACTATTGCCTTGTGGCCTGGTTTACGCGGCATTGGTGCGGGCGCTCGCGACCGGGTCGGCGCTTTGGGGAGCCGCAACGATGGCGGCTTTTGGTGCCGGTACGGCCGGTGCGTTGTTGGCAGTAGGGATTTTTTCGTCCGCCATTCGGAGCAAAGTCAGTCGGTGGGGCACGCAACTCGCCGCAGTCAGTGTGATGGCCATGGGCGCGCTACTGATCGTGCGCGGCACGATGCCCGGAATTCTCGCAGGAGCGCATGTCCATGTCTGTCATTGAGCCAGTTCGGGACCCTGGAAACACGCTCGTCACCATCTCCGACAAACCGCAACCTTCTCCGCGGAAAGCAAGGCCGGATCCGATTGATCCGGGTTTTCACTATCACCGCCTGCGCAAGACAGTTCACGTCATCTGCGTCATCATTTTCTTTCTCCTGCCGCTGTCGAACCTGATGCGCATTGATATCCCGCGACAGCGCTTCTACTTCTTCGGCTACGAGCTCTGGATCAGCGAATTCGCCATCATTTTCTTTTCGATGATGTTCCTGATGTTCGTGGTGGCGGCGATGGCCATCATGTGGGGCCGAGTGTACTGCGGCTATCTCTGCCCGCAGATGATCTTCAGTGAAGCGTCCATCGGGCTGGAGAACTGGCTACAGCGAACAGTGAACAAGTATGTGGATGCGGGCGCCAAGACTCGCGCCGTGTTAGGTAGAGCGCTGTTTTACCTGATCTCCGGAGCCGCCGCCGTCCTCCTGTCGTTCGTTTTTATTTCCTACTTTGTCGAGCCAAAAGACCTCCTGCATCGGTTGATGGCGTTCGATATCAAGACCACGGCCGGCATCGCGGGAGCCACCACAGCGCTGCTGACGCTGATCGACTTCCTTTTTGTGCGGCTGCGCTTTTGTACCACCGTGTGCCCATATGGCTACCTGCAGGGCATGCTTACGGACGGCCACACGTTGTTGGTCCACTATCGCGACGGCGATCAGCAGTGTATCGAGTGCATGAAGTGCGTTCGTGTTTGCCACATGGGAATCGACATCCGGCATTCGCCATACCAGATCGAATGCGTTGGCTGCGGCGAATGTATTGAAGCCTGCAACGTCATCCTGGCGAAACTTGGCAAACCGGGCCTGATCCACTACGCCTGGGGCGAACAAGGCGAAAAACTTGGCACTGGCGACAAGACCTGGTTTCAGAAGATCGGGCTGCGCGACGCGAAGCGCGTCGTCTTACTGCTGGTCCTACTGTTCTACGGCGTCGGCTTGTTTACTGCTCTCTCCATGCGGAATGCAGTCCTGGTGCAAGTTTCACCCGTGCGCGCAACGCTCTATCGGCAGGGTGCGGACGGTACGGTTTACAACCGTTTCCACTTGAAAGCAGCGAATCGCAGCGGGACGCAACAGACTGTGGTTCTTGGAATCGAGGGACTGCCCGGAACGCATTTCGAGGGATTCGAAAACGCGGTGATCGTCAATGCCGCCCAAACTCAAGATTTTGATTTTGAAATCGCGGCGCCAGTTGTGGCAGGCCTCACTCCAGGCGTGAATCATTTCCGCCTGACCAGCCGCGTGGGCAACGAGAAGGAATCGTTTGACGAGACCTTCATTACGCCATTCAAGGATTCAAAGTGAACCCTCGGGTTCAGTTTGATTTGTAGTTCGTACGCCGTTCACAAAGAACCCCGACGCAGGGAACAGAAATTGGATCGGGGAATCATAGAGGAGGAAATAATGTGGAGTAGAGAAAGGAAGATGTTGCTCGCCACGAGCGTGGTTTTGCTTGTGGTAGTCCTCGCCTCCGTCGCTGCGTTTGGGCAGACGGCGGCACCTGTACAAATCGCCGCAAACACAACCGCGCCGGTGGTAGCAAGGCAGGCTGCTGAAATTACGCCTTCCACATCAGCGTTGCAGGCTCGCATTGACGCGCAGCAGCAAGAGATTAACAAGCTCACCATGCTAGTCGAGCGGTTGCAGGCAACTCTGTCGCCGGTTGCTTCCATGCATCCCATGCTGCCGAGCGCCAGCATCGGCTCTCCGTCGCCCTCACCGTCTCCTTCGCCCGAGCCACCGCCAGTGGAGGCCGGTTACACAGCGCCTCGGGAATTGCTGCCGGATATCGGACACATTGGAGCTGAACTCGGATTCTTTGTAGGCGGAGCGACAAATCCCTACAAGGCTGACAAGGGTTTTGCTTCCGGCGGCTATATCGATCTGCCCTGGAAGAAGGTTCCGGGCGGCAAACTCTCCTACGAAATCATGATTGGATTGCAGCGGTCGGTAACAACGACGAGTTCGACCTCTGGCGTGAATGCGCTGGTGAATGCGGCGACGATGAACTATCTATATAACGCCGGCGTATTCGAAGGCCTCCCAAGTCTGACTGACTATCTGGCGGGCCCGTTGCCGATCACGAGCGTCGTTCAAGAACGCTCAAAGGTCCTGACCGTTGCTCCGTTTGAACTGAAATACACCATCACGAAGTTGGGCCGGTTCCGTCCCTATGTAGTGGGCGGATTGGGCGCGTATGTCTGGATTGGCTCAGACAGCAATACGGCTACCTTTGATGCCGTCACCTCGCTGAATAACTATGGAGCCACGATTGGCATACCTGATTTGGCCAGCCTTCCGGTTGGTGGATCGACACTCGGGAACACGTTCAATGCATTGCTGAAGGGCTCGCAGATTGGTGGGCTCGCCCCAACCTCACCGGAACTCGCGGCTCGCGGCGTTCCGCACGGCCAAGGCAATTTGCTATTCGGTGGGCAGATCGGCGGCGGTTTCGAGGTCAGAATCTCTCCCAAGCTGTCGATTGGCGCAGACTTCCGCCACAACGCGGTGGAAGGCAAGAATGCCAGCTTCAATACGTTCGCGTTCAAACAGGGTTTGCACTGGTAAGAAACCGGAGGCGGGAATCATGTCAAAAAACGAAAAGACAAATCCGAAGACGGTTTCGCGCAGGCAGGTTCTGCGAGCAGGAGGACTTTCGGTAGCTGCGGGCGTTGTGGCATCGGCCACACCCGCAGTTGCCGCGAAGGAAGTCCGGTATGGAGGCGATCTCGCGATTCTGAACGTGGCGTTGGGGCTGGAACATCAGGCCATCGCCGCCTACAACGCGGGCGCAGCCAGCAAACTGCTGAGTGCCGATCAGCTCAAGCTAGCCGTCAGTTTTCAAAACGACCACAAACGCCACCGCGACGCGCTGACCAGTTTCATCAAGCGTTTCGGCGGCACGCCCGTCGCGCCCAAGTCGAGCTATGACTTCGGCACGATTACCTCGGCAACTGACATCGTCAAACTGGCGCAAAGCCTCGAAGACGGTGCCATGGGGGCCTACCTGGCCAACGCCGGAAAACTCGAGAATCGCGAAGTCTTGAACGCCGCGGTTCCCATCCTTGAGGACGAAGTGCGCCACAACACCGTCTTCAAACAGCTGCTCGGCATGGATGTGACCGAGCGGTTGAAATATTGAAGGCGGAGGAGGACTAGTTCATGAAAACAGAAAACGCGGAAGTGAACTTGGTGGAGCCCATTCTCGAGGAGAAGAACCTACGGCGGGAGTGGCTCCGTCTAGCCGGCACGGCAAGCGCGGGAGCGATCTTGTTCTTGCTGACTGGAAGCACGAAGCAGTTGTACGCGCAATCGAAAGAAGGCGACCTGGGCATCTTATCGGCGGCTCTCTACCTTGAGCATGAAGCCGTTACTGCCTATCAGGCCGGGGCCGAAAGCAAACTCCTGTCACCGGGAGTGCTCAAGGCCGCGGTTGCGTTCCAGAGCGATCACAAGTATCACCGCGATGGAATCAGCGGCGTACTTAAGTCGCTCGGCGTGGACCCGAACGGACCGGAAAAGAAGTATGACTTCGGAAGCTTGCACAGCGAAAAAGATATTCTTCGCCTGGCTCGCGATCGGGAGAACGGCGCTGTGCTGGCCTATGGCACGCTGGCGTCGAACATCTTAACCAAACCAGTGTTGAACTTTGGCGCGAACGTGCTGGTGGATGAAGTTCGCCACCGGACGATTTTAGACAGCGTGCTGGGTTTACCAACTTACTGACAACAGCATGGAAATGGGCCGGAACATGGTTTCCGGCCCGCATTCCAAAATTCCGAGCCGTTCGGGACGTTCGATCCCGGCGGTTCAACAACGGGGTGAACGAATGAGTGCAATCGCGATGGCAACGAATCTTCCAGATAAGAAGAAACCGGCGCCGCTGGTGTATTTCCTCGGATTTATCTTTGTTTTGTTCATCGGCATTCTGATCTTCTGCTATGTCGTTACGAAGCGGGCAAACCCGGTTTTCCTCGATGAGCACGGGAAGCCTGTGAGTTCATCGACGGCGCACGATCATGCCGGCCACTGATCTGACCCCGAGCCAGACGCGGAGTTGCGATCTCTGCGGTCTCGCCTGTGGACGGCATCCCTACGCGCAGAATGTTCGCGAGCAGGATCGATTCTTCTGCTGCCTGGGCTGCATGAATGTGTATCTGATTCTGTCCGAGAATGCGTTGGAGGGGCAGGATCTTCGAGAAACCGAACTGTTCAAGCGCAGCCTTGCGATGGGACTGGTGTCGCAGCCAGAATCGCCGGCGGTCGAGACGCCCGCCGCTGCTGAGGACGACACTCCGACCGAGGAACTGTTGCTCCATATCCGCGGGATGTGGTGCACATCCTGCGCATGGCTCATCGAGTACGCGCTTGCCAAGTTGCCAAGCGTTGCCGGAGTGGAAGCCTCGTTTGCAACCGATCTGGTCAAGATCAAATATCGGCCCCAGCAGATCCCGCCTGCACACATCACAGCGCGCATTCAGAGCCTGGGATATGAAGCGCGCGAGTTCCAGGCTGGAGATAATTCGAAGGACACCGAGAAGCGCGATCTGTTGCTGAGGCTCGGCCTGGCAGGCTTTCTTTGGATGAACGTCATGTACTTGAGCATGACGTTCTACATCAGTTTTTTTGAGCGGATCTCCGACAGCATTCGACACTACATTCCGTTTTTCGTTTGGGCACTGGCGACGCCAGTCGTCTTCTATTGCGGGTATCCGATCTTGCGTTTAGCCTGGCGCGGGTTGCGTAACCGCGCCATCCGCGCGGAAGCGCTGCTGAGCCTCGGCATTTTGACCGCATATTTCTATAGTATCGTGCAGGCATTCCGTAGCGATCCCCACATCTACTTCGACACCGCCTGCGTGATTGTGACCCTCGTTCTGACGGGCAAGATGATCGAGCGCAATGCTAAGGAACGGGCTTCGCGCTGGATTACGTTGTTGCACCGGTGGATGCCCAACAAGGTCCGGTTGCTGGCTGGCGGACAAGAACGCTTTGCTGCCATCGACGCCCTGGAACCGGGCCAAGTATTCGTGACAAAAGTCGGCGAGCACTTTGCCGCGGACGGCGTGGTGTCAGTCGGCAAGTCGCATGCGGATGAATCCCTGCTGACCGGAGAATCCAGTCCAGTCAGCAAGGAGCCCGGCGATTCGGTGGTCGCGGGCAGTATTAACCTGGATGGTGTGCTCGAGATTCGTGCGGTACGCGCCGCCAATGACTCGACACTGGCGCGCGTCGTTACGTTGGTGGAAAAAGCGTTAAGCAGCCGTTCACCGCTCGAGCGGGTTGTGGACCGCGTGTCACGAGTCTTCGTGCCGGCAGTAGTCACAGTGGCGCTCGGGACATTTGCTGCTCTTTGGTTGTCGGGATCTGCGAGCTTCGGTACATCGCTGATGCGCGCGATCACCGTGCTGGTGATTGCGTGCCCGTGTGCTCTTGGCCTGGCGACGCCGCTGGCGATCACGGCTGCCATGGGCGCCGCTTCGCGCCGTGGGGTTCTTTTCCGCGACAGCGAAGTGCTCGAAACCGTTCGCAAGATCGACGCGGTGGTGCTCGACAAGACGGGCACGGCGACCGAAGGAACGTTTTCCGTGCTGGACTTTGCGCTCTGTAAGAACGCGTCCCGAAATCCTGTGCTGGCGGGTGCGATCGGATTGGAATCGGAAGAAGCGGTGTCTGCTGGAGAATCAGGCGCCTATGCTTTTGCAGAGGCGAGGGCCGAGGCCCTTTCGTTGGTTGCTTCACTGGAGCAATATTCGGAGCATCTGCTCGGCCGGTCGCTTGTAACTCTCGCCAAGAGAGAAGATGTGGCCGTTACGGACGTCTCGGAAATTGGGGTCCTCAAAGGACGTGGGATCACCGGAACGGTGGAGAGAAGGCAGGTCTTCATCGGCAATCGCCGCCTTCTCGAAGAACGTGGTGTCGCGCTGCCTGAAGATATCGAGGATCGGAGTCAACGTTGCGAATCCGAGGGCAAGACCGTTTCTTTCTTCGGATGGGACGGCGAGTTGCACGGTCTGGTCGCCTTTGGGGATCGTATTCGAAGCGAGGCGACGGCCCTGGTAACGCAATTGAAGGCGAAAGGGATTTCGGTTCACGTCGTGTCTGGCGATTCGAAAATGACGACCGCGTGGGCGGCGGCGACCATCGGCGCGGACCATTATCGGGCAGAAGTGCTGCCGGAAGAGAAAGCAGAGTTCGTGAAAGATCTGCAAAGCCGCGGATCTCTTGTTGCCATGGTGGGTGATGGCATCAATGACGCGCCGGCCTTGGCCCAAGCTGATCTCGGGATCGCGATGGGTTCCGGTACGGATATCGCGATGAAGGCTGCGGCGGTTGTCCTGATGAAGAGCTCACTGGACAAGGTTCCGGAGATTTTTGCATTGGCCTCAAAAACAATTCGCGTCGTACGCCAGAATCTTTTCTGGGCGTTTTTTTACAACGCGCTCGGTATCACGTTGGCGATCGCAGGCTTGCTTAATCCAATCCTGGCTGCGGGCGCTATGCTGCTCTCAAGCGTTTCCGTGGTAGTGAACTCGATGCGGCTCACCAGGACGGCCAGCGATTAGCCGGATTTCAGATACTAGGTCTTCGCATCGGCCCGCTAACGAGTTACGCTCGCAACTGTTGATCGACGCCACCGTACCTTTGCGTGGCATACCCAACGATCAAGCCGACCATGCCTCCTGGCAGCATGATCTGCAAGTAGTAACCGTGTTGCAGTTGGGCGACGATAAACGCAAGCAACAGGCCAACGGCAAGACCAAACACCGTGCCTAATGCCCGGGAATGAACTTTGCGGGAGAAGACTCCAACGAGGACGCCAGCGACCAAGCCCTTGATCGTAGAGCCGATCACGATGCCGACGATCTGCGCGCGTACCGCGGGCGTGAGCCACGCCGTCATGCCATCGAATGCCCCTAAAACCGCACCCAGCACAAGACCTAGAACAATCTTGTTCATGTTTTTTCTCCTTATTCTGAACCGCTACTGTTCTATTACCCGTTTTGAAGGATTCCTTTAACGGCGTGCCAGGAGCAGGAAAAGAAGTCGCATCAGCAGATAAACAGCCACCAGAATAATTGCCGTGCTATGACGCTTGTAGATTCGGATGGCTCGCTCAAACGGGCTTTCCGAATAGGCTCGTACCGGAGATCCCTCGAGATAGCGAGCGACGTCAGCAATCATTTCCGCCGCGGACTGATAGCGCTCGTCAGGATCGGGAGCCATGGCCTTTTGTGAAACCGCACCCAAAGGCCGAGGTACGCTGGTGTCAGCGCCGGGCGGGTTGCCGGGCGGCGATCCGGTCATTAGATACCACAGGATTGCCCCCATGGAAAAGATATCGGAGCGGTGGTCCACGGCGGCGGCGCCGCGAGCCTGTTCTGGCGACATATAGCCATGCGTCCCGAGCACTTTGCCCTGGCCGGAGACTCCGGGCGCTGTCACCATCGGAGCGTCGGTATTGTTCTCGGCTGGTGGTGGAACGCCCGCGGCAATTTTCGCCAACCCCCAGTCCATCACCAATACCTCGCCAAAGGCACCGATCATGATGTTTTCCGGCTTAAGGTCGCGATGAATAACCCCGCGCGCGTGTGCAAAACTCACAGGTTCCGCAATGCGTTCGAGGAGGCGCAGCTTATCGGCCAGGCCCGTACCAGTGACATGGTGCGTAAGCGTTTTGCCTTCGACGTACTTCATACAATAAAAGGCTCGCCCGTCCGGCAGCGTGCCGACGTCGTGGATCGGCACAATGCCAGGATGTTCCAAGCCAGCCAGGATGCGCGCCTCTTGGAGTAGCCGCCTGGCGAAATCGTCGGTTGGCGGGACCAGGTCAAGCACCTTAAGCGCAACTCGACGCTGCAGCATGGTGTCCTCGGCGAGCCAGACGCTGCCCATGCCTCCCCGTGCCAGGTAACGTACGAGGGCGTAGCGCGTCCCCGCCAAGTCGGGCTCTTGCATACAACTTTGGAGCCGTGCCACGGCTTGGTCGGAGAGTTGTGTCACTCGATCTCCATCCCGAGTAGAGATCGCGCTTCGCGGCGAAACTCCTCGTCCGTGGCCGTCATCTCCCGCAGTTGTTCGAGCACACAGCGCCGGAACTCCTTGCGGGCGAAGGAAAGATAGTTCGTCACATCGGTTGCTGACAGTCTGAACTCATCCGCTAGCTGCGCATACGAGGGTTTGGAGTCGGCTTCGTCGAGATCGTAGCGCGAGAAAAGGTGGAAGGCGGCCATCTTCCCGCGACTTTCGCAGTCAGCCCTCAACCTCTGCATCGCTTGTGCGAACAGGCTGCGTATCCATTCCTTGTCGAACAAATCTTCTGGAGACTGGGCACTTGCGCTGGCTGCCAGTTCCTGCTCAGCCTCCTGGAAATCGAGAGAGAGATGTAGGCTGCCGGAACCTCGTTTCACTCGCGTGGAGTCGCGCATCTGCTTCATGTAAAGCCGGTCTGCGCAGGTCCGAAGAAACGTGCGCAGGCGACCCTTGCTGCTGTCGTAGGAATCGAGAAATTCCTTCTCCAGAAGGCGAGTGAAGAACTCCTGCGTGAAGTCCGCCGCGTCCTCCGTATCGATGTTCCATTTCATTCGGACATATTTGTAGATCGGTTTCCAGTACGCGGCGGCAATGGTTTCGATCGCCCGCGCCCGCGAGCTCGGATCAGGACTCTGAGCGGCCGACACGATCGAGTGTCGCGTGAGAGGGAAATTACCGCCTTGGGAGTTTGCGGACAAGTGGGCCTGGAGTGCCGGGGGAATTCTAGTGGGAACGGACTTGACCGGCAAGTTCAGCGTACAGAACGGAAGGTCGCCACTTGGCAGTAGCGACCTCCCATTGCAGTAATTAATCGTGCTCTTTACGGATCTTCTTGCGGGCACGTTTCTGCGCCAGAGCTTGCTTGACGCGCTTTTTCTCACCTGGCTTCAGGTAATAGGAGTGACGCTTGACTTCTTTAATGATGTCTT
>Ga0302322_100000293_pt1 | contig 37340 bp, 38 predicted proteins | sample Fen_T0_2_FD_203757 | JGI IMG/M metagenome (GOLD analysis project Ga0302322, IMG submission 203757) | Peat permafrost microbial communities from Stordalen Mire near Abisko, Sweden - Fen_T0_2 | ecosystem: Environmental > Terrestrial > Soil > Wetlands > Permafrost | place: Sweden: Abisko...
TCCTCGACAACAACGATGCGAAAGTCCGGAAGCTCTGTCACCAGCTTGCAATCGGAGATCAGAATCGAGAAGTACACGATCGCTGCCTCCGGCCAATGCTGAAAGCGCTCAGCGATTGGCTTTGCGTGCGGCTGATCGACGAAGTAGAACTTGCCATCCTTCGCCGAACCACTTGCACCAACCAGCTTGTACTCCACTCCACCAAAAGAGAGCTGCGCCATGCGATTTTCCACCACCGATTGCTCGTATGGTGTCAACTCCGCCGGCACACTCACGCGCGCTACTCGGATGCCGGGATAGAGTTGCGCGAGGAGTTTTCCCTCGAGCGTATCCTTCCGGCCCAGTTTGCTGGCCTTGCGGGTCACTTCTCCAGTCACATCGATCTTCAGCTCAAGAATGAGCTTGGATTCGCCTGTCGTGTTTTGTGGCCTTGTCGCTGTCATGTTTTCTCCTCACTTGTCTGGCGCGCCAGTTGAGTGCCAATCGAGTGACTGAGAGGTTGAACTAACCCTGTCTGTCATTCCTTGTCGCCTGGTTGCCCGTGTCAGTGGTGAATGTTGACCGAACCCAAGTTTCAGGAATGAAAACCGGGTCAGCATGGAATTCCTCATCGCCGATGCGTTGAGGGTTCAAGAGAGGTTGACAGTGACCTTGATTGAAGGTGTATCTCCTCTTTGAAACTCGTTGCTGACCTTATGTACCCGCTATTTTTCGACCCATTACTTCTCAAGTGGCCGTTTTACCAAAATCGGGTTGCCTCCCTGGACCTCTGCTTCCGCGCGGAAAGCGGTAACCACGTAGATCACGCCGCCCTTCGACCGAAAGGCTTTGATCAATGCGTCGCTTTCGCTCTGTGCCTCCTCGCCAAGTTCCGGCTTTGCCGGCGTAGATCCATCCTTGGCAAGAAAGTATCGAGAAACTTCTTCGGACACACGCGGCTTACGCGGGCGCTTCGATGCCCCTGGAGTCACCGCACCATTCACCAACTGTGGCCGGTCGTCTGGCGTCAACTTTGCAACTGCTGTCTCCATCTCGTTCCTCCGTTACTCTTGTCCAACTACACGGTCTGGCGCGGCCAGGATTCTGTCACGGCGCTCGCCATCAATCGGCCTCTCACTGTACTCGGCAATCCAAAGTCCGTCTGGGTTCACGTCGGTCCTGCGGTCAGCGATCAGGCGCACTCGATATTCATTGACAAAATGGTCCGTAACCTCCGAGCCGTTCGAAACGTGGTGGACGTCCTTGACCCCATACACGAGGTAGGTCAGAGGCTCTCCGGGTTCGGTGTCGACCTCGCGCAAATGAAAGACGGACTGGATCTGGTCGTCCTCTACCTTGCCTCTGGTGTTGTCGTCACCCATCGCCTTCATGGTGTAGCTGCGCAGGTTGCGCGTCATCATGTTGAGGCTTGCGGCCCAACGCTCATCGACGTTGGAAGGCGCGTAGTTGAGGTAGCCATCAAGAAAGCGCTTTACAAAGGCCTGGTCGAGAAATGCGTCTGTTCCGGTACTCGCGAGTGCCGCGCCGCCCTTTGTTGGCTGGCCGACAATCACCGCCTCCCCATTCGCGCCGATTCGAATCACCGTGGGCGGTTGCAGGCGAACGAAGACCGCAAGCCCCAGTGCAACCAGAGCCACTGGAATCGTCAAGAATGCCAACAGCCACGCCCGATTGGCGTTTGCCGTCAGCGCTCCATCCACTTCGTAAAACTTGGGGCGCACATGGAGTTCACTTCCTTGCTGAACGGTCTTTGCATTTGCCATCGTTGCTCTCCTCTCGAAGACTGACTCAGTCACTTGCCTTTCCAGCGTTGTCGATTGCTCTTCTTCCGGTCACAGCCGCTTTCGTAGCCAGTCGCGCCGCATGATAGGCACCCCATGTCGCGATCCCATCCCGGCGCGGATGGGGAGCATGCGAACTCCATGCCCACGGATTTCCACGGTTCACACTCGCGAATGTTGGGGCAGCCGAACCCGACTTGGAGCCAGAGCCAGGCCCGGCACCAGAACCGCGAACAGGAACGGGACTCTCCTGCGCGTCCGCGCTGTCCTCTCCCGCGCGGACAAGCTCATCATTTCCGGCAGCACTCCTGATAGAACTGCGCATATGATCCGCATGTCCTGCAGCGGTAGGTGAGCCATCATTCATCTGCCCTGTGCCGTCTTCAACTGCGGATGTGCTACCGATCTTTGTGTCCGCGGCAGGTTGGTTGCCTGCGCTCAAGGAAGAATCGCCTTGATTTGCTCCGCGTTGCGCTGGCACGGGCTGATTGCCACTGCCTGTCCCCGCAGTCGTCTTTCCACCCGCACCGGCCGCCGCAGCAGTGTTTCTCGCGTTGCCGGTCGTGCCCGCTGAACTGCCAGCACTCGCTGCCGCCGCGCCAACGGCCGCACCTTCAATGGCGGCCGTGCCAGCGGTAATGGCCGTAACCGCGGCACCAATCAATGCGCCTGCTGTCGAGCCAACGTCGCCCGATACAATTCGTTTCGCCATGAATGGAATCACCGCAATGGCCAGCGAGAAGATGATGCTGGCGAAACCAATCAGAACCGATCCTTCCAGGCTGCCAAGGCCGCCTAAGAAACTGTTCTGGCTGAGCATCTGGCCTACCTGGCCCATCTGTATCGCACTTAGCAGAGCGCCGAAGCCGCCATAGAGAATCGGCCATGCATTCCAGATGAAGACGTTCTCGACATATGCCTTGGCGATGCGGTTGGTCGCTCCCAGCGGCATCAGCGAGATCACCAGCGGGCCAAAGATGTAGAGGATGCTCCCATAGAGAATGTAGAAGAATCCGAAGATCACGATCACCAGCGGATAGAGAAGATAAGCAACAATTATGAGAAGTGCGTCGATCAAGCCAGCAGCAGAACCGGTTACAAGGCCCCACAGATTCTGAAAGCCAATCTGGCTGAACTGCGTCTGGATGTCGGTTCTCCAGTTATCCAGAAGGTTGAGTCCCCCTGAAGCATTGCTTATCCAGTTGCCTGTGTTGACGAAGCCCTGGTTGACCGTCGTAAAAACGGCGTGGTAGTTCATCACCACCACTGCCGTTGCAACATACTTGATGAGGCCTGCTCCCAGGCCGCGCACATCGCCGCCATGGAGCGCGGACTGGTAGACCTGCCAGAGAAATCCGACCACAAGAATGACGTAGCCCACATTCTGCATTCCGGACGTGATGCTGGTCGAGTCGATCCCTGAGACAGCCTGCGTCAGGAATTGCTCAAAGAGGTTCAATTGCGACGAATAGATCAACGCAAGCGAGGTCATGCCGAGATGGAGAACGGAAAGCATCATCGAAATCACCTATTCGTCAGAACGCCATTGATGAGGCTATTGCTGCTTGTCGAGTCCGTTGCAGCGAGCTTTGACAACTTGCTCTGGTTCGCAATGTCGATACCGCGCGTGCGCATCAACTCAGCCAGCGCCGACTGAGTGTATGCATTTGCCCGGACTACCCAGACATCCGCTTCCGCTTCGAGAATCGGCGCGCTCCCCGGAGCAGTTGCGGAGATCTGCTGGCCCATCTTGTCCGCCTCGGCCAACTCCGCATCGGCCAGAGAGTCAATCTGAATGGCGCGCTTCATGGCATCCTGCGCCTGCGCGTCTGTCATGTCGGTCATATTGCGAATCTGCGGCGACGCAGCATTCTGCGGCATCACCACGCCATACACATTCTGAAACTGAGGCGAAACCGTCGAAAGGCTGCCTGCATTGCGAGAGAGCAGGATCGATTCCAGGTTCTGAGACTGCGGCAGTGTTGCGCTCGATACGTTGCCTTTGAATAGATTTCTTACCTGGCTGAACTGGTTTTCAAACTGCGTGACGGAGTTCCGGGCCTGATTGATTGCAGCAAGTGGGTATACAACTTCCTGCTCATACTTGGCGACAGTCTGCTGTGTCTGGTTGATCGTCTTGAGCGGTGCAGCTACATAGGTGCTCATCAACGACTCCACTTTCGAGAGCGCCGCCATGATGGCTGCAATGTCGATCCCGAACTGTCCGTTGGCACGGCCAGGAAGAAGCATCAGCGCAACCAATGCCAAAGCGGCCGCCTTCCAAACCGTTGGCCGCCACCATGGATGATCCTTGAGTTGATCGGCATCAATAGTCGGCGCCGGACGCAATGTTTCAGCGGCAATCGGCTCTCTGCGGCGCCAGAAGAAAGGCTTCCGCATTTTGTTAGTCTTTTTGTTCATTGACATATTCGTCTTTGGCATTAAAGTTCCTCCTTACCGGCTCAGCGTCCCGGTGATAAGACTGTTGATTGCGCCTGCCGCTGCCGATTTTCGCTTCACCAGCACATTGTCATGAGCAATGCGGCCCGCCTCCTGACGTAGTTCCGCAGCGAGCATCTTCTGCATGAATGCCTGGCAACGAAGGTTGGCGACCTGCGCCTGAGCGGTGATGAACGGAGCGGAGCCTGGAGTGCTCAACGCAACCTGGTTCTCCATTTGGTTGGCAGTCGCAAGAATGACGTCCTGGCCCTGGTCAGCAATGAGTGTCGTCTTCAGGCTCTGCTGGCCCAAGGCGTCGTCGATGTCCATCATCACCCGGTCCTGTGGAGACGCCGCGTTCACTGCCGGTACTGTCCCGTAGTTCGCTGCGAAGCTCGCCTGAAGAGCGGGAATCTGTGCAGACTGCCGGCTGTGCAAAATCGCCTCCAGTTGCTGCGGGCTGGCCAGCGTCGCACTGGGCGATTTCAGCGTGAAAACCTGCGTCATGAAACCGCGATAGCCGTTGATAGAGTTCGATACGAAGCCCCGTGCCTGATTCACCAGCGCCAGAGGCCACACGATTTGCTGGTGCAACTGCTGCATCTCCCGCGTCAATGCGTTGATCTGGCTGAGGGCTGCCCCCATATCGTTTTGAATGGTGCCGAAAAGTTCACCGAAGATGTCGAAGATGCCGGCGTGAGCACGCGATGGAAGCGTCACCGCCATTGCCAGTGCCAATGTTGTTGGTGCCAGCCACTTCCGGCGTCTACTCTTCCGTGTCGATTCCCGCCCCGACTGATAGGGCACGCCGTTCAGCAACGATTCGTCTTTGATTTGGTTCTCTGTGTTGTTCATTACGTCGCTACCTCCTGAACTTCTCCCGATAACTCCTCGCGCAGTGGAGCCAACTCCGCCAATCCGCGCGGATATAGTTCGGCAAGTGCCTCATAGGCCGCAATCAGCGGAATTCCGGCGCGTCTGGCAAGCCACCACTTGCGATAGATCCGCTCACGCGGATAGGTTGTGGTGATCCAGTAATCAACCGGACTTGGCACAACCCGAATCGCGTGGGTGGACTCGGCCTTCTCGCCGATGGCAATCAGAAATTCAGCACTGTGGCCCTTCTTCGGGTGGGCAAACGACTTGATCTGGTTGAGAGCCGTCTCGTTCAGATGAACGTGCTCCCGGAGCGCACGCATATCGCCCGGTTGCTTGCCGATGATCTTTGTCGTGGCGTTCTTGACGATGCCCGCGCCGTGCTCGTTGGGCTTGTCGGGCGTGCCGACAAAATCCTCCGGCGTCTGGCTGATTCCCCAGACGCTGGCATTGCGCTTGCGGGCCGTGCGGAAGAGTTGCACGACAACAGAGGCCAGGATCGGCGATTCCAGAAGCGCCCAGCACTCATCGAGAAGAACAATACTCGGTTGCCCGGTCCACCCCGACGCCCGGTGCGTGGCCGTATGCGCAATCAACAGGCTCATCGCCCGTTCCAGTCGCGGATCGTCCTTCAGCTTCTCGACATTGAAGTAGAGCCATGGATTATCGAGTTGAATCGTTGTCGGCCGGTCGAAGAGCTTGGCATACGGCCCTTCATCCACCCATGCGCGCAACTTGGTCGAGGCCGATTGCGCCATGGCGTTGATCTTCTGGTTCCGGTCCCGGTCCTGCCAGTGTGCCAACTCGGCTGCGAGATCGCCAAAGAGCGGAATCGGATTCGAGCTTTTGGCGCTGCACCGCTTGTAGGTGGATGCAATCGCTTCGAGCAGCACACTGTCCAACAGATCAATGTCGAGATCGGGCGGCGTATTCTCGCCCAGCATGTGCCGCGTCAGATTCTTCAAGAACGAAAGCTGATCGTTCGATGGCTTGTCCTCGCTCTTGGGCAGGTCCCAAGGATTGATCGTCTGGTCGCTGTCCAAGGACATCTGAATCATCTCGCCGCCCATCAATTCAACCAGCGGTTGATAGGAGTCCCCGCGCTCCAGGATAGAGATCAGCGCATTTGAGCGCGCGGCCATCAAGAGCATTTGTTGTGCGGCCAGCGTCTTTCCGCCGCCGCTCTTCGCCATTAGCAGGCCATTCGCATCCGATAGATCAGGATCGAACATCGAATACGGAATCAGTTGCCGGTAAGGCGTCTCGAAGAGAATCAGGGGACTCTTGCGCGTGCCGGTCCAGGGCATCTCGACAGGAACAAGGTCGGCGGCGTTCGGTGTGAGCATGTCCTGCTCACGCTTGTCGCTTTCTCCCATTCCCGGCAGCGTTCCGATAAAGAGGCGGCGCTTGGCAATCGTTTCGACGACGGCTTTCGCGCCGTTCATGTGGGTGAAGGCGTTCAACACTTCCTGAGTACGATTGGCAAGATCGCGCTCCGCCCGTTCGAGATCCCCGAATGTCACCGCCGGCTGGGAGGTGCGCACCACAACCGACAGGCTCAGCTTTGCGGTCTTCAGCGAACTCGATATGATGTCCCGCTGCACCTGCATCAACTGCGCCTGCGCAACCTCGGCCTCTGGATTCGATTTGAAGTTGCCGTTCGCGTCCTTCTGCGCGGCAATCATCTTCTGCAAGCGTTTCTTATACCCCTTGAGAACCTTCACCTGGTCGGGAACAAACACCTGCGCGCTGATGACCACCGGGAATCCCAGGGTCGAGAAGCGTTGCAGCACACCCGGAAAAGTCGCATCAGGCAACTCCTTGAGGCTCACCACTGAATAGAGGTATCCATCGACGTTCAGGTATGTTTCTGTCTCGTTCAGAATGCTGGCTTCGGTCACCTGCTCGCGCGCGGAGCGGTACTGAATCAGATCCTCGCCTGGATAGCAAGGGCGTCGATCGCGCCGCGTCGGGTGCTGCGCATGTTTCAGTTCCTCGAAGAGTTCCTGTGTCGAGAGCCGGCGAGGCGAAAGATTGGCCGTCTCCATCGAGCTTTCGATGCCGCGCAGAATCGATTCGAGTTCGGCGAGATAGGTGTCGTGCTCTTTGCGCGTTCGCTGGATTGCCTTCTTCTGGCTGAGCGTAAAGCCGCCAAGACGCCGGTTCTGCTGCGCTGAATGGTAGAGCTTGGCATGAATACGCGGATCCCAGATGAAGTACACGTGGAGCCGGTTCTCGAAGTAGAAGCCGCTCTGCTCCTTGAGCTTCCAAATCTTGAGCCGATGTGCGTCGAGCGCCATGACCTCTGCTTTATGAGTGCGCTGCTGATTCACATAGTCATCGAATAGGAAGCCCAGATGCTCGGAGATCTCGTAGCGGAATTGAATTCTCATGCTCACATCGGGCACTCCGCGGATCAGCGCCTCCAGCATTGACTTTGCTTGATTCCTGTCCTCATCCGTAGCGAAGTAGGAGAGTACGCCCTTCAATTCATAGCCAGCGACAAAGGCACCATTCGTACGCACCATGACGTTGTCGCCCTGGGGCAGATCGCGCAGCGGCAACAGTTCGCACACGGCTGGAACCTTCATCTTCTTGTCGTGTTCCGCATAGGTCATTGGCATAGAGGTTCTCCCTTCGCAGCATCGAGTGCCTTTTGCGCAACTGACACAAGCGGCGTAATCGTGTCATGGAATCGCGCGGCAAAGAGCACACTTGCGAAGATCACGCGGGCTGCCTCGGCATCGGCATCAATCGCCATCGATCCGTCCTTGCGGGTTTGAAATGAGGTTCGCATAGAATCACTCCCCCTCTTTTTCATTCTTCGTCCTCGACGATGTAAGGCTGCATCAATTCCGAATCTCGCTCAAGTGCGCACCACGCGCGTGGCGCAATCAAAGACTTAATAAGGTCCGTCAAATAGCCGCGCGGCTTGCCGTACTTGAACAAGATCAGGAAGGGCACTGCAAGAAACGGCACAACAAACTCCATAAACAGGCTCAGCGGCATCCCCAAGACCTTTGCATTCCCGGTGACGAAGTGACCAAAGATGTTCATCAGCGCCGCAAGCGCCAGCACCAGGATCAAGTCCTCGAACTCCAGTCCAAGAAACGTGACCTTGGTGTGTAGGTTGCGATGAACAGGTGTCAGATCGAGGCTCATTGGCAGTCTCCTTAAATTCCATGTGCTTGCGTGACCATCGACTCGGCAAATCGGACAATCCCTGAGACCATCAGGGCACCCATCGCCGCAATGAATTTGCGTATCCATGTAGAGCCTGGATAAATCTCCGAAACGACGCCTCCCATGTGCATCGCCATCGCGGCAAGTTGCGTCAACGCGAATACCGGCAGAATCACGTTGGCGACCCAGTTCACAAGGTTCATCACCGCCGTCCAATAGCCGTCCGCGCTTGTCGGTCCTGCGTTCTGCACAAACCCCTCAAGGGCGCGCAGCATCCCGGAGCACATCAACGATGCGAACCCACCATAGAGAAGTTGCTCGAACTGCCCGCCCTTGCTGTAGCGATAAACCGCCCCGGCAAAGAACGCGCCGGCCATCGTCGGCATCATGACGTTCCCGGCCCACGAGGCAAGGTTTACAACTGCGCCATCGAGACTCATCGCATCCTCCTTACGCCGCCATCGCCTGAAAGAGTTTGAGCAAACCGGTTACGCAAAGAAATCCGATCGCTGAAAAGACAAGCCGCGTCCAAGGCCTGTGCCGCACGAAGTTCACAACAGCGCCAACACATGCAAGGCCTGCCGCCGCGGGCATGATCTGCCCCACGATGTAGTTCCAGAGCGAACCAAGCATGTCGGTCGTGGCGTATTGGCCGCCGGAGTTCCAACCCTGAAAGAGTTGCATCGTAGCCGAGAGCGACATCAGAAACAGTGCGGCGATGATCGATGGCAACGGGTTTTCTCCCGCCGCTGTATCGAGCGTCGCCTTGAGTACGAAGTACCCTGCAATGACGGGAACCAACTTCGCGACAATGATTTGATTGACAAAGTTCTTGAAGATTGATTCCATGCTGGCGAGCCAACTGGTTCCAACCGATCCGCTCGCCGATGGAACGGTGATGCCCTGCGCCGCAATCCACGAAAGAAGCTGGGGAAGTGTCAGCAAAATCACAGTCCAAAGCACCCACTTCCCAGTCTTGCCATTGATGTGGAAGTTGGTGCCCCCTTCATGCCGCAGGCTTATTCCCGCGGCAGCCAGCGTGCAAAACGCTGCTGGCACTGCCAGGTCGAACAGCACTTGAAGAAGGTCGGAAAGGAATTGCGGCACAGGCATCGCGTATTGTCCTTGCTATTGAATTCCCTGAGCTTGCGTGATGAAGCCCTCGGCCATGCGTCCGAGACCAGAGATCACGAGCAGTGCAACGCCTGTGACGCCCCAACCCATGTAGCCGCGGCCACTCTTGAAATGCCAGCCGGCAATGCCAAGGCACGCAATCGCGATCACCGGAGCGATCACGTTGCATCCCCAGTTCACGATGTTGAGGACCGTGCCTTCGACCGTGGTCGCCTGCTGGCCTTGTACTGCCTTGCCGAACTGCGGCGAGGTGCCGAGGTTCTGCGCGACCGCTGCGAAGGGCGCTACGAGATTGCCTGTGAGAATGATCCAAAGCGTGAAGAGCAGGGAAATGCGTCTCCAGTTGATCGCGCTGGGATGCTGAAAGGTTGATCGAGATGCGGCAGGTGCTGTCGAGCCCCGCCAGAAGGCCAATGCGGTTTTCATGACTCACTCTCCTGGACGCGGCTGCTCGGGGCATCCGTGTCAGAAGAGAAGTTGAGGCCGAATCGTGATTCGGTCAAATTGCCTGCATATATTGATAGGCGTCCTTGATGCCCATCTATATAGAGGTGGCGAGGGAAATCGCGGCCACAGCATGAGCGTGCTTTGGTGCACCTCCCTGTCGAGGAGCATCTGCAACTCAAGCCGACGCTCGTACAGCAGGCGTCTCGTCAGTCGCAAATGCCGCCAAATCCTTGCGATGGCCAAACATAGCCTCGCAGAGTATAGATTTCTTCGTCACAGAATCGCCAAAAGCGCCGTCCGGAAATATGTCAAACGCACAGTGACATATCGGGAACGGTTTTTGGTCAAACGCACAACGACATAACCGGACCGATTTTGAGTCAAACGCACAGTGACATATTGGGAACGGTTTTATGTCAAACGCACAATGACTTAACCGGACCGATTTTGAGTCAAACGCACAATGACACATCGGGACCGATTATTGGTCAAACGCACAGTGACATAACCGGACCGATTATCGGTCAATCGTCCGCCCGAAAGGCCACGCTGCCAAGGGCATGATCGGAACCTGAACCTCGCCTGAGACGCGAACTCACTGTGGCCAGGCACACAACCAGTCGGCACCCGCAGGCACAAGAAATGCCCCGGTTCTGACGCCGGGGCATTGAATGCGGATAAGGCGATCCTATTGGCCAGCCAGTCTATGCAGTCCAGTCTGGCTCTCTTCGTGCTTGGTAAAGACGATGTAGATCTTCGTGTCGGCCGGGACCGAGACGATAATTCTGCTGGTCGCGTTTAAGCTCATCAGTTCAGAGTCGCCCGCGTTGCCGACGTTCTCCGCCACTCTTTGGCGCAGAAGGTCGCCCTCAGAGAACGCCGCGCCGGAGTTGTTGCCAACCAGCATCGCGGCCAGTGAACCAACGCCCGACGCGGCCTTGATCAGGAAGTTCTTGCCGGTGTTCTTTCCGTACACGGTTCCCTTGATCGGCCCAAGATCAAGCCCCGCGCCGATGGCCTCGATCTTCTCTCTCTGCCCATCCAGCAACTCGATCTCATCGAACTTCACACCGACGAATCCTGACCGGTCCGCCTGCTGTAACTGCCCGTAGACACGCGCGCCGGCGGGCACAACGATGCGGTCGCCAATCGCATAGGTGTACTCGACCACGGCCACAACCGGAGCCAGCACCGCGCTCGAAATCTGCGTCTCCAACTTAGCTTCGATCCGCGAACCTGGCGTCATCTCCAGCACCGGCCCCGTATCCACCAGCACGTGAGTTACAGCGCCCGCAGGCTGCGACTGCGCAGGCGCACGCACAAACACCAGCGATGCTTCCTTCAAAGCATTCTGCGTCTGTTGCGCCTGAACCGGCGACGCGTGGCCGGCTTCGCCATACGGCTGCGGTTCCTCCCACTTCTGTTGGGTGTCGGAGAACGATGGAATGGCACCCAATGTGTTTGCGCCCGCCGGGCTCCCAGCACGTGGCTTTGCAGGCGACGCAGCTCCCAAGTTATCGCCCGCACCAGGTGCTGGATTGCTGGTGCGCTTGATGTCACCTGGATGCACCTGTCCGGAAGTATTTTCCTGAGCGTTGCTCTGAACGGTCTCCATCAAAGGCGTGACGCTTCCCTTGGATTGGGCTGGCGTTTGCTGCTGCGTAGAATGACTTGGTTGCTTCTCAGCGGCCTTCTTCGTTGTTGAAGAGTGGTTGACGAGGCTCGTGAGAGCCAGGAAGAGCACGGCAGCCAGCAATCCGCCGCCAAGCATGATCAGTTTGCTCTTCTCGATGCCGGACTTGTCGTTGCTGCCTTCTCTTGTCGCATGGTCCGTGGGTTGTTGCGCATCCGTGCGGTCTTCAGCCAGTGCAGGCTCCGTCGGAAGCGGAGGCTGCCAACGCGGCACTCCCGCTGAATCCTCGCTGTTTGTCTGGGCAATCCTCGATCCATTGTTCTCTTCGCTGTTCATAGCATCTCCTTTTCCTGGGTCGGGTTCTACCGTGCTCCGCCGGCGATGGGCGGCGTAAAGGGCAGACGAATCAGTATCGGCCGGTCCACCTGGTCAGCCTGCGCAATCTGAAGGAAAAGCTTCTCCGTCGATTGCTTGAAGTTCGGGCGATCAAAGACGACGACTCCATCGGCGCGCGCTCCGGCATCTATCCTTGTCGTGCTCAGGCGGTACTCGCGAATCAATAACTGATCGGCAGTCAGACTCTTGCCTTCCCTTTTCTTCTTCAACGCGCGACCGCTGATCTGAATCTGCGGCGGCACAACCTCTACCGGCTGATCGGAGGTATTGAGGATCGAGAACGAAATGACCGTCTGATTGCTCCATTGGCGTATGTCGCCGAGCGAAGTTTCAATCTGCTTGCCCTCCCATTTCGTCCATCCCGGCGCATTGACGCGTATCTGCAACTCATACTCTTCGTCGACAGCAGAGAGCGGTTTCGCTGCCGCAGGAGTACGTGATTGAGTAGAGGACGACGCGATTCCTGTTGGTTCAACCATCGCGTGCTCGGCACTTGCACTGCCAGTGATCATGAAACTCCTAGATGTGCGGTACTCAATCAAGAAATCAACCGGCATTTCAGACCCGCTCGCGCCAATCCCATCGCTCATCAACTCCAGCGTCACATGCAGGCCGGATTTCGTCGCGATCAATAGGTTCGATTCAGCAGCCTCTTTCGTGATGGGCTTTACGTACACATACTCCGGCTCGCCCTCGTTGTGTTCCGCCTTGAAGGAACCGGGGCTGCCGAGGATCACCGACGTGATCTCCTCCGGCATATGGATCGTCGACTCGAACTCTGGTCGCAGGTGCAACGTGATAACCTCCGACGGGTTAATGGTGATCGTCGCAACGCGCGGCTTGACGGCGTTGTCAGCGGCGAACAAACGCAGTGGAAGCAGCACTGCGAAAGGGAAAAACCAGCGAAGTCTCATTTCGAGTTACCTCCTGTGCAATGAATTTGCAGCGAGCTTGCGCGCCACGTAATGACGCCGAACCGATTCGACGTAAGCGATGACATCCGGGTTGTTGTAGTCGAGGTGCCGCTTACCGACCCATCGATCGCCGGCGTAATAGGCCGCAGCCACAAGCCTCAGATCGCCGTGAAACTCCCACATCAGCGTGGTCAAATAGCGCGTTCCCGCCGCAATGTTCTGCTCTGGATCGAAAGGCTGGTAAGCGCCAAAGCGCCGCGCAGTCGATGGCATCAGTTGCATCAGGCCGAGAGCGCCCTTGCTGGAGACGGCGTGTGGATTCCAGCGCGACTCAACATCAATGAATGCAGCAACCAACTCCGCAGGCACGCCGTAGCGGCTGGCGTAGTGCCGCACACAACTCTCGGCAAGAGCAGTGTTCGCTTGCCCCCAGCCAGCAATTGGCGCAAACATAAGAAGCGCAAGAAACCATTTCATAACGCCACGCCTCCTGAAGGATCAAGATCCTGCGCATACCGCGCCCCATCGACCAGCAAACTTTGGAATCCCTCGCGCAGCAGCAGATGGCGACGGTCTTTTTCGGTCTTGGCCAGGAAGGGAAGCAGTACATCCCGTTGCTCTTCCGTCACATGATCGCTGCCCATCAACCGCAGCGCATTGGCGAAGTCGATCATCTCCGAGACCGATGGCGGCTTCTCCAACGAATAATTTCTGAACGAGCGCGCTATGCCGGCGATCTCCCGGTGAAACTCCACGCCAGCTCCTGGAGTGCGGCTGGCAATGATCTCCGCCTCGCGCTCCGGCGTTGGATGCTCGACCCGCACATACAAACTGCGCCGCCGGATCGGGTCTCCCAGCCGCCGCTCCTCATTGCTGGTGAGCACCACAAACGGAATGCTCTTGGCCTCAACTGTCCCAAACTCGGGAATCGAGAGCTGCCACGCCGAAAGAATCTCCAGCAGCAGAGCCTCGAAACCCTCATCCACCTTGTCGAGTTCGTCGATCAACAGTACGCAAGGCTTTTCGCATTCGAGCGCCCGCATCAGCGGACCCGGCCGAAAGAAATCGCGTCCCTTGAGGTTGGCCTGCAACTCGCGCCAGCTCCCGCTCTCTCCGTTCCCCTTCGAAAACTCCAAGTAAAGCCGCTGGAGGCTCTCGTCGAAGCGTCCGATGGCCTTGTCTTCAGTGACCCCGCGGTAGCACTGCAACCGCTCGATATGTGTCCCGGCAGCCTTGGCGACCGATACAGCCAACTGGGTCTTGCCCGACCCAGCCGGCCCTTCGAGCAGCAGCGGTTTCTGCATCCTGGCCGCCAGGTACACGACCTTGATCATCACTGGGTCAATGAAGTATCCGGTCGCCGTAAGCCGGACCGAGAGATCGTCGAGCGAGTTGAACATCGTCCCCTCCCACCATTCGGCGCCAGTATTGGTCGAATTGAAAACTCGGTCAAATCTCCCGATTTCTGTGGTTCTGCGCGATTCGCAACCGGAGTGGAAGGCAGTAGTCGGTGCAGATTTGACCGAAAAACGAATTCGACTGAAGATGCCAGAACTCGCGGGCCTGGACCGGCCGCACAAAACATGGTTGGAGGAAACATGGTCATGGCATTAGCGCAAATTGCGGAGCAAGCACCCTCGGTTGAGCAGCTTCTGACAGCCGAAGCTGTTGCTGAACGACTAAAAGTTAGCAGGGATTGGGTTTGGGATCACTCTTCCCGGAGGCTTCCATATTTGCCCGTCATTCGGATGAGTGACGGCGCATTGCGTTATCGGGCAAGCCAGATTGAAGAGTTCCTAAGCGAACGGGAGCGGGTCTCCAATTTGCGCCGGAAACGGCGTTAAACTGGAGACGGCCCGCTTATTCCCCCACACAGAAAATGAGGAATAAATGGGAAGTTCACACCAGAAGGGCTGGGTTCGGTTACGTGGGAAGAAGTGGTACGGATATTTCCGCAGAACGGAACTTGACTCGGCAACCGATGAACCCAAACCCGCGATCGCTCAGGTGATTCTTGGACTGAAGCCGGAAATGTCGAAGTTTCAGGCCAGGGAAAAGCTGGAGAGCGAGATCGCCAGATTGGGCGGACAGTCCACAGGGGACAGATCCATGATCGGTGGAGCCGTCACCTTCGGATGGTTCGTCCGCAACCGCTACCTGCCATTGAAGGAGGGGGATTGGAGAGAGGAGACTGCCAAGGTGAAAAAGCACCTCATCCTGACAGATCTGGTCGATGAATTCGGTGATGTTCGCCTTGAAAACATCGATAAGTTCGCCCTGCAAACCCACCTCAACAAACTGGCGAAAACCCGCTCAAAGGACAGAGTGCTGCAGATTCGGACCTATATGCGGGCGATCTTTGGCGAGGCGGCCGATCAGGATTTCCTCGCGAAAGACCCCGCGCGTTCGGTGAAGATTCCATCGCACCTTCGGGAGACCGACAAGACCACCCTGACGTGGGATCAGTTGAGGGCTGCCTTGTCGGAGCTTGGCCTCCGGGATCGGATTCTGCTCGAACTCGATATGTCCAATGCTCTGCGTCCAGGTGAGTTGTTCGGCCTGCGGTGGAAGTGCTTCAATCCGGCAGTTCCGTCGATCACCATCATGGAAACCACCTACAAAGGAAAGATTCGCCCCTGGGGAAAGACACGCGGAAGCCTCACGACGACTCCGATCGCCACGGAACTGGCGGCGGAGTTGGTCGAGTGGAAGAAGCTAAACAAGGATCCATCTCCACAGGCGTTCATCTTTCCCAACAGAATCGGCGGATTTCTCGATTCAAGCAACTTTCGCAACCGGGTGCTGCACAAACTGGCCGAAGAACTGGAACTGCCGAAGCTGACGTTCCAGGTCATCCGGCGCTCCATCGCTACACTGGCCCAGAGAAAGGGCACGGTCAAGGATGTGCAGGGCATCCTGCGGCACTCGCGGACGGCTACAACCACGGATGTCTATATGCAGGAACTTCCCGAAGGGGTCCGGGCGACGGTCAACTCAATCCACAAGGAGCTGAAAACCGGTACGGGTGGAGGCGGGGCGGTGGCAACCTCCCGGTCAACACAGAGCACCGCAAAGCCAGCGCCCGCGGGGCCGGAGTCGGAGACTCGGGTCGTCGAGATGCCTCAAACCAGAAACGAATTGAAATCGGGAAAGCCGAAAGGCGCTTCAGAAAGGAGAAATGGGACGAATTCAGAGCCTTCGTCGACGAAGGTTTTGAGATTTGCTGCCAATTTGCTGCCAAACGCCAAGGGAGGGAAGCCGCTAAATGCTTGATAAATATGGTAGGCACGACTGGATTCGAACCAGCGACCTCTTCCGTGTCAAGGAAGCGCTCTAACCAACTGAGCTACGCGCCTGTAATGCAACTTAGCTAGTCTATCAGGATCGGCTGCGCGAGAAAAGGATGGGCTGCCCCATCATTCATGCTGTACCATCGTTCACTGACGGAGAAACCCCTTGCGGCTGGGCCGCTCTTCCGTTTCAAGGGCCAGATTGCCTCGTTGAATCCGCCATGAAAGATCTTGCCAGCGAACAACTGAACCGCTACCGTACGACCCCCAACCTGCTCACGCTGTTGCGCATCTGTCTGGCGCCATTTCTTGTCTCTGCCATCCTGGAACATCGGTATGCGCTGAGCCTGGGTTTGTTTTTGTGCGCGGGGATCACCGATGCGCTCGACGGCCTGCTCGCCCGGCTTCTCAAGCAGCGCACCATGCTGGGCCAGTATCTTGACCCGGTCGCCGACAAGTTGCTCCTCAGCACGCTTTTTATCGTGCTCATGTATGAAGGCCTGATTCCGATGCGGGTGACGGTGCTGGTCTTCGGCAGGGATGTGGGAATTCTGGTGGTGGCGGCCCTGCTCTATGCTGCCACGGGCCGACGGGAGTTCAGCCCAAGCATCTTCGGCAAAGCAAATACACTGGCCCAGATCCTCGCAGTCGCGGCCGTGCTGTTGCATCAGCTCACGCCGGGCTACTGGATCGTCATCTTCCGCCTCGTCGCGCTGGACGCCACGATTGGCTTGACGGTCGCCTCAGGCCTGCATTACGCCTGGGTCGCGGCCAGACGCGTGGGAGCTCAAGCCTCCGCCAGCCACAACGGCAAGTAGGGCGAACTGACCTGTATTTCTTCTCGGCATGTGCGGGGGCGATTTTCCAACTCAGTCTGAGAGCCGGACGCCGCCGCAGGGGCCTTAGGAGTCTTCCAGACTGCCTTCTGTTTCGACGGTTTCCTCGATCTCCATATCGCGGAACTCTTCGGAGTCAAAGACCTCGCCACAATCCAGGCACTCGACAAACTCGGTGTCTTCGTGCCGGGAAACGATACGTACCTTAGGGTGCTTGCAGACGGTTGCCATCGCTCTTGGTATGGGTGGAATGAACTACTCTACCCGCCAGATTGTATCGGCATTTTCGCCAAATTCAAACCGTTTTTTAGTGAATCTCTACTTGTTAGGCTATTTTTTGCCGCGGCAGGAGGAATTCTCGATCTGGACTTGAAATCCCGACAGAAACAGTCGTATACTAAATACGGACCGAAGAGGTCGGATATTCAATGCTCAAACTGACCAAAAAAGCCGATTACGGACTGATGGCGCTCAAGTACCTGGCCGAGCACCCTGAGAAGCCCGCGCTCAGCGCCAAGGATGTGGCCGATGCCTACGGGATTCCGGCGCAACTGCTGGCCAAGATCCTGCAGCAGTTGACCAAGTCCGGCTTGCTGCGCTCCCACGCCGGCATGAACGGCGGCTATGCACTGGCCAAGGATGCACGCTCGATCTCTGCCTACGAGGTGATTCTGGCCATCGACGGGCCGTTTTTCATCACCTCCTGCACCAAGGGCAAGACCGGCTGCGAACTGGGATTGAGCTGCACCATAAAAGAGCCGCTGGCACGCGTGAACGATACGATTGCCGGCGTGCTGAAGAGCATCAGCATTCAGGATCTGGCGGAGCACGAACAGCCAGCGGCGAAGGCGCTCAATGCGCAAGCGCTCGTTGAGTTGACGCTGTAAAGAGAGTTTTTCCCCCTCCGCGATGAACGGAGCCGAGCAAAGAAGAGGATGGAGACGAGCATGAGCACATTTGCCAGCAACGTCGAAGTACCGGCCGGCGTATCACTCCCGATTTATATGGATAACCACGCCACCACCCCGCTCGATCCGCGGGTTCTTGAGGCGATGATGCCTTACTTCACCAGCAAATTCGGCAACGCGGCCAGCCGCAACCACTCCTTTGGCTGGGAGGCCGAGCAGGCCGTCGAAGCGGCGCGCGAACAGATTGCGCGGCTGATCGGCGCCACCGCAAAAGAGATCATCTTCACCTCCGGCGCAACCGAGAGTAACAACCTCGCCATCAAGGGCATCGCCGAGATGTATCGCGAGCGCGGCAACCATATCATCACCCAGGTCACCGAGCACAAAGCAGTGCTCGACACCTGTAAGCGCCTTGAGAAGCATGGCTATCGCGTGACCTATCTGCCGGTGAAGGCTGACGGGATCATCGATCTCGAAGACCTCAAGCGAGCAATGGACGACAAAACAATTCTTGTCTCAATCATGGCGGCCAATAACGAGATTGGCGTCCTGCAACCCATCGCCGAGATCGGCAAGCTCTGTCATGAAAAAGGTATTCTCTTCCACACCGACGCCGTGCAGGCTGTAGGCAAGGTTCCGGTCGACGCGATCGCCGACAACATCGACGTGCTCTCGCTCTCTGGACACAAGATCTACGGCCCCAAGGGCGTGGGCGCGCTTTACGTTCGCCGGCGCAATCCGCGCGTGCAGATCGCTGCGCAGATCGACGGCGGCGGCCACGAGCGTGGCATGAGGTCCGGCACCTTGAACGTGCCCGGCATCGTCGGCCTCGGCAAGGCCTGCGAGATCGCACAAGAAGAGATGCAGAGCGAGGCGGCATATCTGAGCGGACTGCGCGACGGCCTGAAGGCCAAGCTCGAAGCCGAACTCGACTATATTCACATCAACGGATCGATGGAACATCGTCTACCCGGCAACCTGAACGTGAGCTTTGTCTACGTCGAAGGCGAGTCGCTGCTGATGGGCATCAATGATGTTGCGGTCTCCAGCGGTTCGGCTTGTACTTCTGCGACGCTTGAACCGTCTTATGTATTGAAAGCCTTGGGACTCGGTGACGATGTAGCCCACAGCTCGATTCGATTTGGGCTGGGCCGCTTCAACACCCAGGCCGAGGTGGACTACGTAGCTGCCAAGGTGATCGATGTAGTGAAGCATCTGCGCAAGCTTTCACCGCTCTACGAGATGGTGCAGGATGGCATCGATCTCACCAAGATTCAATGGGCGGCGCATTAGAAGCGAGTTCTCAGGTATCAGCTCTCAGTTGTCAGTGACTGAGGAACTGCAATATGCAACTGAGAACTGACAACTAAGAACTGAGAACTGTTTTTCCGCGGCTTCCCCCGCAGAGGAGTAAACAAATGGCATACAGCGACAAGGTAATTGACCACTACAACAACCCCCGCAACGTGGGCCAGTTGGACAAGGCATCGACCGAGGTAGGCACGGGTCTGGTAGGCGCGCCGGAATGCGGCGACGTGATGCGCCTGCAGATTCGCGTCAACCCCGAAACCCAGGTGATCGAAGAGGCCAAGTTCAAGACCTTCGGCTGCGGCTCGGCGATTGCAAGTTCGTCGCTGGCTACCGAGTGGATCAAAGGCCGCACCGTGGACGATGCGCTCGCGATCAAGAACACCGACATCGTGAAAGAACTGTCGCTTCCGCCAGTGAAGATTCACTGTTCGGTATTGGCGGAGGATGCGATTCGCGCGGCTATCGGCGACTGGAAGAAAAAGAACGGCGCTACGGAAACGGCCGAGGCCGCGGCTACCGCAGTAGCGCAGTAAGAGGGCAATTATGTCGAACATGGTGACAATCGGAGCAACACCACTGCAGGAATCGTCTGCACCGCCACCCCAGCCGGTCGCGCCGGTCTCTGGCCTGCAAGTGACCGAGAAAGCCGTCAAGCGCATCCGCATCGCGATGGCCAAGGAAGGCATCTCGCCGGAAGAAGGCGGACTGCGCCTGGGCGTCATGGGTGGCGGCTGCTCAGGGCTTTCCTACTCCATCAAATTCGATACGCAGCCGCGCGACCGCGACCGCATCTTTGAGTTTGACGGCGTCCGCGTCTTCGTCGACCCGAAGTCCTTCTTGTATTTGCACGGCATGACGCTCGATTACGAAGAGACATTGATGCGGCAGGGATTCAACTTCATCAACCCGAACTCCACGCGCTCCTGCGGCTGCGGTTCGTCCTTCTCTTAGCAGGTTTTAGATTCGTGAAAGTGCAATCATGTTCAAGATGCTCGATTCCGCTGTTCCAGTTGCCTGTTGGTCCTGTTCAATCGGCCATAACGACTCGACGCTGTTCTGCCCGCATTGCAGCAAGATTCAACCTCCGCCAGGCGGAGATTATTTTTCAGTATTCGGCCTTGATCCGAAGCTGAATCTCGATCTCACCGAGTTGGAGCACGAGTTCCATCGCCTCAGCCGCAAGCTGCATCCCGACCGTTTCGCCCGTGCGCTCGAGAACGAAAAAGAGTGGAGCCTGGCCGATACGGCGTTGCTCAACGATGCCTATCGCACGCTCAAAGATCCGCTTCGCCGTACCGAATACCTGTTGAAGCTGGTGGGCGCTCAGACGAGTGCCGGCGACGAGACAAAAGAAGAGAAGAGCGTGCGAACGCCGGCCGATCTGCTCGAAGAGGTCTTCGAGCTGAACATGCAGCTCGAAGAGATGCGCGCCTCGCGCAAGACAGGCGAAGAAGACCCCGCACTCCAGGCCAGTCTTGCCCAGGCGAAAGTCAAGTTCGAAGGCCTGCTCGCCGCGGTCGACGAAGATCTGCGCGATGAGTGGCAGGTGTGGGATGAAGGCGGCGCGGCCGCGCGCGGCGCTTCACAAAAGAAAATGGTGGCCCTGCTTGATCGGCGTCGCTACCTCAGCAATCTGGTTCGCGACGTAAACGAAGTTTTAGGAGCCTGAGAAAGCATGGCGGAATTGAACTTGATTGGCCGCGTAGTAGGGATCGATCTGGGAACCACAAACTCTCTGGTTGCAACCATGGTGGGCGAGATGCCGTTTGTCATTCCCGGCGTCGACGGCTCAAATCTGGTGCCGTCGGTTGTAGCACTCGACCCCATGCCGACCCAGGGAGGACGCCCCACCGTGACCGTGGGCAACAGCGCGCGCAAGGCGCTAATCCAGACGCCCGAGCGGGTAATCTACTCAGTCAAGCGGCTGATGGGCCGCAGCATTGAAGAGATCAACGACGAGCTGAAGCTCTTTCCCTTCCATCTTGCCGGAGATGTCGAAGCCGGTGAAATTCCGCGCATCCAGTTAGGTGAACTTCGCTTCACGCCGCCCGAGATCTCGGCCTACGTTCTGCGCCAGCTCAAGCGCAACGCCGAGCGTTTCTTCGGCGCGCCCGTCACGCAAGCCGTCATCACCGTGCCCGCCTACTTCAACGACGCGCAGCGCCAGGCAACGAAAGATGCAGGCCGCATGGCAGGCCTTGAAGTACTTCGCCTGGTCAACGAGCCCACCGCCGCAGCGCTAGCCTATGGACTAGACCGCGCCAAAGCCGGAACGATTGCCGTCTATGATCTCGGCGGCGGAACTTTTGATATTTCGATTCTCAAGTTGCGCGACGGCATCTTCGAGGTGCAGTCCACCAACGGCGACACGCATCTTGGCGGCGATGACATCGACAATCTTCTGTTGGCTATCGCGCTCGATGAGATTCACGCCGAGCATGGCGTAGATCTGCGCCTTCATCCCGGCGCGGTGCAGGCCGTGCGCAAAGCCGCGATTGAAGCCAAGATTCTGCTCTCCACAGAAAAGGAAGCGCGCTTCGACATCGAGCTTCCCAATGGCGACCGCTACCAGCGAGAGATTCCTCTCGACGTCTTCGAACTGCTGATCGAGCCGGTCCTCGCGCGCACTGCTGGTCCTTGTAAACAGGCACTCGCCGACGCTGGTCTTGCTCCAGAACAGATCGACGAAGTCGTGCTGGTTGGCGGCTCCACGCGCATTCCCGCAGTGCGCCAGCTTGTGGACGATCTCTTCCATCTCGCGGCGCGCGGCAAAAAACCGCATACGGAACTCAACCCCGACGAGGTTGTTGCACTTGGTGCAGCCGTGCAGGCTGGCATCCTCTCCGGCGCGTCCAAGTCCACCGATGAAATGCTGCTGCTCGATGTCACGCCGCTCTCGCTGGGCATCGAGGCTCTGGGCGGGACTGTAGCGCGCATCATTCAGCGCAACTCGACGATACCGGCCTCGGCCACCGAGCACTTCACAACCGGAGTTGACGGCCAGACCAACGTCGCCATTCACGTTCTTCAGGGCGAAAGGGAATTAGCCGCCGATTGCCGCTCGCTTGCCCGCTTCGACCTCAAAGGCATTCCGCCGATGAGCGCCGGGCTGCCGCGCATCGAGGTTAAATTTCTCATCGACGCCGACGGCATTCTGCACGTCACCGCGCGCGAGCAGCGCAGCGGAAAAGCCGCGGAGATTGAAGTGAAGCCGACTTATGGCTTAACCGACGAACAGGTCGAAGGCATGATTCTCGATTCCTTCGACAATGCTGAAGCCGACTTTGCCAAGCGCCTGCTCATCGAGGCCCGCAACGAAGCCGAGACGATTCTAGCCGCCGTCGAACGTGCGCCGCAGAGCCCCGCATGGGCGATGTTGCGCGGCGAAGAGCAGGCAGCGATCAATGCCGCGCGCGACCGGCTGGTCCAGGTCAAGCAGGGTGAAGACGCAACTCAAATCCGCGAGGCAACTCTCGCGCTCGATCAGGCTACGCGCCGCTTTGCAGAACTGATGATGGAAGCCGCAGTTTCGAGCGCCCTGCGCGGCAAGACCATGGAGTCTGCCGGCGAAGACCTGGCCGAAGCCGTGACAGCGCCCCACGCCATGGCCCCGGCGGAGTTCAAATAACGCGAAGTGAAAGTGAAAGAGGCGGATTCAATGAGCGAACCAACCGAAAAGACCATTCCCACCGATAAACTCGTGCGCATCACGTTTCAGCCCGAGGGCCGCACGGTGGAGTTCGAGTTCGGCACGCTGCCCTATGAGCATCACGGCAAGCCCATGTCGTTTCTCGATGTGGCAGAAAACTTCGGCGTCTTCCTCGACCACGCCTGCGGTGGCGTTTGCGCCTGCACCACCTGCCACCTCTGGATCAAAGACCAGTCCGGCATCAGCGAGGCAGACGACGATGAACTCGACCGGCTCGACATGGCCGCCGATCAGCAGTTGAACTCGCGCCTCGGCTGTCAGGCTGTCATCACACGCCCTGGCGACTACGTTGTCGAGATTCCCAAATGGAACCGCAACATCGTCTCTGAGGGCAAGCCGCTCACCCTGGCCGACGACAAGTAAATATTTGGGTGCCCCACATCTCGATTCTGAGATGTGGGATTGAAGGAATCAACCTGCAAGACAAGACATTGGAGTAATCCCCATGCCGCGCGAGATTCTATGGACCGACGCCGAGGAGATCGGCATTCAACTGCAAGAGAAGTACCCTGAACTCGACCCCTTGACGGTTCGCTTCACCGATCTGCACCGTTACGTCACGGAGTTGGAAGGCTACGCCGACGATCCCGCCAAGTCGAACGAGTCGCGCCTGGAGGCCATTCAGATGGCCTGGCAAGAAGAGTTCGAGGACGCACAAAAGTAGGTTCGGCCACTAGGTCTCTGGCTGTATCTTCCGGTACCAGCACCGTGCCCCATCCATTCGCTTTTTCCTGGCGAATGGGTGGGAAACCAGGAACCCCAAGGTGCGAAATCACGCGGTCAGAGACCTACTCCCTCTCGTCCCGATCTTCGAACTCACTCCACCCAAACGCACCCTCAAAGTGCTGGAACTCGCGCTTCTCTCCCGGCACAAGATACACACTCAGCACATCGAAACGCACCGGCGGCGCGCTCTCCTGCGGCAGTTGACGCACATAACGATGGGCCAGCCGCCGCAGCGTGTTGCGCTTGTGCGAGTCGACGGCAACCTCAGCCGGTGTGGCGTCGCGCGCCGTGCGTGTCTTTACCTCGACAAAAACCAGCAGCGGCCCCTGCCAAGCAATCAAATCCACATCGCCCGGCACATCGCCCGATGACCAGCGCCGCGCCACAACCGTGTACCCCTTGCGGCGCAGATAAAAGAAGGCAGCCGTCTCGCCCTCGATACCAGTGATCAGATGGATGGGCAGAGCATCGCCCCGACCACGCCTTCGCGCCAGCCACTCCACGCCGGCCAGCGCCCGCTCCTCGCAGCCGATCCGCACCTGCTCAAGCCATCCCATGGCAATCCATTTTCAACTGCCTGAGCAAAAGGCGCAAATGCCGGTCTACGGAGCGCATTACCGTACCAGTTTTTTGCGGCGGATTCTCTCGAAATGGGAGAGCCGAGTTCCCAATCGGGAACCTGCAATTTCCAGTAGTGTTTTGCTATCACCAGCGCACGCAAACACCGATGAAAGGAGTAAGACTGAAGCTTTGCGGAAGAAAAGAGCCATCGATGTCTCAAGGCTTGTTCACAGGCATGTTTTCGCAACGCGCTGCAAAGACTCCGCCGCCGATGAGTTTGCGGCCGCCAGCGGAGAGCCGGATTGAAGGGGAGTTTGATCGCAGCTTCGAATACGCGCTCGACGCGCTGCCGGTCAACGCGATGTTCTGCGACCGCGAGCTGATTCTGCGCTTCCTCAACCGGGCCTCGCGCAAGACTCTCGAGAGCCTGCAGCAGTATCTGCCGGTGCCGGTAGATCAGATTGTGGGCAAGTCGATCCACATCTTTCACAAATCACCGCCAAATGTCGACAGGATATTGGGCGTCAGGCAAGGCATCCATCATCTTCCGCACAAGGCGACAATTCCGCTTGGACCAATGAAGCTCGATTTGAATGTCGAGCCGATGATCGGAAAGAAGGGGGAGTTTGTCGGCGCGGTTGTCGTCTGGGGCATCAGCACCCAGGCGGCCATTGAAGCAGTGCAGGCTGCTCAGCAGGCGCAGCGCAGTGACATCGAGCACCTCAACGGCAATCTGCAGATGGTGGCCACAGCCACGCATGAGATCGAGTCCAGCATCGCAGAGATTGCCAGGAACGCGGCAAACGTGGCGAAAGCATCGGAGAAATCGCGCGCTGCCAGTGCCGAGAGTAAGGCGGCCATCGAGAGCCTGCGCGCATCGAGCAGCGGCGTGGCCAAGGTGGCCGAACTGATTGCCTCCATCGCCACGCAAACCAGCGTGCTGGCGCTGAACGCGAACATCGAGGCCGCAAGGGCGGGTGTGCATGGCAAGGGTTTTGCCGTGGTGGCAGGCGAAGTTAGACGGCTGGCCGAGCAGACAGCCACGGCGACGGCCGAGATCCAGTCCAAGGTCACCGCCATCGGTGTCGATGTGACCACCGCCATGGGAGCGATCGCGCTGATCTCCAGCCAGACCGAAGAGCTCTCCGGACTCTCGCATCAGATGGCCGCGGCGGCCGAGGAGCAGCATCTGGCTACGCAAGAGATGGCGCAGAATCTCGAACGGGCCGCGCATCGGACCTCGGAGATTGCGAACATGAAAGTGGACGAGGTCGTACAGTAGCGAATCATTGCGTCTGCAACAGTCCATTGCGCAAATAGGGCTGGCAGCAGAGCGTAGATCACTCGAAACCTTCGGTACCCTACCCTCTCCGCGCCTCAAGTTCTTGCGGCTATTGATCCGGCAGCTAAAAACTGTGTGGGTGCCCCATCCATTCCCGCGTGTTTTGCGGGAATGGGTGGGAAAGGATGTTACTTTTCTCTTGCCGGATCAATAGGGTGGGATAGATGTTCACTGCCTCAAGCCAGTCCGGCTTCCTTCTCCGCCACCGTCAACGCTTCTTCAAGAATATCCAGTGCGACCGTAGCTTCTTCTTCGCTCACGATCAGCGGCGGGCAGAGCCGCACGGTGGTTTCTCCGCAGCCCAGAATCATCAATCCGCGCTCAAAGGCCAGCGTCTCCACGCGATTCCGCAGCGCTGCAACCGGCTCGCGAGTGGCCTTGTCCTTCACCAACTCAACGCCGATCATCAGCCCGCGCCCGCGCACGTCGCCCACCGTCGGATGGCTCTGCTTCCAGCCATTCAGCCGCTCCATCATCTTCGCGCCGACTTTGGCCGCATTCGGCATCGCCTCGCGCTCGATGACATCCAGCGTAGCCAACGAAGCGGCGATCGAAATCGGGTTGCCGCCAAAGGTCGAAGCATGCGAGCCCGGCACCCAATCCATAATCTCTGCGCGGCTGATGCATGCGCTCAGCGGCATTCCGCTGGCGATGCCCTTGGCCATGCAGACGATGTCCGGCTCCACGCCCGAGTGCTGAATCGCCCACCACTTGCCCGTACGCCCCGCGCCCGATTGCACTTCGTCCGCCACCAGCAAAATGCCGTGCCGGTTACAGATCGCCCTCAGCTCGCGCAAAAAGTTGGTCGGCGCAACCACGTATCCGCCCTCGCCCTGGATCGGCTCGACAAAAATCGCAGCCACCTCCTCCGGCGCGAGGATCGTCTTGAAGAGCTTCTCCTCGATATACCGCGCGCAGCCCATGCTGAAGGCTTCTTCCTCCTGTGCGCCGCCCGAGCAGCCCCTGTAGGCATACGGATAGCGGATGTGCGTCACGCCCGGAACCAGCGGCGAGAATCGGCGCTTCTGCTGCGGCTTCGATGCCGTCAGCGAGAGCGCGCCCATCGTGCGCCCGTGAAAGGCACCTAAAAACGCAATCACATTCTGCCTGCCTGTGTGATAGCGCGCCAGCTTCAGTGCGCACTCCACCGCCTCAGCCCCAGAGTTGCCATAGAAGACCTTGTGCGGCCCCGGCATCGGTGCGATGGACGAAAGCTTCTCCGCCAGGTCGGTCAGATGCTCGTCATAAAAATCCGTGCCCGAGATGTGAATCAGCTCCGCCGCCTGCTTCTGGATTGCGGCGACGACTTCAGGGTGGCAGTGGCCGGTCGAAGCCACGGCAATCCCCGCCGAAAAGTCGAGAAACTCGTTGCCGTCCACGTCTTCCACGCGAATGCCGCGCCCGCGCTTGGCCACCAGCGGATAAGAGCGCGTGTAGCTCGGCGAAATCAGCCGGTCATCGGCCTTCACGGCGGCTTGTGCCTTGGGTCCCGGCAGCGGCGAGATCAGCTTCGGTCCAAATTTCTCATGCATCTCTTGCTTGGTCATCTTCGAGTCTCCTTTAGGATTTCGGCTGTGCGGCCGGTGGTGCATCCGTTCGATGCACGGCCGCGGACCCCAGGACGGAAGGGATCATTCAGGATTGCTTGCCCGCATGGGCGGAAGATGTACAGGGAAGATCTCAGCTAGAGCCGCAATTAGTCGCCGGCGAAGAGGCTGGGCCGTGTGCGCGTGGGCAGCACGCGCAGATGACGCCGCGGGCAGATCATTCGTTCGCGCGACTGCGACCAGCGCCTGTTGGCCGGCGCAAGCAGTCGATTTGCGATGCACGAATGCATAAACACCCCGCTGGCACGAGGATAGTACATTTTTACTTGTGATGTACAGCGGGGTCTCGCCGAGTTTGGAGTGATTTCCGGATGGGCGACGACCCAGGTGAGACCCGGTAAAGACGACGGAGTGATCGCACGGTTAGCTGATCAGCTTCAGCTCTTTTGCTTCACCCAACAGTTCCGGATGACGTCGTAGAGTGGGTGAGATCAAATAGCGATCAAGATCGCAGAGAATTTCTCCGACGGCTCTCGCAACCTTTTGAAATTCATCTGGTGGCTCTGATTCTCTGGCTCCGTCGATTATCCCCATGAGTTCCTTGTCGCATGTCCTGATCGCCGACAAGAGCATTCGAGCTTGTTCGACGCTGGAAAACAAGTTCCTTGGCGACTCCGAGCTTCGCGTAATTTTTGTCGGCGTATCGGCATCTCCGTCAGGCAAGACGAGGATTTCAACCCTGTCTCCTACAGCAAGTGCACCCCCGTCCCAATCGGAGCTGACTGAGTTTGGCTCCTCTGACTCATCGATTGCTTGAAGCCAGACGCGTCCGCCTGTTTCCTCTCTCTCAGGCTCCTTCGTCAGGTTGAGATGCGCGCTAAGAAGTCCATTTGATCTAAGTGAAGCCCGGATTGGTTCTTTGTCGTTGATCGTGAGAGAGAGACGCATAATCCGAATCTTACAATACCGAATCTCTGAAGAGTGGTCTTGGCAAATCCGCGAAACTGGGTTCCGGTCGTATCCCCGGCTAACCGAAAGCCACCAAACCTCACTTCGTTGCCGCCACTCAACCGCAATCACCCCGCAAGAATCGAGAAGCCTTCACCCGCCCCTCCAGCTAAGATGAAATCAGCGCATGGCGAATTCCCCAATCCAAATAGCTAACTCGAAAAAGAAAGCAGTCTCCGCAGCCTCCATCGCGTTCGCCTTCGGCTGTGTCTACTTTTTCTGGGGCTCGACCTACACAGCCATTCGCATTGGCACGGCTCAGATGCCTGCCAATCTGCTGGCCGGAACACGCTTCATGATTGCGGGCGCAATTCTTCTCGGCTGGTGCCGCTGGCGCGGTCTTCGTCTGCTTTGGCCGCTCCGCACAATGTTGATGCTCGGCCTGATCGGTTTCTTCCTGCTCTGCGTAAGCAACGTCTGCCTGGTCTACGCCGAGAAGACCGTGCCCAGCGGCCTGGCCTCGCTGGTGCTGGCGGTGATTCCCATCTTTGCCGCATTGGCCGAGATGCTGCTCCCCGGTGGCGAACCGCTGCCCATACGCGGCTGGCTGGGCATGGCTCTGGGCTTTACCGGACTCGCCGTACTGCTCTGGCCTTCGTTGCGCACCGGGCTGGCCGGGAATCCTACCCGCATCGCAGCCGTCTGCGTGCTGCTCACAGGCGCTCTGGCCTGGGTCACCGGCAGCCTCGTCTCGCGCCACGCGCACCTCGCGGTCAACAGCGCCGTCGCCGCCGCCTGGCAGATGCTGATCGCCGGAGCCTTCTCGACCGCGCTTGGCACTGCGCTCGGCCAATGGCCCGGCTTCCACGTCAACGCGGCTTCGATTGGTTCGCAGGCCTGGCTCATCACCGGAGGCTCGCTGATCGGCTACTCCGCTTTTATTTATCTTCTGGAACACGTGCCCGTGGCCAAGGTCTCGTCCTATGCCTATGTGAACCCGGTCGTCGCCGTGCTGCTGGGCATCTTTCTGCTTCACGAACGCCCGCAGGCGGCTGAGTTTGCCGGCATGGTCGTCATCATCGTCGCCGTCTTCCTGGTGAACACGGCGCAGGTCAAGGCAAAACACGAATCCGATCCAGCCGACGTCCTGGAACCGCCGCTCGCCGAGTAGCCCCAACTGTTACGATTTCAACCACAGGAGGAGATTTCGCAATGGTCAAGCTTCTGGTTCAATGGCTCTTGAGTGCGGTGGCTCTTCTGGTCGTCTCCAACCTCGTGCGCGGATTCGAGGTCCAGGGACTGGGCCCCGCGCTGATTGCCGCGCTCGTCATCGGCCTGCTCAACGCAACGGTCGGCTTCCTTCTCAAGGTGATCACCTTCCCCATCAGCATTCTCACCCTCGGCCTCTTTCTGCTGGTCATCAATGGGATGATGATCATGGTCGCGTCGAGTCTGGTGCGCGGCTTCCACGTGCGCGGCTTCGGTCCGGCCTTCTGGGGCGCCGTCGTCCTCGCCCTCCTGGGAATGCTCATCCGCGCCATCACCAAAAACGCGTAAGCAGGCGAATTCTGAGCAACTTCCGCCGACGCTACAAGCAGAAACGGCTACCGACAAAGCCGTATCCAAGCAGCAGACGAATCTGCGCCGGTTTGCCGAAGATTTCCTTCCGTTGGCGCACAATCAATGGATGAACAATGACCAGAGGCGCGGACTTTACTGTCCACTGGCAGGGGTACCCCCACCCCCCTATCTATATTTTCAAATCCCTGCAGATAATTAATTGATAAACAGTCTTTACTGATTTCCCATCCTTTTCGCGGAAGAAATGTCTACTTTGCCGCTGCGCTCTTGACCGCTTTGAGCGGCATCTTCAGCGCTGGCTTGTCGGCTGGTTTGGCTTCGAGCGGCGCGGCCGGCACAGGATGAACCACCATTGGTCCGTTCAGCGTCTGCGGCGTACGCATGGCTCCCGCGCTTGAGAAACCACCCTGCGTCGAGAGGTGGAGCGGAACCGTGATGGCCCTCGTCGGCTGGATCGACTGCACACGCGAGTAAACTCCCCAGCTTCCGCCGATGACCACGGCCACAATTGCCGCCGCCGCCGCCGAACGCACCCATGCCGAGTCCAGCCGCAACGCCACCGGCCACGCAAGAACCCTCGCCCGGCCCGAAGCCGGCGTCGTCCGCAGCGTGGCCAGCACCCGGTCTTCAAGCCCCTCGGGCGGCGCAAGCCGGGCAATCTGTCGCAGCGTCTCTTCAAACTCCCCGGAACCGGAGGCCCCGGCAATCGAATTTTGTTCAGAAGAACTCATAACAAACTCCTTGCCTCACGAATCAACGAGGCAATTGACCACTGTTCACTGTTCGCTGACCGCTCGCGTCTCTTCATCGCAGGCTCCTCCTGTGCTCCAGCAGCCCAGCCATCAGGTTGCGCGCTCTGAAAAGCCTCGACCGCACGCTGGATTCGGTAATGCCCAGCACCGCGGCCGTCTCCACGCTGGTCAGTTCATCAAAGGCCGAGAGCATCAGCACCTCGCGCTCCTTTGTGGGCAGCTTCTCCACACAGGCCAGTACATGGGCATGATGCTGGGCGGCGGCGGCGCGCTCCTCGGCGCTGAGCCCGTCTGCGGGCAGCACGCGAGCCATCTCGGCCACGTCGTCGGTCTCCGGACGAGTCTTCATGCGGCGCTTGCGGTCCAGCACCACGTTCCACACAATCCGGATGAGCCAAACCCGATGGTCTCGTACCTCGTCCAGCGTGTCCCGATGCCGCAGCACGCGCAGAAATGCCTCCTGCACAGCGTCCTCGGCGTCCGCGGCGTTGCGCATCACCGAGTAGGCCACCCGGTAGAGTGTCCCTGAGTACTGGCTCACCAGCCCCGCCAGCGCTGCCTCTTCCTCGTGCTGCCGAGCCTCGTCGCGCACAGTCTTGTCTTCGATCTCCATCCAACCTGAGAATACTGCCTGGGCGGCGCTCATAGTCCACCAGACGCAGCCGGACCAGAAAATGCTCGGATGCGAGCCTCTTCTCCAGCCGCGTCGGCCCAAAAAGAAAGACTCGCGAAGCCCGAGGCCCCGCGAGTCCCTTGTCTTCGATACCGCTGGACTTATTCCTTGGCGCCGAGCTTCTGCGCGGCGATTCCACCGGCTGCGCCGTCTTTGTCGTCGGCCTTCACCTTGACCCAGAGCGCCTTGGCTTGCTCCTGCTTGCCGGTCGCGGCGTAGAGGTCCGCCAGGTCAAGCCGCGCCACGGTCGCAGGCACCGTCTCCGACGGCTTGTTGGCCAGAGCGGTGTAGATGTCGATCGCCTGAGCGTCGCGGTCCGTCTGGTGATAGAGGCCGGCCAGAGCCAGCTTCGCCAGATTCGAGAGGTTCCGGTCCCAACTGCCGGCGGCGGCCTTCAACTCCGTCTCGGCTGGACCGTTCTGTCCAAGTTCCTCATAGGTGACGCCGGCAAAGTAGTGAGCCCTGGCGCCCTCTGAGAGCCATCCATATTGCTGTGCAATCGCCGTAAACTGCTGATTCGCAGCCTTTGAACGATCGCTGGCCGTGGCATAGGTTCCCTGGGTAACCGGGGCTGACGGCCCCACCAGCGGCGCATTGTAGGCGTCCATCGCGGTATTCAGGGCCACTTCGGCGGCCGCTGAACGCTGGTTCCAGACGACGAGCGAACCCACTGCAGCCACAACGACCACAACTCCAATAATCACCCAGCGCAGAACGCCGGAACGGTGGCCGCTCAGCCAACTCATGCTGTCCGCAGTGGCTTGGGCAAATTTGTCATTCTTCAGGGCGTGACGGGTTTTTGTATCCACGGGTTTCTTCTTGTCCTTCTTTTCTAGACTTGCAGGCAGCGCCGCACCGGTGGAAGCATCTCGACTGCAACCCGTTTAGTCTATCAGTGCGCCAACCGGAGCGTCCAACATGGCTTTTGGCCGCGTCGGTCGCTCCGGGATTTTTGGGACTACTGGTTGACGCCGCTTGCCAGGAAGCCTCCGTCGACGACCAGGGTCTCGCCGGTTACGAAAGAGGCGCCGTCGGAGGACAAAAAGATCGCGGCTCCCACCACTTCCTCGGTCTTGCCGAAGCGTCCCATCGGGGTGCGCATGAGCAGTTCCTGGCCGCGTGGCGTGCTGTCGAGCAGGTTGGCGTTCAGCGCGGTGCGGAAGACGCCGGGCGCGATGGCGTTCACCGTGACGCCCTTCTTGGACCATTCGACGGCCAGTGAGCGCGTCAGCGAAGCCACTCCGGCCTTGCTGGCCGCGTAGGCCGCCACCTCGCTCAGCGCCACAAAGCTATTCAACGACGCAATGTTGACGATGCGCCCGTAGCCGCGTTCCAGCATCTGCTTGCCGAAGACCTGGCAGGCGCGCAACGTGCCGGTCAGGTTGGTATTCAAGATGTCCGTCCACTCTTCCTCCGGCACCGTCAGCGTGGGTGTGCGCTTGATCTTTCCAGCGCAATTGATCAGAATGTCGACCTTGCCGAACTGCTTCATCACGCCGTCAAGCAGTGCCTCCAGCGAAGCCCGGTCGCAGACATCCGAGGTGAGCCGCAGCGTCTTCCTGCCTCGCGCCTCGATCTCAACGGCGGCTTCGTCCACCTGTTGCTGGCGGCGCGCCGTGGCCACCACATCCGCACCGGCATCAGCGAGCCCGAGGCTCAAAGCGCGCCCGATGCCCGACGTTCCACCCGTAACTACTGCAACCTTGCCTTCAAGACTTAATAACTGCGTCATTCTAACTTTCTCCATTCCTGCCGCAATTCGAAATTAAAACCATGTTACTTAGAAGCTGTTTCATAACCGACTGCTGAATATTTTCAAGATGTCCCTCAGGGGATGAAGCCCCCTATCCTTTTGCTTCTTTTGCGGCACGGCTGAAGCCGTGCCCTTTCAAAACCGGGTTATGAAACAACCTCTAGTTACCGCTGGATGCGCGCCGATCCACCTCTTGCGAAGGCGCGTACCTGATCGAGAGTCGCCATGGTCGTGTCGCCGGGGAAGGTGGTCAGCAAACCGCCGTGCGCCCATCCCAGCTTGATCGCCTCGTCGGGCGTCTCGCCGCTCAGCAGGCCATAGATGAAGCCGGCCGCAAAGCCGTCTCCGCCGCCCACGCGATCGATCACATCCAGCTCAGCCGTAGGCGCTGTGTAGGTCTTGCCGTTCACCCAGGCAACCGCGCTCCAGCTATGGTGATTGGTGGAGTGCACTTCGCGCAGCGTTGTGGCCACAATTTTTACCTTGGGATGCTTCTTGGTCACCTGATCGATCATGCCGAAAAAGACGCTGGGATCGAGTTTGGACTTGGCGGCAACCTCCGGTCCGGGAATGCCCAGGCCCTTCTGCAAATCCTCTTCGTTGCCCACCAGCACATCCACATTCTCGACGATCGTGGCGATGGTTTCGACGGCCTTCTCGGCGCCGCCGTGGATATTCCACAGCTTCTCGCGGAAGTTCAGATCGAAGGAGGTGACTGCGCCGGCTGCTTTGGCTTCCTTCATCATCTCTGCGGCCAGCGGAGCCGTCGTTGGCGAAAGCGCTGCAAAGATTCCGCCGCAATGCACCCACTTGACGCCGTCGGCAAAGATCGCCTTCCAGTCGAAGTCGCCCGGCTTCAGTTGCGCCGCCGCTTCGTTGCACCGGTTGTAGAAGACCACAGGAGCGCGCAGTCCGTGGCCCTGATCGCTGTACACGGTTGCCATGTTGGGACCGTTCACGCCGTTGTGCTTGAAGTGCTTGTAATAGGACTTGACGCCCATGGCGCGAACCCGCTCATTGATCAAATCGCCGATCGGATAATCCGACATCGCGCTGGCGATTGCCGTCTTCAGGCCAAAGCAATCGGAGAGGTTGGCGGCCACATTAAACTCGCCGCCGCTGACGTGAATCTTGCATTCGGTCGCCTTGCGAAAGGGAATAATTCCCGGATCAAGCCGGTGCACCAATGCTCCCAACGATAGAAAATCCAATGCGGCATCTTTGCGAATATTCAATCCACTGCTCATCGAAACTCCACTCCTTGTTTTTTATGATCTTCAACCCAAAAACAATACTTCGAAAAATCAGAATCTGTTGCGGTGAGCCCACAATCCCAATCCAGGATTCGAGATGAAAAAGATCGATTCGCCATCGACCTGATTGGGACCGTCATGGAGCTTCTTGGGATCGAAGCGCGCCAGCATCGCGTTGAGATCGCCATAGCTGAATCCGGCGCCTTCGACCTCTTCCTTTGTGAGGTGGCCGGGGCACCAGGTGATCTTGAATCGCCCCTCCGACGAGCCATGAATCAAGTGAGCCGCGGCGCTCAGATCGTTGGCAAGCTCTGCATCGGCGGCCACCGCCTTGAGCGTTGCCGGGGTTCCGTTGTAACCGTACTTGCGGATGAGCTTGTCGATTGTTTTGTCTTCGCCAAACTCCTTTACGCCCGGCCCCAGAATGATAAGTTCCGCGCCATCGGCCAGCGCCATGCGCGTGCGATAGATGGCCTTGTTCCCCAGCCATGTGCTGTGAAACTCCTGAGGATCGAGATAGACGACGGCCTTCTGAATCGGCTCGTCGAGCATCGTGAAGTTAACCTTCAGGCTGAGCTCAGCCGCCCGGTTGAAGCACTCCGCGTCGTCGCCGATAAACAGGCCGCGCACCGCAAGCCCGCCTCCCGCGCGGCTGCCAACCACGGTCAGCACATAGACGACAGGCAGATGCTGCAAAAAATGATCGGAGGCATAGTTGAGTACGTTGCGCACTGGGTTTTGCGCCCGGCCCATGATCCGTTCCATGCCGTAGACAGCGCCCAGGTAGTGGCTGCGGTTGATGCCCTCGCGGCCGCCCGTGCCCACCAGAATATTCTTGGTGTAGTTCGCCATGCCGATTACTTCGTGGGGAACAACCTGACCGATGGACAGTATCAGGTCAAATCCGCCCCGCGAGATCAGCTTGTTCACCTGCGCCGGCCAGGCATAACTCAGCTTGCCTTCCGACTGTTCGCGAATATACTCCGACGGCACCTCGCCGACCGTATCAATATCCGTTCTCCAGTTATGAACGCGAAATAACTCCTGCGGCACATCGCCGAACATGTTCTTGATTTGTTCAGGCCGCATCGCGCTGTGCGTGCCGAGCGCGGGAAGCACCGCTTTAAGCCTGTCGCCATAGTATTTCCATGCATAGCCGGTCAGCTCGCCTGCGTGCGAGTGGCCGCGGGTTTGATCGGGAGGCACCGCAAGCACATTGCTGCGAGGGCCGAGCTTGGCCAGACCCTCTACCAGCAGATCATTTAATTGCTGCGGCGTTAGTTCGGTATCGACGCTTCCGATGGAGCAGTAGAGGCTCATGCAGGCAACTCCACTTTTTTCAATCCAGGTGCGAGCAGGACCATGCAAAACCAGGAGAAGAGGTAAACGCTGGCGGCGATGATGAACAGGACCGCATAGCTGTTGGAGACCTGCAGGAGGTGGCCGGCCAGCTTGGCAAAGCCGAAGCCGGTGACAGCTCCGGCCATGGCGCCGATGCCTGTGACCGAGCCCACCGCGCTCCGCGGAAACATATCCGAGGCGGTGGTGAAGAGATTGCACGACCAGCCCTGATGCGCTGCAGCCGCCAGACTGAGCAGGGCGATTGCGATCCACTCCGAGCTAACGTAATTAATCAGAAAAACAGGAACGACCAGAGTGGCGCAGAAAAGCATCACCGTCATCCGCGCCCGCTCGGCGGAAAGACCCTTGCGGATCAAGTACGAGGGCAGCCAGCCTCCGCCGACACTGCCGACCGACGAAGCGCTGTAGACAATAATCAACGGCATTCCAAGGTGTTTGAGATCCAGATGATATTGTTTGCTGAAGAAATCCGGCAGCCAGTAAAGATAGAACCACCAGATGGGATCGGTTAGCCCCTTGGGAATGGAAAAGGCCCAGGTCTGGGGAATGCCCAGCAATTTGATCCAGGGCATGGATGCGTAAGGCTTTTCCGGCGGATCCTGGTTGATGTGAGCCAACTCGCCAGCGGCCAGGGTGCGATGCTCGGTGGGTTTTCGATATTTGAGGAACCACACCAGAATCCAGGTTGCACTGAAAACGCCGGTGACCAGGAAGGCGTAGTGCCAGCCAAAGGACGCTGTCACCAAGGGGACGATGAGCGCGGCAAGGATCACGCCGATATTTGCGCCGGAGTTGAAGATGCCTGTGGCCAGCGCGCGTTCCTTTTGCGGAAACCACTCGGCCACGGTCTTGTTGGCGGCGGGAAAGTTGCCGGATTCGCCGATGCCAAGACAGGCGCGCGCAATGCCGAGCTGAAACACAGAGTTGACCAGCGAATGGCCCATCGCCGCGATGCTCCACAGGCCCATGACGACCATGTAGCCGATGCGCGTGCCCACCTTGTCGACAAAGCGTCCAGCGGCGAGTAGGCCGATGGCATAGAACAATGTAAAGAAGGCCACGACTGTCCCGTAACTGTCCTCGGTCAGGCCGATGCCATGATTGGCGACAGTCTGCATCAAAGTGGGCTTGAGAAGCCCCAGAACAGTACGATCCATATAGTTGATCGTCGTAGCGGCGAAGAGCATCGCGCAGATCGTCCAACGTACCTTTCCAAGCCGCGCTTCGGCCTGGAACCCTTCTATCTGTACCCCTGGCGTCACCTTGCCGTTCATCGCTTCTCCTTACAGCCGATACGCCTTCTTTGCTAGTCCATAGGCAAGTTCATGCGCCACTTCAAAGGCCTCGTCTTCTTGCAGCCGATGCTCGGTCACAAGCTTCGCCAGGAACGCGCAGTCCACTCGCCGCGCCACGTCATGCCGCGCCGGAATCGACAAAAAGGCCCGTGTATCGTCGTTGAATCCCACCGTGTTGTAAAAGCCCGCCGTCTCGGTCGTCGACTCGCGGAAGCGCATCATCCCTTCGGGGCTGTCATGGAACCACCACGCGGGGCCCAGGCGCAGGCACGGATAATGCCCGGCCAGCGGCGCCAGTTCGCGGCTATAGGTCGACTCGTCCAGCGTGAAGAGAATGATCGTTAGCTTGCTCTCATTGCCGTAGCGATCGAGCAGCGGACGCAGCGCGTCCACATAATTGGTCGGCCGGGGAATGTCGGCGCCCACATCGCGGCCATACTTTTCATAGACCTTGCGGTTGTGGTTGCGCGTGCTGCCCGGATGAATCTGCATTACCAGCCCGTCTTCCATGCTCATGCCGGCCATCTCGGTCAGCATCTGCGCCTGGAAAAGAACCTGTTGCCGTGCGTCGGCCTTGCCCGCGAGAACCTTGCTGAACAACTCCGCAGCTTCGGCCGCAGGCAGATCGGCCGTCTGTGCGGTCAGATGCCCATGGTCGGTCGACGTGCAGCCAAGCGCCTTGAAACGCAA
>Ga0302322_100000295_pt1 | contig 37284 bp, 31 predicted proteins | sample Fen_T0_2_FD_203757 | JGI IMG/M metagenome (GOLD analysis project Ga0302322, IMG submission 203757) | Peat permafrost microbial communities from Stordalen Mire near Abisko, Sweden - Fen_T0_2 | ecosystem: Environmental > Terrestrial > Soil > Wetlands > Permafrost | place: Sweden: Abisko...
AACATTGACGAAGTTGGCGCTGGCGAATGGGTTTTAAAAGGAACGAATCGAATCCGCTTTGCTTGAAGCCTTGCAACTCCGCGAGGTGACTCGCGGTGGTGGTCATGATCAGCGCCGTAGAGCAAAAGGCCGAATCCCTCCGGATATCGCGCGCCAACTGACGGCAACCCGCGCCCGGCAAAACCCGATCAATAAGCGCTATATTAAAAGGCCGGCCCGCCGTCGCTCTAGTACGTATGAGCGCAATGGCTTCCGCGCCGCCGCTGGCCGCCTCAGCCGACATTCCTAGTTCAGCTAACTGGTTAAGTAAGACGCGGCGATTGGTCGCACTCGTATTAACTACAAGTACAGAGGCTTCCTGCTGAATTTTAGAGATACCAACAGTGGCTTGACCACCTTCAATTAATTTGGGCAACGATAACTCAAACCAAAATGTCGAACCTTTTCCTAGCTCACTCTCCAACCCAAGCCGTCCGCCCATCAACTCGATCAATTGCCGTGAAATGGTTAATCCGAGCCCCATGCCACCGTGACGTCGCGTCGTAGTCCCGTCAGCCTGCACGAAAGGCTCGAAGATCAATCTCTGCGCCTCCGGAGAGATACCGATACCTGTGTCTTGCACCGCCACACGAAAAACCACCACCGTCTCCGTTTCTTCCACGCGACTCGCGCTAATGAGAACCTCACCTTGCTCGGTGAACTTAATAGCATTCCCCACGATATTCGTCAGCACTTGGCGCAAACGGCCAGGATCACCACGCAACAATGTCGGCAAATCTGCCGGGATCTCGCAAAGCAACTCCAGTCCCTTGTCTTGAGCACGCTCTCCGAGCAACGCCACAGTATCCTCTATTAAACTACGCAACTCCAATTCCACCGCGTCAACCTGCAAACGACCGGTCTCTATTTTAGCGATATCGAGTATATCGTTCACAACTCCAAGCAGCGCATCAGCACTTTTTTGCACCGCTTCCGCTAATTCGCGCTGTTCCGGCGTAAGTTGCGTATCCATCAGCAGCCCCGCCATGCCGATAATGCCGTTCATAGGCGTCCGGATTTCATGACTGATATTGGTCAGAAACTGGGACTTTAAACGCGAAGCACTCACCGCTTCCTCGCGCGCTAAAGCGACGTCGTGCTCGTAACGCACCGGCTCAGACTGCTCCATTAACGTACCGACATAACCAGCAAACTGGCCGCCAGGTGCAAAACGCGGCTGCGCTATATCCAGCATCCGACAAAACTCACCGTCGCGCCGACGCATTCGGTACTCGATTCTGAAAGGCGCACGCTGATGTAGGGCATGATCCATCAATGCAAGTGTTTTGGCTCGGTCTTCCGGGTGTAGTCCTTCCTGCCAACCTTCACCGCATTCCTGAGCCAAACCACGGCCACGAAAATCAAGCCAGCTTTGATTGAAAAACACACCGCCGCCATCGGGTGCTTTTACGTAAAGCGGCAAAGGCGTGGCGGCGGCGAGCGTACGGAAACGTTCCTCGCTCTCACGCGCCAACTCCTGCACCCGCCGGCGTTCCACCACCGCACGTACAACGCGATCCAGCAATGCAGCGGTCAGCAGGGGCCTGGGCAAAGTTTCCGACGCACCCGCTCGCACAGCTTCTTCCTGCTGCTCCCGATCATCATTCGCGGTCAAAATGATAAATGCAGCCCGACATCCATGGCTTTGTATTTGCCGGACCAACTCCAATCCACTCTGCCGCCCTAACCGTTCATCAAGCAGCACCACCTCGCAATCCTCTTGGCTCAGCTTTGCCATGGCTGCATCAGGCGACCTCAACCACGCGAAACCCCATTCCGGCCGTCGAGCTTCGATCAAGAGCCGTCGAATTAAACGATCGTCCGACTCGTCGCCACCAACCAGAAGAATACGTACTGTTCCGAGATCATGCATGGCAGCATCGCATCGTTTGGAAGAATTCCAGGACGATCAGCCAGAAAAAGCGGCACGCGGGTCATTTTACTGCACATTTACTATATCTAAATGCGTGTCGTTTGTTTTCCCATCCGGCGGGCTACAAATTCGCACCTTACGACAATAACTGGCGTTACGCGGTTCCAAATGGAGTTGGCAGGCAAGCGCTTGATCTTTCGTAGCAAGTTCAATTATTCGAATGGCTTGCGAATAAGCCGATGGCTCACCGGCATCGTTTTCCAAAGTACCATGGATCGGCCTTACACTTATCAAACAAGAGCGGACTCTGCTCAGTTCTGGGCAGAGTGAATCTTCCGCTGAATACTAACCCGTTCATACCGGGCTTTCAGATGTCCAGTGGCTCTAGAACTGTAGGTTGTGACTTGATATGGCCTACGCCCTCTCCATTTCATCGCGGCCAGAAACCTAATATCCTCCATACGATGGCATCATCATCATCTACCACCAAAATACACGGCATGGTCACCACAACTCCCGTTGGCGAAAACTGCACCTTGTATAGTTGTAACCAAAATTTCGCTACAACGCGCATGTAACGCATTGACGTCAGGCCTTCCCTTAGAAATATCTTCGCAAGGCATATGCTAACGCTCTGTATACGCGCCATGGCCTATCACCCGACGAAGCCGCACCGACGAAACCGGTAAGAGCATACCTGCTACAAGGTACGAACCGGCTTCGTGCGTTAGGAAATTTTCCAGTATCAACTTCCAGCCCCCACATCCCTAACCTCATTACTGCTACGCATGCACTATACCCAACTCTTCCGCACCCTCAGGGAGACAAAGGGATTGACCCATGAAGGCCTCGCCCGAAAAGCAGCCTGTCATCGAAACACCGTAATCAACGTCGAAAGCGGACGGCCCGTGAAATTCAAAACCATCGCAGAGCTCATGTCTGTAATGGGCTTCGGGCACGACACCGCTGAACTAAAAAGCGTCGCTCTGCTTTGGCTCGAATCAGTGAGCGGCGTAAACCTAACCTCCGAACAAAGTACCGAGGAAGCCCGCCGTAAAATAGCCCGTTATCGCGCGACGGAACAGGAAGCGGCACAGATACTGGCCGACAACGTCATTGCCGAACATCTCTCTGTCGACCAAATCCGAGCACTTCTCTTTGCCTCGGGGCGACCCGAGGTGATTACGATCTTGGAAAATATCCGCGACCTCGTCGGGGTTACTTCTTCCTCTCCTTCCGAGGAAATGGAGCCGCAGCTGGAGGTCGCCGAGGGCACCTGATCAGTTCAGCAAGGCCTCCAGTTCCATCACATTTGTAACCGGAGGCCGGCAGACGTAGTGCTCGCACACATACGCAGTGGTTTTGCCCTCGATCGATCGCATTGCGGCCAGCCAAGGTGCACGCGCCGCAAGCCACTCCCAGCCATCGGCACTATTGGCCCCAACAAGCGCGCGCCGTGGACTGCTTTGCCTGTTTACTACGGCCAACAGCTCGTGGAACGCACGCGTTCCCGGGTCGCCCGCTAGCACCACTTGACTAGGTGGCTCCAAAATCAGTTCCAAAGCGCATAGCATCTGCGGTAGCGCTTGAGGCATTTGGCTCCATTGGGATTGGAAGGCTAAGACAGTCCGGCGGGCGCGGTCCTTAAAGCCCTGCTCGTCTCCAGATATTACCGCCAGCCGCATCAAGTTCATCGCCGCGACTGAACTAGGCGCAGGTTCCGCACCGTCATAATCTTCTTTTAGGCGCATCACGATGCTCGCATCTTCCGCCGCCGAATTAAAATAACCGCCCGCCGCCTGATCCCAAAACAATGTATCCATTTTTTCCTGCAGGCGCAGAGCCCACTGCAACCATCGCACGTTAAAGGTGGCCTCGTACAAATCTATCAATCCCTGCGTAAGAAATGCGTAGTCCTCGGCGAATCCCTCGACCCGACTACGCCCAAACCGATAACTCCGATACAAAATACCTCGGTTTTCATCGTACAATTCACGGTAAATGAACTCCGCCGCCAGCACGGCAGCCGAAGCATAAGCCGACTCGTCGAGCACCCGCGCAGCCCGTGCCAACGCAGATACGGCCAAGCCGTTCCAGGCCGTGATGATTTTGTCGTCGAGATGCGGACGCGGTTTATGATTACGCGCCTCCCGCAATCGCCGCAAAGCTGAAAGCAGCCGCTCATTCGCCTCATCCAACGCAAATCCACAAAGCCGAGCAGACTCGGCCAGCGCCTGCCGCTGAAAAAGCAAATTCTTGCCTCTAAACTCTCCGTGAGGATCGCGCTCCGGGGCCACATTGCCACCCCCCCGAACGCCGAAATGCGTATATAGTAGTTCTGCATCGTTCCCTAACACCGCGTCGATCTCTTCTTTCGTCCACAGGTAAAATGCGCCTTCCACATGTTCTTTTCCACCGTGCGCAACCAAGCTGTCCGCGTCTTCTGCCGAGAAAAATCCACCGTCAGGCGCCACTAAATCACGCAACATATAATCGAGCGTGTCGCGCGCCACCCACGCATAGGTCTCACGACCAGTTGCCTGATAGGCGTCCAGATAATTCACCGCAATTTGTGCCTGATCGTAGAGCATCTTTTCGAAGTGAGGAACGAACCACTCATCATCGACTGAATACCGATGAAAACCTCCGCCGACATGATCGCGGATGCCGCCCTGAGCCATTTTCTTTAAAGTCAGCTCAGCCATTCCCAAGGCCTCACGTCCTTTGGCCGAAGCAGCTCCTTCCGCCGCCGCGATGCGAAATAGCAGGTTCAAATTCGACGCCCGCGGAAATTTTGGGGCACCACCGAAGCCTCCCTCGCCTCCATCAAAAGCCTCATGAAAATATTGAAACGCTTTCTCGAAAGCATCCGCTGAAGCCGTGATCAATTCGCCAGCTGAGCCGTGACCAGAACCTTTGGATATCTCAAAATGCGCCCGCAAGGCACCCAATACACGTTCACCTTCCGCAATCAGTAGTTCTTTTTCATTCGCCCAACCTTGAGATAAGGCCCGCAACACTGTCGCGAAACCGTGACGCCCTCGAACTTCTTCCGGCGGGAAATAGGTGCCGCCGTAAAATGGTTTTAATGCAGGCGTCAGCCACGCGCTTAAAGGCCAGCCGCCGTGCCCTGTGGTAGCTTGCACGTAAGCCATATAAACGCGGTCGACGTCAGGGCGCTCTTCCCGATCGACCTTTATCGGCACGAAATATCGATTCAACAGCTCTGCAATCTCTGCATTTTCGAAAGACTCGTGCGCCATCACATGGCACCAGTGACACGTTGAATACCCGATCGACAAAAAAATTGGTTTTTGCTCCGAACGAGCCTTAGCGAACGCCTCTTCGCCCCACGGATACCAATCTACCGGATTTTCAGCATGTTGAAGAAGATAGGGCGATTTCTCATGCGCGAGGCGGTTGGGCATGCCTACAATATTTAACAAACTTCCGCCACGACGCAAAACGCGCTGCCAATTCATCTCGCCCCCCAGCGTCGCACTGCCCGCGGCCAGCATCGGCCTAAAACGACGGGTTGACCAGCCCCCTTCCGTCCCGCTTAGATGGACCGTTTACATGCTTACGATTGCCGATGTCTCCAAGTCCTATGGTACGCGCGAACTTTTTCACGACGTGTCGCTCTTTATTGCACGCACGGATCGCCTCGGCCTGATTGGCCCCAACGGCGCCGGCAAATCGACCCTCTTTAACCTCATTCTCGGTGAAGAAAAGCCCGACACCGGCACGATCGAGTGGGAACGCGGCTCAGACTTCGGTTTTCTCCCCCAAGAAAGCGCCCCCGCTGGCGACGAGACTATCCTTCACATCGCGACAAGCGGCAAAAAGCTCGAACCCACCGACGACGACTACGACATCGATTATACTCTGGAACCCCGCGCAAAAAAAATCCTCGCCGGCCTCGGTTTCAAAGAAGGCGACGCTCTTAAGCTCGCTAAAACATTTTCCGGAGGATGGGTTATGCGCGCCCACCTCGCCCGCCTTCTCGTAGCCGAACCCGCGCTTCTCCTTCTCGATGAGCCTACCAATCATCTAGATCTAGAAGCTCTCCTTTGGTTTCAAGACTACCTCTCACGTTATCCCGGTGGCCTCGTCGTCATCTCCCACGATCGCGCCTTTCTCAATGCCCTCTGCACCGGCATGCTCGAGCTACGCTCCAACACGCTCCATTATTATCACGGCAACTACGACAACTTCCTAACCGAAAAAGAGGCCCGCAAAGCTCAGCAAGCTGCCGCCTTTAAAAACCAGCAGCGGGAAATCGCCCATCTTCAAAAATTCGTGGATCGTTTCGGAGCCAAAGCTTCCATGGCTTCCCGAGCGAAATCGAAGGAAAAACAAATCGAGCGCTTGCAAGAAGTTGCCGTCGACGAGCCTACCGAAGAACTGCGGAAGATGAACTTCAAGTTCCCGCAACCTCCACGCTCTGGCCTCAAAGTGATCGAACTCGAACACGTCCAACAGGCCTACGGCGACCACGTCGTCTATCGTGATCTGAATTTCACCGCCGAACGCGGTCAACGCATCGTCCTGGTTGGCCCCAACGGCGCCGGCAAGTCCACGCTCCTCAAGATTCTCGCCGACGTCATTCCGATCAACGGCGGAACACGAGAACTCGGTAGCAACGTCGTCACGGGTTACTTCGCACAAAATCGCCTCGATAATCTCGATGCCAGCATGACCGTTTTCGAAAACGTCATGTCCCTGCGCACCAACGAAAATCAACTTACCGAACAGCAGGCCCGCGCTATCCTTGGAGCCTTTCTCTTCCGCAAGGACGACGTCCATAAACCCGTCAGCGTCCTCTCCGGCGGCGAAAAATCTCGCCTGGCACTCGCCCGCATCCTCGTAAAACCGCCAAATCTCCTTCTCATGGACGAGCCGACGACCCACTTGGATATTCAGTCGATCGACTCCTTGGTTGGTGCGCTCAAAAATTACGAAGGCACGCTCATCTTCATCAGCCACGACGTGCATTTCATCCGCGCTCTCGCGCAGAACGTACTTCACGTCCACAGCGGTCGTCTCACACCCTACGCCGGCGACTACGATTACTATCTGGAAAAATCAAAAGCTGGCGACGCTCGCGCCGCGCTCACCGCCGGATTCACCGATGCTCGCCCCGTGCAGACTTCGTCTGCAAATCCCAAACCTCAAATCTCAGATTCCAAATCGCCGAAGCCTGCCGCCTCCAAGAAACCGACGCCCAATGAAATCCGCAAATTCCGCGAAAAAGTTGGCCAGCTCGAAAAAGCGGTCGCTGTGCTTGAAATTAAGCAATCCGAACTCGCGGCCGAACTTGAGGCGCCCGAGACCTACTCTTCGCCAGGCAAGGCCCAGCAGCTCAATCGCGAGCTAACCAGCATTGTCGACCAAATTACTATCGCCACAACCGAGTGGGAACAGGCCGCCGTGAAACTCGAAGAGATGGAAAAAACCTAAGGAGATAGCTTCGCTATGCCGCGAAGGGCGCAGATGGTTTGTCACGTTGTACATGACAAACCATCCCAGCCATTCCAAGTGACGTCGCGCATAGGACTTCATTGCCTTCTGAGTACGAGCATCGAATCGGAGCCCTTGAAGAACTCGTAGTCGACCTCTACTATTTCGCTGGCAATTCCTTCCTCGCTCAACGCTGAGCGCAGCTGGTCGAGCTCTGCGTACCGCTTGCCTCCAAGGCCCACCACGGGATGAATACGCACCTCGTTCCGGCTGACCCGTACGAGTTCGCGGCAGGCTTCCAGGTGGAATTCGAAACCAAACCTCTTCGCGTAGACAAAAAGAAGGTGAGCGCAAAGCACGAGGTCAAACGCACCATCTAGAAACGGTAGTTGCGGTAGCGCAGCACCTAGATAGCGGTTGTGCACGAAGTGCTGCTCGTAGTCCGCAAGGAACCGTTCCGCCGCCGAACGCCGGCTAGCTTCCGCATCATCGATCGAGCGAAACGACCGGAACCGCAGCAGTTCAGGCTTTTCCCGCATCTGCTTCAGCATGCGCCGATAATCAATCTGCACATGCGTAGCGAGCGCTTCTGGAGTGCAGCCATAGAGCGGATCGACCGCCACAGCGTCAGCGCCCCGCCGGCAAGCCTCAGCGGTAAAAGACGATGGACCGGCTGCCACGTCGAGCACCGACAGGCCATCGAGAGCATCGACGTCGAGTGAGAAAAACTGCGCATATTCGGCCAGGGTACGACCGAAAAATGCGACAGAAGGAACTTCGAGTTCCAAAGGAGGAGCAAGGACAGGAGCGGCATTCATGACATAAAGTAATTTTTGAGACGTACAGATTTTAGACTTTTCGAATCGTTCGGCAGGCGGGCAAAAAATAAAAAGCCCGACTCGGATTGGAGTCGGGCTCGACGGGAGGTGTTGTGATTTTTTGCGTTAACACCGGACGCGATCTTCGCGCGTCACCATCGTCGAGCCGCTCCATGCCACCATGCGTGCGTACGCACCGCTTTGGAGGAGGAGTGCATAACTGTACGTTTGGAGAGGAGATTCATTGCGCAAAACCCAACAGTCCCGCCCAAGCAGGGCAAGAACAAAGCTATGGAAATCGTTAAGTAGCCTCGGATCAGTCCTTACGCCCAAGCAGAGATTTCGCCATTTCAAAGGGCGCACGCGAAAGAACTTTTAGCGGTTTGGTCGCGGCAGATACGCCGGAAGGAAGGCTGGGCGCAGTACCCGTAAGCGGCGTCGGCAGACTCCGCATCCGTTTTTCCTGGTCGGTAAGTTTGCCCCCGAGCTCATCGAGTTTGTTCTCGCGACGTTTAATGTCGGCTTCGAGTTCGCGCATCGCCATGCGTTCGTCGCGGAAAACGGCGCGCTCCGCTTCCAATAAATCGGTTGCACGCTGAAGTTTTTCCCAGGCGGCTTTAACGGCTGCGTCATCCTGAAATGGCGAGCGCGAGACGGGCCGCGAACTAAACCAAAGAACACGATCAGCCTCAAGCTGGGCCTGCAGCTGGCGCAACCGCGCCTCGTACTCGCGAAGATTGGTCTCCTGCTCACGTAACAAATCCAGATCTTCATGCCAGCGGCGGCGCTCCTGCGCGATCTGCATGGCCTCGTGCTGCTGGCGGGTGGATTCCTCGCGCAAGCGGGTCTCATCGGCCATCAGTTTGGTACGCAGTGCATCGAGCTCCACTTTTTCGCTGGCCAGCTCCTCGGCGTTTTTTCCGCCCGGAGCAACCTTCAACGTGGATTCTGCGAGCCGCTTACGCTCTTCGTCCAACAAGCTGCGTTCGCGGGCCAGCTCAGTACTCGCTTCGACCAAAGCTCGGGCTTTTTGGTCGATCATGGCCTGCGCAGCCGCGGCCATATCACGTTGCGAACGCAGATCTTTAAACTCTGTCTGCATCCGGATCGCATCAGCATTCTGAGCGAGGAAAGTCTTCATTTCCGCCTCAAGCGCCGCCTTCTCATGGGCAAGTCGCTCGATTTTATCCTCAAGCTGGGCGCGCTCTTTTTCGCCTTTGAGGAGCTCAGCACGAATATCCGGAACGTTAAAGGGATCCTTGCTCTGGCCAATATCGGGATTGCCGAGCACTTGTAGCACCGCCTCGGCATCAGCCATCTCAATCGGTGAGAGGCTCTCGTTTTCTGTCGCCATCTCTTGGTTCGGCTTCAGTAAATTATTCACGCGGCGCAGCAAGGGCCGGAGATCGCTGGTCGTCGGCAACACGTCGCTCAGTCCCATGCGAATGCCTTTTACGATGAGCGGCAGCTCTAGCTGCGGCACCACCATCACCACGGGCACCGTGGGTTGAACTTTTTTGAGCGCCTCAACAAATTCAAAATTCGCGACCCCATCCAGATAAGCATCAACCAAGGCAAGGTCGAACCATTCACTACGCGCGGTCTCAAGCGCCGGCTCTCCTTTTGTGAATGAGCGCAAATCGTAGCCCGCATCAGCTAAAAGCAAAACCAGGCGGCGCTTCATCTTTGCGTCACCGTGCACGATCAAAATTTTCTTCACTAAATTCATTGTGTAAACCCCACTTTTTTTGTTGCCGTTACAGTACAATCACCCCCTCGCTGCGTCACGTCATTGAGCATGATAAATAGGGATTTACCCGTTCTTTACTGCAACTCGCCACTGGTCGGCAAAAAGATGCCCGGCTTCACTTTTTTTTCACGAACTCCATATCTTACGGCGTATGTATACGCAGCTTGTCACAACATAGCGCAACAATAAGGATCTACGCATGCCCGCCCATCCCAAAGTCGTCGTTGTCGGCAGCTTCGTCCAAGACCTAACCTGGAAATGCCGCGACTTCCCCCAACCAGGCGAAACCACCGTCGGGACGTTCATAACCGGTCCCGGAGGCAAGGGATCAAACCAAGCGGTCGCCTGCGGTCGTGCCGGCGTGAATACACTTTTCGTCGGTGCGGTCGGACGCGATGCCTTCGCACTACAAGCAAAAGAATTTTATCGGGCGGAAAAAATCGGCTGCCAACTCGCCATTAAACCGAACCACGCCACAGGAACCGCAGCCATCCTGGTCAATGCTACCGGCCAAAATGAAATTATAGTCGCACTCGGCGCCAACGATCATCTGAAAAAATCAGATGTGCCTGCCTCAGCAATCCGCAATGCGAACGTCGTAGTGTCGCAGCTGGAATCAAACCTCGGCACGGCCGCGCACGTCCTGAAAACCGCCCGCCGAGGCGGCGCCATAACAGTGCTTAACCCCGCGCCCATGCGGTCGGATTTTCCAGTAGCATTACTCACTCATACCGACATCCTCATTCCCAACGAAACCGAGTTCACTGCACTTGTGAATCAATTACCTCAAACGGGTAGTTCTGGTTTCACAGAGAATAGGCTCAAGAGCATCACCGAAGATGATCTGCATGCACTTTGCCGAAAGATCGGTGTGCCAACCATGATTGTCACATTGGGCTCACGCGGCTGCTTCATATCCCGTGACAATGGCTGCCTTTTTATACCCGCGCATACTGGCATTAAGGTTGTCGATACAACCGGTGCAGGCGACGCCTTTGTCGGCGGTTTCGCAGCAGGCCTGGTGAAATTCGGCGGCGACATCGCTGAAGCAGCTCGCTTCGGCAACGCCGTCGCGGCGCTTTCGGTCACCAAATTCGGCACCGCGCCATCGATGCCGCACGCCAGCGAGATCGCCCGTTTCCTAAAAACGCGCGTTTAGGTTTTTCGTTTTCAGCTCTCCGGAGATTGCGCCCGACCGTAGGTATCAACTAACTTCAGCCACATGAATCTCAGCCCCGCCCAACTCGCCGCCACGTTCGATTCGACCAACCTGCGTTTGGATGCGACTCACGCCGATATAGAAAAGCTCTGCCGCGAGGCAGCAGAGCAACGTTTCGCGTGTGTGATGATTTACCCTTCCAGCGTTTCTCTCGCCGCACGTGTGCTCAAAGGCACAGGCACGCCCATCGGCACCGTGATCGGTTTCCCTAGCGGTCGCTTCGCGACCACTGCCAAAGCAGCGGAAATCGAAGCCGCACACGCCGCTGGTGCGCATGAAGTCGACATCGTGATGAACTACGCCGCGCTTCGCGAGGGCGAGACGACGGCCGTTGCTGCAGAAGTTTCACAACTCACCACTCTCGCTCACAAACTCGGTTTACTTATCAAAGTCATCGTCGAGACATGCTACTTGCCGGAGACCTGCCTGCTGCCCGCTTTGAAGATCTGTGAAGACGCCGGCGCCGATTTCATCAAGACTTCGACCGGCTTCGGCTCAGCCGGCGCAAAAGCCGAGCACTTAGCCTTGTGGGCCGCGAATCGCCGAGGAAAAATCCAGCTTAAGGCCGCCGGTGGAATCAAAACGCTGGCTGATGCAAAAGTGCTACTTGCTGCTGGAGCCACACGTCTCGGTACTTCCAGCGCAGCGGCAATCGTAGCCGAGGCTCGTGGCGCTACTCCGACCGCAGCTGGCAGCGGTACGTATTGAGCCTTCCAATACTACACAAATGAGAATCAGCCAGTCCGCGCGTGTGCCTGTTTCAAGGTTAGCGTTGGCTATTTTACTGCTCCTTGGGGCCTGTAAGGACAAACCACTCGCTGCACCGGAACAAGCGGCCCAGATTGTGGATCCCGCCGCCACGGAGCTCAGCGGACTTGCCGCGTCTCACCGCGCCAATGACCTGCTTTGGACGCACAACGACAGCGGAGGACAGCCTGTTTTATACGCACTAGGTACTGATGGGCGCTTGCGCGGGACCATACGCCTGATAGGTGTGAAAAACATCGATTGGGAAGACCTCGCATCCTTCGAATTGGATGGCCAGCCCTGGCTATTGATCGCCGATACGGGCGACAACAATGGTAATCGAAAAAACTGCTCACTACTGGTAATCGCTGAACCTGATCCGTCCAAGCTTTCCCCCGCGCAGGAACTCACCGCACCCATCGCCTGGCGCGTTCCAGTCGTCTATCCAGACGGCTCCCATGATTGCGAAGCGGTTGCGGTCGATGCCCACGAAGAAGCTGTTTACCTTATTACTAAACGTACACAATCGCCAACGCTCTATTCGCTCCCGCTACGTGTTCCAGCAAACGGCAAAACACCCGTCGCCGAACTCGTGGTCCATCTGACCGGCATTCCACAACCGAATTCTCGCCAGAAAATTTTGCCCACGCCGACGGGCCGATATCGCGGCCAGGTGACTGCCATGGATATTGCTTCGGATCGCGGTGCCGCGGTGGTACTCACTTATGGCGATGTATTATTGTATCCACGCGCACCCGGAGAAAGTTGGGCGGCGGCCTTCAGCCGATCTCCAGAAATACTCGCGCCGCATGGCCTGCCACAAGCCGAGGCCGTCTGTTTCTCGCCTGACAACGGCCTGCTCTACGTGACAAGCGAACGCAAAAGCCCACGCCTGCTTCGGTATAAAGTGCCTGTTCGTGCTAAAGAATAACAAGCATGGCGTGCTAGCCATTCAACTCAGGCCTAAACAACAACCGGCCTAAACCGGCAATTACCACATGCCTTTGGACTTGCTGATGTCGTACACGATCGTCTCTTTGATCCGAGTGTCGACTTTCACGCCACCTTTGGTGGGCGATTTGTAACGCCATCCGATCACCGCGGTCGCTGCGGACCACCCAAAATCCTCATGAGTTGCGGAAACGATATGCGGAAAAAGCACCCGACCATTCCGATCGATTACAAATTCAATTTCTGCCTTACCCGACTCGCCATCTCCCCGCAAAACCCACGGATAAACCGTCAGCGGCTTACGAAGTGCCTCAGGCTTGGCGTCGAGTTCTTCGACCGGGCAAAGATTCGGCTCGGGCTTGCGTAGCTCCGCCAAGATTTCACGCGCAATTAGATCCAACGCTGGTTTAGCTGGAAAGTCGTACCGTTGTTTGGACATCGACATCACAGGCTGGCCATTGCGGCGCGGCGGAATAAATTCGATCGCGTCGATGTCCGCTTGAAACGCCAATGCAAATGCTTTTTCGCTAGAGCCAACCACCGTCGGAAGGATAGCGCGGCCAGAATAATCGACCGTGTAGCTGATCTCGGCCCAGCCGCCGCGACCTGCGATCAGCGCATCATACGGAAAAATAGGATTAAAAGCGCGCGACGCTTGAGCGTTCGTCTCCTGGGCATTTGCGCGGGGAGCAACTGTGCATACGCTGACCGCCATCAAAATTACATAAGCCAGCCGCACAGTGAGCGATAGAATCTTGCCGCGACTATGTGAAACAGCTCGACGTGCGAGTACTTCGGTCAGCGAATGTTTCTTATCAGCGATCAACTTGGCCATGGGGGTATCATCTTCAGGCTAAAAAAAAAAGCAAGGCCGACATCTGTCAGCCTTGCTCGATTAAAACGTTATCGCAAAGAGTTAGGTTATTTAATCAGAGGCCGCCAAGCGACGTGCGTCGAACAGAACTGGCACCGTTATGCGAGCATCGACCTTTTGTCCATTCTTGGTCGGAGGCTCGTAACGCCATTGAGCTACGGCGGCTGCTGCAGCCCAGCCAAAATCTTCCTGCGTTGCTGAAATGATCCGAGGGAAAAGGACTTTGCCATTAGCGGTGACGACGAATTCGATTTCCGCCTGCCCAGTTAGGCCGTCGTCCTTCATAGCCCGAGGATAGACTGGCGCGGACTGACGGATAGCTTTGGGCCGTTCATCAAGTTCACCTTGCGAGCACAGGGAAGGCTGAGCCTTACGCAATTCAGTCAAAATACGTTTCGCCTCAGGATCCAAAGCCGCTTCTCCCGGGAAATTAATCCGTTGGCTCGATAGCGCCATCGTCGCGCGTTTATCTTTCTTCACTGGAGCAAATTCGTTGGCCTCAATCATCGCGACGGCCGCCTTCGCAAAGGCGGGATCGCTCGCGCCGGACGGATTGGTGAACAAGGGCTTACCGGCATATCCTATTACAAAACTGGCTTCTGCCCAGCCTGGTTTACCCTGGATAATCATTTCGTACGGATATACCAAAGCGACCTCATGTTTCGCCTTAGCTTCTGCTACCGCCTGTGCTGTGGCGGGGGGATTCGTCGCTTGGCTATTGGTGCTGGGTTGGGCCCAAACACTTGTTGTCAGAGCAAAGCCTAGGAGAGCAATCGAACTGACACGGGAATTTAGGATACTACTGGAGGTATTCATGGGATTGAGGCTAGACCACACTCAGTCTTTTGAGTGCAGCGTGCGCCTGTGAAGCTATTCGGCTTGGGGTTAAATCAATTTCCGGATTTAACAAAATTTTTTGATAGGAAAATACCCCACTCGTAAACCCTAAACACCTCAGTCATCTAATTTTTTTCATTTTTTTAGCCAGCCAAAAAGTGTGCTGCCTTTTCGAATACATCATCAACCCTGAGCTGCCGCATGCAGCGGATCTCATGCGGGCAGCCAGCCTGCCAATGAAGCCTCGGATGCCGGTGGTGACAACCGAGACAAGGCACATCAGCAGTCACCCCAACGGCATTTTTGGCCGGCAAGCGCAACGCCGCCGACGTCGGTCCAAAAACGCCCACCACGGGCAGTCCAAACGCAACGGCGGCATGAATCATCCCCGAATCGATTCCCACCAACAACCGGCTACGAGCGATAATCTGCATTGTTTCCATCAGATTGTACACATCGCGGCATTCCTCCGCGCCTAATGCCGCCCGCTCCTTGCGTTCTCCTTCGCGAAAATGCCGGCTCGCCCCGACGTGCAATACGCGGCACCCAAAATTTGCCTGTAGTCGTTGCACTAGTTCGTCCCAGTTGGCCAACGGCCACTCACGTACGGCCCAAGTAGGCCCGGTGTGGATACAAATTACAGGCCGCTGATCTGAAGCAGGAAATAACGCAGCGACCTTAGGGGAAACAGATCCAGCATCCAGTTTCGGCCAGGGTAAACCCGCCGGCAGGCCGAATGCGGTCGCGAACTCATCCACCAAATACTGACTCGAGCTGCCATCCGGCTCCTCGTCAGGATAGCGGAAGCGATACACCGTATGCCGTCGCACAGCTGCAGCCACGAGGTCGTTGCTTTTAATACCCATCACCCGGTCAAACCGGCCTAACATCGTCGGCAGCCCCACAAATGCAGGATTTGTGCAATAAATCTTGTACGCATCGCGATGTCGCTCTGCCAACGCCACCGCCGCCGGTAGCGTGCACAAGATGTCACCGATGCCGCCATCGCGGAAAAAGAGCGCTAGCGGACGCCGCTTCACCAACCGCAACCAATCGAAATACCGCGCGAGAGAAAACGCGTAGAGTTTCTGGACCGTTGGGCTCATGATATTGACCAGCGTGGTCGCAACGCAGTGACCGGAGCGGCCGGTCGGAACCTCGCGACGGTACTATTTCTTTTTGCGAGGCGCACTGTCGTCGGGGGTTTTTCCTTTGTCAGCATTCAGCATCATGCCGGCAACAACCCCGATCGCAAACATACCGAAGAATAGCAAAGCGGCCGGTTGCGAAATTTTCTTTTCCAGCAAAAGCGGAAAGAAAAAGTCAATTGAGTGCGTGTTGTTCATGCCGACGTACAGCACGATAAACAAGAGCACGAGGATAACAAAACCACGAACAAGCAGTTTGAGATTCATGTGATGCGAAAACAGCGCCGGACGGTTTCAGGGCTGGCGAACAACGGCAAAGCAAAAAACGCGCGCAGTTGTTTTGCTTTTGCAACACCACCGTGTCTGCTCGTCTCATGCTCACCAAGGCTGAAATCGCCCGCCTTCGTTCTCTTCGCGAAAAAAAACACCGCGATGCGCTTGGTTTGTACGTTATTGAAGGCGAAAAAGTCGTGACCGAACTGCTCGCAGCCGGGCATCCGTTGTTAGAATTATACGTCACACCCGCGTGGGAAAAACAGGCCGCGCCGGATCAACTCAACACAACGCCCCTGCATCGCGTCAGCGCTGACGAGATGGCGCGTATCAGCCACTACCCTACGCCCTCATCGGTGCTGGCTGTTGGACGAATTGAACGGGCAATGCTCGAGCCAGCGGCGTTAGACCGAGGCCTCACGCTACTCCTCGATGGGATTCAAGACGCAGGAAATCTCGGCACGTTGTTGCGCGTCGCAGATTGGTTCGCTTTCGACCGCGTCGTGGCCTCAACCGACAGCGTCGATATCTATAACCAAAAGGTCATCAACGCTAGCATGGGCTCATTCAGCCGCGTGAAATTTTTCTCCGCCGACCTCTCCGAGGCACTCGCCCAAACCAGCGCGCCTGTACTCGGTTGCGATCTCACGGGCGACAACGTGCACACACTTCCGTCGTTGCACGACGCCGTGGTCGCCATCGGCAGCGAAGGACGCGGACTCTCGCCTGCCGTGCGCGAGCGAGTGACTCGTTTTATCACCATCCCCCGATTCGGCTCGGCCGAATCACTCAATGCCGCAGTCGCCGCCGCCATCGTCTGCGACAATCTTCGCCGCACAACCAAGCCCAACCAACCACAAGGCTAGCCCCTAAACGCCAGTTCTTGGCAAATAAAGGCATCTACCCATTTGCATTTTCCCGGGTTGGAGTAAAAATGCACATCCCATGAAAAAATACATCGTCGAATTCATTGGCACCTTCTTCCTCGTGTTCACGGTCGGCATGTCGGTTCGCAGCGGCTCACCCCTTGCACCGCTCGCCATCGGGTCAGCGCTTATGGTTATGATTTTTGCCGGTGGCCACATTTCAGGAGGCCATTTTAATCCGGCGGTCACGCTCGCCGTCACGCTGCGTGGCAAAGCAGCCACGCGCGATTTCCTTCCCTATTGGATCGCCCAATTTGCCGCCGGTACGGTCGCCGCGCTCTTGGTCACTTCGATCTTTAATGGAAAGCCCGCGGCCTACGCGTTGCACGGCACAGTGCCATCGGTGATCGTTGAGTTTCTCTTCACTTTCGCGCTCGCCTGGGTGGTGCTTAACACCGCTACGGCCAAAGGCACCTCCGGTAATTCTTTCTATGGCCTCGCGATCGGTTTCACCGTGCTGACCGGCGCGATTGCCGTTGGCGGTATCTCTGGCGGCGCTTTCAATCCCGCGGTCGGGCTCGGCGTTTTCATAATGGGGCTCGAAAAAATTCAGCAGCTTGGTGTTTACCTGGTGGCCGATCTTGCCGGTGGCGCCGTCGCCGCTCTCGCCTTCAAGTCGATCAACGGCCTAGAATAGAAATTTCTAAACATTTCAAACGCACAGCCGCGCTCCTCGCGCGGCTTTTTTGTGCCTAAAGCAATTTAGAAGAAACTATAGCCGCAAGAACGACAGAATGGCAGCGTGCATTGGTGTAGCCGGCCGCGCTGAGGCCGGGGATTGAGAGGGCCGGGTTCAGCGCCCCCGGCTACACCGGAATTTGAAATGCTCTAGAAAACCTCAGAGATTAAAGTCCAACCCATTGCCGGATCTGATGTGTGATCTTCCAAGCCAGCAAGAAATCCACGGCTGCATATTCATACGCCAACACGATCAGCCAGAAAATCAGCTGGTAGCTTATCTTCGCGGTTTTATGTCGAAAGATACGCTGGGCTAAAAACGCGCCAGGCCAACCGCCCAATAGCTCCAACAAATGCAAAATATTTTCGGGCATGCGCCAGCGCTCGGCCTCCGCCCGGCGCTTATCGATCCACTGGGCGAGAAATGCCAACGTTGAAACACCAAAAACTATCGCCACCACTAAAATCAAATCATGCAAAACATCCAGCCGCACTAAGGCGATGACTGGCGCCACGAGGAGAAACGCCAGAAAAAAGGCGTGCCTCGATCGCAAGCCAAAGCGACTGGCAGGGACTAGCGGTTTCTTTAATTCCTGAGCCACTGCTTACCGCCGTCCGCCACGATGCAGACGACTCACCGGCTTGGCCGCAGCAGCCACCGTGTCAGCCAAAGCTTTTTCGTCGAATAATGCCGAGTAGATGTAAGGAAAACCTTCGATCTTTTTCCGTTCGATGCTCGCACCAATAAAACGCTCAATAGAACGCGCGTCGCGAACGTTGTCCTCTGTCACAAGGGTAAACGCGTCGCCCGAGTTATGTGCACGGCCCGTGCGGCCGATGCGGTGCACGTAGTCTTCAGGATTCTCGGGCACGTCGTAATTGATCACGTGTGATACGCCAGCGATATCCAAACCACGCGCCGCGATGTCGGTCGCCACAAGCACTTCGAATTTGCCACTCTTGAAACCTTCGAGCGCATCAACGCGTTCGCGTTGGCTACGGTCCGAGTGAATCACTCCCACCGAATGATCCTTTTGAAGACGGCGAGCGATACGATCAGCGCCGAATTTTGTACGCGAGAAAATCAACACGCTCTTGTAATCGGTGCGATCAAGTAACGCCTGGAGTAGTTCGAATTTCTGAGAATCCACCACCGGATAAAACGCGTGGGCAATCGTCTCGGCGGGCGAGCGGCGTTGGCCAATTTTAACTTCGACCGGCTCGCGCAACGCCCAGCCCGCTAACGAAGCGAGTTCCGGCGGCATCGTCGCAGTGAAAAATAATGTCTGACGGTCTTTCGGACATTTCTGCACGATGCGTTTCACATCGGGAAGGAAACCCATGTCGAGCATGCGGTCGACTTCGTCGAGCACGAGAATGTCGATCGTATCGAGGCGAACGTCGCCTTGCTCCATGTGGTCAAGCAAACGGCCCGGCGTCGCCGCCAGCACATCCATGCCGCGGTGCAGATCGTCGCGTTGCTTCCCGTAACCAACACCACCATAAACCACCGTTACACGAAGGTCGGTGAATTTGCTAAAATTCTTGAATGCTTCTTCAACCTGGAGCGCGAGTTCACGCGTGGGCTCTAGAATTAAACAGCGGAGTTTCCCATGGCCAGCGAGACGTTGGAGAATCGGGAGTGCAAACGCCGCCGTTTTGCCCGTGCCCGTCTGAGCCGAGCCGATCACGTCGCGTCCAGCCAGCACGACTGGAATTGCCTGCTGCTGAATGGGCGTTGGTTCGGCATAACCCATCTCTTGCACAGCAAAAGCAAGCGCGTCGTTGAGCCCGAGCTTAGTGAAAGCAGTGTCCATCGTCGGCACGTTGGGCGGTGGCGCATAAGCCGACTGCGGCGTCAGCTTAGGCTCTTCGCGCAGAGGCAGCGCGCGGGCCGGTTCATCGCGACGGTACTGCGAGCGCGGAGCGCCCTGGCCTCGCGAGCTGTGCTGGCCCTGCGCGCGCTTAGGCCGGTGCTGCTCGCCACCTTGCCCACTACGTTTAGGACCGCGATTCCCGCCTTGCTGCTCCTGCCGCCCACGTGTTGGGACGTCCTTATGTGGTTTTTTCCCGGGCGATGAGACGCCGCGTGGCTGACCCTGTGAAGGGGATGGTTTGGACTTCTCGGCCTTGGGTTCCGCGCCGATGGTTTTGCGTATTTTAGCGAACAACTTCCGCAGCATGATGAAATATTAGAAACGTAAGAGTTTCCCCGTTAGTCGCGCTTTGCAACTACGGATGTTGTGCTGGAGCGACCTGCGGCTCCGCATCTCTGCAAATTTTAGCACGGGAAAACTCAAAGCCACTTCGCGCCTCCGCTTTGATTTTCAAGGATAGGCATACCAGGTGGTTGACCGCTCTGGCTCGTTGCATCACGTTCTTTACACTTCGTAACGACTATGGCCCGCACCTCGAACGCCAGCGACCCGGTAAAGCAGTTTTCGGTTTTCACGGAAAATCGTGTCGGCCGCCTCTACGACCTCACTTCGCTGCTGAAAAATCACAATGTCCATGTGATGGCCTGCACGATTCTCGATTCCACAGACAGCACGATCATCCGGCTGGTGGTCGATGACCCCGACAAGACTCGCGAGCTTTTCGTCAACAACGACTACTCCTATACCGAGTGCGAAATCCTGGTGGTTGAAATCGAAGGAGAATCGCAGTTCAAGGATGTCTTGGCCGCACTGTTCGAAGTCGAGATTAACATCCATTACGTCTACAGCTTCATCAAACGGCCCGAGGGGAAATGCGCTCTGGCGTTCAACATCGAAGATGCCGACGTGGCCGCTCAATCACTCAGCACCCACGGTTTCAAGGTGCTCACCCAACGCGACATTTCGCGCTGAGTTTCACAAATCCCACGCCAATTGCGCGTCGCTTGGTGGAGCATCGACCTCCGTCGCCAGAATACAGGCTTCGTCGTCGTTCACCGTTGAATTCACGCGCGCCGACACTGCTCGCGCTGGCCAAATCGCCACTTGTGCCTTGTGCCTAGTTTTACTTTCCCTCAACGAAACACCTGTCCATCCAAAGCCAAGGGCGCCGACCTCGGCAGAACCACCCAGCACCTTCGCTTCCAAACCCCGGCGCGGCCGGCCACACCAAACCTGTCTTGCTGTAGCCCGGGGCGCTGACCCAGGCAATAAACCCTAATCTAACTCGCTGTAGCCGAGGGCGAGAGCGCCAACCTCGGCCATACTCGGCCCACCGACGAATCTCACGCGTGCATTTGCCTACCCGCGAGGTACACGCGCCTACCTTTGGGGTAGCCCGGGCTACCTCCAAGGTAGCCGCTTCTCCCTCGAAGACTCACGCGCCGGCAAAAAACACTCAACCGCCTACCCTTTTGGCTGAACCGCCGGTCTTTGAGGTAGACACGCCTACCTCAAAGACTCACGCCTGAGCGAAAAAGGTAGGCCATTGGACCAAAAAGGTAGCCGTGACAACCTCTAGGGGTAGACGGTCCTACCTTTTTGCCCGGCCCGTCTCTGAAAAAGACTGATCGATGACCTTTTCGGGTAGACGCGCCTACCTTCGGGGTATCCCAGTCTACCTTTGGGGTAGACGATCCTACCTCTGAGGTATCCCCGCCTACCCCAAAGGTACCCGCCGCCGGCTGACAGCTGCCTTATTGTAGCCGAGGGCGCCGACCTCGGCAGAACCACCCCACACTCTTGCCCCAAACCCCGGCCTGCGGCGCGCGGCCGGCTACACCGATCCCTGCCTGGCTGTCGCCCGTGACGGGGGCCCGGGCATCGTTGTACAAGCAGGTTTATCACGGCGATTCCGCAAAACCATCGCAGCGTCACGTCGCCCGTCTTGCGCTGCGTTTATTTGTAGGAAATTCCAGCTAGAGCCGTTTAGATAAAACTGTAGCCGCCAGAACGACCGAATGGCAGCGTGACTTGTTGTAGCTGGCCGCGCTGCAGGCCGGGGATTGAGAGGCCGGGTTCAGCGCCCCCGGCTACACCAGAATTTGAAATGCTCTGTCCGAAACTTCTATTCGCGTGCGATCACTTTTGGCCGCTGCGGTGCACCACGGCGAACAGAGGTGGACTGGCGCACGTAGGCGTCCAGTAATCCGTCCACCACGCATTCCGCGTACTCGCGGTAGATGCTCGTGTAACGTTTACCCGCAATCATCCGCTCACCAACGAAATCTCCCGCCAGCAAACGCACCAAAGTATCTTTTTGGTTCATAAAGTAAGGTTCGGTGACAACCACCGGGCCTTCGTGATTTCGATTTAGCGCAAGATTACGGGCCACCACGTAGGCATTATCCTGCACCACGAGCCGGGTGGTGGCCGAGTTGCCGTACTCCACTGGCAAAAAGTTCGTTCGCGCCTTGAAGTGATGCGATATTGCCGATGCAACTCCCGCCTCAATCGGCGTAACGTTTTCGAAGATCTGCATGAGCAGGCGAAAACGCTGCGCTGGCTGGCGCAACTCGTCGTTCGCGTAAGCGCCATTGACAAAAAATATATTACGATTGGTTCGTGTCAGGCCACCGGTCGTACTCTCAGCGGTGGCGTTGTGCTGAAGCACGATCGTAAGATCTGGCTTAAAGGACTGCCGAACCAATTTGGCTCGCGCATGAGATTCCAGTGTTTTTGTGAGCAACAGTCCGGCCACCGCCTCGAATTGCTTGGGATCATCGAGATGATATGTCTTAGCTCGCTCGTAAAACGACTCTGGCACCAGCGGAGGTCGTTCGCTGAGCGCCTGCCGGATTTCGGGCAAAAGGAACGAGGCTTGCACCGCTAAAACGGGTTCCTGCCGATCACGTACGAGAAACACCTCAGCACCGAGTTCGGTCAGGCGGGCGCGAAGAAGAAACGCGACGGTGAGATTGAGATCACCTTCATTGATCCGTCCGTAACCGGGAAAATCGACTGAGCGATCTTCCATCACTGCCCATTTGCCGCCAATGTCAGCCGGATCAACAGCGATTCGCAGGCCAGTCAGCGGCCGTGCGGCACTACTAACCCTCGATTGTACAAATTCTCCTGGCGTGCGAAAATTCACCGGCGAATTTGCCCGCCCCGTGCTTTCCGTTGCGAAACGGATCACCACCAACGGCGATGTATTGCGCGCCTCCGACGCGAAGACAGCCACCGCATGATTGTCGATGCTGATGTACGAACTCATTCCACCAAACGGTGCGAAGATCGTGTTGAGCCGTGCTTCAAATTCATGCCGCGTCAGAACCCGATCAAACTGCGCCAGCCTCCGCCAATCGACCAAAGTCGGTTCATCGAGCCAGGCAAGGATCGCCGCACCGGGTTGGCTCGCAACCAAAGGCAAAGCATTTAGCTCGGCGAAAAAAAACGCCGCCACAGGGAAAAGTGCCGCTCGGAATACGGGTGGAATCACAAAATTCTGTATTGGATCGCTCGCTATCAACAAACAGGACAACCAAGGGCGCAAGCCGCATCACGCGATCTTCGATATTCGGGGCCCCGTTATTGATATAGCCAAAACCGGCGAGTTTGTTCGCGATAGGCCTGCGCTCGGGCGCGCCATTCGCGCTGAAAACCTTCCACGTCCACCCGCGCGCCGTCGCGACGCAGAGCGTTCCACCAAACGGTCGAGCCAACGTGTCGGTTAAACTTAGAGACGTCAGACGCGGTGACGGAGAGAAAAGGATTGGGCGGGCGGTAGTGGCAGGCCAGACGCATCAGACAAAAGCTGAGCTCGGTCGGATTCCAGGCACTCCAGTCAACAACCTGCACCAACACTCCACCCACGGGGCGGCCGCGGTTGTCGGCTTGCGTGATTTTTTGGTACCACAACCCAGGCACCCGCAGCGCCTGCAGATCACGCATGAGCTGATCGGGAGTTTTCCCTGAAGTGGACAGAATTTGAAACGAGTACGGCATGCCCATGCTGTGATTAAATCCCGTTTCTTCACAACCGAGTCCGATCATTGCATAACCAACCACAGAACCAAAATCGCAGATCGCTGGCGATGTCGGGATGAAGCTCAGCCCCGTGTCGGGCCACCGCATGTCACGCCTCCAGCCATGCATCGGCACGATAGTAAGCTTCCCATTCGCGCGAATATTTTCCGGTACATCCATCACACCCGGCGTAGAAGCGGCGAACCGAGCCAACTCGCCAATCGTTAGGCCATGAACGTAAGGCACAGGAAACGCACCGACGCCGCTCATTAATTCACGATCAAGCAGCGGACCGTCGGCTTTTAGTCCTCCTAAAGGGTTCGGCCGATCGAGCACGATCACTTCCACGCCAGCTTGAAAGCACGCTTCCATCGCGTAACGCATTGTAACGGTATACGTGTACGAGCGTACGCCGATGTCTTGCAGATCGATCACGAGGGCGTCGATGGTCTTGAGTTGTTCTCGCGTGGGCTTGCGGTTTTTGCCGTGCAGTGAATACACCGGCAAGCCGGTGCGTTGATCAACGGTGTCCTCGACTTGTGCGCTGGCCACCTCGTTGCCGTAAATTCCGTGCTCGGGCGCAAACAAACACACGAGTTTCACGCGCGAAACGCGGCGGAGCACTTCGACGGTGGGAACACCGTTGCGATTTACACCGGCCGGGTGCGTGAGCAGTCCGATTCGTTTTCCCCGCAATAGCCCGAAGCCTTCTGATTCCAGCACGTCGATACCCAGCATGACTGGCGATTGAAGGACCGGCGGAATGAAAAACGGCTTCATCGGCGGCCGATTCGGCGCGAGACGTTGCCCCGCTCCGCAGCTGACCAGGGCCAGCAACGGCAGTAAAAACCGAAAAAACGGCAACTTTAGCGTGCTACGCACAACGCGCATGAGTGCGACGCATGCCTGAGCCAGACGATGCGGTCGAGCCGTTTCCGTCGTAAATCACGAGAAGGTACACAACCACCCCGGATGCGAGCTTCGCGATCACTGTTTACGGCGGCACTTCGATCGACAATCGTGGTCGCACTTCCGATGAAACTCGTCCGCCTGCTGTCTCTCCTCTCCTGCTTGTTCGCGCTCGCGTCAGCTCCGCTCGTGCATGCGGACGATGCTGCAGCCGAATCCAAATTAAAAGAGCTCGTTGGTCGCCAGAAAGCGATCCTCGCCGAGGCGGAAAAAGCCGGCGACAAAGTCGACGAAGAAAACGTCCGCGTACAACTCCAGCAGGTCTGCAACGAGTATGACATCCTGATACGCAACAATCCGCGTTTCGCACCGGCCTATGTGGCCTACGGGCTCCTGCTCGGCAAGGTCGACAACCGCAAAGAGTCCGTCTCGCTCCTTCTCAAAGCCAATGCCCTCGACAAAAATCTCCCCGTCGTAAAAAACCAGCTTGGTAATTATCTCGCGGAAGAAGGCCAACCTATCGAGGCGATGAACTATTATCTATCGGCCATCCAGCTCGAGCCCAAGGAACCGCTTTATCATTTCCAGCTCGGCACCCTCCTCACTGAAGCCCGCGACGATTTTCTAAAAACCGGACAATGGACACGCGCACAACTCGACAAGACGATGCAGGACGCCTTTCTTCAGGCGATGCAATGCGCGCCGAACGACTGGCGCTACGCCTACCGCTACGGCCTGTCGTTCTACGACCTTGAAATCGCCGAGTGGGAAGCCGCGCTCCAGTTTTGGCAGGACTTCGAGAAGAAGCTAAAGCCCGGCGTCGAGCAACAAACCTGCCGGCTCCATCAGGCCAAGGTCCTCATCGCACAAAAGCATTTCGACGAAGCCCGCATCATGCTCGCCACCGTGTCCGAGCCAGCCCTAGCAAAAGAGAAAGAAAAGCTAGTTGCGGAATTACCAGTGGCTGAACCCGCGAAGTAGCGATTGCCTTCGCGCAATGCGTTCCCTGCACTAACGCACTCTCATGTCGTGGTTCAACAAGATCGAGCGCCGCCTCGAACCTTTCGCAATTCACAACCTCACGCTCTATCTCGTGATCGGGCAGACGTTCGTCTATCTGTCGGCCATGTTCGGCCTGCTGGATGTGAGCAGGCTCGTGCTATGGCCCGTGCTAGCGATCCACGGAGAGCCGTGGCGGCTACTGACATTTATCTTCATTCCGCCCAACTCGAGTTGGCTATTCATCGCGTTCGCCTTGTACCTGTTTTATTTGTTCGGCTCGTCTTTGGAGCAATATTGGGGCGCCCTGCGGTATAATTTCTTCGTTCTTACCGGCTACGCGTTAACGGTAGGACTCTCTTTCCTCACACCCGAGCAAGTCGCCACAAATTTGTTTATCGGCGGGTCAGTTTTCCTGGCTTTCGCCTATCTGAATCCGGACTTCGTGATGTACATATTCTTCATCTTGCCGGTGAAGATCAAATGGCTCGGTCTACTCGCATGGCTCGGCTACGCATGGTCGTTTTTCACGGGCGACTGGTCTGAAAGATTTTCAATCATAGCAGCAGTCGGTAACTTCCTCATCTTCTTCGCTCACGACATCGCCCTCAGCCTCAAACAAGGCCGGCGCCGCATGCAGTCTCAAGCCGGGAGCTTTTCCCGGCAAAACGATGCTAAGGAACCACGCCATACCTGCCACATCTGCGGAAAAACCGATATCAGCCATCCCGATCTCGATTTTCGCTATTGTTCTAAATGCGCGGGAGATCAATGTTACTGCCCGGAACATCTCCGAGCGCACGAACACGTGTTGAATCCCCACGACGCGAAATCATGAAAAAATCGCCTAACGCCCTGGCGCGAAGAAAACCGCTCTTCACCCGCACGGCCCAGCTCGTGACGTTCGACGACTGGCTGCAACTCGCGGTCGAGCTCTATGCTCGCGAAGAGGTCGCCCTCGGCCAAGTCACCGACATTGCCCAAGACGAAGCGCTTTATCTTCTACTCCGCACACTCGACCTGCCGCTCGATAGCGACCCGAGTGTCCTCGACTGCAAGCTGACCAAGAAGGAAATCGCAGCCGTCAAAGCCGCTCTGCAACGCCGCATCGTCGATCGCGTGCCCGCCGCTTACATCACACGCGAAGCTTTCCTCGGCGAACATCGCTTTTACGTCGACGAACGCACCATTATTCCGCGCTCCTACTTTCTCGAGATTATCCCTCAACAACTTAACGACTGGCTTCCTGACCCAAAAAAAGTCCGACACGTCGTAGATGTCTGCACGGGATCAGGCTGCCTCGCCATACTGCTCGCCGATCATTTTCCCAAGGCCAAAGTTGACGCAGTCGAACTTTCGACTGACGCGCTCGAAGTCGCGGAGATCAACCTCAAGGAGCATAAGCTCGCCCACCGAATAAAATTATTCGAGAGCGACGTTTTTGACGCCGTTCCAAAACAGAAATACGACGTCATTCTCAGCAATCCGCCTTACGAACCCAGCGCTCACGTCGACGGACTGCCTGAAGAATTTCATCGTGAGCCACGCATGTCGCTCGACGGCGGAAAGGATGGCCTCGACATCATCCGCAAACTTCTGCGCCAGTCGCGCGACCGACTTCAACCACACGGTATCGTCTTAATCGAAGTCGGCGGGTTGCGCGAGGCCATGGACAAAGAATTCGGCAAGCTCGACCTTCACTGGCTTCACACGGAAGACGGCGCCGACTGCGTCTGTGTGATTAACGCTAAGCGGCTAAAAGTGGCCAAATTGTGAGCAAAGAACCGCCGCGTGTCTAACGCTCCGGGTCGAAATCAGGTTCATTCAGGTGCCGCGTAACCCGAACAAAGGGCTTTCGTTGCCGCTTTACGGTACCCCGTCGGCCAATCGTTTAATGTAGCCCAGGTAAACAGACTTCAAAAGTAAACGATTTTATAAAACGATCCAAAACCTCTAAACCTTTTGCACTCGGACTGGGTGTTTGAAAGAAAGCATGAATGTCGCTAACTACCACAATCCGAAAATCGGTATGCGCGCTTATCGGAGGCATTTTGCTAATCACCTACCCCGCCAATTTATCGGCGGATTCCAATCGAATCCAAGAATCCCGATATGACAATGACGTTATCACCGACTCCAGCTTCGCCCACAAACGGATTGCTGAGCTTCGTGCTGAAATCGCTCATCACGACGCCCTCTATTTTCAAAAGGCTACACCAGAAATCACCGATGCTGCCTACGATGCGTTGAAACGTGAACTGCGCGCGCTTGAGCAATCCTTTCCAGCCGAAGCGGCCGCTATCGTCCAATCTCCGCCGCTCGCTGATGATCATACCGACGGATTTTCGAAAGTCATTCATCATCTGCCTATGCTCAGCTTGGACAAAGCCTATACCGAGGCCGAGCTCCACGCATTCTGCGAAAAAATCGCGAAGGCGCTTGATCATCCAACAACCTTTGCCGTCGAGCCGAAGATCGACGGCCTATCCGTCAGCGTCTTGTACGAACACGGCCGCTTCGTACGCGCTTCCACCCGCGGTAACGGTCGAGAAGGCGACGACATCACGGCCAACGCTCGCATGATCCGTTCGCTTCCCCGCGCTCTTCGGTCTGCTAAACCTGACGGTACATCCAATCCGATTCCTGATCTCATTGAGTTACGTGGCGAAATTTACCTCTCTCGCGCTGAATTTGATCGACTCAATCGCGAGCGCGAAACCGACGGCGAACCACCTCTCGCCCACCCTCGCAACGTCGCGACCGGTACGATCAAATCCCGCGATCCAAACGAAACCGCCGAGCGCCATCTCGATGTCGTCTTCTACGGCTGGGGTGCATGCGAGCCGATAAATGCCGCGCCAAAAACACAACAGATGCTACACACGCAGTTGCGCGATTGGGGCTTGCCAACGCTGGAAACTTTCCAGGTTGCACACAACTTTGAAGAGGTTTGGACTATCGTGCAGTCACTCGGACAACAACGCGAAAAACTGGCCGCGCCCACTGACGGCGCCGTGATCAAACTCGACGACGTTACCTCTCGTGAGAAGTTCGGTGAGTCTGACCATGCGCCGCTTTGGGCCATCGCCTACAAGTATCCACCTGAGCGTATCGTCACGCAACTTAAGGCAATTACCGTCCAGGTTGGACGCACCGGCCTACTCACGCCTGTGGCAGAACTGACTCCTGTGTCGCTTGGCGGCAGCATGATCGCCCGCGCTACACTCCACAATCGCGATCAGATCGCCCGGCTCGACCTCCGCGTAGGTGATTTCGTTTTTCTCGAAAAAGCAGGGGAAATTATTCCTCAAATTACCGGCGTCGATCTTACCTGCAGAACGGCAACGAGCGCTCTTTATATTTTTCCCTCCGTTTGCCCATCCTGCAAAACGCCGGTCGTATCAGATCAAGATACTGTCGCCGTGCGTTGTCCAAACCCGGCTTGCCCGGCACAACTTCAACGCCGTTTGCTTCACTTCGCCGACAAATCCTGCGTCGCCATTCCCAACCTCGGTGAGTCGACGATTAACGAACTTATCGCCAGCGGCCAACTTCGTCAAATATCCGATCTTTACAGGCTGGACAAAGGCCGCCTTTTGCGAATTCCCGGTTTCGGCGAAAAGTCCGCCACGCAACTGCTCGCAGAAATCGATCGCAGCCGGGGCGCCGAGCTTTGGCGTTTCATCAATGGCCTCGGTATTCCGCGCATTGGTCCAGCCTCGGCCAAAACGATCGCGAAACATTTTGGCTCGCTCGAGAAATTAGCGGCTGCTCAGCAGGTGAAGTTGCCCGCAGATCTCGGCGTGTCGGTTGTAGACTCGCTACAAGAATATTTGAGGTCGCCGGAAAACCGGACCTCCCTATTAGCCTTGGCCGCAGCCGTTCATCCTTCGATATCAGCATCAACGGACGAAAAACTATCCGGAAAAATTTTCGTTCTAACTGGGAAATTACCGAGCATCTCTCGCGAAGAAGCTACGCGTCGCATCGAAGCCGCTGGAGGCATCGTGCGCGGCAGCGTGAGCAAAAACACCAACTACGTTATCGCTGGCGACGACCCCGGAGAAAAACTCATCAAGGCCAAAGATCTAAATATTCCTGTGCTCGACGAAGCAGGTCTATTAAACTTATTGCGCGAAGGACAAAACAATAGCTCCGTCCCGTAACTCATTTTGCTGAGTTTCACTTTACCGCAAAGATCCGGCCGATGTCGCACTGCGTCGTCCTTCGAAGAAACGTTCAACCGCTGATACCTCTAGCTTTTTTAACGAGATCCATGAACTCGTGGCGGTAACCGCCAGCGTCTTCACCAAGACCATCCTCAGCCCAGCCGAGCACAGAATCGAACGTCGTCGTGCCTTTGTGCGTGGACTCGCGAAGCATCATGCCGAAGCCGGCAACAGCAGCAGCAAATTTAAAATCCTGACTCGCATTCGCGAACTTCGCACCTGAGTCGACGAGAGGAAACTCCAGTTTCTTGCTCAAAACATCCTCTGGCGCCTTATAACGGATTTTCACCGTCAACAACTCGGGCGACACATCGGCCGCTTTGGCTAGTTTAGACTTAGTCGAACCTTTTGCCTGATATTTGAGGGGATCGACCGAGGGGATATCCGCCGGAGAATCCACGTCCACCGGCACTACTTCGTAAAGTGCGGTTACCGTATGGCCAGCGCCGATTTCACCGGCGTCAATCTTGTCATTATTGAAGTCTTCTTTTTTCAGCATCCGGTTCTCGTAACCAATAAGCCGATACGATTTCACCTTCGCCGGATTGAACTCGACCTGGATCTTTACGTCTTTCGCGATCGTCACGAGCGTGCCGCTGAGTTGGTCGGCTAAAAGTTTTTTAGCCTCGGCAAAATTGTCGACGTAGCCGTAGTTGCCGTTGCCCTTGTCAGCGAGTTTCTCGAGCGTGGAATCCTTGTAGTTGCTCATGCCAAAGCCGAGCACGGTCAGGAATACGCCCGACTTAGCTTTTTCCTCGATGAGGCGCGTGAGGTCTCCCTGGTTGGTCACACCGATATTAAAGTCGCCGTCCGTGCAGAGCACGACGCGGTTGGCGCCGTCCTTGATGAAGTTGGCCTTGGCGATGTCGTATGCGAGCTGGATGCCCATCGCACCATTGGTTGAACCGCCGGCGCTCAGCTCTTCAATCGCGCCGAGAACTTCCTGTTTCTGCGAAATCGGCGTGGACGGCAGCGCAAGCCCGGAGTCCCCCGCATAAACAACGATCGCCACGCGATCAGTCGGCTTCAGTTTCTCGACGAGCACACGCATCGATTCTTTAACAAGCGGTAGTTTTTTAGGCTCGTTCATCGAACCCGAAACATCCAAAAGAAACACAAGATTGAGCGCCGGGCGTTCGGCCTCGGGAATCTCGCGGCCTTTCAACCCGATGCGCACGAGGCGATGCTCCGGATTCCACGGGGCGCTTGCGACCTCCATCGAAGCAGAGAACGGCGTGGCATCCTTTGGCGCAGCATAATGGTATGGGAAATAATTCACGAACTCCTCAATACGCACGGAATCCTGCGGAGGGCGCTGACCGAGATTGAGGAAACGTCGCGCGTTCGCATAGCTAGCAGTGTCGACGTCGATCGAGAACGTTGAGAGCGGATTCCCAATGGCGTCTAGGTAGTCGTTATCAACCTGTCGATCGTAAGTCTCGGTGTTGAAATCATGGCGACCGTAAGCGGCCGTCGCCCACGCTTGCGGGCTGGCCGCCCCAGCAGAACCACCAACTCCCGCTATGCCTGCAGGCAACCGAGTTCCAGCCAACGTCTGAGTGACCTTAAAACTCATCTCATGCCGCGCTTCCACGGAAAATGGAGCCATCGTAATGACTTCATTACTCATAGGCGGTGTCCCAGTCGTGACGTCAGCAACAAGAACAGGCAAATTTTGGCGAGGTTGCGCTGGCGCAGATGGCTGAGCTACGGGCTCTGACTCTGGTTTGGTCGTCGGCAGATGAACAACACCTTCGCCCTCTTTTTTCAGTTCGATTTCGATCAAGCTGCGGCTTTTCTCCTCCAACTTGGCCAGCTCTTTTTGATACAGCGCCTCGGTCTTGGCCTCAGCTAGCTTGATATCCCGACGTGTTACTTCCTGCTTCTGCACAACAAACATCGCTACGACACAGGCGGCTGCTAGGCCGCCGATGAGATAAAACGGGAAGCGGATAAACTTCCGCGGTTGGTAGGGTTCGCGGGCCGGCGGCGCAGCTTCGATTTTTGGCGGCACGACAAAAGGCAGAGGCTCCTTCGCGAGCGCGGCCGAAAGATCGCCGCTGAGCGCGCGGATTTGTGCGACGGCGGTCTGCGCAGCAGGATCATCTTTGATCGCGGCCTCGATAGCGACTTGTTCGGCAGCATCAAGTTCGCCCAGCGCGTACGCGGTGAGACGTGGGTCGTCGGGAATGATTTTAGAAATATTCATCGGTTCGTTTCCTTGTCTTCAGGACCGCTGGGCGGCGTATTCAGCGCGGAGGCGCGTGACGGCATGGTGGATTAAGACGCCGACATGGCTCACGGAGTGAGCAGTGATGCGGCTGATTTCTTTGTAGCTGAACCCGCTTTGAAATTTAAGTCTTAGCACTTCTTGCTGGTTTGGCGGCAGGCGGTCGATCATGCGCAGGAGCGCGTCGTGCGTTTCTTCTGCCTCAAGCGAGCGCGTCGGTTGCGGCTCCTCGGCGCTTACGCGTTCCATTTCGCCTTCTTCGAAGCGTTTCATGCGCCCCTCCTTCCGTAGGATATCGAGCGCACGATGGCGGCAGACGGTAAAAAGCCACTCGGCGACATGCCCATCCACGACCGCCGGCGGCTGAGCCATGAGCTTAACAAAGGTGTCTTGCACCACGTCCTGCGCGCGATCAGGGTCACCGATGAGGCGTGTGGCGTAACGCAACAGCGGCGATTGGTATTCCGCCACGGCGGTCTGCACAAAATTCTCAGCGTTTTCATGGGGAATTTCCCGGTTCATAGGGTCTCTAGTTGAAGTGACCTACGCTGATACGACGCACGAGCCGCCGTTTTATTAGTTCAAAATTTCAGGGGTCTTTTCGCTGTCCCTCATTACGCTGTTTTTTAATGACGCGGGTATCACAAAAATAGTCATGCATGGCACGCTTCTCGTCATCGAAAGCAGCGATGACGTAGCCAATAAACAGAGTGAAACGATTGAGCATCTCCGCGAAATAGCGGGCTACAATACGGCCGTGACTAAGCTGGCTTCCATCTGAACGAACGACACTTAGACCCAATATCATTTTGCCCGGGGTCGCCGAAAAACGTTTTAGAAAGAACCAGTTATAAACGAGTCCGACCACAAGCCCGACACGCCCCATAGCCTCCATTCGAGCAACCAACTGAAGGAGTTCGTCTGAACTCATGTGGTTAATAAACTGAAAGAGCTGCTCTAGACTAGAAATAGGAGGGAGCTCGACCCAAATGCCCATGGATTTCGAGACGATCGCAATAATCGTGCTTAAGAGCAGTGAATCCACGATTTTTGCTGCAGCCCGAACCCAGAAACCCGCGTAGTTAAGTCTTACCGGCCGCGCAGCGAGGATGGTTTCGACGTCAGAGATCGAGGGACCGGCCCTTTCTGGCATGCCGGGTATCGGAGGCGGATTCAGCTCCGAAGTCGGCAGCTTGGGTGCGACCTCCGCGTACGTTTTCCAATCAGGCATGCCGTGCTGCCAAACCAATGTTTCGTCGTGAATGATCTTGTCGCGCGCGAGTCGCGCGAACTCCGTGTCGCTTACGGGTCCGAGACGCTGGTCGTTATTGGCGTAATACCAAGGCATATGTCACCGTCGAATTTCCTGACGCATCTCGGCCAATGCAATGGGAAACTTCATAACAGGCAACCGGCCCTTCGCTTTACACCTACGCCGATGCGTGCTTCGTTTTGGCTAATGCGCTCTCTTTTCGCTGTTTTTCTCGCCGCAGCCGCGCTGCTCACCTCGGAAGTGTTGGCCAAACGTGAGACTCCCGTCGAGCAGGCCACGAGAGAACACACGCTTCTCCTCGGCAATGGCGCCGAGCCTCGCGACCTCGATCCACACGTCGTCATCGCCTACACCGACTATAATATCCTTGTCGCGCTTTTCGAGGGATTGACCGTGCTCGACGAAGCGACCTCGCGCCCGCTACCCGGAATGGCCGAACGCTGGGATATCTCCAACGATAGCCTCGTTTATACATTTCACCTACGCGCCGACGCAAAATGGTCGAACGGCGATCCGGTGACCGCGGAGGATTTCGTATTTTCAATGGAGCGCATTCTCTCACCTGAATTAGCTTCCGAGTACGCCTACATGCTCGCTCCGATAAAAGGCGCCGAGGACTACACCGCAGGAAAGACAAAAAAATTCGCCGACGTCGGTGTGCGCGCCCTCGATCTACACACGCTCGAACTCACGCTCGCTAAACCTACTCCCTATCTACTATCGCTCGCCGCTCATCAAGCTTGGTTCCCGGTGCACAAGGCAACGATTCTCAAATTCGGCAAAGCTCACGATCGCGGCACGCGCTGGACTCGCCCTGAAAACTTTGTCGGCAATGGCCCTTTCACGCTCACGACTTGGGAGCCGGATCAACGCATCGTGGCAACAAAGAATCCGCTGCACCACGATGCTGCCAAAAACAAAATCGACCAAGTCGTGTTTTTCCCCATTGGCGATTCGGCGGTCGAGGAACGAAACTTCCGCACCGGTCAACTCCACGCCACTTATAGTGTGCCCATCAGCCGCATCGCGACCTATCGCGCGCAAAATCCTTCGCCACTCCGCATCGAGGCTTTACTCGAAACTAATTACTTTCGCTTCAACGTCACCAAACCACCCTTCAACGACCCGCGCGTGCGCCGAGCACTCAGCAGTGCGATCGACCGCGCTGCGATCGTGCATTCCGTCATGCAGGACACGCGACTGCCTGCAAACACGCTCGTGCCGCCCAACACCGCAGGCTATAATTCCAGCGTTCGCACCGACACGGATTTTGCCGCCGCCCGCAGCCTTTTGGCCGATGCCGGTTTTCCCGGTGGCAAAGGTTTCCCCAAAGTTGAAGTCCAATATAGCACTCCCGTGATTGACCCCAAGGTCGTCGAAGCCATCCAGGAAATGTGGCGGCGCGAACTCGGCATCGAAGTCGCGCTCGCGCAGCTCGAGTACCGGGTGCAAATCGACAACCAACATATCCTCGCCTTCCAAGTTTCCGCCTCACGTTGGATCGGTGACTATAACGATCCTTCGACCTTCACCGACCTTATGACATCGCTAAGCGGCAATAACGACACCGGCTGGAAAAATCCTGCTTATGACAAATTGACCGATGCTGCCGCGCACGAACGCGACGAAGCCAAACGCTTCGCCCTGCTTCAACAGGCGGAAAAACTCATGCTTGATGAAGCACCGATCGCGCCTCTTTTCTTCGGCACGCGCACTTATCTCATCCGCCCCGAAGTCAAAGGCTGGGTGCCCACCCTCCTAGGCATTCATCGGTATCAAACTCTGTCGTTGGAATGACCGCTATCCCGAGCTTGAGCCGGAACCACCGCCAGCCTAACTCTCTCCCATGCGTGTTTTCTTAACAGTTCTGTTCGCTTTCGTAGGCGCCTCGATTTGCTCGGCTGCTGATCTCAGCATCGTGCGCGTGTGGCCAGGTTATCGTACCGCGGAATCGTTTGAACGCATCTCAGAATATTTCGGCAAAAACGAAGAACCCGCAGCGCAGCACATCGTCCGCACGCAGCCAAGCGAACGCACTGGCTACTATTTTTTGGTTCGGTTAAAAAACGAGAATACGGAAATCACCGGAGCCCACTTCGAATTACAGATCGTCACGCCGTTCGCGACTTTGCCCAAAACATTTACCTTCGACAGCTCGATTCCCCACGGTAGCCACGCGTTTCAACTCGGCCTCACGGGTGCGGATTGGCCAGGCAAACCGAAAGATGAAGCTATCGCGTGGCAACTCCGCGTGCTCTCTTCAGACGGCACTGAATTATCACGCACACAAAGTTTTCTTTGGTCGCAGCCGGAGAAGAAATAAGCGTCCCGAGATTTCACAAAAGGCGCGAAATATGTCGCGCCTTTGATTTTCACAAGCTGCCCTTAAGCAACAAGTGACTACTCAGTGCTCGGACGGGAGCTGAGACTGCGCGCCCTTTGCGCTGGAGTGATAGTCACGTTTTCAAAGGAGAATCGCCTGGCGTTTTCCACGACCTCAGCGGTTTCTACGCCCGCAAACGTGCAATTCTTGAAAAGAATATTATCGATCGTTCCCTTTGGAATGCCGGCGATCCAGAGTACGCGCGGGCTTGATTTACTGGTGACGTTTTCGATCACGATATTGCGCACGACCGGCTGGTGCTCGCCCTTGGGGCCTTCCTCATACTGATGGTCAATGGTTAGGATTGCCTCGGCTACACGGCCGATCTCGACGTTGCGCATGTAAACATTTTCAACCACTCCGCCGCGGCGCGCATTCGACTTGAAACGCAGTCCGCGCTCGAGATTTGGGCTATCCATTTTGCAGTTCTCGACGAAAATATTTCTGCAACCACCCGAAATTTCGCTGCCGATCACAACGCCGCCGTGACCGTCCTTCATCACGCAATTACGAATGATGTGATTCTCCGCCGGCACGCCGACACGACGTCCGTCGTCGTTGCGACCCGACTTGATCGCGATGCAATCGTCGCCCGTGTCGAACTCGCAGCCTTCGATCAAAACGTCGCGGCAAGAATCTGGATCACAGCCGTCGTTGTTCGGCCCATGGCTGTTGATTTTCACGTTCCGCGCGATGACGTTGGTGCAAAGCGCGGGCGTTATTTCCCACATCGGCGAACGCACAATCGTCACGCCCTCGATCAGCACGTTGCGGCAACGGTATGGCTGGAAAAAGCTCGGCCGCAGATAGTGGCCAGCACCAAAAACGCGCTGCGCCACTGGCACGCCCTGCACGCTGTATTCGTTAAGTTTAGCCGTATCAGGCGAAGCGGGGGCTTTCTTGTCGTCGCCTTTTTTTGTCCAGCTCCACCAGTTGCCTGCGTCGTAGGACGCCGCGCCATCAAGCGTGCCCTCGCCGGTCACCGCGATGTTTTCCTGTTCCCATGCGTAGATAAAGGGAGAGTAGTTCATACACTCGATGCCTTCCCAACGAGTATGAACCACCGGCAGGTAGGCCGCCGGATCTGTGCTGAAGCGCAGAGTCGATCCTTTCGCCAGATATAAATTTACATTGCTCTTGAGATGCACCGCTCCGGTCAACCACTCACCGGCAGGTACGACGACGCGACCACCACCAGCCGCATTGCAGGCCTCGATCGCTTTGCGAATCGCGACAGTGCAATCAGCACCCGCCGCAGCGCCGAAATCTGTGATCGAAAAATCGTGCGCCGGAAATTGCGGCGCCTTGATCCGTGCGAGAATCGACTCGCTTTCGGAAAAACTAAAACTTCCGGGCGCGACAGAAGCAGAGCCATCGGCACGAGCGAGCGATGTAGAGGCAGCAGAGGTCAGCGCGACCAGCAACAGTACCGAAACGCTTGATAGGCGCCGAACACTCAGAAGCAGAAGGTGAATCTTCATCATAAAATGGGAGCTTGATAAAACGAATGCGGTGAAAATTCGATCGCAGCATTTCACACACACCTAAACAGGACACGTGTCCGATCAGTCAAATCATAACCGCTTTCCCGAGCACTTTTGCTGAAAACTAGAAGGCATAAGCGCTCAAAAACTCCACGGAAATACCGAAGCTGAAGAGCTTGTCCCTCAGCATCGGACTACAATCCAAAAACTCTGGCGACTTCACGCTGACCTTCCTGATCAATGACTTCGATCGCAGCTTCGCGTTGCGGCTGAGGCCAGTT
>Ga0302322_100000297_pt1 | contig 37193 bp, 36 predicted proteins | sample Fen_T0_2_FD_203757 | JGI IMG/M metagenome (GOLD analysis project Ga0302322, IMG submission 203757) | Peat permafrost microbial communities from Stordalen Mire near Abisko, Sweden - Fen_T0_2 | ecosystem: Environmental > Terrestrial > Soil > Wetlands > Permafrost | place: Sweden: Abisko...
CGCCACGCCCATGGCTCCCATTGCCAAAGACATCTCCAGCGCTCTCTCAGCCGCCGTCAATACCATGCAAATGGTCAAGAAGTAGGTTGCCATGACTCTCTTCCTCGATACACGCCTGCAACCCGTTGGCGGCGGCCTGGCAAATGCTGTCGGCATTCACCAGGGAAGCAATATCAACGACTACGGGGGCCTCAGTCTCGGCGAGCTTCTTGCCGTGGTCGAAGGCCGCCACGTCTTGATTGCCGCTCATGGTTTCAACGTGAACCGCGCCGATGGCATTGCATGCCTGTCGAACTGGAACAAGCTCTTGCAGCTTCCCCAGCCATATTCCGCCTTTTTGGGCCTGCTGTGGCCGGGCGATTCGATCTGGGCGCATGGGCTCGACTATCCCGATGAGCCGAGGATCGCCAACGAGGCCGGTGCCCTGGCTGCAGCCTTTATCAACGCCAACTTCCAGCGCGCGGCGAGCATCTCCTTTGCCTCGCACAGCCTGGGAGCGCGGGCTGTGCTGGCGACGATCGCGCATCTTAATCTGCCGGTGCGACGCCTGATGCTAATGGCTCCAGCCATCGACGACAACTGCCTGTCGACCGAGTTTCAGGCCGTGGCGGGCAAGATCGGTACGATTTCGGTTCTTGCTTCAAAGAAGGACGAGGTGCTGGCAGCCGCCTTTCCGCTGGGGAATTTCTTCGCGGGCATCATTGCCGCAGGGCATCCGTGGTGGCGTGGGGCTCTTGGCCGTGGCGGCCCCGTGCTGCCCTGGCCGGCCAACTTCCAAGCGCCCTTCGAGATTCCCGACAACTGGAAGTTCGAGCACGGCAACTACTTGCAAATCGATTACCCCGAGCCTGCCGCTTTACGGCTGCCTGTCGATGTGCCGCCGCAGGGTACGCCCCCCCCGCCCGGAGCGGGTTGGCAGGAGTCCTTCTCCTCGGCCTTTGCTTCGACCCGCTTCCGGTAACTGGCAGGGCAGCCTATTAAGCGAAATTAATTTATCGCTTTTTCTTCGCCTTTTGGCGCGAACTGTTGTATGCTGACTTCGCAACACAAGGAGGTTGCGCACATGGACTTTCAAAAAGAACTGATTGCCGAATATGACCGCGAGATTGCTACAACCCGCAAGATGCTCGAGGCGATCCCGGCCGACATCGATTTCACCTATAAACCCCACCCCAAATCGATGAGCCTGGGACGTTTAGCAGGGCATCTCGCCGAGACCGCCGGAGAGTGGGCCAAGACGACCTTCACCACCGACAAGCTGGAGTTTCCGGCCGATCACAAGTTCGAGGCCTACATCCCCGCCTCTACCACCGCACTTTTGGAGCGCTTCGACAAGGATGTCGCTGAGGCCAAGACAGCCTTCGCAGCTTTTGCCCCCGCAAAGTGGGACGAGAACTGGAAGTTCGTTGCTGGTGGCCAGACCTGGATCGACGAGTCGAAGTATCGCGTCTTCCGCAACTGGGTTGTGGACCATTTGATCCACCACCGGGCACAGTTGGGCGTCTATCTGCGCATCCTCGACAAGCCTATCCCCGGCTCCTATGGACCCTCGGCAGACGAGATGCCATCGTAGTAAGAAGTGGTCAGTGAACAGTGGACAGTGAACAACAGCCAGGGGTTCGTTGCTCGAAATGAGTTCAGCGCTTGAGCGGAGTTCTCGAAGTGCTTGAGTTTCAGATAGGTAAGCGACTGACAACTGTTCACTGACCACTGTTCACTGACAACTACCCACCGTTCCGGCTACTCTTGTTCCATGGCTTTCTCATTTCCCAAGATCTATCCGATTCTCGATGTTTCCTTCCTTCCAACCCAGGGCCGCGCGGGGTTTCTGCGCCGCCTGGGTGGCGAACTGACAGACGCTGGCCTGACACTGCTCGAATACCGCAACAAGAGCGGCAACGATGCCGAGTTGCTCTCGGATGCGATGATTCTGCGAACGGCGATACCTGCCGGGAAAGTGAAGCTGATTCTCGATGACCGGGCAGATCTGATTGAGCAGCTTGGTTTTGACGGCGTGCATGTGGATGCTGGAGACCTCAAGCCAAGTGAGGCACGCACTCTCATCGGGCCAGACCGGATCATTGGAACATTTGGCGGTGGCGCAACAGGTATGATTCCGGGAATCCTCGCCACTCCAGCCGATTATTTCTCGATCGGTCCCGTCTTCGCGACCCGCACAAAGCAGACCAGCTCACCGTTGATCGGCATGAAGGGTGTCAGTCAGTTGCGCAGTGAAGCTGGCCCAAAACCAGTGCTGGTTGCGATTGGCGGAATCACACTGGCCACAGCGGGTGAAGCTTTTGATGCCGGAGCCTCGGTCGTAGCAGTCGCCGGAGCCATCTTCCGGCAGCCCGATCCGGCTGCCGAGTTCCGCAGGTGGGTGGCAGTACTGGGGTAGGTGCGAGCCAATAGGGTGAAGCGATTTAGGTCTTTTACTGAGGCCTCTGCGGAGGGACAACGCGGCTTCTGGCACGGGCGAGAATCCACTGCTTGTATTCGTCCTGCACCGTTTGTCCGGGTTTCCGGGGAGGGCGGTTTGGCGTCGCTAGATACTTGAGCCATTCCTGGTACTCATCGACGGTAACGGTGGCTGCCACGGCTGCCTCCGCTGCTTCAATCTTCTCTTTGGAAACCGGAACAGCTTTCTTCTTCTCCTTGCGATGCTTTTGCCCCTTAAAGAGCCATTCAGATTCAAAGGGAGCGAGAGCGGGAACAAGAAGTCGAATCATGTCGTAAAACGGAATGTGGTGCCGCCCGAGTCCGAAGCATATGACGAGGGTGAGGCAGGCCAAATGGGTAATGATCGTTGAGAAAATGGGCAGGGAGAAGCCCGCCTCGTGTTCGGCGATCATCACATGGTATCCAAGATATAAATGGTAGGTGATCAGAAGGTAAGCAAATACGGACCACGCGCCATGTGGCAGAAGGGCTGAGATTCCATACCCGATCAAGGCGCAGACTAAATATACCGCTCCATTCTTGCCGAACGCCATGGGGTTCATCTCCTTTTTGGCCTTATCGATTGTTGTACGGATGATAATTCCGTAGCCGCGCGGAGTGTCAAGCTAACCACCGGAGCCTGGGGCAAGTTCTTTACTGCCCGTCCTGCAAAGCGTCCTGCGGCTGGCAGTTTCCTGGGGTTGCTACTCCGCTCGCTCAATGGCAACCACAACGCCTCAAGCCCTTCGCGGTATCCTCAGATCATGGTGCGTTTCACGGTGTTGGCGTCGGGGTCCAAGGGCAACTGCACGGTCGTCTCCGGTGGAGGCACGAGGATTCTGCTCGATTGCGGGCTGAGCTGCCGGGAGCTTTTCCGGCGCATGAGGCTGGCAGGCGAAGAGCCGGAGACGCTGGATGCTATTCTCATCACCCACGAGCACTCGGACCACGTGAACGGCGTTGCGGTGACGGCGCGCAAGCTGGGCATTCCGGTCTACTTCACAGAAGGCACGCACCGCGCCTGGATGCGCTGGCTGACGCCGCGACGGCAGATGACTTACGCCCAATGGCTGGAGCAGTGCCGCAAACAGGCATCCGAGCGCCAGGCGGAGGCCGAGACGGCGGCTCCCGAGGGAGAACCGGACGAGAGCGACCTCGTTGAGGCGGCGGAAGCCCCGGAGGCCGAGCCAGCCGCTGGCGGCAACGTCAAGGATACATCCTGGTTGCCGGCGGTCGAGTACTTCAGGGCAGGCGAGCCCTTTGAGATTGGCGGCATTGCCGTTAGCCCGTTTACGATTCCGCATGACGCTGCCGATCCGGTGGGCTTTGTCTTCCGCACGGAAGGGGTGCGGATTGCCTCGGCTACTGATCTTGGCTATATTTCGCCGAATGTCAGAGCGCAGCTTCAGGGCGTCGACCTGCTGCTGCTTGAATCAAACCACGATCTGGAGATGCTGCGCGACGGCCCCTATCCCTGGTCTGTGAAGCAACGGGTGCTTTCACGGGTGGGCCACCTGTCGAACGAAGCGGCGGCGGGCTTTCTTGAAGACGGTTATGACGGGCAGGCAAGGTACGTGATTCTTGGGCATCTATCTGAAAGCAATAATCTTCCTGAACTTGCGCGGGTTGCTGCCGAGCGAGCCTTGAGCGGCCGGGCAAGCCTGATGGCCAATCGGCTGCTGCTGGCCAGCCAGCACGAGCCCCTTGATCCTATTTGCTTTTGATGGTAATAAGTTACAATAGTAAGACACGGGTATCACTCTGTACCAGGTGGATTGGCGAGGAACCGGTCGAGGCGAAAAGCGCATCGGCGAGACGGAGTCGAGGCAAGCGTTCGATGGATGGGCGCATATTCGGAGCCGTCAACGATTGAAGTATTCCGTTGCCAGGTGAGCCGCTCAGGACCATGGCGGTTGAACACATCCTTTGCAAAGTGAGTCTTTACGAATATGGCAAGAACCCGATGCACAGACACTGTCGTTGGCGGAATATTAGCCAGTTGGCGGTATGACATTTCGAGCATCTCTCCGGAGATGCGCAAGGACTACGAGCAGCATCTGGCCGAGTGCCGCCGCTGCAGTTCGCGGCAGCGCTTCCACCGCGGCTTGGATGTTTCGCTGGCTGTTTTGACCTCGCTGGCGGTCTTCTTCTTTCTCTTCGCGCTGGCAGTGCTCAAGCACATCAAGCCGGTGGAGCATTTTGCCTTCAACGTCTTCGGCCTGGATGTCGCAGACACCTACCACATGCTGGTTTCGGCGGGCGTTGCGGGGCTCGTCTTCTCGGTGATCGCTCTGCTTCTGGTCCTCACGGCCACGCCGGCTCCGTCCTACCTGGGCGGCATCGCTGCCGAGCAGGCGAAGCTGATCGAAGCGCGGCTGCCCGAGGCGATCAAGGCGTTTCGCTCTCGCTAGGATTTGCGTATCGGCAAGTTGAACCTCAGGGCCTCCTTCATCAGGAGGCCCCTGTCTTTGCAGGGTCGGATGGACGCATTGCGCAGAACGAAGGTCCTCGGACGATGACAACCGGAACGGCGACAAGACGGCTGCTTCCGGGACTGAAGGTCGCAGAGGGGTTTACCCGCCATCCCTTCGACCAGCAGTTCGGCGTGCGGACGAGCGGACTGGTTGCCGGACGCCACTTGAAGAGTGGACACCTGCATGATCGCCATGCGACGGCTTACTACGGCGTTGCTCCATCCGTCCTGAGCACTCTTCTCAAGCGCTGGCAGAGGAGTAGGCCGGGGGCACCAATCGAAGATTTCAGCTTTATCGACATTGGCGCCGGAATGGGGCGGGCCGTGCTGTTGGCGGCAGAGTTGCCCTTCCGTCAAGTGGTCGGAGTCGAACTCAATCCTACGCTGGTGCGGATTGCCAGAAAGAACGTGTCGATCTGGCGATCCGCAGGCCGTGAGCGTTCGCCGATCAAAATCATCAACATGGATGCCGCCGAGTTTCCGCTGCCCACCGGACCCTGCCTTGCTTTTCTCTTCAATCCCTTTGGCGCAACGGTGATGCGGCGATTACTGAAGACTTGGAAGAGAAACCTTCGAGAACAGCCTCAGCCCCTTGACCTGATCTATGTGAACAACGAGCAGGAAGGCGTCCTGGAACTCGAACTCCGGCGGTCAGCCGCGGCCCGCCTCTACCTCGGCCAGATTCATCGCTCGCGGGCCGATGCGATTGCGGATCACAAAATCCTGGCCAATCAGCCGGAGGGCGAATACGCCTCGTCCAATGTCGAGGATTGTTCGATCTGGCGCTGGAACACATAGGTTTGGGGCAGGGAATAGAAATCCAAGAATAGTGTTGACGAAGAAGCGGCCTTGCATGAAGACTGTCTAGGCGTAGATCCTTGCAGACGAGCCCGGGAGCCCCGAACTCGATCCGCAGACGAGGAAAATGCCTTGAGACAGCCGCACCTGGTTCTCGGAGTTGGCGAACTGCTTTGGGACACGCTGCCGGAGGGGCCGAGGCTCGGCGGCGCTCCAGCCAACTTTGTCGTAATGGCCGGGCGGCTGGGCAGCCACGCTGCGATCCTGAGCCGCATAGGGCGCGATGAGTTAGGCCGCAAGGCTGTCGAGCGGCTTGATCCGCTGCCTGCCGACACGAGCTTTCTGCAGGTGGACCCGGCGCAGCCGACGGGCCAGGTTACCGTGGCCCCGAATGGCGGTGAGCCTCAGTTCACGATTCCTCAGCCGGCGGCATGGGACTTTCTTGAGTTGACCGATCGCTGGGCGCAGTTGGCCGAGCGGGCCGACGCGATCTGCTTTGGCTCTCTGGCGCAGCGTTCTGCCCAGTCGCGGCAGACGATCCAGGCCCTGGTAGCAAAGACGTCAGCCTCCTGCCTGCGCATCTTCGACGTGAATCTACGCACGCCATTCTACTCAAGCAAGGTGATCAAAGAGTCAGTCGAACTGGCCACTGTCGTCAAGATGAACGACAGCGAGGCGCCCAAGCTGCTGGAGTTGTTGGGAATGCCAGCGTCAGTAGGGGGGGCGGTCGAGCGGCGAGGCTTGGTTCGCCTCGGCGCCGATTGGCTGCTCCACGAGTTTCCCTCGCTCCAGATGGTGGCTGTAACGCGCGGCGCACACGGCAGCTTGCTGGTGACGCGCCATGAATGGCACATGCACCCGGGCTTTGCCGTCCAGGTTGCAGATACCATCGGCGCGGGCGATGCCTTCACTGCGGCCATGACCCACTATCTACTGCGTGGGGCGGATCTGCCCACGCTGAACGAGGCCGGAAATCGCTGGGGCGCCTGGATGGCCTCGCAATCCGGTGCCATGCCTGCATTGCCCGACTCGGTGCGCGCAGGAATCGCAGCGGCGATCGAGGGCTGAGGCAGCCCGCGCTCGGGCGGTGTACGCTGCATTTATGGCCGCAGAATCTAGCTGGTATGCCGGCGAGTTGCGCCGTGAACTGGGTCTACGCAACCGGCAGTGGGCGCAAGGGCATTCCTATGTCGAGAGCTACGGCAATCCGCCGGTGATCGTCTATCACCCCGATGGCGGCCGTCACGGCAACTTCTATGACGCTGCCTACACAGCGATTGCTGCGCGGCCAGAGTGGCTCCGCCGCTTCGACAAGATTCATACCGGTCAGAAGACGCTGCCCAAAGCCGAGTCCAACCGGCGCTGGCGAGAACTCGACTCGTCCATGAGCTCGGATGCTTTGCTCATGAACGTCTTCTGCACGCCCGGTGTGGCCGAGTCGCCAGCAATTCGGCGCGCTCTGGGCATCGAAGGCGATGAGCCGCCGGTCTTCGGATGGAAGGCGCGCGTGCCACTCAAGAATGGACACTTCGACCGCACCGAGGTCGACCTACGGCTGGGTTCGCTGCTCGTCGAAGCCAAGCTCACTGAGGCCGATTTTCAGACCAAAGCTGCGGCGGTCGTCGAGAGCTACCGCGACTTCGATACCGTCTTCGACCGCGATCTGCTGCCGCGTGTTCAACTGGCGACAAAAAGGCGCAGAGAGCCAGCCGAGTTTCCCGAGGACTATTCGCAGGAGTTTGAAGAGGTAGTGCCCGAGACGACATGCTCCCGATATCCAGAGCCAATCGAAACCCCAGCGCTCATCGCCGCCAATCGATCCACTGCGGTCAAGGCTGGCTACGCGAGCTACCAGTTGATTCGCAACGCGCTCGCTGCCTACGCCCAAGGGTCGAGCTTCTGCGTCATCCACGACGCGCGCCGTCCCGATCTGCGCGAGGCGTGGTTTGAGGTATTGGCCGCGGTCAAATCTGCCGAGATGCGGGTGCGCCTCAAAGTGCTCACCTGGCAGGAGCTGGCCGCGATGCTGCCCGAGGAGTTGCAGGCCTTTCTCAACTGCAAATACGGGATCGCGGCGCCTGGCAGGGATGCTTCGCCAGTGGAAATTCCGTGACTGGTTCACAGAGTGGTATGAACCGCCCGAAAGTGGAATCGACAGGCCGGGCGGAGTGCATCTTCTCGCCAAAACTACCATCAAACTGGTAGCTTGAATCAGAAGGATACTGCTTCCCAAGATGGCCTCTAACCCCTATGCTTCTCTGGCGGTTCTGTTTGTGGCGGCGCTGGGCTTTGGCCTGGCTCCTCTGGGGCTGGCCTGGCTCTGGGCAAAGGTGTTTTCGCCGGCCAAGCCGAACGAGGTTAAAAATGCGATCTACGAGTGCGGGCTTGCCTCCAAAGGCGATGCCTGGATGCAATTCCACTCGGCCTATTATTTGTATGCCATCATCTTTCTGGTCTTCGACGTAGAGGCGGTCTTCCTGTTGCCCTTCGCCGTGGCCTTCAGCGGAATGACCGCAGCAGCCTGCGGAGCCGTACTGGTCTTTGTGTTGCTGCTGATCGAGGGGTTGGCGTGGGCCTGGGCCAAAGGCGTGCTGACCTGGGCCTGACGACAGCTTCTAGCTGCCAGCCTCTAGCTTCAAACAACGGCAGGTTTCGATAGGCAAATAATGGGGCTAGCGGCTAGAAGCTAGCAGCTAGAAGCTAATTGGAGCGAAGCGACGATGATCGATGAAAAACTGAAGATCGAGATGCGCAAGCAGGGCATTGTCGTCACGACCATCGAGGAGCTCTACAACTGGGGCCGTCGCAACTCCGTCTGGCCCATGCAGTTTGGCCTCGCCTGCTGCGCTATCGAGATGATCGCCACCACCATGGCCCGCTACGATCTTGCCCGCTTCGGCGCCGAGGTCTTCCGGCCCTCGCCTCGCCAGGCCGACCTGATGATCGTCTCCGGCACCGTCACTAAAAAAATGGCCCCGCAGGTCGTCCGTCTCTACAACCAGATGGCCGAGCCGCGCTACGTGATCGCCATGGGTGCCTGCGCCATCTCTGGCGGCCCCTTCAAACAGGGCTACAACGTGCTCAAGGGCATCGACCGCTACATCCCCGTCGACGTGCACATTCCCGGCTGCCCGCCGCGCCCCGAGGCGCTGATTCAGGCCTTCATGACATTGCAAAAGAAGATCGACGGCCAGTCGCTCACCGGCGAAGACCGCCCACGCTATCTGAATTCCGAGGCACAGGGCGAGTTTCCAGTCCCTGTGCAGGGAGAGCATGATCTCGAGCCCGTACGCAATCCCGGCGTATGGACGGTTCCGGTGGTGATTCGCTGATGAAGACAGTCGAAGAGATCAAATCGGCGATTGAGGCGGCCCTTCCAGGCGCAGCGGTGGAGATTGTCCCGAACCCCAGCGTCTCCGGCCAGCACTCGCTCCGGCTTGCGCCCGAGTCTGCGCTCGCCGTGGCAAAGTTTTTACGTGACAACTCTGATCTAGCCCTCGACTATCTCTCCAACGTTACCGGCATTGACTGGCCCGATAAAGTGATCACCGAAAAGGTCAAAGTCACACGTCCATCGATCCAAACCGTCGACGGCGTGGAAAAGACAGTCGAAGAGACCGTCGAGGAGACCCGCAAACGCCTCGAACCGGGATCTCTTGAGGCCGTCTATCACCTCTATTCGGTCGAAAAGAAGCATGGACCCGTGATCTTGCGGATGCGCACCATCGACCGCACCGAACACGTCGAGTTGCCTTCTCTGACGCCCATTTGGCGCTCGGCCGAGTTCCAGGAGCGCGAAATCTTCGACCTCTACGGAATCGTCTTCACAGGCCACCCCGATCTGCGCCGCCTGTTGATGTGGGCCGCCTTCAAAGACCACCCCATGCGCAAGGATTACATCGAGCCCGACGACTTCGAATACGAGCCAACAGCCCACGACGAGGTGCTCAAGCGCGCCCAGGAACATCAGGCAGCCATCGCCCAGCCTGAAGCGGGAGCAGGCCAATGAGCGAGTCGCAAAGCCATTCCGCAACCCTCGCCGAGAGGCCCGAAGGCTGGAATCGTCCCGCGTTGATTCAACCCTCAGGCGACGGCGAGTTGCTTGAAGTCGCCATGGGCCCCCACCATCCCTCGACGCACGGCGTCTTCCGCATGGACGTAGCTCTCGACGGCGAGCGTGTGATCCGCCTCCGGCCCGTCTTCGGCTACCTGCATCGCAACCACGAAAAGATCGCCGAGGGCATCAGCTATCTGGCCTCCATGCCCTACACCGACCGGCTCGATTACATCTGCCCCATCACCAACAACTGGGCCTACGCCCTGGCAGTCGAGAAGCTCACAGGCCAGCAGGTTCCCGAGCGCGCCGAGTATTTACGAGTCATCTTGGGCGAGCTGACGCGCTTCCAAAATCACGCCTCGTCGATTGGATTTTTGATTCAGGAGATGGGCGCCAGCGGCACGCCGCTCATGTATGCCTTCCGCGAACGCGAAAAGATTCTCGACCTCTTTGAGAAGCTCACCGGCGCGCGCATGATGGTCAACTACATGCGCTTCGGCGGCTGTCGCGTGGATGCCTCGCCAGCATGGCTCGACCAGACACGCAAGGTAGTAGCCGGGCTTCCGCAGTTCATCGACGAGTTCGAGCAACTGCTCGCGACCAATGAAATTCTGATGGCCCGCACGCAAGGCGTCGGAGTGCTCAAGGCTGACCTTGCCGTCAACGCCGGCGTGACGGGGCCGATGCTGCGTGCATCAGGAGTCAATTACGACATTCGCAAGGTCGACGGCTACGGCATCTACAATCGTTTCGACTTCCGTGTGCCGCTGGGCGATCATGGAGATGTTTATGATCGTTTCATGATCCGCTTGCTTGAGATGCGTGAGTCGATCAAGATTCTGGAACAGGCTTTGAAAGACATCCCCACCGGCCCGATCATGGACCCCAAGGCAAAGAGCCGCGGCTTCCGTCCCAAGCCGGGCGAGGCTTACGGACGCATCGAGGCCCCAAAGGGCGAGCTGGGCTTCTATCTAATTTCGGACGGCGGGCCAAATCCATATCGCTATCGTGTGCGCCCGCCGAGCCTGATCAACCTCACGGTGCTCGAAGATATGTGCCTGGGCCACGACGTAGCAGATGTAGTGTTGATCTTCGGCAGTGTGGATATTGTTTTAGGAGAAGTAGATCGTTAGGGAACAAGGGAGGAAGCAGTTTGTTAGGAGAAGGTATCCTGAAAGGCATGGCGGAGACGGCGAAGAATTTCTTCGGCAGCTACGTCTCTGCCGAGCGGCTCACGACGGTCGAGTATCCGGAAGATCGGATCGCTCCCTACGAGGCCGCGCGCGTCTTTCCTTTCCTGGTCTTCGACTCCAAAAGCCCGTCGAACCCCGACGCCGCCGACTGGGAGGCCGGCCTGCGTTGCGTAGCCTGCCAGATCTGCGAGAAGGAGTGCCCGCCCAAGTGCATCTTCATCGAAAAGTCCAAAGATAAGAAGCCAGATGCCGTCGGCAAGCCGCAGTTTTATCCGGCACGCTTTGACATCGACATCTCGGTCTGCATGAGCTGCCAGATCTGCGTCGAGGTCTGCCCATTCGAAGCGATCAAGATGGATACTGTGTTTGAGTTGAGCACCGAGGATCGCTTCGGCGGACTTCTCCTCGACCGCAAGCAACTGGCAAAATCAAACGAGTACTTTCATCAGATTCATCCCACTGAAGCCGCCGACGTAGACGACAGGCTCTCTGAGGGACGCGCCAAGACCGAGGCCAAAGCCACGGCCGGAGCCATTGCCGCAGCGATCAAAGGCGCTGAAGTACCGGCCCCCAAGCCGCCCGCAGCCAAACCGACAGGAGCAGAGAGCTAGCCCATGGTCGAAAAGCTAGATCAGATCTTCGTCTTGCTCCAGCACTGGCTCGTGGGCTACCTGCCCGCAGGCTTGCAGCCGCTCGGCGGAGTTGTGCTTGGCGTGGTGACCATCGTCCTGCTCTTTCCGGCGCTCTTTGCCTTGACCACTGTCTTCGAGCGCAAAGGCCTCGCCCGCATTCAAAATCGCCTCGGACCCAACCGCGTCGGCCCCTTTGGCCTCTTGCAGCCAATCGCCGACGGCATCAAGTCGCTCACCAAAGAAGACATCGTTCCGCTCAGCGCCGACGCCGCAGTTCACTTTCTCGCGCCGGTTGTTCTCGTGGTCACCGTCTTCATGGGCTTTGCCGTGATCCCCATGGGCCGCAACATGGTGCTCGTAGACATTGACGCCGGTCTGCTCTTCTACTTCGCAATGGGCGCATCTGCTGAGCTGTCGGTCTTCATGGCCGGATGGTCGAGCCGCAACAAATACTCGCTGATGGGCGCCATGCGGGCCGTGGCGCAGATGATCAGCTACGAGGTCGTCCTGCTGCTCTCAAGCGTGACCGTCGTCATGATGACCGGTTCGCTCTCGCTCACCAAAATCATCGAGGCTCAGAATCACTACTCCTGGGGCCTGCCGCACTGGTTCATCTTCACGCCGTGGGGCCTGGCGGGCTTCGTCATGTATGCCATCGCAGCAACCGCAGAGACCAACCGTTCGCCCTTTGACCTGCCCGAAGGCGAATCGGAACTGGTCGCCGGCTACCACACCGAGTATTCCGGCTTCAAGTTTGCTCTCTTCTTTCTCGGCGAATATCTCGCCATGTTTTCCATCTCCGGCCTCGGCACAACGCTCTTTCTTGGCGGCTGGTCGGCGCCGCTTGCATCGCTGCAGTGGGTCCCCTCGTGGATCTGGTTCTTCTCCAAGCTCATGATGTCGATCTTCGTCTTCATCTGGATGCGTGGAACTCTGCCGCGCCTTAGGCAGGATCAACTGATGAACTTCGCCTGGAAATTTATCCTGCCCATGTGCATGCTCAACCTCATGGTCGCCGCATTGTGGCACTTCATGGGCGGTAGCTGGCTGCGCTGGGTCCTCTGTTCGGCGATTCTGATTGTGGCCTACGCTGGTATGGGCTTCGGCGGGCTGCGCAAAAAGCAGATCGGCCCTCGGAGGTATCGCTATGCGGAGTGATCCCTGCCGTACTCGCTATGAAAGGAGCATCAGCCGATGAGTATCGTCTTCTACATTCTCGCGACGCTCACCATCGCTGGCGCTTTAGCTGCCGTCTTGCTCAAGAACACTGTGCATTGCGCGCTGGCTCTGACAGTTGCCTTCGCCGGCCTGGCAATGCTCTTTCTCGAACTCGATGCGCAGTTCGCTGGCTTGGCGCAGATCCTGGTCTACATCGGCGCGGTCGCGATTCTCGTCGTCTTTGCAATCCTGCTCACCAAGGGCTCAGAAACTCCCAAGGACGGTGTCTTCAGCCGCACATGGCTTGCGGGTCTCGCAATTGCCGCGGCAGTCTTTGCGGTGCTTGGCTGGGCGGTGATTCAGACCGCGAACCTGCTGCCCAACTCCGCGCCCACGCCTACGGTCACCGTGCAGCAGATCGGCCAGGCGCTTGTCGGCCGCTATGTTTTGCCGCTTGAGATAGTCGCCGTGCTGCTGACCGCCGCCATGATCGGCGCAGTCATCATCGCCATGCACGAGAAAGACGGTGCCCCAAAATGACTCCTCTTGCAGGCTATCTGCTGGTTGCAGCCCTCTTGTTTTCGATCGGCCTCGCTGGCGCTCTCACGCGGCGCAACGCCATTCTAGTGCTCATCGGTATTGAGCTGATGCTCAACGCCGCCAATCTGAACCTGATCGCCTTCTGGCGCTACGGTCCGCATCCCGAGGCGCTCACCGGCATGATGTTTGCCATCTTCTCGATTGCCGTCGCGGCAGCCGAGGCTGCGGTTGGCCTCGGCCTGGTCATTCAGATTCACCGCCACGCCAAAACCACTGACCTCGACCAAATGAACAGGATGAAAGGGTAAACCGGTTGATGCAAGATCAAGCTCAACTCGCTGCCGCATTGACCGGCGCCGCCATCGGTGAGACGCTGATTCTCGTCCCCATGGTGCCGATGCTTGCCGCAGGCGCAATCGCGGTGATGAAGCGCGAGCGCCGCAAAACCGCGGCTACGCTGGCGATCGGTTCGTTGAGCTTTTCCTTTCTCTATTCGCTGATCGCCTTTGTTCTAGCGGTGGGCCACCCCGGCACAAGCATCGCTACTTATTCCAAATGGTTCGAAGTAGGCCGCACCACGATCGACCTGGGCTGGATTCTCGATCCACTTTCGGCGGTCATGATGCTGATGGTCAGCTTCGTTGGCCTGCTCATCTTCATCTACTCCATCGGCTACATGAAGCACGATGAGAACTACACGCGCTTCTTCTGCTTCCTCTCGCTCTTTGCCGGAGCCATGCTCGGCGTGGTGATCTCGAACAGCCTGCTTCTTCTCTTCATGTGCTGGGAGATCGTCGGGCTCACCTCGTACCTGCTGATCGGCTTCTGGTACAAGAAACCCGCTGCTGCGGCGGCGGCCAAAAAGGCGTTCCTAACGACGCGTGTCGGCGATGTCTTCCTCCTCCTCGGCATCGTCTGGCTCTTTGCGCAAACCGGCACACTGGTCCTCTACAAAGGCGGCGGGGGAGCCATCGAGCCAACCGCATTGGCCGGGCTGCTAAGCCAACATGCGGGCCTCGGCCTGAGCGTTGCCAGCGCAATCGGCCTGCTTATCTTTGCCGGAGCAGCGGGCAAGAGCGGCCAGTTCCCGCTGCACGTATGGCTCCCCGACGCGATGGAAGGCCCCACGCCAGTCTCTGCACTGATTCACGCAGCGACCATGGTGGCCGCAGGCGTCTATCTCGTCGCACGGGTTTATCCGCTCATGGCCGCTGGCGCGCTCGCCGGTGGCACTACGACGGCTCTCACCGTCATCACATGGGTCGGAGCATTCACGGCTGTCTTTGCCGCATTGATCGCCGTCGCGCAAAACGACATTAAGCGCATCCTCGCCTACTCCACCGTCTCGCAACTCGGTTACATGATGGCCGGTCTGGGGCTCGGCGGCGTCGCCGTGGGAATGTTCCACTTGATCACGCACGCCTTCTTCAAGGCACTTCTGTTCATGGGCGCGGGCTCGGTCATTCACGGATGTCACGACGAACAGGACATCCGCCGCATGGGCGGCCTCTGGTCCAAGATGAGATGGACCTTCGCGACTTACGCGATTGGGATGCTCGCACTCTGTGGCTTCCCGCTCTTCTTCTCCGGCTTCTGGTCCAAGGACGGCATTCTCGAAGCCGCGCAGCATTGGAATGTTGCTAAGACTCCGTTCTACATGCTCGTCTTCGGCGCTCTGCTCACAGCCTTCTACATGACGCGGCAAGTTTCATACGTCTTCTTCGGCAAATGGCGCGGGGATCAATCCGCCCACGAAAGCCCGAAAGTCATGACCGTGCCGCTTGCGATTCTCGCCTTTTTTGCCGTAGCACTCGGCGCGATTGGAACCCCCGCCTGGCCGTGGTTTCACGCCTTTCTCGATGGCCGCACGACCACATTCGATCCGCATGGCTTTGCCGAGCCAGGGCTGTTCGCACTCATGGGCCTTTCCACGCTCGTCGTCTTTGCCGGCCTAGGTCTAGGATGGAAGCTCTACGGCAACCACTCTCCCAGTCCAGAACAGCCCGATCGCCTCGAGCAATTCGCGCCGCGTGTCTGGGGCTGGCTCCGTGACCGGCTCTATGTTGATGAAATCTACGCCGCGACCGTGATAGCCTTCTACGGCTGGTGGGCGCGCGTTTCAGATTGGCTTGACCGCCGTGTCTGGGGCGGAGTGGTCGCCGGGGTTGCAGGCTTCTTTGGCCTCTGGGCGCAGTTGAACCGCTTCCTCGATACAAACGTCGTTGACGGCAGCTTTGACAAGGGCTGCGAAGAGTTGAACGTAGGCGGCGGCCTTTTAGCGCGTGTGCAAACCGGCCGCGTGCAAACTTACCTGCGAATTCTTGCGCTGTCTGTTGTGGCGCTCGCCGTACTACTAATCTGGAGCAGCCGGGCATGAACGAATTCCCAATATTGACGCTCCTGACCGTGCTGCCTCTCGTTGGCGCAGCCGTTGCGCTCATGGCCGGCAAACACGCGCGCAACGTGGCTCTCGTCTCCGCGCTGGCCAGCCTTGCCCTCGCGCTCTTGGTCTGGACCGAGTGGAGCAGATTTCCCGGCATCGGCGGCTACGGATTTGTCGAGCAGCACGCATGGGTTTCTTCGCTCGGCATCGAGTACCACCTCGGCGTCGACGGCCTCAGCGCGCTGATGCTCGTGCTCTCGGCCATCGTTACGCTGATGTCGGTCGATGCCGCCAATCGCGTTCATCACAACCCCGGCCTCTACTTCGGCCTTGTACTCGTGCTCGAGGCGGGCCTCTTCGGCTCCTTCACGGCACTCAATTTCTTCCACTGGTTTCTCTTCTGGGAGTTGAGTCTGATCCCGGCCTTTTTCCTCATCAAGCTCTGGGGCGGCGCGCGGCGTGGTCCGGCGGCGACACAGTTCTTCGTCTACACCATGGCGGGCAGCGTCGCTCTCCTCATCGCGTTTCTGGCCGTCTTTGTCGCCACCAATAGCATGGACTTCTGGCACCTGACCCTCCTTGCCTCAACCGGCGAGTTGGAGCAGCTAGTCGCATCGCACCTCGGTCCTCATGCAATGCTCTGGCTTGCCATCGCCGTCCTCGCCGGCTTCGCGGTCAAAGTGCCCATGTTCCCATTCCACACATGGCTCCCCGCGGCCTATGCCGAAGCGCCTTCGCCAGTCACCATGCTGCTCACCGGCGCTATGTCCAAGATGGGCGTCTACGGCCTACTGCGGATTGCGCTTCCACTCTTTGGCGCTCAGATCACGCAGATTCGCACGCCTCTCCTCGTTCTCGCCGTCTCCACCGTCGTCATGGGAGCATGGGCCGCCGCCGCGCAAAAAGACCTGAAGCGTATCTTCGCCTACTCTTCTGTTAATCATTTGGGCTACTGCCTGCTGGCCATCTTTACGCTCGCCGTTCCTGCTGCCGGAGCAGCATCGCAAGCCAGCCAAGCCTTCGCACTCAACGGCGTTATCCTGCAAATGTTCAACCACGGCATCACTGCCGCCGCGCTCTTCTGGTTTGTAGCCATGATGCAGCAGCGCACCGGCGGCCATCGCGGCATCGACCAGTTCGGCGGCCTGCGCAAACCCGCTCCGGTACTCGCCGGCCTCATGGGCATTGCGCTCTTCTCCTCGCTCGGCCTGCCTGGTCTCAACGGCTTCGTCGGCGAGTTCCTCATCTTCCGCGGAGTCTTCCCGCTCGTCTGGGTTGCGGCCACAGTCTCCGTCCTCGGCCTGCTGGTCACCGCCGTCGTCATTCTCACCGTGATTCAAAAAGTCTTCTGGGGTCCGCTCGCGAATCACTGCGAAAACTTCCCCGACCTGCAACACAACGAACGACTGGCGCTCGCCCCCGTCATCGCCCTCATGTTGCTCGTGGGCCTTGTGCCGTCTCTTATCGTTGACAGCATCAACCCCACGGTCCTCAACCTCTTGGCTCACTGGAGATTCTGATGCTAGCGTGGACGATCTATCTCTCGTTTGCCGGAGCGCTCGCCCAGGCGCTGCTGCCCAAAGGTCGTGCCGCGCTCTCGCGCTGGCTTGCGCTTGCCGTAGCCGTAGCCGGACTGGCTGTTGCAGTCACGGGTTTTGTCAGCGGCATGGGGCAGGGAAGAGTGACTTTCGTCGATCTTCCCTGGGTTCCCTCGATGGGCATTCACTTCCTCCTCGCAGCCGATGGCATCAGCCGCGTACTCGTTCTGCTCACCGGCCTGGCCGCAGTCGCCGGTGTCCTCTTCAGTTGGAATATCGAGCTGCGCACCAACGAATTTTTCGCCTTCTTCCTCGCCTTGATCGGCGGCGTCTACGGCGTCTTTCTCAGCTTCGATCTCTTCCTGCTGTTTGTCTTCTACGAAATCGCCATCGTACCCAAGTACTTCCTCATCGCCATCTGGGGCTCCACGCGCCGCGAATACGCCGCCATGAAACTCGCCATCTACTCCTTCGCCGGCTCGGCAATGGTACTCATCGGCTTGCTCGCGGCCTACTCGACGGCAGGCAGCCATTCCACAACCCTCGACGCACTGGCTCACGCCGGCCTTCCCGTCAGCTTCCAGATGGGTTGCTTCCCGCTCGTCTTCTTGGGCTTTGCGATTCTCGCCGGCATGTGGCCCTTCCACACCTGGGCGCCCACCGGCCACGTCGCCGCGCCTACCGCCGCCTCCATGCTTCTCGCTGGCGTCGTCATGAAGCTCGGCGCGTACGGCTGCCTGCGCGTCGGCATTGCGCTTTTTCCTCACGGTCTGGACCCGTGGGGACTCTCGCTTCTCGGCCTCGGCTCCTGGCGCGACGTCTTTGCCCTGCTCGCCGTCATCGGCATCGTCTATGGAGCGCTCGTTGCCCTGGCGCAGACCGACTTCAAATTCGTCATCGGCTACTCCAGCGTCAGCCACATGGGCTTTGTACTGCTCGGCCTCATGACGCTCAATCAGATCGGCGTTACCGGCGCGGTCCTGCAGATGTTCTCGCACGGCATCATCGCCGGACTGCTCTTCGCCATCGTCGGCCGCATCGTCTACGACCGCACCCACACGCGCCAGTTGGCTGAGCTAGAAACCATGCATCTCTCCAAGCGCCTGCCCTTCGCCGCGGGAGCCTTCGCCGTCGCCGGAATGGCCTCGATGGGACTGCCCGGCTTCTCCGGCTTCGTTGCTGAATTGCAGGTACTCATCGGCGCATGGAAGGTCAACCCGTGGTGGGTCGCCGCATCCGGCATAGGCATCATCGTCGGCGTGGCCTATACGTGGCGCGCCCTGCAAAAGGCCTTCTTCGCCGATGCGCTCCCCACGCCCGACGAACATCCAAAGACCGGCTGGCCCAAGTTCGAGCCAATCTCATGGCCCGAGGTAACAGGCGTGGCCCTCTTGACCGGCGTCAGTCTCGCCGTAGGACTCTACCCAAAAATTCTGCTCGACACCATTGAGCCAGCCGTCAAAGCGCTGCTAGCAGGAGGTGTGCAATGAACTACGCAGACCTCTTCCGCGTGACCCTCCCAGAAACAGCGCTGGAAGTAGCAGCACTCATCGTGCTCATAGTCGACCTGGGCTTCCTGCGCAAGGCCGCGCTCAAAGTGCGCGTGGCCGTAGCGGCGTTGCTAGGCGTAGCCGGCTGCGGCGCGGCGTTTTTGGCGCTTTGGGCCTCCGCTGGCTCGGGCTACAACTTCGATGAGGCACTGATTCTCGCACAAGGCGGATACATCGCGGCGGCACAGGCTGGAATTCTGGTGCTGACTGCTCTCACCTTGTTGCTCCTGATCGATTCCGATTTCACGCGCCACGTCGGTGAGTTTGTAGCCGTGGTTTTGATGGCCGCATCGGGTGGCTTGCTCGTTGCCGCCGCGCAGGATCTGCTGGTCATCTTCGTAGGCCTGGAGTTACTGAGCCTGAGCCTCTACGTCATGACCGCATTCGCGAAAGCCTCGGCCAAAAGCGCAGAGGCTGCGCTCAAGTACTACCTATTCGGGGGAATGTCGGCAGCATTTCTGCTTTTCGGTTTTAGCTATTTCTATGGACTGACAGGAAGCACGAATCTCCGCGATATTCAAAATGCGATTGTGATGCAAGGAACCAGTCCTCTTCTCTATGTCGCATGGATATTGGTGGTTGCAGGGCTTGGTTTCAAAGTTGCTGCGGTTCCATTTCATCTGTGGGCACCGGATACTTATGAAGGTGCGCCTGCTCCAGCAGCAGCGTTTATTGCCTCAGTCTCGAAGGTTGCCAGCTTCGCGTTGCTTTTGACCTTCGGTATGAACTGGTTGACCTTCGGTGGAGGCCAGTGGGTTGGCTCGAATTACAGCTTCTATGGCCTTGTTCACGGCATTGAGCAGGTCTGGACCGGTTTGGCTGAAATCCTTCTCTTCGTTGCAGCCCTCTCTATGGTTGTTGGCAATTTGGCTGCTTTGGCGCAAACCAGCATCCGCCGATTGCTGGCTTACTCCGCCATCGCCCATGCGGGTTATATGCTGCTGGGTGTGAGCACGCTGCCGCATTACAGCGGGCAATCCGCTTCGTGGTCATCGCTTATGCATTCCGTCAACCAACTCTCTGTAACTCAGGATGCCGTCCTCTACTACATCCTCACCTACGGCCTGACAACCATCGGCGCATTCGGCGTAGTCTCCGTCGTCGAACGCGCCACCGGCAGCGACCGCCTCGACTCCTTCCTCGGCCTGCACAAGCGCAATCCTCTACTCGCCGCAGTGCTGCTGGTGCTCTTTCTCTCCCTCGCCGGAATTCCGCCGCTAGTCGGCTTCTGGGCCAAGTTCAATCTCTTCGCCGCTGTCTTGGGCGTCTCCGCCGGGCCGGTTCCGTTTGCGCTGGTTGCACTCGCAGTCGCCATGAGCGCGGTCTCGCTCTATTACTACCTGCAAGTCCTCAAGCGGGCCTACGTCATGCCCGCCATCGACGAGACGCCCATCAAGGCCCATCCCGTCACCATGGCCGTGCTGCTTTTCATCGCGGCAGCGGTCGTCATTCTCGGCTGCTTCCCGGCCCTGCTGCAAAACTGGATTCAGAGCTTCTATCCGATTTCATAACCGGATCTTCGGCTTCCAGCGAAACTTCGAAACGGAAGGGAAGAGGCACGCTGCAACGGGGCGTAAGTGTCTCGAATCTGGACAGAAGTGTTCGAAAACCGGGCACAGTGTCCAGAAATTGCACATTTTGAGAAAATGCAAGACAGCCGAACCCCTTTTCGACCATACTTTCTTCAAGTGACTAGCTCAACTCCCGAACCCATTTCTTCATCCGGCTCTTCCGCCAACCCTCCGCGGCTGGTGCAGAGTCTCGGCCTCTTCTCTTCGACCGCAATCGTGGCTGGGTCGATGATCGGCTCCGGCGTCTTTATTGTCGATGCGGACATCGCCCGTGGCACCAACTCGCCGGCGCTGTTGCTTGGCGCGTGGGTGGTCACGGCTGTGCTCACCATCATCGGCGCATTGAGCTACGGCGAACTGGCGGCCATGATGCCCAAAGCCGGCGGGCAATACGTCTACCTGCGCGAATCGCTGGGGCCGCTCTGGGGCTTTCTCTACGGCTGGACGCTGTTTCTGGTCATCCAGACCGGCACCATCGCGGCGGTTGCCGTGGCCTTCGGTAAATTCCTTGGCGTCTTCTTTCCCGCGATCTCGACGACCCACTGGCTCTGGCACATCGGCACAGTCCCCGCGATACCTCTCGGGCCGATGGTGCTGGGCAACATGGAGATCGGCGTCAATACTGCCAACCTGACGGGAATTGTCATTGTCATCTTTCTGGCCATCGTCAACATCTTCGGCGTCAAGCTCGGCGCGTTGATCCAGAACATCTTCACCACGGCCAAGGCTCTGAGTCTGGCCGCGCTGATCCTGCTGGCCTTCACAGTCGGTCGCAACGCGATGGCAATCGAAGCCAACTTTGGCACCGGATGGAGCGAATTCTGGCGCAACGCCGGCTTGAGTTCGCTGCACCCGGTTCTGGTGGGCATCGGCGGGCCGATGGTGCTGGTGAACATGTTTGTGATTCTCGCCGTGGTGCAGGTCGGATCGCTGTTCTCCGCCGATGCCTGGAACAACATTACCTTCACGGCAGGCGAGGTGAAGAATCCCAAACGGAACATTCCGCTCTCGCTAATTCTAGGTACGGGCTTTGTGCTGACGGTTTATTTCCTTGTCTCGCTCGGCTACCTGCTGGTGCTGCCGATGCACGGCGACGCCAACGGCGCGACGGTAATGGCGCGCGGCATTCAACACGCCACCGAAGATCGCGTTGCGACAGCAGTGCTCGAGCAGATCTTCCACACGGGCGGCGCATACCTGATGGCCGGAGCGATTCTGATCTCGACCTTCGGCTGCGCCAACGGTATGTCGCTCGCCGGGGCGCGCGTCTACTATGCCATGAGCCAGGATGGCTTGTTCTTCAAATCCGTCGGCAAGCTCCACCCGCGCTATAAGACTCCAGTCGCAGGTTTGCTTGTGCAGGCTGCATGGGCCATTGTGCTGTGCGTCTCCGGCTCATACGGACAGTTGCTGGACTACATCATCTTCGCCGTGCTGGTCTTTTACATCCTCACCATCGCAGGGCTTTTCGTCCTGCGCTTCAAGCGGCCCGATGCGCCGCGGCCATACCGTGCGCTGGGATATCCGGTGCTGCCTGCGCTCTATATCGTGCTCGCCGCGTGGATCTGTGTCGTATTATTGCGATATAAGCCTCAGTACACGTGGCCGGGCTTGGTGTTGGTTCTGCTCGGCATCCCCGTCTATCTTTTCTGGTCCCGGAGAACTTCAGCGGACCTGTAAGCAAAAGGAGTACTCCATTCGAATGGCGAATCTCTTCAAGAGGAAACCTCTCAACCTGATCGTCTCTGAAGCCAAGGAAGAGGGAGAAGATCGCCTGGAACGCGTTCTGGGTCCGGTTTCGCTGACAGCGCTCGGCGTAGGCGCGGTAATTGGCGCGGGCATCTTTGTGATGGCTGGCTTGGGCGCGCACAGGGCCGGTCCCAGTCTCATGCTCTCGTTCGTATTGTGCGGCATCGGCTGCACCTTTGCCGGATTGTGCTATGCCGAGTTCGCGGCCATGATTCCTCTGGCAGGCTCGGCCTATACCTACGCGTACGCCACGCTGGGCGAGCTCTTTGCATGGATCATTGGCTGGGATCTGACGCTTGAATATGCCATGGGCGCCAGCACGGTCAGCTCCGGCTGGTCCAATTATTTTATTGAATTTCTGAAGATGTTCGGCATCAAGATTCCGCTCTGGCTCAGCTACGACCACTGGACCGCGCTGACGCAGGCCACCAATACGATTGCGCGCGAGATGGTTGCCAAAGAACATCCTGAACTGGCGCCCGGCTCCCAGGGCTTTCTTGATGCGGTGACAAACCTGCTGGCGCATCCCACTGCGCAGATGAGTTCGGCGGCTGATTCTCTACTTGCAGCCCCTCATGTGTTTGGCGTGGAGATTGGCTTCAACCTGCCGGCCTTCATCATCGCCTTGGTCATCACATGGATTCTCGTCGTAGGCATCAAAGAGAGTGCGAGATTCAACGCGACCATCGTGACCATCAAGGTTTCAGTGGTGCTGTTTGTGCTGCTCTTCGGCTCACGCTTCGTTCACGCGTCCAACTGGGGCAGCGATTGGCATAGCTTCGCACCCTTTGGCATCGCAGGCATCAGCTCCGCGGCGGCCTACATCTTCTTCGCCTTTATCGGCTTCGATGCCGTTTCGACCACGGCGCAAGAGGCCAAGAACCCGCAGCGCGATCTGCCGATCGGCATCATCGCTTCGCTTTTCATCTGCACCATCCTTTACGTAGGCGTCGCCGCCGTTCTCACCGGAATGGTGCCCTGGCAACTGGTCAATATCGAGGCGCCCATCACCCACGCCTTCCTCGATCACAACGTTGGCTGGGCCTCGAATATCATCACCTGCGGTGCTCTGGCTGGGCTTACCTCGGTGATGCTCGTGATGCTCATCGGGCAGACGCGCGTGCTCTATGCGATGGCCTCAGACGGCCTGCTGCCAAAGAAGTTCTTTGCGGCCATCCATCCCAAATTCCGGACGCCATGGAAGAACACGATTCTCGTCGGACTGCTGGCTGCCATCGTCGGTTCCATCACGCCCATCGACAAGATCGGCACCATGGTGAATATCGGCACCCTGTTGGCCTTTGTGATGGTCTGTGCGGCAGTCATCATCCTACGCCGGACCGATCCCGATCAGCCGCGGCCCTTCCGCACGCCGGGGATCTACTTCGGCGGCCGCCTGCCGATCGTGCCCGCGTTGGGCATCATTGCCAACGGTTACCTGATGTACTCGCTCGGCCTATGGAACTGGGTGCGATTGATTGGCTGGCTGATCATCGGCATGTTTGTCTATTTCCTCTATTCGGTCAAGCACAGCAAGGTGCAGGCGCTGCCGGACGGCGACTGATCAGCACGATCAAACAGCTAACATAAAACGGCCTCCCGCTCGGGAGGCCGTTTTACTTTCCCACCGCAAGAATCGTTATGCGTTAGCCTTTGCGCAGAACTGATCGAAGGCGCGCACCAGCTCCGCGCCGATCTGCTCGGCCGTCGATTGCTCGATCACAAAGCGCTGCATTAGATAGACCAGCTTTCCGTCACGCAAAATCGCCACCGCAGGAGAACTCGGCGGGTTGCCATCGAAGTAGCTGCGGGCTCGCTCTGTCGCTTCGTTGTCCTGTCCGGCAAAGACGCTGACCTTCTGGTCGGGCAGGTTTGTAGTTTTGCCCAGCGCCTGCCGCACGCCGGGGCGCATCTTTCCCGCCGCGCAGCCGCAGATCGAGTTGACCGCCAGCAAAGTTGTGCCTGGTTTCGCAAGCGCCGCGTCGACATCCGCTGCGCTCAGCGCCTCAGTGAATCCAGCGCGCTTGAGTTCCTCGCGCATCGGGATGACCATCAATTCTGGATACATGCTTCTCCTCCGGCGGGGGAAGCCGCCTGCCAGATTAGATGCGGCAGCGCCGGTGATGTAGCCTTTATTTGATGGACCTGATTGAGAACAAGCCGCTCGCACCTTTCACCACCTTTGGCATCGGCGGCCCAGCCCGCTGGTTTGTCGAGGCCGCAACCGAAGATGAGATCGCCGAGGCCGCAGCCTGGGCGGGTGAACGCGGCGTGCCGCTCTTTGTCCTCGGCGGCGGCAGCAACCTGCTCGTCTCCGACGCTGGCTTCAATGGACTTGTGCTGCGCGTGGGCCTGCGCGGAATTGAGGTTCCGGATTCCTCCGAAGCCTCTGGCCAGACAATCTATCAAGTCGCCGCCGGCGAAGACTGGGAGCACTTCGTGCAGCGGACTATCGAAGATTCTTGCGCTGGTTTAGAATGCCTCGCCGGCATTCCCGGCACCGTCGGCGGCACTCCCGTGCAAAATGTCGGAGCCTACGGGCAAGAGGTCGCCTCTGCCATCGCCCGTGTCCGCGCCTTCGACTTGCGGCAGCACGAGTATGTCGAATTTGCCGCCGCCGATTGCGGCTTTGCCTATCGCCGCAGCCGTTTCAACTCCGCCGATCGCGGGCGCTACGTCGTCACGCGCGTGGACTATCGCCTTACGCCCGGCGGCGCGCCCACCATCCGCTACGCTGAACTGCAACGCACGATTGCCGAAGCTCAGGCCGAGGGCAGGGAAGCAACGCTTGCCGAGGTAGCAGCCGTCGTCCGCCGCATTCGCCAGACCAAGGGAATGCTGCTCGTCGCAGATGATCCCGATTGCCGCAGCGCCGGCAGCTTCTTCAAAAATCCCGTCGTGGACGAGGAGCAGCTTGCTCAGATTGCGGCTGTGAGCGAAAAGGCCCCGCCCCGTTTTCCCGCCGGCGCCGGCGCAGAGAATCAAGGCCGAGTCAAAGTTCCCGCCGCATGGCTCATCGAGCAGGCAGGCTTTGCCAAAGGCTTCACGCACGGCGCAGCCGCAATCTCCTCGCGCCACACCCTCGCCCTGGTCAATCGCGGCGGCGCAACCGCAGCAGAAATCTTGACGCTAGCCCACGAGATCGCCGATGCAGTAGAAGTGCGGTTCGCAATCCGCCTGGAGACGGAACCGGTACTCGTGGGCTTCTAAGGTCGAAAACACCTGGATTCCATTGATTCTCAATCGACGTATTTCCGTCCCGCGCATGCGGGAGTATAGTGGCTGGAAGCCAAATATCAGAGTTTATGACTCGGGGCGGGTGCCCCCGGTCCCTTGCTTTTGGGGACCGGGGAGACTCTGGACCTCAATCCTACGGTCTAGCAGGATCGGTCCAGACGCCCAAGCATCCTTCATCCGGCCAGCCGAAAGCTCGCCCTGAACGGAGTCGAAGGGCTCTTAGCCCCACCGCAGGTGGTTGCAGATCATTACTTTTATTCGGCGCATACTTGTTGATAGAAGACAAGACTGCGAAGCCCTTCATCAACCGGACAATCCATGCAAAACGCAACCCCAATCCAGCCCCGCCTCTTCCGCCAAAAACACCACGCCTGCCATTTTGAGAGTTTTTACCTATGGTACTGTGAGCCTATAGCTAACTCACCTATAATCAGCCGAATACAAGAGCATCCTTCACAGGAGTACATTCTCATCAACACTGTGAAACGGTGGGCCCCCTCCCAACAAATTCAAAATAAAATACTTACCCACCGCAGTTCACAAAAACACGCATCCTGTGAAACCGTGGAGCTAACAATCGTCTTTGCTGCGTTCTGAGGCAAAAATAGCCGCTGGCTGGTAACCTATCAGCAGACATGAACGACAATTTGCATCAGTTACGCTGTTTTGGATGTGGGGCGCGGATCACCGGAGCCGAGGCTCAACCGGACTTCCGTTGCGTCGTGTGCGGCGACCTTTTTGAAGTGGAATACCCCGGCTGGGGCCAGCGCGGCGGTCCAGATAGGCCTAATCCGGGAGCCCTCAAGTGGCTCTGGCGCGAGCGGCGCTGCTCTTCTGAAGAGCTGGACCACTCCGGCGTTTGGCGCTTCCGCGAGTTGCTGCCAATCCTCGATAGCTTTGGCAATGCCGTAACGCTGCGCGAGGGCAACACGCCGCTCTATCACCTGCACCGTGCGGCAAAAGCGCTTGGCATCGACCAGCTCTATGCCAAGCATCAAGGTATGAATCCGACGGGTTCCTTCAAAGACACCGGCATGACTGCTGCGTTGAGTGTGGCCAAAGAACGCGGCTTCGAGTGGGTAGCCTGCGCATCGACGGGGAACACCTCGGCAGCGATGGCCGCCTACGCAGCGCGTGCAGGATTGCGCAGCCTGGTGCTGATTCCCGACGGCAAGATTGCTTGGGGCAAGCTCTCGCAGGCGATGGACTACGGTGCGCTGACCTGCCAACTGAAGGCCGATTTCGACGGCTGCCTCACGCTGCTGACGCAGATCGTCAAAGAAGCGCCGATCTATCTGCTCAACTCGGTGAACCCCTACAGGCTGGAAGGACAGAAGACGCCTGCCTTCGAGATTGCCGAGGCATTCGACTGGAATGTGCCCGACCATCTGATCGTTCCTGGCGGCAATCTGGGCAACAGTTCGGCGCTGGGCAAGGGCTTTCGTGAGCTGTATGAGCTTGGCCTGACGGCGCGGATGCCAAAGATCTCGGTGATTCAGGCGGCGGGGGCAAATCCGCTGGTGCGCAGTATCGCCGACAACGGCGGAACTTCGATTGAGCCGGTTGAGGCGCATACACGCGCTACGGCCATTCGCATCGGCAACCCTGCCTCATGGCGCAAGGCTGCACAGGCGATTCTGGATACGGGCGGCTGGTGCCTCGACGTGACCGAGGCTGAGATAGCCATCGCCAAGGCCGAGATCGGCTCAGAGGGGCTGGGCTGCGAGCCGGCTTCGGCCGTAACATTGGCAGGGCTGAAGAGACTGTGCGCCGATGGCAAGATCGGCTCCGGCGAGACGGTGGTTTTGGTGCTGACCGGCCACACGCTCAAGGATGCCGACTACACGATCGACTTCCATCGTGGAAGCTTGCTGTCTAAGGACGAAAGCGTGGGTCTGGACGCGCAGATTGCCGGCTTGCAGCGCAATGCGATTAGCGTTGAAGCCACACCGGCAGCGGTGCTGGCTGCGCTGAAGGGCAGTGTCGGATGAGCGAAGACTCAAAGATGCGTCCCGATGGCCTTCGGCTGCGATTGCCTGCGACCTCTGCCAATCTTGGCGCAGGTTTCGACACCGCGGCTGTAGCCTTCGATTTCTATCTCGATATCGAGGCCGAGCCTGCGGCCGAGTTTTCGATTGCCGCGACGGGCCGCAACCAGGAGTACATCGGAAGGCTTGAGAATAATCTCATCCTTGAGATTTATAAGGGACTGCTCCAGAGTAACGGCAAACCGGTGATTCCTCTGGCCATCCGCATGAACAACGAGATTCCCCTGGGGATGGGATGCGGCTCGTCGGCGGCGGGGCGGTTGGCTGCGGTAGCGCTAGCCGTGCATTTTGGCCGGCTTGGATGGACTTCAGAGCAGATTCTCGAAGAGGCGACGGCACTGGAGGGGCATCCGGACAACGTATCGGCCTGCTGGCTGGGCGGCTTTGTGGCGGCTGCCTGCGAGGGCAGAACCGTGCATGTAGCTCGGGTCGTGCCACCGGCTGAGTGGTGGGCGATTGTTGTTCTTCCCGCCGAGCCGCTGGCGACCAGCAAGGCGCGCGCGATGCTGCCCGACTGCTATGCGCGCGAAGACGTCGTGACCAATATTCAGTCCGCTGCGCTGCTTGGAATGGCCTTTGCGCAGGCACGAACTGATCTGCTTCGCATGGCGATGCGGGACCGCATTCACCAACCCTATCGTGCGTCCAGTTGCCCAATGCTGCTACCGTTGCTGCCGCTGGCCGGGGAGTATGGCATTCTCGGTGCAGCTCTGAGTGGCGCCGGACCTTCGATCCTGTTGATCGTCGAGAGCGAGGCTCGGCTGCCCGAAGCCGCGGCCGCGATTCGCAAGGCGCTTGATGGACAGATTGAGGCTGAAATCAAATCTTGCCGGTTTGAATCGGCCGGAGCCGTCGATTCGGTTGATTCGCTTCGCACGGTCTAATATTCCATTGGTTTCCCGGATCTGCATGCGGCCTGAGCAGGTTCTTCTTCGACCTTTGAGCGTTGGCAGCGTTACGTTCGAATCCTGGATGCCGCGCGTACAATGTTACCGATTTCTGTTACTCAAGATTCCTTGCTTTTCGCCATTGGAAGTCCTACATTCACTCCGTGGGCAGTTAGTTCTGGGGGAGGGCTGCTGCTCTAGCGCCCGTGATCCTTTTAGGATCCGGGCGCTTTTTATTGCCTCTCGCTAGACTGAGCCCGCTATTTTAGAAAGTATTGCGAAGTTCTTCGAGCCTCATTGATCCAAGTCTCTTGCTGGCAGCGATCGAGTGGCCCTTTGCGACTTTCCAGCCTGCTATCGCATCCCATGAGTGCATGATTGCCGTTACACTGTAGAGAAGTGGTCATCACGCAAGGAGAGTCATGGCTGGATTGGGAGTTCTCGAAGTAAGCGATGCGACGTTCGACCAGGAAGTGCTTAAGAGCGAGCAACCGGTATTGGTAGATTTCTGGGCCGTATGGTGCGGCCCCTGCAAGGCCCTTGGGCCGATCGTGGATGGCGTGGCTGCGGCCTATACCGGCAAGTTGAAGGTGGCCAAGATGAATGTAGACGAAAACGGCGCAACGCCTTCTCGCTATGGCATCCGGGGCATCCCTGCTCTGTTGTTTTTCAAGGACGGCAAGGTCACCGACCAGATCGTCGGCTATGTTCCCCAGGACGTGATAGACGAGAAGGTCAAGCGCCTGCTCGCGTAGCGAGCAGCAGGGTCTCGGGAAAAGCCAATCGTGTTCCAGACGCTCTGCGTATCGACAACATGGATAAACCGGCGCCGACGCGTCTGAGTTGCAAGTCTTCCAGCTCTTTCGGACGCGCTGTTCTCTAATCCCTCACCTTACCTGTACTTGCGCAAGACGCCCAGTACGCGGCCTTGGATGGCCACATGCTGGGCGTTAACGTAAATGGGGTCCATCTCGATGTTCGAGGGCTGCAAACGCACCTGCCCGCCCTCGGTATAGAAGCGCTTGAGGGTGGTCTCGGAGCCATGCAGCAGGGCCACGACGATCTCTCCCTGGCGCGCCGTGCGCGTCCGCTCGACCAGCACGTAGTCACCGCTGATAATGTGCTCGTCGCGCATTGAATCGCCGCGCACCTCGAGGGCAAAGACGTCGCGGTTGCCCACAACGTCGTGCAGCGAGATGCTCTCCTCGGTCTCTATGGCCTCGACCGGCAATCCGGCGGCGATGCGGCCCATCAGCGGAAGCCGGTCGCTGGTGCGGGTACGGGTTCCCGGGGGCACCACATCGATCGAGCGGCTGCGATTGTGCACGCGATCCAGCAACCCCTTCTTTTCGAGGTTGGTAATGTGCTTGTGCACCGTTGCCAGGCTCTTCAGCCCCATGCCGCGCGCAATCTCCTCAAACGACGGAGAGTAGCCGTTGCGCGTTACAAATGTCTCGAGAAAATCGAGAATCTCTTTTTGCCTTCGTGTGACAGCCATGGGCGCATTATAGCGAATAAAAAGCGAACCGCAACAAATCTTTTTAGCCAGCCAAAGAAATGTTCCCAGAAAGTGAACAGGCCGTGATCCTGACAAAGCTCTCGGCAAGGTCGAAGATATAGAGCTATGGATTGAAGAAAACTGCGTTTTCTGCCGATAGGCCCGATGATGTCCGTATGTCGGTTCGACGCATAGCAGTCCGTCCGAGGGCAAATGATCTCCCTGAAGAAATATCTTGATGCACCGCAGGCCGGCTCCGCAGTCTACCTGGAGAGCGAAGACTCCGGTCTCCTCTCCGCGACCCTCGCGGCCTATCGCTCTGCCCTGTCGGAGATGGGAAGTTGCAGTCTGAATGCTTGCCCAGCGCTCGGCAATTCCCTGAGACAGGGGCTGGGCAAGCTGGAGGCGAAGCTATCGGCGACGGTGAGCCGGGGGACGGTCGAGGCCGTTGAGAAGAAAGTCCAGGAGCAGTTGCAGGATTGGGGCAAGCAGACAGCAGGCCACTACCGCAAGCAAACCTCAGAAATCAAAGAGATGCTGATCGTCATGTCGCGCACCGCCGAGTCTGTGGGCCAGCGCGATCAGCGGGCTGCCGGACAGATGCACGAGGTGACGACCCGCCTCGAAAAGATTGCAACGTTGGAGGACCTGACACAGATCCGGGCCTCGATCGAAAAGAGCGCCGGAGAGTTGAAGACCTCGATCGACAGAATGACGGCAGAAGGAAAAGCCGCGATCGAAGAGCTCAAAGCCGAAGTCACCACCTACCAGGCCAAGCTCGAAGAGGCCGAACTGATCGCGTCGCGCGATGGCTTGACGGGACTTGGCAGCCGCTTATGGGTTGAAGGCCAGATCGAACGCAGGATCAAATCCGGAGCTCCGCTGTGCGTTGCCATCATCGACATCAACGGCTTCAAGCCAATCAACGACGAGCATGGGCATCTTGCGGGCGACGAAGTGTTGAAACAATTTGCCGGCGAACTCCAGTCTGTATGCCGGTCCGTAGATCTGATCGGGCGCTGGGGCGGAGACGAGTTCATCATCGTGCTCGATTGCGATCTGGCCAAGGCAAAGGCCAAGATCGAACGGCTTCGGGAGTGGGTATGCGGAAGTTACAAGATCCACGGACGGAATGGCCCCACAAAGCTGCACGTCGATGCAGCGATTGGCCTCGCCGAGCGGCTGCGGGATGAGTCGATGAAAGGATTGCTCGAGCGGGCCGACGCCGGCATGTACCGCGACAAGGCCGCCTTCCGGGCGAAGGAATCAACTTCGAAGCCGTAATGTCTCATTGCCGCAATAGGCTTGGCGGCCGCGATCCGCACCCTTTCTCCTCCCTTATCTGTCGAAGGCTGAAACGCGCAAGCAAGGCCGATGTCCGAGCCGTGCTGATAGGCCTCCTCGCCTCCATCCCATTCCGGAACAACTTCCACTCGTGTGCCGTTCTTGAATTCTTCTCCTGAACTTTCTTCCTATCTACTCTTGAGTTCCATTTCACTCTGCCGGAAGGTAAAGGGGAGCCGCACGTTAGCGCACCCTAAGCTGACCTGACGGGAGCCCGCCGGAACTCTGCTGAGATTCGAACAGGCGGACGCCTGGAAATGGGGCGTTGCTCAGAGAGAAAGGCTGCCATGAGGTTATTGATTGCAGAAGACGACCGGGCGCTGGGGCTGTTCCTGAGCCGGGGCCTGGAGGCAGACGGACATCGTGTCCGGATGGCCTACGATGGAGCCGCTGCTGTGGAGGCGTTTCGCCAGGATCTGCCCGACCTGACGATTCTCGATCTCAACATGCCGGTCAAGGACGGCGAACAAGTGCTCGAAGAGGTGCGCGCGCTCGACCTGGACCTGCCGGTGCTGGTGCTGACCGCCCGCCAGGAGGTGGATACGCGTGTTCGCTGCCTGGATCGAGGGGCCGACGATCTAATGGTCAAGCCCTTCAGCCTGCATGAGCTGCGGGCACGCTGCCGGGCACTGCTGCGCCGTAAGCGTGAGGCGCGACTGCTCTTGCGTGCCGGCGATCTCGAACTGGACAGGCTGGACCATGCCGCCCGCCGCGCCGGTCAACCCATCGTTCTCACCAACAAGGAATTTGCCTTGCTCGAGCATCTGATGCTCAACCGCGGGCAATGCGTCTCACGCGTCGAGCTCCTGGACTCAGTCTGGAACCTGGAGCCGACGCAGACCACCAACATTGTGGATGTCTACGTCAACTACCTGCGCCGCAAGCTCAAAGACCCGCCTCCCGGATTGCTGATCCGCACGGTGCGCGGCAAGGGCTATATGGTGCCGCCGGAGAACGAGATGTCGCTTCCCGCCCTGCCTGCGCTTGCACTGCCCGCGATTCTGCCATCGGTAGCTGCTTCAGCTTCGGCTGCGCCGGTCCTTGACGCCTGTTAATTCAATTTTTCTCACTTGTTCGATCGACATTCAGGAGAATTCATATGGTTGCTGTTCCCGTTCCCGTATTTCCGCCCGCACCCCGCATCCGCCCGCGCACCGCTCTGGTGACCAGCGCCGACCGCAGCTTTCGTCAGCGGCTCTGCCAGACTCTGACCGGACTTCGCTGGCAGGTCCGTGAGGCCGAAGGCGGCGCACAGGCCTGGGCAGAGGCCGAGTCGGCGCAGCCAGAGGCCGTCATCGTCGACAGTTGGCTTCCCGATCTGGAGCTGGCCGAGTTTATGAGGGACTTTCGCAACCATTTTCCCGAGGTCGATCTTCTGACCGCCAGCGGTTCGGTGACGCAGGAGAGCCCGCGCGGCCCGCATCGCCAGGAGCTGCTTTATGCGCTTCGCCGCTCTCAGGAGACCGACACGGCGATTTGGAATACAGCGCCCAAGCTCGGCGAGACGGCGGCTCCGGTCGACCCATCGCATGCCGATCTGGAGCCGGCCGCGAACCCTCTCGGCGCAGCCGCGTTCGCCAGCATGCCGACTGGCGGACTTCCGTCCGCCTCCGCGCCCATGCCGAGCCTTCCGCGCATCCCGGCCACCGAGGCCTCCGCGGCAACTGCGCGCATCGAGCCGGCCATCGCCGAACGGCTGCCGGAGTTGATCGGTTACGCGCCCTGCATGCTTGAGGTCAGCCGCCGCATCCGACTGGTCGCCCCTCGCTCGACCCCGGTGCTGATCGAAGGACCGACCGGCTCGGGAAAGGAACTGGTGGCCGAGGCGCTGCACCGGCTTTCGCAGAGAAGCCGCAAGCCCTTTGTCGCTATCAACTGCGCCGCGATTCCCGAGGCGCTACTCGAAGCCGAACTCTTCGGCCACACCCGCGGAGCCTTTACCGGCGCCGTGCAGGGGCGCATCGGGCGCATCGAGGCCGCCGATGGAGGAACGCTGTTTTTGGACGAGATTGGCGAGTTGCCGCTTTCTCTGCAATCGAAGCTGCTGCGCTTTGTAGAGTGTGGTGAGTTGCAAAGAGTGGGCGACAACGAGACGGTGAAGGTCGATGTGCGCATTGTGACCGCGACCCACCAGCCGCTGGCCCAGCAGGCGCAGAAGGGCGGCTTCCGACCTGATCTCTACTACCGTCTGGCTGTCTTTCTCATCCGCACGCCTTCCCTGGCCGAGCACAGCGAAGATCTGCCGCTGCTGGTCAACCATTTCCTGGCGCGGATGGGCCGTGAGGCGCCGCTCAAGCGGGTCGATCAAAGCGCACTAGCCAAGCTTACCGGGCACGGCTGGCCGGGCAACGTCCGTGAACTGGAGCACGTCCTTGAGCGGGGCGCGATTCTGGCTGGCGGCGAGGCCGTGATGACCGCGCGGGAGATCGACTTTGGCGTGGTGATGAACTAGGGCGTCTGCATGGGACGGTGTAGTTGATTCCTTTCCGCACGAGAGGAGGGATGAGCGATGCAGGTTGAGACGCAGTTGAGCGGCCAGATCGCACGTTACCTGGATCTGGCCACCAGTGAAGCCAAGCTCACGACGGCTAATATGGCCAATATCGATACGCCCGGCTACCGGACCGTCGGCATGGACTTCGCTGCGGAGATGCGGGAGGCGATGGCCGGGATCGAGCAGGGAAAAGCGGCCCGTCCGGTGCATGTGACTGCGGTGAATGGATTGGTCGCCCGGCCCGACGGCAACAACGTCTCGATGGACCGCGAGGGCTTGAAGCTGGCCGAGGCGCAGTTGAAGTTCAAGACCGGCGTCACGCTGCTCCGCCAGGAGTATCAGCGCGTCATGGACGCCATTCATGCCGATGGCAAGTAACCTGGCCGATCACATGCGGCGGTTTGCCGCAAAGGGGAATGCGCGATGAACCTCTTCGCGATGATGGACAGTTCAGGCGGCGCCATGCAGGCCGAGCGGATGCGCGCCGAGGTGGTGGCGGCCAACATGGCCAATGCGGAGACGACCCGCACGGCCTCGGGCGGCGTGTATCGACGCCAGCACGTGGTCTTCGCCGCCCAGACGGGCGATGCGGGCTTCGCCAACACATTCAGCGTGGCAACAGGCGTCGACGGTGCCGCGACTGGAGCGGCGAATCTGCCACCCCTGCCGGCACCTTTACCTCTTCTTCATCCAACGGGCCTTTTGAATGGTACCGGGGACAGTTCACGGACTGCGCCGGGCGTCTCGATCGCGGGTGTCGTTGAAGACACCGCGCCGCCGCTCAAGCGCTACGACCCAGGACATCCGGATGCCGGGCCAGACGGATATGTCTCGTATCCGGACATTAATCCCCTCACAGAGATGGTGGATCTAATGGGGGCGACGCGTGCATATGGTTTGAATAGCTCCGCGGTGCAGGCCGAGAAGGGCATGATCGTTGCGGCTCTGGAGATTGCCAAGTCCTGACTGTGGGTTGGCGTGGCTCGACTCCGGCACCGGCAAGGCCCGAATCGTGATAGGAAGCGGACAAACCGAGCCGACAAGGAGATTCGATGCTGATCCTGATGAACCCCTCTGCCGTGAACCCTCTGGCACTGCCGGCCGCAACAGGTGCAGGCTCTACAGCGCTCTTGCCTTCCAGTGGCGGATCGGGCGCCTCTGCGGCTCCGTTCTCTGATCTGTTCACCGAAGCGGTAGGCCAGGTCACCGCGCTCGAAGGCCAGGCGCAGGCTGCCGCCACCGGGCTGATGACCGGCTCCGACGTGGACGTGCATCAGGCGATGATCGCGGCTCAGAAGGCAAGCATGGCCTTCGAGCTGGCTCTGTCGGTGCGCAACAAAGCGGTGCAGGCCTACCAGCAAGTAATTGGAATGCAGTTTTAAGAGAGTTGTTGAACAGGCTTCGGCGAGCGGGACAGAGGAACGATGGCCACGGGAACACAGATGGAGAAGAGCTCGCCTGCGGTGCACGGATCTGCGCAGCCAGGGCAGCCGCAGTTGACCGACCGGCTGGCCGGCCTGTGGGGCCGGACGAAGGTCCACTGGGCGGCGATGCACCCGTCGCAGCGAGGCTGGGCGCTGGTGGCGGCCCTGCTGCTGGCGGCGCTGGTGGGAGGGCTTTTCTGGTACGGAATGCGCCCCGACTGGCGTGTTCTTTATGCGGATATGGACCCAGAGGATGCCCGCCAAGCCGGGCAGATTCTCTCCCAGGCGCAGATTCCATTTCAATCCACGCCCAGCGGGGCAGGGATTACGGTTCCGGCGGCACAATTGGACAAGGCGCGCCTATTGACCGCGGCCAAGGGACTGAAGAGCGGGCGGCTGGGCTTTGAGATCTTTGACAAGCCCAACTGGGTGGGCTCGGAGTTTGACGAGCAGGTCAATTATCAGCGAGCACTGGAAGGCGAGTTGGAGCACACGATCGGCTCGCTCTCCGACGTCGAATCGGCACATGTGCATCTGGTGTTGCCCCACGATTCTCTCTTTCGCGAGCAGGAACGGCCGGCCAAAGCATCTGTGGTACTCAAGCCGCGTCATCGTACTCTGGCGGACGGGGAGCCGGATGCGATTCGCAATCTGGTTGCGTCTGCAGTAGACGGTTTGCAGCCGGAACGCGTTGTGCTGGTCGATGCGGCCGGGCAGCTTCCACTGGGTCCGAAGACTGCCGCGGCGATGCAGTTGAGCGCCGAGCAGGCTCTGGAGGAGAAACTGATCGCCACCCTGGAGCCAGTCACCGGAGCCGGCAACGTCCGCGCCTCCGTGACTTTGGACTACGACCCGCAGGCCACCGAAGAGACTGAGGAGAACTACGATCCTCAGCAGACGGTAACCGTCTCCATGCAGCGCACCGAGCAGACCGCAGGCCCGCAGCCGGTGGCTGCTGGCATTCCCGGAGCCGCATCCAATGCGCCCAACTCGCAGACTCTGCCGGTCTATCCGCAGCAGTCCAGCAGCGGACCGCAGACAGCCAAGAGCGAGTCCGGAACCTATGCATCCTCGAAAACCGTGCGTCACGTCGTTGAAAATCCCGGCAAGGTGCGGCGGATGACGGCGGCCATTGTGGTCAACGACCGGCTGATTCAGCCTGCGTCCAAAGGCAGGCCGGCGCAGTGGCAGGCGCGTTCGCCGGAAGAGTTGCGCAATCTGACGGCTCTCGCGCAAGCCTCGGTCGGCTTTGAGACCGCGCGCGGCGACATGCTGCAGGTCTCCGATCTGGCCTTTGAGCAGAACCGCCTGCAGCCCGCGGTGACCCTGCCCAGCCAGTTGCTGGCTACGGCCGAGGGCTCGCCTGTGCTGGTCAAGTATGCGGCGCTGCTGGCCGGGCTTTTGCTCGTGATTGCCTTCGGGGTGCGTCCTGCCTTGCACCATGCGCGTACTGCCCCGGCGCCAAAGCTGGCGGCGAAGGAGCTGTCGGCCCGGGCCGAAGCGGCCGAGCCGCGTGTTTTGAAGCCCCCCGATCCGGTCGAGATGGATCCCGAGCGGATCAAGTCGCAGGAGATCTTCGAGCAGGTAAGCAGCCACCTGAAGCGCGAGCCGACGCAGAGCTCGCGTCTGCTGCAGAGCTGGATACACTCCGACTGATCTCCGCCCAATGAAAGGGTCAGGCACGTAGCGGAAGATTCATCAACAGAGAAGCGTAAGAAGGACGGGAAGGACCGGAAACTTGGCCGAGGATGGGAACCAGAACGGAGCAGGGCGGCATCACTCGTCGGCGAACCTGAGCGGGGTGCGCAAGGCGGCGATTCTTCTGGTGGCCGTCGGCGAGGAGCTGGCCAAGGAGATCCTGCGCGCGCTTCCGGAGGCCGACGTTCAGCGGCTCACCGAGGAGCTGGCCGATCTGCGCGGCATCACGCCCGAGCTCTCGGCCGAGATTCTGGAGGAGTTCTGGCAGTTGCTGGAGACGCAGAACTTCATGGTGCATGGAGGTCTGGACTACGCCAGCCGGCTGCTGCAGGAGACCTTTGGCAAAGAACGCGCAGATGACCTGCTGATGCTGGTGCGCCGCTCCCAGGAGGCCGCGCAGGGCAACCTGGCCAAGTTGCAGCGCACCGACCCGCAGCAGTTGGGCAAGCTGCTCGACTCGGAGCATCCGCAGACGATCGCAC